>JGI25382J43887_10000681_pt1 | contig 12228 bp, 8 predicted proteins | sample GraSoi013_1_40cm_3_FD_43887 | JGI IMG/M metagenome (IMG submission 43887) | reverse complement strand
CGCGCAGGCGCATCCCCTGGCGGCACCGGGCCGCTACGTCATGCTGGCGGTGACAGACACCGGCGTGGGAATGGACGCCGCGACGCAGGCTCGCATTTTCGAGCCGTTCTTCACGACGAAGGAGGTCGGGAAAGGCACCGGCCTCGGTCTCGCAACCGTCCAGGGCATCGTCCAGCAGTCCAGTGGGTTCATCTGGGTCTACTCCGAGCCCAGCCACGGCACGTGCTTTAAGGTCTATTTGCCGCGCGTCGACGCGCCCGTTTCCAAGCCCGAAGACGCGCCCGGCGACATGCGGGGTACGGAGACCGTGCTCGTCGTTGAAGACATGGCCGCGGTTCGCGCCGTGACGTGCGAAATGCTGAGACGATTCGGCTTCACGGTTCACGACGCGGCGGATGGGACGACCGCGCTCCAGCTCGCCCAAACGCTGGACCGGCCCATCGATCTGCTCCTCACAGACGTGGTGATCCCGGATGTCAACGGCCGTGATCTGGCGGCGCAATTCCAGGCACTGCGTCCGCGCCTGAAAGTGCTCTTTATGTCCGGGTATACGGATGATGCCGTGGTGCGCCACGGAATCCTGCAGGAAGGCATCGCGTACCTGCAAAAGCCGTTCACGCCCAAGTCGCTCGTCCGCAAGGTGCGCGAAGTCCTCGACGGGCCGTGAGGCCCTGGTGTGTAGGCAAAGTCCTAGGCCGCCTCGGGACAAAGACCGACAGGTCCTAAGGCCCGAGTTCGCCTATTGTGGGGGCACTTTAGCAAGTTCCGCCCCCGCCCACTAGGAAGGACAGTGCATGACCCCTAGGCGCACGCTCTTCCTGCTTGTGGTTTTGGCCGTCTCGGCACACCCCGCCCGAGCTCAACAACGCGATTCCGTCGAGGCTTTGAAGCGTCTCACCCTCGATCAATTGATGAACATCGAAGTCATGTCCGTCTCCCTACGCCCGAAACGCCTGCTCGAAACGCCATCGGGGATCCAGGTCATCACGCAAGACGACATTCGCGCCTCCGGCGCCACGAGCCTTCCAGAAGCCCTGCGTCTCGCCTCGAATCTGGAGGTCGCGCAAGTCGATGCGCGACAGTGGGCCATTAGCGCCCGCGGGTTCAACAGTACCACCGCCAACAAACTGCTGGTGCTCATCGATGGAAGGACCGTCTACACACCGCTCTTTTCGGGCGTGTTTTGGGATGTGCAAGACGTTCTTCTCTCGGACGTGGACCGGATCGAGGTCATCAGCGGACCAGGGGCAACACTGTGGGGCGCCAACGCGGTCAATGGCGTGATCAACGTGATCACGAAGGACGCGAAAGACACGGGGGGACTCTTGGTTACGGGCGGCGGCGGCACCGAGCTGCGCGGCCAGGGATCCGCCCGCTACGGTGGCGGGCTTGGCGCGCACGGCAACTATCGGATCTACGGCAAGGCCTTCAGTCGTGATCCCACGTTGCTCCCTAGTGGTCAAGACGCTCCCGATGACTGGCACATGGGACAGGGGGGATTTCGGCTGGACTGGGGCGCGCCCGACAGCAACCGTCTCAGCCTCCATGGCGATTGGTACGATGGCCGCATCGCCCAGGCGAGCCCTGGCCACATCGGCGTCAGCGGTGGGAATGTGATGGCAAAATGGGCGCATCCATTCTCCGCCAGGTCCGATCTCACGGTGCAGGCCTACTACGACCGCACGCACCGGGACATTCCGGGCACCTTTGGTGAGGATCTCGACATCTACGACATCGACCTGCAGCATCGCACCGTGGTGGGGACCCGCAACAATGTGGTGTGGGGACTCGGCTATCGGCTCATCAACGATCGTGTCGCCAACACGGCAGGTTTGGCCTTCCTGCCACCCCAGGTCGCACGTCAGTGGCTCACCGCGTTCGCCCAGGATGAGATCGCCCTTGCGTCCGATCGGCTACACGTCACTCTCGGCACAAAGATCGAGCACAACGACTACACCGGGTTTGAGATCCAGCCGAGCGGCCGCGTGAATTGGACATTTAGCCCGTCGCGCACGCTGTGGGGGGCGATTTCGCGGGCGGTGCGAACGCCGTCGCGCATCGACCGGGAATTGTTCGTCCCGGGTCAGCCGCCTTACTTCCTTGCCGGCGGCCCGAACTTTCGCTCCGAGACTATGCTGGCGTACGAGCTGGGATACCGCCACCAGCAGGGAGCGTTGGTGCTCTCATTTGCGACGTTCTACAACCGCTACCATGGGCTTCGCAGCCTGGAACAGGTCAACCCTCCCAACCCGACCCCGATCATTATCGGCAACGGTCAGGACGGCGAGTCGTATGGCGGCGAAGCGACCGCGAGCTACCGCATCACGGATGATTGGCAAGTGCGTGCCGGTTACACCGAGTTGCGCGTTCACATCTGGCCCAATCCCGGCAGCACCGACACGACCCGAGGGGCGACAGAGTCGCATACTCCCAATCGACAGCTGAGCTTGCGCTCGTCGCTGCACCTTGGCGCGCAGTGGAATCTGGACGGCGGATTCCGCTATCTCGGGGAGATCGCGAACCAACAGCTGCCCGCGTACAGTGAGCTCGATGCCCGGCTCAGCTGGCGACCGGTCGCCACTCTGGAGCTGTCAGTCGCCGGCCGAAATCTGTTGCACGAGCACCATGCGGAGTTCGGCACGCCCACCGCGCGCCGGGGCATTGAGCGCGGCGTGTATGGGATGGCGCAATGGCACTTTTGAAGGCGGTCACCGTCCTGACATCAGCGCTGCTGTTCGTGCAGAGCCCGCGGGCTTCCGAGTATCAGGTGAAGGCCGTCTTCCTTTTCAATTTCGCGCAGTTTGTCGAGTGGCCGGCGGTGGCCACACCGGACCCGCAGATGCCCGTGATCATCGGCATCCTCGGGGAGGACCCGCTCGGCACCTTCCTCGATGAGACCGTACGGGGAGAGCGCCTCGGGCTGCGGCCATTCGAGATCCGCCGATATCGCGAGCTGACGGACATAAAGGCGTGCAACATTCTTTTCATTAGCCGCTCGGAGAACGAGCGGGTCGCAGAAATTCTCGCGGCTCTCGGGAAGCGGCCCATTCTGACGGTGAGCGACGGCGACGATTTTGCGAAGCGGGGGGGGATGATTGAGTTCGTCACTGACAAGAACCGTATTCGCCTGAGGATCAACCTCGAGGCGGCGCAAGCCGCCAATGTCACGATCAGCTCGAAGCTGCTGCGCGTCGCCGAAATCGTCCGAACGCCACGACGGTGAGCATGTCGATGCGCGACTGGCCGATCAAGCGGAAGTTGACGGCGATCTTCCTCCTGATCAGCGGATTGGTGTTGGTGTTGACGTCGGCCGCGTTCGTAACCTACCAGGTCGTGACGTTCCGTCAGACGATGCGGAGCAACCTCGCAACCAGGGCGCAGATCCTTGCCGCCAACAGCACCGCCGCGCTGGCGTTTGCGAACGAAGCGGACGCGAGGGAAATCCTGTCTGCCCTGAAGTACGACCCGCATATGGTTGCCGCGGCGCTCTATGACCGGGACGGGCGGGTGCTCGCGACCTATCCGGTAGCTGCCAGCGCCGATCTTATCCCTGCGGCACCGCAGCCGGACGGCTACCGCTTCGAGGGCGCCCGTCTCGTGGGGTTTACGCCCGTGGCGCAGGGAGCAAACCAGCGGTTGGGGACTCTCTACATAGCGTCGGACACGAAGGCGGTATCGGACGCCCTCCGGCTTTCCGGCATCATCGCCATCGTCGTCCTCGCGATCGCGCTGCTGGCCGCCTATGCGCTGGCCGCCGCGCTGCAGGGACGGATTTCAGCACCGATTCTCGCGCTTGCGGAAACCGCGACGGCGGCCTCGACGCGGCAGGACTATTCCCTGCGCGCGCCCAAGTTTGGCGAGGACGAATTGGGCACTCTGACCGACGCTTTCAACCAGATGCTCGGCCGGATCGAGGAGCAGAAGCAGGAGCTACAACAGCACGCGACGAGGCTGGAACAGCGGGTCGCGGAGCGCACCGAGGAGCTCGAGCACCGGAACGAGGCGCTCCGGCGCAATGCCGCGGAGCTCCTTGCCGCGAACAACGAGCTCGACGCCTTCGCCTACTCCGTCTCGCACGACTTGCGCGCGCCGCTCCGCAGCATCGACGGCTTCAGCCAGGTGCTGCTGGAGGATTACGCGACCCAGTTAGGGGATGCGGGGCGGGATTCCCTGCAGCGTGTACGCGCCGCCAGCCAGCGGATGGCTACGCTGATCGATGATCTGTTGAAGCTGGCCCGCGTCACACGGGCGGAAATGCGGACCGAGCGCGTGGACTTAAGCGGTATGGCCCGGGACATCGTGGTCGATATCCAGCGGACGACACCGGACCGCCAGGTCGAATTCGCGATTGCCCCGGGCCTCGAGGCGCAGGGCGATTCCCGGCTGCTGCGGGTGGTGCTCGACAATCTTCTGCGCAATGGCTGGAAATACACCGGGAAACAGCCGCAGCCACGAGTGGAATTTGCGGCGGTGGACGAAAACGGTGGCCGGGTGTTCGTAGTCAGGGACAATGGCGCCGGCTTCGACATGCGGTACGCCGACAAGCTGTTCGGTGTGTTCCAGCGTCTCCATTCGGCGGCCGAATTCGAGGGCACCGGGGTGGGACTCGCCACGGTGCGCCGCATCATCACCCGGCACGGCGGCCGGATCTGGGCCGAGGGCGCGGTCGATAAGGGCGCGACGTTCTACTTCACGTTGTAATGGGAGGCTCGTGTGAACCCTGGAAAGATTCTGCTCGTGGAGGACAACCCCGACGACGTGACCCTAACGATGCGGGCGCTCAAGAGCCATAACATCACGAACGACGTGATCGTCGCGCAGGACGGCGTCGAGGCCATCGACTACCTCTTTGGCACGACGGGCCGCCCCGCGCCGACCGACCTGCCAGCTGTCGTGCTGCTCGACCTCAAGCTCCCCAAAGTCAATGGCATGGAGGTCTTGCAGCGCATCCGCTCCGACGAGCGGACCCGGCTGTTGCCGGTCGTGATCCTGACCTCCTCGGACGAGGAGCGCGATGTCATCGATGGGTACAGCCTGGGCGCGAACAGCTACGTCCGCAAACCGGTCGACTTCGTGGAATTCACCAAGGCCGCGCAGCAACTGGGCCTCTATTGGTTGCTCATGAATCGCGCGCCGCCGTCGCCCCGAGGCCCCTAAGCACCATGGCCGCGACGACTCGGATCCTCATGATCGAGGACGATCCACAGGACGCCGAGCTGGCGGAGCGCGAGATTCGCCGGCTGGATGTCTCGTGCACGTTCCTGCGGGTCGACACGCGCGAGGGGATGGTCGCGGCCCTGCACGATTTTGCCCCCGACGTCATCCTGACCGACCATTCGTTGCCGACGTTCGCGGCGCAGGACGCGCTCGAACTCGGGCAGCAGCTCGCGCCAGAAACACCGATCATTGTCGTGACCGGACGGCTCGGAGACGAGCCCGCCGTCCAATACCTCCAGGCGGGCGCGGCGGATTACGTCGTGAAGGATCACCTGCATCGCCTGGGCCCCGCCGTACTTCGTGCGCTGGACGTCAGGCGCAGCCGCGAGGCGCAGAGGCGTGCGCGGCAACTTCAGGCCGCGACCTATCGCATTGCCCAGGTGGCGATGAGCGCGACGCGACTCGAGGAATTGCTCCCCACGATCCACCAGATCGTGAGCGAGCTGATGCCGGCGAAGAACTTCTACATTGCGCTGTACGACCAATTGACCGACCTGGTCACCTTTCCATACTTCGTCGATGAGGTCGATCCCCCGCCCGCGCCCCGTCATCCCGGCCGCGGCATCACCGAGTACGTGCTGCGCACGGGCCGACCACTGCTCGTGAAGCCGGAGTCCCAACCGGACCTCGATTACCTCGGCGCAGTCGAGTCCGTCGGCACCGCCTCAGTCGACTGGCTGGGCGTGCCCCTCAAACAGGGCGACCGCACCATCGGAGTGCTCGCGGTGCAGACCTACACCGCGGGAGTTCGCTACGAGGAGCACCACAAGGAGATGCTCCAATTCGTCTCGACCCAGGTCGAGGCGGCAATCGAGCGCACCCGCGTCGCGGAGGCCCTCCGCGCCTCGGAGACGCGGCTCAAAGCCGTCCTACACTCGGCGCTCGACGCCCACGTCGCGATGGATGACACCGGCCACGTCACGAGCTGGAACCAGCAGGCGGAGTCCATGTTCGGNTGGGCCGAACGGGAAGTCCTGGGCCAACGCCTCGCCGACATCATCGTACCGCACGCCCATCGCGAGGCGCATGCGGCCGGTTTGCGCCGCTTCCTCGCGACCGGCGAGGGGCCCATCCTGAATCAGCGCATCGAGCTGACCGCGCTGCGGCGCGACGGCACCGAGTTCCCCGTCGAGCTCGCCGTCGCCCCCGTGCGCGTCGGGTCGTCGTGGTTGTTCAGCGCGTTCGTGCGGGATATCACGGCCCGGCGGGCGGCTGATGAGGCATTGCGCGTGTCTGAACAAAAGTTCGGCAGCGCCTTTCAGGCCCACCCCTCGCCAATGGCCATCGCGACGCTGGCCGACGCACGCTGGGTCGATGTGAACGAAAGCCTGCTGCGCCTGTTCGGGATGAACCGGGCCGAGACGGTCGGCCGCAGCGGCCAGGAGCTGGGCCTCTGGAAGAGCGAGGAGCTCCGGCAGAGTATGCTGACACGGCTCAGAGCCGGTGGTCCCTTCCGCAATGTCGAGGTGGAGTGGCTGACCCGCTCTGGCGAGGTACGCTCCGGCCTGTTGTCCGCTGAGGTGATCGCGTTCGCCGGCGAGCCCCACTTTCTGCTCCACTTCCAGGACATCACGGAGCGCAAGCAGCTCGAGGTTCAGTTGCGCCAGGCCCAGAAAATGGAAGCCATCGGGCGGCTGGCGGGCGGCGTGGCGCACGATTTCAACAACCTGCTCACGGCGATCTTCGGGTACGTCGACCTGTTGCGGGAAGAGATCCCGGCGGGCAGCGCGGCACAGCAGGACCTCGCCGAGGTGCGCAAAGCCTCGGAGCGTGCGGCGTCGCTCACGAAGCAACTCCTGGCGTTCAGCCGCCAGCAAGTGCTCGAGCCGGTGGTCCTGAAACCGAACGCGCTCGTCGAAGATGTTGAGAAGATGCTGCACCGCCTGATCGGCGAGGATGTGGAGCTGCGGCTCTCGCTTTCCCCGGACACCGGGAACGTACGCGCCGACCCGGGTCAGCTCCAACAGGTGCTCATGAACCTCGTGGTCAATGCACGCGATGCAATGCCGACCGGGGGGAAACTCATCCTCGAAACGGCGAACAGTGAACTCAGCGAGCAGTACGTCGAGCTGCACCAGCCGGTTGTGCCGGGCCACTACGTCATGCTCGCGGTCAGCGACACGGGGGCCGGTATGACGCCGGAGACGAAGGGGAGAATCTTCGAGCCGTTCTTCACCACGAAGGAAAAAGGAAAGGGCACCGGTCTCGGCCTCTCCACTGTGTACGGGATCGTCAAGCAGTCCGGTGGCTACATCTGGGCCTACAGCGAAGTCGGCCGCGGTACAACGTTCAAGATCTACCTGCCGCGAGTGGACGAACCCGCGGAGCCGCTGTGGAAGCCGACAGAGAACGGGTCGGTAGCGGGCACGGAGACGATCTTGCTCGCCGAGGACGACCCGATTCTGCGCCCGCTGGCCAGGGCGCTGTTGGAGAAGCTCGGCTACACGGTGCTCGAAGGCGAGGACGCGCAATCCGCATTGGCGGCGGCGCGCGCGTACGGCGGGCCGATCCACCTCCTGGTGGCAGACGTCGTTATGCCGGGGCCCAGCGGACGCGAGCTTGCCCGGCGCCTTGCCGAATTCCGCCCCGAAACAAAGATCCTCTATGTTTCGGGGTATACCGACGACGCGATCGTCCATCATGGGATGCTCGAGCCCGGCCTCAATTTCCTGCAGAAGCCGTTCACGCCGGCGGTGCTGGCGCGCAAGGTGCGCGAGGTCCTCGACGCAAAATGACCGCGCACGGTGCCAGTACGTCCAGGTCTTGAGCGCTTGAGCCTTCTCCGGAACTCCCCGCATCCCTATATTTCGCGCCTCTTCCCGAGTAGCTCAGTTGGTAGAGCAGCCGGCTGTTAACCGGCGGGTCGGGGGTTCGAGTCCCTCCTCGGGAGCTCCGTAGGTCCTTACTGTCGGATCGTCTCAATGCCCATCGCTGGCGGCAAGCGCCCTAGCATGAGCGAGTAACCCGTCGAGCGCAGTACGGTCCAGCAACCGTCCGCCCTGAATCACCGCGCGAATCCGCTTCGTGTTGGCGATGTCCTGTAGTGGATTTCCGTCCAGCAGAACCAGATCCGCAACCTTACCTGTGGCCACACTGCCGAGCGAGTCAGTCACCCCCAGGAAGATTGGTTGAGGCTGGATTCTGTCGCCGTAAACCACGTACTCAGCTCTGCCTTGCGGCCGGAGTCGACCATATCCCGCCAGGAGCGCGCCGACGTCTTATGCTTTGCAAGGCTAGGTCGGGCTACGTATATCTAAAAACCATTCAGACGATCTCCGAGAGTGGAGGGGTGCCATGAGTGCATCGACGCATCCGGGGCAACCCGAGTCCACCGCGGACCCAGATGGCGTTCGTCCCGTTGCTTCTGAATCCCTCCTCCTTGCGGCCAAGCGGACGCTCGAGATGATCGCGGCAGGAGCGAGCCTCGGGGACACCCTCACAGCCCTTTGCGCGGCGATCGATGCGCAAAGCCCCGACATCACTTCGACGGTCCTTCTAGCGGATCCCGACGGCAAGCGTCTCTGGCCGGCGGCCGGGCCCCGCGTCGCGCGCGGCTGGAGGGAGGCGCTCTCCCCTGCGATGATCGGTCCGGACATGGGTTCCTGCGGCACGGCGGCGTTCCTCAAAGAGCGGGTCATCATCTCCGACGTGGCGACCGATCCGCGATGCTCAGGCGTCGCGCCAACACAATCGCCTGATGTCGCCATCGCTTATGGCATTCGAGCCGCGTGGTCCGAACCTCTCGTTTCGAAGGACAACGAGCTTCTGGGTACTTTCGCACTGTACTATGGCGACCCCCGCAGCCCTACCGGCGACGACCTCCGGTTGATCGAGGAGGCGGCACAACTCGCCCTCATCGCCATCGAGGCGGACCGCTCGCAAGCGGCTCTCAAGAAGGCCGTACAAGAGGCGCGCGGCATCGTGGACGCCATCCCGCAGTCGATCGCGGTGCTGAGCCCTGACGGTATGCCGTTGTATGGCAACCGGTCCCTCCTGGAGTACACCGGCCTCACCATCGACGAGGTGATGTCCGCGACCTTCCGCACCCGCGCCTTTCATCCAGACGACGTGACACGGCTGCTGGACGAACGTCGCGACGCCCTCACGCGCGGCGTGCCGTTCGAGCTGGAACAACGCGCGCGACGCCACGACGGACAGTATCGCTGGTTCCTGGTCCAGTACCGTCCGGTACGAGACGAGCAGGGCCGCACTGTGCGCTGGTACGCCACAGGCACCGACATCGACGATCGGAAGCGGACGGAAGAGCGGACCCGCAATGAGAATCTGGCGCTGCGAGAGGACATCGATCGCGAATCGATGTTCGAGGAGATCGTGGGGTCCTCGGCAACCCTGCGGGTGGTACTCGGGCACGTGGCCAAGGTCGCCCCAACGGACGCTACCGTCCTCATCCTCGGCGAGACCGGCACCGGCAAGGAGCTGATTGCGCGCGCCATCCATAAGAGGTCCAAGCGCTCGGCCCGGGCGTTCATCCGGGTGAACTGCGCGGCCATTCCCACATCGCTCATCGCGTCGGAGCTCTTCGGTCACGAGAAGGGCGCCTTCACCGGCGCGCTCCAGCGCCGCCTCGGGCGGTTCGAGGCCGCGGACGGCGGCACAATCCTGCTCGATGAAATCGGCGACCTGCCCGCCGAGACGCAGGTGACACTCCTGCGCGTGCTGCAGGAACGCGAGATAGAGCGCGTCGGGAGCAGTCACCCGACCGCGGTTGACGTCCGGGTCATCGTGGCCACCAACAAGGATCTCGAGGCCGCCGTAGCGAGCGGCGACTTCCGCGAAGACCTCTATTACCGGCTCAACGTTGTCCCTATCTGCATTCCCCCGCTGCGGGAGCGACTGGACGACCTGCCGATCCTGATCGAGTATCTGGTCGAGCGCTACGCCAGCAAAGCCGGAAAGAACATCAAATACATCGACCAGAGCACCACGGCGTTATTTCAGGCCTACCACTGGCCCGGCAACGTGCGCGAGCTGCAAAACGTCATCGAGCGCGCCGTGGTGCTGTGCGACGGCGAGACCTTTTCGATCGACCCGTCCTGGCTCAAGCGCAACGCCGGCGGCGTCTCGACACAGGGGGCGGAGCGCGCGTCCATTGAAAGTGCCCTGCGCGAGTCCGAGGGGCGGATTGCGGGCCCCAGGGGCGCGGCGGTGAAGCTCGGCATTCCGCGCCAGACGCTCGACTCGAGAATCCGCGCGCTCGACATCGACAAACTCAAGTTCAAGCGCCGCTGACGACCCTCGCTCAGAAATTTCTGAGCATCGGGATCTCCCCACAATCGTAAGTAGGCCCGGATCAGCGAGTTTGTCGCTGGCCCACCCTTTGCCTACTCCTCGCGATGACCTTCAGGATCACCGTCGTGCTCCGCCTCAGCGGGCACCTCGACTCGGAATCCGTGGCCGGGTTGCGCGCCGAAGTGTCACATCCGCGGCCGAACGTGCTGGACCTGGGTGAGGTCACGCTCGTTGATGTCACGGTGGTGCGATTTCTCATGGCGTGTGAGGCGGAGGGGATCGAGCTGGTTCATTGCGCGCGCTACATCCGGGAGTGGATGGATCGGGAGCGCGGGCGCTTACGCCGTCCTTAGCGTGGGGAGGCAACATGAAGAAGAGTCTGGTGGGATCACTCATTGCTGCCGCGGCGTTGTGCGGTTCCATGCTCGGGTGCGGCGGCGATCACGGCGGCCTCATCCCGCTCGCGATGTCTGCCGAGCACAGTGAGCGTAACCCCGTCGCAACCACCGTGGTCCTCGTGCACGGCGCGTGGGCCGATGCGAGCGGGTGGTACGACGTCACTCGCGTGTTGCAGAACCACGGCTACAAAGTCGTCGCCGTGCAGAATTCACTGTTCTCCCTCGCCACCGACATTCAGACGACAAAGCGCGTGATTGATGCGCAGCAAGGGACGGTCGTGGTCGTGGGACACTCGTACGGAGGCGCCGTGATCACGGCGGCGGCTGCAGGGAATCCCAACGTCAAAGCGCTGGTGTACGTCGCGGCGTTCGCCCCTGACGCGAACGAACCCGTGGGAGCGCTGCTGCAGCGCTACCCGGACAAGGGGCTCGGTACGGCGCTCGTTCCTGATGCGGCCGGATTTCTCTACATCGACACGGCGAAGTATCCCGAGGTGTTTGCGAACGGCCTGCCTCCGGAGCAGGCGCGGGCGATGGCGACGGAGCAGAAGCCCATCGCCGGAAGCGCGCTGAGTGACCCGCTGACGACGGTGCCCGCGTGGAGGTCGATTCCGTCCTCGTACATCGTTGCCACGGAGGACCGGGCCATCAATCCCGACCTCGAACGATTCATGGCGAAGCGCATGGGCGCCCGAACCACGGAGCTGAATGCCGGTCACCTGGTGTTCATCGCGCGTGCCCCGGAAGTCGCGNGCATCATCGAGCAGGCGGCCCAGTAATGGCNTCGTTCGTCCNCGGATCTCGNGTTTCCCAACCGGGAGTGCTTGTGGACGCGCTTCTTCGGGCGATGCGCGCCTGCAAATCCGAGTCGCCCGTCACAGGCTGCCCTAGTGCCAGCCAGGAGTATGNGTCATGACTAAATCAGCGCCGCACCTGCGCGTCATCGAGGAAACGCCTGCGTACTGGAGAGTGGTGTTTGATAACCCGCCTCTCAACATCATGGACGCCGACATGTTCGAGGGCCTGCAGGACCTACTCGCGCGAATGGACACCAGCCCGAGCCTTCGTGTCGTCGTCTTCGAGAGCGCGAATCCCGACTTCTATCTCGCCCATTTTGACGTGAAAGACACGGCGAGGACCCTGACCCTGCTTAAGACCGTCGGGCCCTCCGGCCTCCCGTCACTGCTCGATACGTTCGTTCGTCTCACCAAGTCTCCGGTTGTCAGCATCGCGAAGATCCGGGGCCGGGCCCGTGGAGTATCGAGCGAGTTCCTCCTCGCCTGCGACATGCGATTCGCCTCGCGAGAGAACACGGCCCTGGCGCAAGTGGAAGTCGGCTCGGGCGTGCATCCCGGCGGCGGCG
>JGI25382J43887_10000679_pt1 | contig 12234 bp, 13 predicted proteins | sample GraSoi013_1_40cm_3_FD_43887 | JGI IMG/M metagenome (IMG submission 43887) | reverse complement strand
CGGGCGATCGCTTCGCGGTCCTCGGTGTGGCGGTCGTACACGACGATCTCGGCGCCGTACCCGCGCGTGGCCTGGACCTTCAGCAGCGGCGCATCCTTGGGCATGCAGACCACCGCGGTCGTTCCGACCAGGCGCGCGGCCAGGGCGACGCCCTGAGCGTGATTACCGGACGAGAACGCCACGACGCCGCGGCGCCGCTCGTCGGCGCTCAGCGTGAGCAGCTTGTTGAGAGCGCCGCGGATCTTGAACGAGCCGGCGCGCTGGAGGTTTTCGCACTTGAAGAAGACACTGAAGCCGCTGGCGTCGTCCCACGACTGCGACGTGATCACGGGTGTGCGCGTGATGCGATTGAGCAGTCGCCGGGCGGCGGCGTGAACGTCGTCGAGCGTGAGACCGCTCACGACGGCGGATTATCCCGCACGCCCTNCCGGCCCGCAAGCACCGTCCGGTATACTCGGTGCATGCCGTCANTCGTTCGCGTCGCCATGACGCTCGTGTTCGCCCTCGNNCTCGCCGCCTGCTCGGTCATCTCGGTCGATCTCACGCCNCGTGTGCGGCCGCTCGAGGAGGAGACCGTCGAAGGCCGCGGCGACGCCAAGATCGTCATCGTCGAGCTGGCCGGCGTCCTCAGCGACGCCGAGTCCGCGCCGATCCTGAGCGTCGGCAATCCGCCGGCGCGCGTGCCGCTCCTCGTGCGGCTGCGCGAAGAGCTCATGAAGGCGAGTGACGATTCCAAGGTGCGCGCGATCGTGCTGCGCATCAACAGTCCGGGCGGCACGGTGACCGCGTCGGACATCATCTACCGCGAGCTGATGCTCTTCCGCGAGAAAGCGCGCGTGCCGATCATCGCCGCGCTCATGGACGTGGCCGCGTCCGGCGGGTACTACGCGGCCCTCGCCGCCGACAGCATCGTCGCCCACCCGACGACGATCACGGGCTCCATCGGCACGATCATGCTGACCGTCAACGCCCAGGGCCTGATGGACAAGCTCGGCCTGGCCGCCATCACCGTGAAGTCGGGTGAGCACAAGGACATGGGCAGTCCGTTCCGGGCCCTGACCCCCGAGGAACGCCAGATGTTCCAGTCCGTCATCGACGACCTCCACGGTCAGTTCGTGAAGCTCGTCGCCGAGCGCCGGCACCTGCCGCGGCCCACGGCGGCGCGGCTCGCCGACGGCCGAATCTATACCGCCGAGCAGGCCCTCCAGCTCAAGCTGATCGACGCCATCGGCTACCTGCCCGACGTGCTGGCCCAGGCGCGGAAAGCGGCCGGCGTCGAGGAAGCGCGCATCGTCGTCTACAAGCGTCCCCGCGAGTACCGCGCGACGTATTACGCGAAGGCCGAGACCGGCGGAAGCGCCGTCGAGGCGGCCCTGGCCCCGCTGGCCACGCTCGGAATGTCCGGGCCCCGCTTCCTTTATCTATGGTGGCCCTAGACGTTCTGGTGGCCCTCGACGATCGACGGCCGCCTCCGGCTCGTAGCCCGGGCAGCGCAGGACCGGGAGCCGCGGATACTTCGGGAAGCGCGCGTCCGTCGCGCTGAGCTGGCAGAGCCAGAAGGTCGAGTCGCGCGCTGACTCGATCCGGCGGGCGTGCCGGCAGCTCAGGCACAGCCCGACGGCGCTCAGCGGCCCTTCCACTCCGGTGGCCGCTTGTCGAAGAACGCCGCGATGCCTTCACGCGCGTCGTCGGACAGGAAGACCAGCGTCGTCAGCTCGCGCAGGTAACGCAAGGCCTTGGCGTACTCCATGTCCTGGATCGTCGACGCGGCCTCCTTGGCGATCGCGACCGCCGCCGGGCTCCAGCCGGCCACGCGCCGCGCCAGTGCGGTCGTTGCGCTCTCGAGCTCGGCGCGGGGAACGACGCGGCTCACCAGCCCGATGTCGAGGGCCTCACGCGCGCTGATGTTCTCGGCCGACAGCACGAACGGCAAGCCGCGCTTGGTCCCGGCCGCCCTGAGCACCGGCGCCATCACGATCAGCGGCAGCAGCCCGAGCGTGATCTCGGGCAGTCCGAAGGTCGCATCCTCCGAGGCGATGACGATGTCGCAGCCGACGGCCAGGCCGCAGCCGCCGGCGAGCGCGAAGCCGTGCACCTGCGCGATCACCGGCGTCCGCATCCGCGCCATCGCCTCGAGGATCCGGGCCAGGCCTCCGAACGACTCGCGCGCCTGGAGCGTCGTCCCGCGATCGCCGGCGCCCTTGAGATCGGCGCCCGCGCAGAAGGCCCGGTCGCCGGCGCCCGCCAGCACGACGACCCGGGCCGCCGGATCGGCTTCGAAACTGGCCAGCGCGGCTTCGAGCTCGGCGACCATCGTGCGCGACAGCGCGTTGCGGACCTCGGGACGGTTCAGCGTGATGCGAGCGACGCCGTCGGTGAGGCTCGCGAGCAGCGTCTCGTAGCTCACGGGGCCCCGGTCACCAGCTCCAGATAGTGCTTCAGGATCCGGGCCGTCGCGCCCCAGATCGTCTCGCCCTCGTAGTCGAAGAAGTACACGGAGCGCGTCCCGCCGGCGCGCTCCCACGTCTCGACGCGGAAGCTCCCGTCCTCCAGTAACGCGGCCAGCGGGACCTCGATCACCTTTTCGATTTCCTCGCCGTCGGGCCGCCACGCCGGCGGGTCGCCGATGAGGCCCACGAAGGGCGTGATCACGAACTGCGTCGCCACGGTTTCCGTATCGTCGAGCGTGCCCAGCGCCTCGACCGCCTGCGGAGCCAGGCCGATCTCTTCCTCGCATTCACGAAGCGCGGCGGCGAGCAGCGACGGGTCGTCCGGTCGCACGACGCCTCCGGGAAACGAGATCTGGCCCTTGTGGTGGCCGACACGCTCGGTGCGCTTGGCGAAGAGCAGCCACGGCTCGCCGCGGTCGATGATCGGGACCAGCACGGCCGCTCGTATCAGCGGGCCCGGTGGAACCTCGCGACGCGCACGGCCGTGCAGGCGCGCCCGGGTAAGCGTGACCAGCTCGTCGAGCGTCATCGGCGCGACGTCACCGGGCCTTGAAGCTCGGCTTGCGCTTCTCGGCAAAGGCCTTCGGGCCCTCCGCGGCATCTTCGGTTCCGCGGAGCGTTCCGGCCAGCAGCGCCTCCAGCCGCAGCCCGTCGTCGAGCGGTAACGAGAGCCCACGGACGGCCGCCTCCTTGGCGGCACGCAGGGCCAGCGGGCCGCGCTCGCACAGCGTGTCGGCGAGCGCTCGCGCCGCCGGAATCAGCTCGGGCAGCGGCACGACCTTGTTGATGAGGCCGAGGCGCAACGCTTCGTCGGCGGAGATCGGCTCGGCGGTGAGGATCATCTCCATCGCGCGGGCAGGAGGCACCGCCCGCGGCAATCGCTGGGTCCCGCCCGCGCCCGGCATGATGGCCCACCGAACCTCGGTCAGCCCGAAGCGCGCGTGGGGCGCCGCGATGCGCAGATCACAGGCCAGCGCCTGCTCGAGGCCACCGGCCAGACAGAAGCCGTTGATGGCGGCGATCATCGGCTTCCAGATCGGAAGGCCGCGCGTGATGCCGCCCAGGCCGAGGCTCGTGTGAGAGACCGGGTTGTAGCCACGGCTGCCNCCGAAGGCGCCCGGGATCATCTTCTTCAGATCGGCACCNGCCGAGAACGCCTTGTCGCCGGCGCCGGTCAGGATCGCCACCCACGCCGAGTCGTCGTCGCGGAAGCGCGTCCACGCCGCGACGAGGGCCTCGTGCGTCTCCGGGTCGATGGCATTCATCACCTCCGGCCGGTTCATCGTGATCGTCACCACGCGGTCCTTCTGCTCGTACAGCACCGTCGCCATCCGCGCCTCCTCGTCCTGATTGCTCACGACATCACGAAGCCGCCGTCGACGTTGAGCGCCTGCCCCGTGATCGCGCCGGAATCCGGCAACGCCAGGAAGACGGCGGCGTGGCCGATCTCCTCCGCCTCCACCATTCGCCGCAGCGGGACCTGACGCTTGAAGTACCGATCGAAGATCTCGGCGCCCGAGAGCGGCCCCGCCTTGGTGTGCTGCTGGCGGATGCCCATCCCCGCTCGCACGTAGCCCGGGCAGATCGCGTTGACCGTGATGCCGGGATAGCCCTGAGCCCCGAGCTCGGCGGCGAGCGCGCGGGTGAGCCCGATCACGCCGTGCTTGGACGCCGTGTACGCCGTGATATAGCCATAGCCACCGTGCTTGCCGAAGATGGAGGCGATCGTGACGATGCGGCCGCTCCGGCGGGCCATCATGTGCGGCAGCGCGGCCTTGATGGCGCGGTAGGTGCCGTTCAGGTTCACGTCGATGACGCGCGTCCACGTGGCGTCGTCCTGATCGGTGAGGAGCCCCGGGCCATCGACGCCGGCGCAGGTGACGAGGACGTCCAGCCGCCCCAGCTCGTCCACGGCCTTCGCCACCAGCGTCACCATGTCGGTGACTCGAGCGACGTCGCCGCGGACGGCCAGCGCCTTGACGCCGATGCGGCGCGCGTCCTCGGCCGNGCTCTCGACGCTGTCGGTCAGATCGCCGAGGACGAGATCGGCGCCCTCGGCGGCGAAGGCGAGCGCGACGGAGCGTCCGATGCCGCCACCGGCACCGGTGATCACGACGACGCGGCCGGACAGCCGCATCAGACGAAGCGGGCGCTGACCGACCCGAGCCGCGTGAAGGTTGCCCTGACGGTGTCGCCAGCCTTCGGCCTCAAGAGCGCCGAGACCGAGCCCGACATCACGATGTCNCCCGCGCGCAGCGTCAGGCCGCGCNCGCCCAGGTGNTTGGCGAGCCAGGCCAGTGAGTTGGCCGGGCTGCCCAAGACCTCGGCGGCGGTGTTCGTCGCCGCNATGACNCCCGAGAGCTCATAGACGAGCCCTTCGAGGCTCAGGTCGAGATGCGTCACCGGCGTCAACGCATGGCCGAGGACGATGGCGTTCGCGAACACNCCGTCGGCGATCATGTCAGTCCCCACGGTCTTGCCCGAGAAACGGAAATCGACGAGCTCGAGCGCCGGCAGCGCGCCCTCGACGGCGAGGAGNGCGCGGGCCGGCGTCACACCGGGCCCGGCAAGNGCCTGGCGCATCACGAAAGCGACCTCGGCCTCGACGACGAGGCCCGCAAAGCGCGCGGCCGGCACCTCGGCACCGCTGCTGTAGACACCGCTTGCCAGCAGGAAGCCGCAGACCGGCTCGTCCATCTCGAACTGCGCCTGGATCTTCGCGTTCGTGAGGCCGGCCTTCCACCCGATCAGACGCTCGCCTCGGGTGAGCAGCGCCTCGCGCACGCGGTCCTGGACGGTGTAGGCCTCGGCCACCGACAGGCGCCGCTGGGCGCTCGGGGGCGCGATGAGGCGTGGCTCGCGCCGGTTGGCGATGAGCGGTTCGATCGCGACGTCAGTCATACGGGCGCCGTTACCGGCCGCGCTTCTTGCGCTTGGACGGGCGCCGCGTGTGTCCGCGCGGCTTGCGCCGGGAGGCGTGGGGCGAGGCGCTGCGCTTCGGCGCCACGCTCGCCTTGGCGTACGGCTCGTTGCGGCGGCCCACGTCTCCCCGCACGGGAGCGCCCTCGCTGATCACCTGGAGCCATCCGGTGAGATCGCGCGCCAGCTCCGGGTAGCAGTGGTCACGATAGACCTGCAACGCGCGCACGGCGGCCGGGTCCTTCCAGGGCTTCAAAACGAAGACGGCGTCGGGATCACGGGGATCGAAGGGCGCGTCCGTCGCCAGCGGCATCACGACATACCGTCGCGTCAGTTCAGCCATGAGCTCTCCTGTCGATGCGATGATTCGTCAGGGCTGGGACAGGACGGCGACGGCCGAGACCGCGCCGGGACCGCCGAGGTTGTGCGCCAGTCCCATGCGGGCGTCCTTCACTTGCATCTTCCCGGCGCGACCNATGAGCTGATCGTGGATGTTGGCGATCATGCGCACGCCCGACGAGCCGATCGGATGGCCGCACGACTTGAGCCCGCCCGACGTGTTCACCGGCAGATCCCCGCCGAGCCTGGTGACGCCGTCCTGCACGAAGCGCCAGCCCGCTCCGGGCTCGGCGAAGCCGAGGTCTTCGTAGTTCACGATCTCGGTGATGGTGAAGCAGTCGTGGCACTCGGCGACGTCGATCTCTCTCGCGGGATTGCTGATCCCGGCCATCGCGTAGGCGNCCTTGGCCGCTTCGCGCGTGGCGCGGAAGGAGGTGAAGTTCCACGACGGGTCGAANTGCGTGTTCCAGTACCCCGCGGTCACCGCGTAGGCGATGCCGCGGATGACGGAGTAGCGGTCGGTGAACTTCGGCGCGAGGTCGGCCCGCGTGAGCACGACCGCGGCCGCGCCATCGGTCGTGGGGCAGCAGTCGAAGAGGCCGAGCGGCTCCGCGACCTTCGGGGCCTTGAGGTGCTGATCGGCGGTGATCTCCTTCTGGAAGTGAGCCTTGGGGTTCAGCGAGCCGTGAAAGTGGTTCTTCGTCGCCACCGCGCACAACGCTTCTTCGTTCGCGCCGTACTCCTTGAAGTACCGCGTGGCCAGCAGCGCGAACATCCCGGGCGCCGTCCGGCCCTTGGCGAGCACGGGGTGGCCGCGATTCACGGCCTGGGCGACGAGGCTGCCCCGCGACGGCACCTCGCGCATCTTCTCGGCGCCGACGGCCAGGACCAGGTCGTACTCGCCGGAGGCGACNGCGAGTGAGGCGTTGCGCACCGCCTCGATGCCCGTCGCGCAGTACGCGGCGACGCGGGTCACGGGAATCGGGAAGAGGTTCAGCGGATCGGACACGAACGTCCCCGAGTTGCCTTCGAACCCGTAGAGCATCGGCTCGTAGCAGCCGAACCACGCGGCCTGCAGCTGAGCGCGATCGACCTTGGCGTCGGCGAGCGCCAGCGTCACCGCCTCGTACACCATGTCGGTGAGGCTCTGATGGAAGTTCTCACCGAACTTGATGACGCCGCTGCCGACGATCGCGACCTTGCCGCCCAATCCCATGGCTCCTCCTCTCGACGCGGCCCTAAGCGTACCGCCGCCGCCGGACGCGCCGCAAGCTCAGGACGCGACCGGCGCGCGCCGCCGCGTGACGAACGCGACGCACAGCGCGAAGATGACCGCGCTGCCGACGGCCAGGCCGACGTTCGGCGCGAACGCGGTCACGGTGCCGACCGTCGCGGTGAGGAGCGTGAACATGCTGTTGTTGATCACGTGGGCGGCGAGCGAGGGCAACGCGCTCCCCATGCGCTCGGTGACGTACCCGAACCAGAGGCCGAGCATCAGCGCGAGCAGGGCGTGCAGCCACTCGAGGTGCAAGAGCCCGAAGGCGGCCGCGGCGGTGACGATGGCCGCGCCCGCCGGCCACGCCTCGCGGAACCGTGTTTGCATGTAACCGCGGAAGAAGATTTCCTCGGCGGCGCCGGCCATGATGCCAATGACCAGCACGGCCGCGAAGAGGTCGGGGCCGCCGGCGCCCTCGAGCGCCCGGCGGATCACCGCCATCGAGCCGCGTTGTCCGAGACCGGCCAGCATGGTGAGCGAGTCCAGCACCTGCCCCAGCGCGAGCGTCCCGAGGACGATGGCGACGAGATCGCGCCCGGTCTCGCGTCCGGGCCGCAACCGCAGGCGCCCGAGATCGAGTGGCCGGGAGACGGTGAGCACGGTGATGCCGAGGGCGACGGACGAGGCGATGCCACCCGCGAGCAGCCCAGGCAACCCGTTGAAGAGCTCGGCCTCGGCGATGTCGGGATAGAGGACGTGGAGGGCGACCGCCGCCACGATCGTGAAGGCCACGATGGCGACGAAGGCGAGGACGTACACGACGAACACCGGCCACACCTTCGGCGCCGTCATCAACGCACGGGATCGAGGCCGAGCATCCGCGCGATCGCCTCGCGCAGGCGATACTTCTGGATCTTCCCGGACGGTGTCATCGGGAACTCGCTGACCACCTCGAGCCGCTCGGGGAACTTGTGGCGAGCGAGCTGCCGGGCGTCGAGGTACGCGACGATCTCGGCGAGCGTGATGCTCTCGCCCGGCTTCGGGATGACGAACGCGCACGCGCGCTCGACCAGGCGCGGGTCGGGCATGGCGACGACGGCCACGTTCTGGACCTTGGGATGGGCGTAGAGCAGGTTCTCCACCTCGGCCACCGAGATGTTCTCGCCGCCCCGGATGATCAGGTCCTTGACGCGACCCGTGATCGCCAGGTAGCCGTCGGCGTCGAGCACCGCACGGTCTCCGGTCTTGAACCACCCGTCGGGCGTATGCCCATCGCGCGTGAACTCGGGGCGCTTCCAGTACCCGACGAATTGCGAGTGGCCGCGCACCAGCAGATCGCCTTCGCGCGCGGCCGGCAGGATCTCGCCGTCGTCTCCGACCACGGCGACGTCCATGCCGGGGAGCGGCCGGCCGTCGGTCCCGAAGACTTTCTCGTCGGGATCGTCGAGGCCGTTGCAGGTCACCAGGCCGTTCTCGCTCATGCCCCACCCCGCCGAGATCGCACAGCGAAGACGCTTCCGCGCGTCCTGGACGAGCTTGCGCGGAATCGCGGCGCCCGCCGAGATGAACAGCCGGAGCGACGAGAGGTCGCGCTGGTCCACCGCCGGCGAATACGTGAGGTCCTGGAGGAACGGCGTCGCCCCCATCGTGTACGTCACCCGCTCGGCTTCGATCAGCCGCGCCGCCTCCTCGGCGTTCCAGACGTCGAGCCAGACGCCGGTCGATCCGAGCAGCAGCGTCAAGCAGTAGCCGTAGAGATAGCCGGTCTGGTGACCGAAGGTCGACGACATCAGCGCCACGTCGCGCTCGCTGAAGCCCAGGCGCTCGACCAACGGGTAGACGATGGCCAGCGNGGTNTTGGCCGTGTGCATCACCCCCTTGGGCTCGCCCGTCGTTCCCGAGGTGAACACGACCTCGCTGACCGCGTTGGGATCGGTCCCGGCGAGCGGCCGCCGNCCCTCGCGCCGCTCCCACGCGGTGTCGGTGAGCCACGCGAAGGACCGCATGCCCTCGCCGGGCGATCCGCGGACGACGAAGACGTCGCGCAGTGACGGCGTGTCGGCGCGGAGCTCGGCGGCCATGGCCGCGTGGTCGTGATTTCGAAAGCGCGCGGGCACGACGAGCGCGCGCGCCTGCAGCGCGTTCAGGATGAAGCGCAGCTCGTTGGCCCGGTACGTCGGCGGGATGGGGTTGAGCACGGCGCCCAGCTCGATCGTGGCCAGGGCCAGGATGATCCACTCGTTGCAGTTCGGAAGCTGGCAGGACACGACGTCGCCGGGACCGATCCCGGCGGCGGCGAGGCCGTGCGCCACGCGCTCGGCCGCGCGCGCGAGCTCTTGCCACGTCAGCCGGCCCATCGCGTCGACGATGGCGGGCTTCGTCGGCCGCTCGGTCGCCCACCGGTCGAGATAGGCCTCGAGCGTCTCGTTCTTCCACCAGCCGCCCGCCGTCATGGCGGCAATGCGCTGAGGCGTCACGCGACTCGGGACATCAGCCATCGCGCTCAGGTCTCGCCTCACATCATCGTGTAGCCGCCCGAGACGGACAGCGTCTGGCCCGTGATGAAGCCGGCCTGGTCGGACGCCAGGAACAGCACGGCGCCGGTGACGTCGTCCGGCCGGGCCACGCGGCGCAGCGGGTAGGCCTTGCCGATGCGGGCGCGCATCTCGTCCGTCATCCAGGCGCGATTCTCCTGGGCCTGCCACATGCTGAGCCCGCCAATCTCCTCGTCGCCGGACGGCATCGTCATGCCCGGGCACACGACGTTGAGCCGGACGCCGAACTTCCCCACCTCGCGGGCGATCGACTTGGAGAGCGCGATCACGCCGGCCTTGCACGCGCCGTAGACGCCCTCGCGGAACTCGCCGATGCGGCCGGCGTCCGAGCCCATGCTGACGATGGCGCCGCCCTTGCGCGCGATCATGCCGTCGAGCACGGCGCGCGTGCAGTTGATCATGGACCAGAGGTTGATCTGCACCTCTTTTTCCCACTCGTCGCGCGTCTTCTCGATGAACAGCGCGTCACGCGTCCAGCCCACGTTGTTGACCAGGACGTCCACGCGCCCGAAGCGCTCCTCGACGAGTCGTACCATCGCCTGGACGTCCGACCACTTCGTGACGTCGGTGCGCACGACCTGGGCCTTGGCGCCGAGCTGCTCGGCCTCGGCCGCCACCTTCTTGCCCTGGGCCTCGTCGATCTCGGCGATCGTCACGCTTGCCCGCTCGCGCGCGAAGGCGAGGGCGATGGCCCGCCCGATGTTGGAGCCGCTTCCGGTCACGACGACGCTCTTGCCCTCGAAGTTCAGGTTCATGGCCGCGCTCCTTTGAGCGAGTGCAGCATCCACACGTTCGGGTCTTCGTACCGCCCTTCGTCGCGCGCGCGATCGATCAGGACGGGCTGGAGCGCGCCCGGGACGACGTAGGGCCCACTCTCCGGGAACGCCATCTCCGTCCACTCCTCCCACCGGGCGATGGGTCCGGCGATGACCAGCGTGCACGGCGCCACGCGCACCATCTCGGCGCCCAGGCGCGCGTGAACGCGCATCCACGGATCGAACGGCTCGCCGTCGTCGGTCGTCCACGTGACGTAGCGCTCCATCGGGGCCAGCGGGTAGCGCGCCTTGAGCGTGGGGCGCACCGGCGCGACCAGGCTGTGGTAGCCGCGCGTCTCGGCGACGAAGCGCAGCTGATCGAGCAAGCGCCGGCTCAATCCCCGCTCGCGCCAGTCCGGATCGACGAGGGCGGCCAGCGCCGCCAGCGCGTTCGGCGTTCGCGCCGCGCGATGGTCGTCGGTCGCGCGCTCGAGAATGCCGGCGATGCTCTCGGGCAAGCCCGCCGGCGTGCCGTCCCACGTGATCGGCACCGCGTGGGCCACCGCCGCGACCCGTCCGGCGTCGTCGTACAGCGCCGTCTGATACTCGGCCCACGTCGTGAACAGCGACGGCCAGAACGTGCCGCAGCCCAGCTCGTCGCGCTGACGCAGGAAGCGCGGCCACCCGACCTCGGCCAGGCGCTCGAAGTCCGGCTCCAGCTCGGGCTTCTCACTCAGCGCGTAGGCTTTGAGCGGCACGTCAGTACGGCAGCGTCTCGCGCCCCATGAGCTCGCGGGCCACGATGAGCTTCATGACCTCGGCGGTGCCGTCGCCGATCTCGAGACCGATCACGTCACGCAGCCTCTGCTCGAAGGGCAGCTCATCGGTGTAGCCGTAGTGGCCATGGAGCAGCAGGCACTGGTGGATGGTCTCGACGGCCAGCTTCGGCCCCCACCACTTGGCCATCGCCGCTTCCTTTGTATATGGCCGGCCGTGGTCGGCCAGCCAGAGCGCGCGATAGGACATCCACCGGGCCGCGTCGATGTAGGTGGCGGCTTCGGCGATCGGGAAGGACACGCCCTCGAACTGCGCGATCGGCTTCCCGAAGGCCTTGCGCTCCTTCACGTAGCCCATCGTCTCCTCGAGCGAGGCCTGGGCGGAGCCGAGGCAGGCGAGCGCGATGAAGACGCGATTGAAATCGAACCCGCGCATGACCTGGTAGAACCCGGTCCCCTCCTCGCCGAGCCGATGCGAGNCGGGAATGCGGACGTGATCGAAGGAAAGCACCGCCCGGCCGATCGAGCGCGAGCCGAGATCGCGGAGCTGGCTGCGGCTCACGCCCGGCGCATCGAGCGGAACGGCGAAGGCGGTCACGCCGCGGGCCTTGGCGGACGCGTCGGTCCGGGCGAACAACATCACGACGTGGGCGAACATGCCCATGCTGATCCCTGACTTCTCGCCCGTGATCACGTATTCGTCGCCGTCGCGCACCGCGCGACAGACGAGATTGGCGGCGTCGGAGCCGACACTTGGCTCGGTCAGCGCGATGGCCACGACGGACTCGCCGCTGATGATGCCGGGCAACCACCGCTTCTTCACCTCATCGGAGCCGTTCTTGCCAATGATCTCCCCGGCCAGCCCGGCGAGCTGCAGCGCGTATGTGCACGAGAAGTCGCCGCGCGCGATCTCCTCCATGGCGATGCCGGTGGTCAGCAGATCGGTCTCCTGGCCGCCGTACTCGGCCGGCGCCCGGAGACCGAGGAGGCCCAGCTCGCCCATTTGCCGCCACGCGCTCGCCGGAAACTCACCGCTCTTGTCCCAGTGCTGCGAACGCGTGGCCAATTCCTTCCGGGCGAAGCCACGCAGCGTGCGGATCAGCTCCTCTTGCTCGGCGGTGAACGCGAAATCCACGGGAGCGTCCGCTCAGCCGCGACAGAGGCGCATGAGCTCGCCGGCGTCCTTGATGGCGTCGAGGCCCAACGCCGCCTGCTCCAGCTCGT
>JGI25382J43887_10000677_pt1 | contig 12239 bp, 10 predicted proteins | sample GraSoi013_1_40cm_3_FD_43887 | JGI IMG/M metagenome (IMG submission 43887) | reverse complement strand
TAAGAGCAGTTACTGGCATAGTGTAAGCCACAGCGTGGCCAACGGTGCGGAGTCGTCCTGGGCGACCCCAGGGTTTGGACTGACACAGGAGATGCGTCCATGGGGCAGATGGCAGGCCGGAGCGCTTGATCATCCCGCGCATCGAATAAGAGAGGACCAAGAACATGAGCAAGCTTAAAGACAAAGTGGCGATTGTCACCGGCGCATCCAAAGGGATCGGCGCCTCCATCGCCAAGCATCTGGCGGACGAAGGCGCAGCGGTTGTGGTCAACTACGCCTCCAGCAAGGAGGGCGCCGACCGCGTGGTCGCCGAGATCACCCGCAATGGCGGAAAGGCCATTGCGGTACAGGCGAACGTCGCGAAGCGGGCGGAGATCGAGCGTCTCTTCTCCGAGACGAAGAAAACGTTCGGCAGGCTCGACATCCTGGTCAACAACGCTGGCATCTACGAGTTTTCCCCGCTGGAAGACGTCACCGAAGAGCACTTCCACAAGCAGTTCGAGCTGAACGTCCTNGGTCTGATCCTCGCTTCAAAGGAAGCGGTACGGCATTTTGACTCCGCGGGGGGCAGCATCATCAACATCAGCTCGAGCGCCAGCACCCTCACGCTTCCGAACACCTCGGTCTACAGCGCCACCAAGGCGGCCGTCGATGCGGTGACCAGATCGCTGGCCAAAGAGTTGGGCCCGCGCAACATCCGCGTGAATGCCATCAACCCTGGCATGGTGGAAACCGAAGGCGTGCATGCCGCNGGCTTCACGGAAAGCGACTTCCGCAAACAGCTCGAGGCGCAAACCCCGCTCGGCCGNATTGGCCAGACGCAGGACATTGCGCCGGCCGCNGTCTTCCTNGCCTCTTCGGATGCTGCGTGGATCACTGGCGAAACGCTGCTCATCGCAGGCGGCCTGCGCTGACGAGGGCGTCACCTCACCGGTAAGGTCGATCCAGTAGGTCTGGGGGACCGGGCAGCCGGCTGCGGGAAGACCACTCTCCTTCGNATGGTCGCCGGCCTTGAGACACCTTCGGATGGCGACGTCCTGGTAAACGGATTTCCGGTTGTCGGTCCCGGCGGCGACCGGGGGATGGTCTTCCAGGCGTTCAGCTGCTTCCCCTGGCTGACAGTTCGAGGAAATGTGGAGTACGCNCTCCGTCTTCGCGGAGTGGTTGACAGGAGGTCGCGGGCGGTCCTCGCCGAGGAGTTCTTGGGGAAAGTGGGACTCAGCGGCTTCGGCGAGGCCTATCCGCGGACACTTTCTGGAGGAATGCAGCAACGGCTGGCGATCGCACGGACGTTGGCACGTGAGCCGGACATACTCCTCATGGACGAGCCCTTCGGCTCACTTGACTCCCAGACGCGGTCCGAAATGCAAGATCTGCTTCTCCAGGTGTGGACCGGTGCTGAGAAGACGGTTCTCTTCGTGACGCACGACGTGGAGGAAGCGCTATTCTTGGCCGACACAGTTGTCGTCATGACGGCTCGCCCCGGGCGCGTGCGGACTGAGATCCAGGTGCCGATCGCGCGCCCCCGGCGCCCCGACGTCAAGATGGAGCCGGAATTCGTTTCGTTGCGGCGCGAGGTGACGGCGGTCCTGCGCACGTAAGCCTCAGAAGACGAACACGTCCCCGGATCCTCCTCCAGGGCGGGGAGCCCTTGACAGGGCTCGACCTCTTGACCGACGATGGCACGCCGTGCGGGCAGCCGGCGAGACGCCGCGATGTCGGCCGGCCCCCGACCGGAGCCGGGTTTCTCTCACGCGCTGCGGAGCACGCCAGGGAGGTCGAGCATGATGATGAAGCGGAAGACCGGGACCGGCAAGTATCAGCGATACATCGTCCAGGACCCCAAGATCATCACCAGCTACAAGTATCACCCCTTCGAGCAGGAACCCTTCCAGATCTACATGAGCGGCGAGCAGGTGCCGGAGGCCACGGCATTCGCCGACGTCTTCTGGCGGACCAAGTTGCCAACGCCCAATCCGACCTGCGAGATTCACGCCCATCCCGCCCCGCAGATCCTGATGTTCGTCGGCGAGGCCGGGACCTTCGAGGTCGAGGTCCCGTTGAACGACGAGGTATACGTGTTCGATCGGACGACCGTCATCTGGATCCCCGCGGGCGTCAGGCATAACGTCCACTACCTCAGGATCGACGCGCCCATGATGGAGTCGGGGATCCTGCTCCAGCCCACCTACGAGTGATGACACGTGCCCGGGGGCGCCGGGCCGAGACCCTACGGTGAAATGAGAGGAGAGGGACATGCGGTCTAAATGGCTCGTCGGCGTCGCGGTCGCCCTGGCGCTGTCGCTGATGATCGGGGTAGGAGTGGCGCCGGCGCAGGAGCCGGTTCGCGTGGGGCTGCCGGTGCCCTTGACCGGGTTCGTCGCGGAAAGCGCCCGCGAGATGGTCGAGGGGTTCCAGCTGTACCTCGAGCAGTCGGGGCAGAAGCTCGGGGGCCGGCCGGTGCACGTCATCATCGAGGACACGGAGGCGCAGCCCCAGAACGCTCTGACGAAGATGCGGAAGCTCGTCGAGCAGGACAAGGTGCATCTCGTCGTCGGCTATCTGCTTGCATTCGAGGGATATGCGGTGCGGGACTACGTCGACAAGAACAGGGTGCCGCTGTTCCTGCCCATCGTCGCGGCCGACGACCTGACGCAGCGGAAGCGCAGCCCCTACATTGTCCGCATGACCTGGACGAGCAGCCAGCCGAACCATCCGTTGGGGGAGTACGCCTCCAAGACGCTCAAGTACCGCCGAATGGTGACCGTCGGGCAGGACTATGCGTTCGGCTGGGAGAACGTCGGCGGCTTTCATCGGACGTTTGAGCAGGCCGGCGGCAAGATCGTGCAGAAGATCTGGGCGCCCATCGGGACCGCCGACTACGCGCCGTACATCGCGCAGATCCGGCGAGACGTGGACGCGGTGTACGCGCTGCTGGTCGGCGCCGACATCCCGCGGTTCGTCAAGCAGTATCAGGAGTTCGGCCTGAAGGGAAAGATCCCGCTCATCGGAGGGAACATCCTGACCGACGAGGACGTGCTGAGCCACATGGGCGCCGAGGCCGAGGGCGTCATCACGTCCCACACCTATGCGGCCACGCTCAAGCGGGCCGAGAACCAGAAGTTCGTGGAGGCTTTCCGGGCGCGGTTCAAGAAGGATCCCTCGTACTACGCCGAGGGCATGTACACCGCCGCCTTGTGGCTCGACCGGGCCATCAAGATGGCCGGCTCGGTCGAGGATCCACTGAAGCTCATCGGAGCCGTGAAGAAGGCCGACCTCCGTGATGCTCCGCGGGGCCCGCTCAAGCTCGACGAGTACAACAACCCCGTCGAGACGGTGTACCTGCGCCGGGTGGTCAAGGGCCCGAGGGGTATGGAGAACGAGGTCATCGGTTCCATTCCGAACGTCAGCCAGTTCTGGACGTTCAATCCCGCCCAATATCTAGGGAATCCGCCGTACAGCCGCGATTTCCCGCCCTGCGGGAACTGCAAGTAGCCGTGGGCGGGTGCGGGCCGCGCGCGTGAATCGCCCGCGGAGGAGGGGAGCGTGCGGGCCGGGGACGTGAAGCGGGCCGTCGTGGCCAAGGGGGTGCGATCGGCGGGTGGCCGGCCCTACTCCCCGGCCCTCCGCTGCGGGGACTTCGTCTTCGTCTCCGGGCAGGTGCCGATCGATGCCGAGGGGCGGACCGTCTGTCATGGCGACATCCTGGCGCAGGGCCGGCAGGCGCTCGAGAACGTGCGGGGCCTCGTGGAGGCGGCTGGGGGCGCCCTGGACGATGTCTGCTTCCTCGGCCTCTACGTCACCGACATCCGCAACTATCACCGGTTCGGGGAGCTGCGCCGGGAGTACTTCCACGAGCCGTTTCCCGCCAGCACGGTGATCGGCGTCACGGGGCTGGCGGAGCCGGATTGGCTCATCGAGATCGAGGCGATCGCCTACGTCCCGGAGCACCGGGGTCCAGGGAGCGCCTAGGCCCAGTGCTGGCCTGGGCGACGCTAGTCCTCAACGGGGTCGCCTTCGGGTCCGTCCTCTTCCTGATGTCCAGCGGGTTCACGTTGGCTTTCGGCGTCATGCGGATCATCAACGTGGCCCACGGCGCCCTGTACCTGCTCGGCGCCTACGTCGCGATCTCGGTCATGCACGCGACGGGGAGCTTCGTGCTCGCTGCCGCCGCCGGCGGGGTGTCGACGATGGCGCTCGGCATGCTGATCCAGCGCCTGGCGCTCGAGCGCATCTACGACAACCAGCTGGCGCAGGTTCTCTTCACGATGGGTCTCGCGTTCGTGATCGGCGACGTGACGTTGGTGGTGTGGGGCGGTCATCCCCAGGTGCTGACGGCGCCGGCCGGGCTGTCGGGCTCGGTGGAGTTCGGGCCCTTCATCTACCCTCGGTACCGAGTGTTCGTCATCATCCTGGGGGCGGCGGTGGCGGCGATCCTGTGGGGCGTGATCGCCAAGACGCGCCTGGGGGCCACTGTGCGGGCCTGTGTCGATGACGCGGAGATGGCGCAGGGCGTGGGGGTGCACACGAGGCGGCTCTTCACGGTGATGTTCGGAGTGTCCGCGTTTCTGGCCGGGCTGGGGGGTGCGATCGGGGCCCCGATCATCGGCGCCGCCCGCGGGCTCGACTTCGAGGTGCTGCCACTCACCCTGGTGGTCGTGATCCTGGGCGGGCTGGGAAGCCTGGGTGGAGCACTGGTGGGCAGCCTCTTCGTCGGGATTGCCGATTCGCTGGGCAAGGCGCTGTTTCCCGAGCTCTCGTACTTCACCCTCTTCGCTCCGATGGCGATCGTGCTCGCCGTCAGACCAATGGGCCTGTTCGGCAAGGCCTAGGTCCCGGCATGTCGATCTCCTCGGCGTGGGGCGGGCGGTTCAGGGCGCTGGCCGTTTCGCCGGAGGGCCGCGTCGCCGCCGCCATCGCGGTCGGCACGCTCGGCCTCGCCCACATCCTCCCGCCGTACTACGTCCATATCCTGGTCCTGGCCCAGATCTTCGCGATCTTCTCGCTGAGCCTGGATGTGCTGATGGGATACGTCGGCCTGCCCTCTCTGGGGCATGCCGCGTTTTTCGGCGTCGCCGGCTACACCGTCGGTCTGCTGGTCGTCCGGTACGGTGTGGGATGGGCGAACGCGGCCCTGGCGGCACTTATGGTGAGCGCCCTCGTCGCCGCGCTCTTCGGTCTCATTGCGATCCGCGCGGTGGACGTCTTCTTCATGATGATCACGCTGGCGCTCTGCCAGATCTTGTGGGGGATCGCGAACCGCTGGGGGTCCTTCACCGGCGGGTACAACGGACTGCCGGGGATCGCGCGCCCGATGGCGGCGCTCGAATCCACGCTCGTGTTCTCCTACGTGGCGACCGCGGTTCTCTGCCTCGTGGCCNTCGTCGTCGTCCGGTTCGTGCGATCTCCGTTCGGGCTCACGCTCCAGGGCATCCGCGATCGCGAGTCGCGCATGTCGATCCTCGGCTACAACGTCTGGCTCCACAAGTACGCGACGTTCGTGATCTGCGGGGTCCTCGCCGCCGTGGCCGGCGTCCTCAACGCGTTCTACACCGGCTTCGTGAGCCCGGCGGACCTCTCCATCCGCATGTCGGCCGAGGCCACGCTGATGGTCGTGCTGGGAGGAACGGGGACGCTGATCGGTCCTATCGTGGGCTCGGGCATCATCGTCGGGCTGCGGAACGTGCTCAGCGCCTATATGGAGCGCTGGCCGCTCGTGCTGGGCTCGATCTTCATGCTGACCGTGATCTTGGCGCCGAACGGAATCGTCGGGTGGGTCCGGGCGCGCCGCCTGAAGGCGTCGCGCGCGGAACCTCCGGATCGTGAGGCGTGGTCGGACGCGGGGCCTCGGGCCCCCATCTCGGCCGGGGCGTTGGGGTCCCGCCAGGGCCTACCGGATCGATCCGGTCCCGCCGCCCTCGAGCTGCGGTCCGCCTCGCGGGTCTTCGGAGGTCTCCTCGCCGTCAACGACGTCTCGTTCTCGATCGCGCGCGGGGAGCGGGTCGCGGTGCTCGGCCCCAACGGAGCCGGGAAGACGACGCTGTTCAACCTAGTGAGTGGCACCTTGCGAGTCTCGGGGGGTGCGGTCCTGCTCTTCGGGGAGGACGTCACTCGCTTGCCGGCCNATCGGCGGGCCGTGCGTGGGCTGGCCCGCACGTTCCAGATCACCACCCTCTTTCCAACGCTCTCGGTCATCGACAACGTCCGCCTGGCGCTCCTGGGTCTCGACCGCGCGAAGTTTGACATGCTGCGGGCTGTCAATGATCGGGCCGAGCTGACGCAGCGTGCCCGAACGCTCCTGGAGACGTTTGACCTGTGGCACCGTCACGAGGTGCCGGTGCGGGAGCTGTCCCACGGCGAGCAGCGGCTCCTAGAGGTGGTCCTGGCCGTGGCCGGGCGGCCGCGGATCCTGCTGCTTGACGAGCCTACAGCAGGGGTGTCGGCCGCCGAGATCGAGCCGATCATCCGAATCCTGCACGAGCTCGATGCCAGCATGACAGTTCTCGTCATCGAGCATGATATGGACGTGGCATTCCGGCTCGCCGAACGGATCCTGGTGCTCCACCAGGGCAAGCTGCTGAGGGCGGGTACGCCTGACCAGATCAAGACGGATCCGGCCGTCGCGGAGATCTATCTCGGCGCTGGATGATCCCGCCGCGTCGTGTTCAGGGGGGGGAGCTCACCCCCGCCAGAATATCTTTGAAGACCGACGAACAGCGTGGACAGCGGGCTGGGCCAAACGATTGATCATCCTGGAGGCGACCGAGGCAGCGTGAACACGGGAGACCTCGGAAAGATGCTCGACGTATTCTCGCAACGCAAAGGTCGCTGGTGGAGGGCTCGGAACTTGTTCCGGCCGATGACTCGTTGAGGAGCGACGAAATGAAGCGACAGCGTATCGTGATCGTCGGTGCCTCCCTGGCTGGCGCCACCGCGGCGGCGACCCTGCGCGACGAAGGCTTTGACGGTGAGATCCAGCTCATCGGCGCCGAGGCCCAGCCACCCTACAACCGCCCGCCGTTGTCAAAGGGCTATCTTCGTCAACAGGAACGCTTCGAGGATCAGCTGGTCAAACCCGCCAGTTACTACGCCGAGCAGCGCATCGAGCTCAGGCTGGGGATGCGGGCTACGGGGATCGACGCCAAGCAGAAGGTCGTGGAGCTGGAGGGCGGTGAACGGGTTGTCTACGATCGGCTTCTGGTGGCGACCGGCGGGCGCAACCGAACGCTGTCAGTATCGGGTGCGAATTTGGAGGGTGTCTTTCAACTGCGAACTGTTGAGGACTGCGACCGCATTCGCGCCGTCACGCAGGAGGGACGCCGCGCCGTCATCATGGGGCTGGGCTTCATCGGCTCCGAGGTCTCGGCCTCGCTTCGCCAGCTCGGGATCGAGGTGGCCGCCGTCGAGGGCTCTCCCGTGCCACTGGCTCGCGTTCTCGGCGAGGAGGTTGGTCAGGTGCTCGCAGGCATCCATCGCGAGAAGGGCGTGGAGCTGATACTGGAGGATTCCGTGGCCGCCTTCGAAGGCTCCGGCCGTGTCGAACGCGTGCGCACCAAGAAGGGACGAGTCCTCGAGTGCGACATGGTGGTGGCCGGGATCGGGATCGTGCCCAACACCGAGCTGCTGGCGGCTGCTGGGGCCCAAGTCGACAACGGCGTCCTCGTGGACGAGCGCTGCCGGACGTCCCTGTCCGACGTGTTCGCGGCGGGCGACGTGACGAATCATATGCATCCGATCTTCGGCCGCCTGCGCGTGGAGCACTGGAACAACGGATACCAGCAGGGGCGCGCCGCGGCCCGGTCACTGCTGGGCGGGGAGCAGCCCTACGACTACGTCCATTCCTTCTGGTCGGATCAGTACGAGCACTCCATCGAATACGTGGGTTTCGCAGCCCGCTGGGATCGCCTCGTCTTCCGTGGCCGACCCGAGAGCCGCACGTTCCTGGGTTTCTACCTGAAGGATGGCATCGTACGCGCGGCGGTCGGCCTCAACCGCGGCGGCGATCCGGAGGATCCCAAGGCGGATGGTGAGCTGAGGGCGGCCGTGAACTTCGTCCGCAACCGGGTTGCTGTCGACCCCGCGAAGCTGGTCGACGAGGACGTCGATCTGCGCCGCCTGGCGGTCGATGCAGCTCGCTGACGTCTCCCCGTGGAGCAGCCGAGCACGTCGAGCTGGTCCTCCACCGCACGACGGCGAAGGCGCTTGGGCTGACGATTCCCCTATCACCCCGGCACCCCCATCGCTCAGGCGACCGTGCCGGGCGGTCCGTTGCTGCTTGCCGGCGGATCAGGTGATCGAGTAGGTCGGTCAGCCCCCACGTCTCGGAGTCGCACCGGCTGCCACGCATGACGCGGGACGAGGCGCCCGAGCACTCGCNCCCCGGCCGTGGCGAGACTTTCGGTCACACGCCCGAGCCGTGCTGTCACCGACGGGGGCAGCCGCCAGCGGTGAATGACCGCTAAGTCTCAGACTCATCAACAGTTTGTCGACTGGCACCGGCTGTGCTTGCTATGGCCGGGATGCGAGTGCCGGCCCGGTGGTCGATAGCTCAGCCGACGCAAGGTCTTGAGAATCAAAGGAGACTTATCTTTTTGTGATCCGTGGACAAAACGTCATACTTGAATCAGCACGGTCAGCATTTCTCCAGCGGAAAGAGAGAGCCATGAACAGAAGACACCGNTCCACGATTGCGACGGTGGTGNTGGCNGCGTTGCTTCCGGCATGTGCCGCCAAAATACACGGCGCGGTCCAGCTGGTGGACGCCAATCTGAAGCCAGTGGCGAAGGAGAGCCTGCAGGGCACCGTGGTGAACATGATCAATACCACCACGGCCGTGGAGCAGGCGTCCCATGCCGCAACGACGGACGTCGACGGCAAGTTCGAGTCGGCGAAGGGCCGCCTGCGACCCGGAACGTACAAGGTGGAGGCGAGCCGCATCGGCTATGAGACGGAGACCCAGNCGGTGGAAATCAAGGAGCACACACAGAAAAAAATCGAGTTCAAGCTCCGGCAGATCCAGGAGGGCAAGCGCAAGACCATCCAGGGATCCAAATCCGACGAGGACAAGATCATCAACCCCGGGGAAGTAAATATTCAAGCTCCCACCATGTAGCATCGCGCGCATATCAATGACGAGGACATCCATGGTCAAGCGTACAGTCCCCTCAGGGTTCATTGTGTTTGCGGCCTTGATGCTGTCGGCCTGCGGCGGCCAGCGGCTGGACCTGCAAGTGAAAGCGCGCATGGACGGTCAGCCNGTGTCCCAGGCCAAGGTCACGGTGGACGGGCAGGAGCAGGGAGTCACCGACGGCACGGGGGTCTTCGCCAAGACCATTCAGAGGAAGCCCGGGGCCGAGGTCGAGGTGCTCGTCGTCAAGGAACTGCCCGGCTACCGCATCACGCCGTGGAAGACCTCCTTTCTGGTGAAGCTGCCCAAAGACGGGGCCGTCGACAAGTATTCCTTCGACGTCGATCTGCAGGCGACGCGCTACATCACCCTGGTNGCGACGGAGAAGGGGGCGCCGGTCGCGGACGCCACGGTCAAGGTCAACGACAAGGAAATGGGCAAGACGCAGGCCGGCGGCGAGTTCGTCTACGAATACAAGACCGTGCCGAAGACGGGCGTCACCCTCACCGTCAGCAAGGCCGGGTACGCCGCCTGGCAAAAGACCGGCGCGCTCGAACCCGGGCAGCGGCTGGAGGTCGGGCTTTCCCGGCGCGCCATCGTGACCGTGACCGCCCTGACCGAGCAATACGGCCACACGAGCGGGGTGGGGGGCGTCGCCGTGAGCATCGATGGACGAACGGTGGGCAAGACCGACGACCGCGGCCTCTACGCCTACACCTATGACGGCACGCCGGGCAAGAAGGTGCAACTGGTGCTTTCGTTGCCCGGCCATATCCCCGGAGAATGGAAGACCCTCGTCACCCTGGAAGGGCAGGTCAGTATCCAGCGCTACTTCTATCCGACCACGCCGAAACAAATCCGGGTCGGCGTGTACCGGTTTGTGGGCAACACCCTCGGCGTGGATCTCAAGGAAATCGCTGCCCAGACCGAGAGCGCGGTCTCGACCCAGCTCTTCAAGTACACGGTCTTCCGCGAGGTGCCAAGCGCGGAACTGGAGGCCGAGGTCAAGCGCGTGAAGCTGGGGATCGACAGGATCACCACCAAGGGCTGGCAGGACACCCCGCTACGCAGAACGGTGGACATGATCGTGCTGGGCAGCGTCGCCAAGGACGACAAGGGCTTCGTCATCGAGGCGAAGTTCTACACCTCCGGCGGGCAGTTGGTTTTGAGCCAGATCACGCGGGCCCGGGACACCGGCGCCATCACCAGCGCCGCCAGAGAGATCGCTGCGAACGTGATGGAGCGGTTCCCCTTCGAAGGGACGGTGGTCGCGGCCGAGGACGGGAACTACCGCATCAATATCGGCAGGCCGTACCGGATCAGCCGGGGTACAGAGCTCACCCTCACGGCCGCCACCCGCGGCGAGGCGGGCAAGGTGACGGGGTATCGCGAGACCGGCAGGCTCAAGGTCAGGCGGGCGGAGGACGCCGGATCTTTGGCGGAGGTCGAGGATCTCAAGAAAGCCGAACGGGTCAACATCGGCGACCGGGTCGTGCGCCGCGTGTACCACGAAGGCCAGGACGAACGGGCCAGGACGTATTTCATTCTCGACGCCAAGGGCGGGCTGGCGCCCGACGTGGCGCCGCTGCCCCGGGTGAATGTCTACCTCAACAATGACTGGGTCGGCTCCACCGGCGCCGACGGCAAGGCCGAAGTGTCGGCGCGCCTGGGCAAGGGCTACGATCTCCTGCTCTACCGGCACGGTTACCAGCAGGTGAACGAGAAGATCAAGGTGGAGAAGAACGGGGACACCCGGGAGTTCGTCTTGAGCGTCAACAACTCCATGTTCAAGGTGGAGTCCGAACCGTCCAGCGCCGCCGTCTTCGTCGACGGTGATCAATTCGGCAAGACGCCGATCCTGGAGGGCAGGCCGGTCGGCCTCGGGTTCCATACGGTGAAGCTCACCGTGGGCGAGGATTACCGGGACTGGGAAGAGGTCGTCGAGTTCGACAAGAAGATCGAGGATCGCACTGGTGACCGGAAGATCGCGCTGTACCTGGACTATCTCAAGCTCGGGGAGAGGGCGACGCAGAAGGGCGATATCAACGGCGCCATCCAGGCCTACGCCAGCACCGACAAGAAGCATCCGGATTACTCCGAGGCGCACCACCGGCTCGCGCGCATCTATCTGGACGAGAAGAACGATTACGAGGCTGCGATCCGCGAGTTCGAGAGCATCCTTTCCTTGCCCCAGAACCAGCAGCTCATCTACAAACAGTTCGCCGTGGCCTTCACCAATCTCGGGCACGCGTATTACGAGCGAGGGAACAGCCTCGTAGAAAAAGACCGGGAGGCCGCCGCGCAGTCCTTCGCCAGAGCGATACAGAATCTTCAAATCGCGAAGCAGAACACACGGTTCTTCCCGACGGCGCACTACGACGAGGCGCTGCACGATACCTACTTCTATCTGGCGCTGTCGTATCACAAGCTCTATCTGGTCACCAGGAAAGACGNCCTCCTGAACAACGCGAACCTCGCGTGGCGCGAGTACTTCGACTTCTTCCCGAAGAAGCTCGAAGGGAATCCCGCCTTCGAGCAGAATCGGGAGGCCGCCCGCAAGTACTGGACTCAGATCAAAGACCAACCGTCGTAGCGGAGAGAGGGCTTCGGCTTGAACGGGAGCAGGGGCGAGCATTCTGCCTCATGCGTGTTGGTCGCCGCCGCGGTCGTGGCCGCGATAGGTCTGGCGGCCGAGTCCGTCGCCGAGTTCCAGCTGGCCGAGGAGCCGCCGCCGGAGCGGAAGCCGGCGGCGATCGAGCCTCTGTATGTGCGCCCGCTGATGCCGGTCGAGTCCGGTCGCAACGATTCCAACCCCGTGTGGTCGCCCTCGGGGGCGCTGATCGCCTTTGAGCGTAGCCGGGGGGACAAGAAAGAGATCGTGATCGCGCGCCCGGACGGCGCGGTGGTTCACACCATCTACTATCAGCTGTCCGAGAACAGCCGAGAGGCGAAGTTCTTCTTCCCCGGAGTTGCCGAGGACGTCAGCTACAACGCCGGGATGACGTGGTCCTCCACGGGCGACCGGTTGGTGTTCATGAGCAACGGCGGAACCGGCAACTACGATCTCTATCTGCGCGACTTCGACGGTAAGACCACGCGGCTCACCGATCAT
>JGI25382J43887_10000674_pt1 | contig 12265 bp, 8 predicted proteins | sample GraSoi013_1_40cm_3_FD_43887 | JGI IMG/M metagenome (IMG submission 43887) | reverse complement strand
CGGGCCGGCTGCCGCGTGCACCTGCCGGTGCTGGTGCCGGGCGCGCTCGTGTTCTTCGCCGATCCCCACGCGGCGATCAGCGACGGCATCATCGGCGGCGCCGGCGTGGAGTGCGACGCTACCGTGCGCGCGCGGATCGGGCTCGAGAAGCGCCGGAGCCTCGATCGCCCGCTCCTGGAAATCGACGACACCGTGCAGGTGCTCGGCTTCGGACCCACGGTGGAAGCGGCCACCGAGGACTGCGCGCGGGGCGCCGTCGAGCTCGTCGTCTCTCGGACGGGCATGGACCCGCGCGAGGCGTACATGCTGCTCTCGATCGTCGGCGAGCTGCGCATCGGCACGTCACCACGACCGGTGATGGCGGCCCGTCTCATCATTCCCCAGACCGTGCTGACCGCGGCGGCGCAAGGGCGGGCCTGATGCTGGTCGGCGCCTTTGCGCTGGCGCACACCCCAGCTCATCGCCCGCCCCGACACGGAGGATCGCGATCTGCGCCGTCGTCGAGCAGGGGATCGACCGCGGGTTCGATCTCCTCTACACGCAAGATCGGCGTCTCGACTACGCGTTCTTCGTCCCGCTCCACTTCACGATGCCCGACCCGGCGCCGCCGATCGTCCCCCTGCACGTCAACGTGTATCTGCCGCCGCAGCCGACGCCCCGGCGGTGTTACGAGTGGGGACGCGCGCTGGGCGAGATCCTGGGCGCGCGTCCGGAGCGCGTGGCACTGATCGCCTCGGGCGGGATGTCGCACTATCCCGGGACCGACCGCTACGCCTCGCCGGACGTCGACTGGGACCGGCGTGTCCTCGAGACGCTGGCCGCCGGCCGCGGGCGCGAGCTGGCGGCCGTCACCGGTGAGGAGCTGGACAAGACGGGCAACATCGAGCTCCGGACCTGGATCACGCTGCTCGGCGCCGTGGGCGACCGCCCCGCGGACGTCTATTGCTACGAGCCCTCCTGGCACCACGGGAACGCCATCGTGGAGTGGCGCCTGTGAGGACTGTGGACGGCGACGCGCACTACCGCTTTCCGCCTGCGTCCGCCTACCGTTTGAACCGCTGCCTCTTCGCCCTGAAGTCCGATGCCGTCTTCCGCAAGAGCTTTCAGCAGGACGCCACGCGCGCGATGACGGAGGCCGGGCTCGACGATCGCGAGCAGAAGCTGCTGCTGGCCGGCGACCGCGACGCGCTCGTGGCCGCCGGTGCCCATCCCTACCTCGTCTTCATGGCCGAGCTGCGAGTGCGTATGGACCGGAGCGCCTTCGAGTATTTCTAGGACATGAACGTCAGAGGGGGCCCGCCGGGCCCCCTCCGACACCTCCCCATCGCGCGATCCGCGACAATGCGGGTCGTCTGCGCGGGCACGTTCCTCGCTGGGCTTGCTCTGGCCAGCTGCTTCGCGCGCTTTTCCTACTCGGGCAGTCGCCAGACCCGGCCGACCGGCGGCTCATCGGTGAGCGTGAACTGCGGCAGAGCGAGATGGTCGACCACGTCCTGGAACATCACACGCACGCGCCTGCCGATCGCGACTTCGCGCTCGCTCTCCATCGAGCCGTCGGGCCTGACGAGGTTTCCGATGATGCGCAGCGACTCGTCGGGCGTCGGGACGGCTCGCTGCTCGTCGAGGTCGACGAGGACGACGACGTACGGCGTCGCGTCCTTGAAGCCGGGCTGGATGGCATGGGCGACCACTTCGTACGAGTGAATCGTGCCCCGTCCGCTCACCTCGCGCCACGTCCACTCGAGCCCCATGCACCACGGACAGGCGGGTGAGGGCGGGTAGCGCATGAGGCCGCACGCCGGACACGCGCGCATGACCAGACGGTGCTGGCGCGCGTGCTGGAAGTACTCGATCCATTCGCTGTCGTTGTCTGGGATGACGAGCGCCATCCCGCGGTATTGCGCCGGCTGAGGCATCAGGACTTCTATCGCCTGAGGATCAATGCACTTCCGGTGGGCGGCATGGCCCAACCGAGGTTCATCGTGATCTCGGGGTCCCTGACCTGGCGGCACATCCGCGGCCCGTAGTCGTAGGTGTGGACGCCGTCCGCGGCCTTCGGGCAGTAGTCGTCCGCGGTGCCACGCAGCTGCCGCACGTTTTCGATGACCATGTTCATGCCGTGCGTGTAGCCCTCGCAGAGGTGGCCGCCCGCCGTGTTGTTCGGCCGCTTGCCGCCCAGCTCGATGATCCCGCTGCTCACATAATCCCCGCCCTCGCCCTTCTTGCAGAAGCCGTACTCCTCGAGCTGGAGCATCGTCGTGAACGTGAACGCGTCGTAGGAGCCGGTGATGTCGACATCCTCGGGCGTGATTCCGGCCTGCCCGAACACGATGTCCTTGGCGTAGTAGCCGGCGACGCGGCTGATCGGGCCGTGAGCCCAGTGAAAGTCCGTGCGCGGCTTGCTGACCCGGCCGGCCACGCCCATCACGTAGATCGGGCGCTGACGGAGATTGCGGGCTCGCTCGGCCGACGTCACGATCACGCAGGTGGCGTTGTCGGTCTCCAGGCAGCAGTCGAGCAGGTGCAGCGGCTTGACGATCCAGCGTGAGCTGACGACGTCCTGAACGGTGACGCGGTCCTTTAGCAGCGCCTTCGGGTTCTGAGAGGCGTGCTTCGAGTGAGCGACCTTCACGTGAGCCACCTGCTCGGACGTCGTGCCGTATTCGTACATGTGCCGCATGAACGTCATGGCGAAGTTCTGCCCCGCGCTCCGCATTCCGAACGGGACCTGCGCGAGATCGAGCCCGCGCACCGGCTGGGCGGCGCGGGCGCCGGTGCCGCCGATCCGGAACTCGGTGTAGCCGTTCATCGACCGGAAGATGGCCACCGCCCGGCACATGCCGGCCTCGATCGCGCCCATGGCGAGACCGATCAGCGCCTCGGTGGACGAGCCGCCACCGAGCACGTCCATGTAGAAGTTGAGCCGGATGCCGAGGTCGGGCGCGACCCAGTTGGCGGGCGTGGAGTCCCCGTTCTGATAGCTCATCATGCCGTCGATGTCGGCGGCGCGGAGGCCGGCGTCGAGGATCGCCTTGCGGACGGCCTCGACGGCCATCGCCCGCGTCGTCCGACCGGAGTGCCGTGAATACTCCGTCTCGCCGACGCCCACGATGCAGTACTTGTCCCGAAGCGAGCTGGTTGCCACCTGAGACCTCCCCGGCCCGGCGACGCGCCAGCCCGGGCGCTGGGGATGCTACCACTTCGTCACCACCACGGTCAGCGCCCGCGGGCCGACGCCGCTTGACCCAGGGCGGCCGCGGCGCCCGCCATCCTCGGCGGCCGGCAGAGGAGCAACAGCCCGATGGCCAGGACGTTGAGCAGGGCGGCCAGCGCGAACGCCGGCCGGTAGGTGCCCGTCGCGTCGTAGAGCGCGCCCGCGAGCAGCGGGCCCCAGGCCGCCATCGAGCCGGCGATGGCGAAGAGCACGCCGACGAGAGTGCCGGCCTGGGCGCGGCCGAAGAAATCGCCGATGATGGCGGTGAAGAGCGTTGAGATCGCGCCGTACGAGTACCCGAACAGGAACGCGATCGCGTAGAGCGCGGTGAGACCGACCACCACGGCGAACGCGGCGAAGGCGATCGCTTGCAGCGCCATGGCCGTCGCGACGACGGTGCGCCGGCCGATGCGATCGGACAGCGCGCCCATGACCAGTCGTCCGACCACGGCGCCCACGCCGGTTGCGCTGATGACGGAGGCGGCGACGAGCGGCGAGAAGCCGAGGTCGCGGCTCCATCGCACGCGGTGGACGAGCGGGATGAAGACGGGGATCCACGTCGCGCTGAAGGCGCTGCCGAGCAGCCAGAACGCCGGTGTGCGGGCCACGCGGGCGAGTGGCCAGGCGTCGGGTTCGCCCGATGGTGGGATCGCCGCCTCGCGACCGGCGAGACTCGTCCGTGAGCCCGCGTCCGAAGGCGAGTCCCCGTCGGGGTGAAGGCCGAGCGCTTCCGGATCGCGCCGCATGAACGTCGCGACGGCGTTGAGGACGATGAGGACGCCGGCGCCGAACACGACATACGCCCAGCGCCAGCCGACGGCGGAGATCAGCAGCTGGGCCAGAGGCGGCAAGGCGAAGGTCCCCACGCTGGCGCCACTCGAAGCCAGGCCGATCGCCAATCCGCGCCGACGCGCGAACCACTTCACCACGGTCGCGTTGCAGGGCACGTACGCGCTCCCCATGCCGATCGCGGCCACCAGTCCGTAGAGCACGTACGGCTGCCACAGATGCGTCACCAGCGCCATGCCGGTCAGCGCCGCGCCGAGGAAGACGCCGCCCGTGGCGATCACCACGCGGGGCCCGCAGCGATCGGTCACGCGACCGGCGAGGAAGCCGAACATGCAGTACGCGAAGGCGTAGAACGAGAACGCGCCCGCCAGGCTGGCCCGCGTCCAGCCGAACTCGTCGAGGAGCGCCGCGAAGAACACGCCGAACGCGTACTGAGTGCCGTAGGCGACGAAGAGGACCAGGAAGGCGCCGGCGACGACGACCCAGCCATAGAACGGCCGGGCCACGTCAGCGCTTGCCGTTGAGCTTCGGGAGGAGCTCCGCGAGGAACTTGCCGGTGTAGGAGCCCGGCGTCTGGGCGACGGCTTCCGGCGGACCTTCGGCGACGACCTCACCGCCTTCGTCACCGCCCTCGGGACCCAGATCGATGACCCAGTCGGCGGCCTTGACGACGTCGAGGTGATGCTCGACGACGAGAACCGTGTTACCCGCGTCCACCAGCCGGTTGAGGACACCCAGGAGCTTCTTCACGTCATCGAGGTGGAGACCGGTGGTCGGCTCGTCGAGGATGTAGAGCATGTCCGTCGTGGCTCGCGCGCCCAGCTCGGCGGCGATCTTGAGACGCTGGGCCTCCCCGCCGGAGAGGGTGGTGGCCGGCTGGCCGAGGCGAAGATAGCCGAGGCCGACGTCGCCGAGGACCCGGAGCCGCCGCGCCAGTGTGGTGTGCGCGGCGAAGAAGTCCACCGCGTCGTCCACCGTCATGCCGAGCACGTCCGCGATGGTGCGGCCGCGGTACTTCACGGCCAGCACGTCCGGCCGGTAGCGGCGGCCCTCGCACTCCTGACAGGTCACGTACACATCCTCGAAAAAGTACATCTCGAGTTTCTCGAAGCCGTCGCCCTGGCACTTCTCACAGCGGCCGCCCGGCACATTGAACGAAAACGCGCCGGCGGACAGACCGAGCGTCTTCGCCCGCGGCAACGCGGCGAAGATCTTCCGGATCTCGTCGAAGGCCTTCACGTAGGTCACCGGGTTCGAGCGCGGCGTGCGACCGATCGGCTCCTGATCGATGAGCCGCACGCCCTTCAGATACTCGAGGCCGACCATGAGGTCGTGCTCGCCCGGCGGCGCGAAATCGGTCTTGAACGCGCGGGCCACCGCACGGTAGAGCGTGTCGTGGACGAGCGTCGACTTGCCGGAGCCCGACACGCCGCTGACGACGGTGAACGTGCCCAGCGGCAGTCGCAGGGTGACGTCCTTCAAGTTGTGCTGTCGGGCCCCGGAGAGCACGAAGTGACGACGCGCCGTCCGCCGGATGGTCGGCGCCGGGATCGTCTCCCGCCCGGTCAGGTACCGTGCGGTCAGCGAGTGCGTCGCCTTGACGAATTCGCTCTGGGGACCACTGAAGACGATCTCACCGCCGCGCTCGCCGGAGCCGGGGCCCAGCTCGACGACGTGATCGGCGGCCTCGATGAAGCCACGGTCGTGCTCGACCACGACGACGGTGTTGCCGGCCTGGGCGAGCTCCCGGCAGAGATCGGTCAGGCGCGTCGTGTCGCGGGCGTGCAGGCCGATCGACGGCTCGTCGAGCACGTAGAGTGTGCCCACGAGCTGCGAGCCGAGCTGGTTGGCCAGGTTGATGCGCTGGGCCTCGCCGCCCGACAGCGTCCGGGTCTGCCGACTGAGCGTGAGATAGCCGAGGCCGACGCGGAGCAGGAACGCGAGCTTGGCGGTGAGCTGCTTGAGGATCTCGCGTGCGACCGACAACTCCCAGGCGGTCAGCGGCAAGTCGGCCGTGACGCGCGCCGCCTGCTCGATGGTGAGGGCGGTGAAATCGGCGATGGTGAGGCCGCCCACCTTCACCGCCAGCGCCGCCGGCCGCAGCCGAGTCCCCGTGCATGTCGGGCAGCGCGACTGGCTGCGATAGCGCGAGAGGAAGACGCGCACGTGGAGCTTGTAGCGATACGACTCGACCTCTTCGAAGAATCCCTGGATGCCAGGAAAGCTCCCGTTGCCGTCGTAGACGAGCCGCCGCTGGTCTGCGCTGAGCGCCTGGTAGGGCGTGTTGAGATCGAGCCCCAGACGCCTCGCCGACTTCACGAGCTGCCGCTGGTACCACTTCCCGGATGGGTACGTCCACGGCTCCACGGCCCCGTCCGCGAGCGTCCGCGTCGGATCCGGCACGACCAGCGCCTCGTCGTACTTGAGGATGTTGCCGAAGCCCTTGCACTCCGGGCACGCCCCGAGCGGGTGGTTGAACGAGAAGAGCAGGGGCTGGGGCCGCTCGAGAGCGATGGCGCACGTCGGGCAGCGCAGCTCCTCGGCGAAGGTGCGGAGACCGACGCCCACGATCTCGACCTCGAGACGGCCGTTGCCCTCGCGCAGCGCCGTCTCGACCGACTCGCTGATGCGACGGCGCTGGGCGGCGGCGAGGACCACCCGATCGAGGACGACCGAGATCTCGCCGGCGCCGTCGAGCTGCGGGGGCGCCGAGGCCAGATCGATCACTTCGCCGCGCACGCGGACGCGCGCGAATCCCCGACGAGTGAGGGTCGCCCACAGCTCGGCCGGGGCCTGGCCGGCTGGCAGCGGGAGCCGGAAGCCGATCAGCGCCCGCGCGCTCTCGTGCTCGGCCAGGAGCGCCTCCACCAGGCTGTCCGGAGAGTGCGACGTCGCCGGCCCGCCGCAGCTCGGGCAGTGCACCCGGCCGACCTTGGCGTAGAGCAGGCGCAGGTAGTCGTACACCTCGGTAGCGGTGCCGACCGTGGAACGCGCCGTGCGAACGGGGTTCTTCTGCTCGAGGGCGACGGCGGGGCGGATCTGCTCGATCCGGTCGACGTCGGGACGGTCGACGCGATCGAGAAACATGCGGGCGTAGGTCGAGAGCGACTCGATGTAACGCCACTGTCCCTCGGCAAAGAGCGTGTCGAAGGCGAGGGAGGACTTGCCGGAGCCGGAGACGCCGGTGATCACCGTGAGTCGATCGTGGGGAATCTCGAGCGAGATGTTGCGCAGGTTGTTCTGGCGGGCTCCTTCGATGCGGAGCCCCAGGGGCCGCGACATTCGATCAGTCCTCCTGAGGCGGATATTTTAGCGAAAGTGCGAATCGCCTGCATCCCCCAGGCCCGTCGCTGACCTGCTGGCTGTCTGGGCGGGACTGGCGCGCGCGCGAGCGGCAGATCGCCCTCGTTCGAATGTCCGTCCGCTCCGAGCGCGGGTCGGACTTTATGACACACGCAGACATCCGCAAAGCTCTTCGAAGGACGATCTTGGAGAAGTCGTTCACGAGAGCGTCGCAGGGGGAGCGCGTACCTGCGGACCACCTGGTAGNCCGTCTGTTTCAGCAGGCGCTCGAGGAGCCGCCCTCCACCTTGGCGAGCGTCTCTTCCACGACGGCCAGCACCTGTTTGACGTCCAGCGGTTTGGTGAGGTACTCGCGCGCCCCCTGCTCCAGCAGCCGCTTGATCTGGCCTGGCGTGGCGTCCGCGCTCAGGATCACAACGGGAATTCTTTTGGTCTGCGGATCGGTAGACAGCCTGGCCAGCACATCGCTGCCGGGAAGATCGGGCAGATGAAGATCCAGAATGATCAGGTCCGGCTGATGGTCGCGGGCCAGCTCGATTCCGCGGGAGCCCTGCATGGCCGAGAGCAGGGTCACTCCGGGCCGCCGGGCCAGGATGCGCTCGAGCAGCCGCAGGTTGGAGAGATTGTCCTCGATGTAGAGCACCGTCCCACGAATGCCGTCGTGATCGTCCTCACCCGCTGTGCGATTGCTCGGGCGATCGCTCTCCACCGTCGGGGACTCGGCGCGTCGCAGCTCCACGGTGAACGTTGTGCCCTGACCGATCGTGCTCGTGGCTGACAGCGAACCCCCCATGGCCTCGACGAGGTGGTGGGACAGGACGAGGCCGAGGCCCGTGCCTTCGATCGTCGTCTGCTCGGCGCCGAGCCGGTCGAACGGCGTGAACAAGCGACCTATCATTTCGGGCGCGATGCCGCGACCGGTGTCGCTGACGCTGAGCCGAACCCGTCCGGAGGGATCGGCCTCGGACGACACACGGACGACGCCACCGGCGCGGTTGTATTTCATGGCGTTGGACAGGAGGTTCAGCACGACCTGCTGGAGACGTTGACGATCAGCCATGACGTAGCCCTCGAGCCCCGTCACGACGACCTCGATTCGCTTCGTGGTCGCTTCGAGTCGGAGCATGTCGAGCGCGGCGGCGACCACCTCACTGACCAGGACCGGCTCGAGGGAAAGTGCCAGCTTCCCGGCCTCGATTCGTGCGATGTCGAGAACTTCGTTGATGAGGTCGAGCAAGTGGCGCCCACTCTTGAGAATCATTTCGACGCTCTCGCGTTGCTCGGCCCCCTGGGCCTCGAGCTCGAGTAGCTGCGCGAAGCCGATGATGCCGTTGAGCGGCGTGCGCAGCTCATGGCTCATCCGTGAGAGGAACTCGCTCTTCGCCCTGTTCGCCCGGTCGGCGTCCTCTTCGGCCCGCCGGCGCTCCGCGATCTCTCGCTGGAGGTGCTCGTTGGCGGAGCTCAGCTCGAGCGTTCGCTCCTGCACCCGCTGCTCGAGCTCTTCGGCCTGACCCTTCACNCGCTCGAGAAGCCGGGCCTGCTCGAGCGCGATGGCAAGCTGAGCGGCCACTTCCTGCGCGATGCTGATCTGCTCGGAAGAGAAGTCGTTCGGGGCCCCGCCGAAGCTCACGGCCCCGAGGAGCTCGCCTCCGGCGATCATGGGCACCACCATGTAGGTGTGGACGCCCGAGGCAAGGAGGGCCTCGGTGTGGGAGTCGCGGGGCAGCGACGCCGTGTCGATCACTTGCAGTTCCCCTCGTCCCAGCGCCTCCACGTCGCCCATGAGTCTCAGCGGAAAGCGAACGCCGGGGCCGAGGTGCAGGCGGCGACGCCCCGCGGCGGCCAACCACTCTGCTTCGCCGGCGGCCAGGTCGAAGAGATTCACGATGGCCCGCGGGACCCTGAGCATGTCCCGTAACCGCGGCAGGACGGCCTCGGTGATCTCCACCGGCGCCTTCGCCGCGATGAGCGCCCGGTCGATCTCGTGCAGAATCGTGAGACGTTCAGTGGACTTGGCCAGTGCGGCCGTCGCCCGCCGCTCGTTTCGAAATGCCAGCCCCCCAAGCCCGGCGAGCGTCGCGGTCAAGACGAAGCCGACTCCCGCTGCGACGAGGAGGTTGGTGCGCGTCCGCAGCAGAACCACGTTCTTGGGGCGGTGGACAACGACACCCCAGCCGAGCGCGGGCAGCCAGCGATAGGCGGAGAGGTTCACCTCACCGTCGACGGTGTTCTCCAGCTCCGCCACGCCGTCGTGACCCTCGAGCAAACGCCGAACCACCGGAACGTTGACATAATCGGACACGTGCTCGGGGCTGGTCCTCGTGCGGTGATACACGAGCTGCCCCTTGCGGTCGACGACGAAGATGTCGCCGCCGGGGATCTGGATCGGCAGCAGCCATGCGCGGAGCGCGTCCAGGCGCTGCACCGAGACGATGATGCCGATGACCGGCCCGTCGACGTCGCGGATGGGCATGGCGAGCGCCACCGCCGACGTGTGGCCGAGGTCGGTCTGATACACCTCGGACATGTACGGCTGCCAGGATTGGCTCACGCCGCGGTACCAGTCCCGAAAGGCATAGCTCCGGCCATAAATCTCCGGGCTCTCCGGCTCGGTGGCCCATACGATCCCGGCGGGATCGGCGAGGAAGACGCGGTCAAGGTCCGGGAANCTCTGATGGAGTTGACGCAGATGGAGCAGCGCCTCCGTGCGGTCCCGCTGTTTGACGCTTTCGCGGAACCGGAAGCGTCCCGCATAGGAGCGCAGTACGTTGAGATATCCTTGCTCTCGCGCGTCGATCGACGCCGCGACGCTGCGGGCGATGGCATCGTTTTGAGCGAGCGACTCGCGCTCCTCGACACGGATGACCCTGTCGAAGAAGAGAGCGGCCACCACAAAGACGACGAGCAGGAGCGCGGCCACGACTCCATAGAAGGACCGTGAGCCGTGAAGCCGCTTGATGCGCAATGGCCCGCGCGTGCGGCCTGACGGATCGGACGGCGGGCCGCTGGCAGCGGGCTCTGAGGCCATATTCCATGGAAGCATGGTCGGCCGGGCCGACCAACCTCCAAAACTTCTGCTCGAGAAGTGACGATTTGCGTCACCGGCGGCTCTAGCGCTTGCCTGTGGGGCGGTGAATGGAAGCGTTCGCATCACGAGCACGAGCGACCCCGGAGCCCCCGACTGCCGATCAGCAGGCGGCGTCTGCGCCGCCGCCGGTCATGGCGTCGAATCTACGGAAGCGGCTTCCCGGTCGCGAGCCGCCACGAACACGTGAGCGGTGCACGCGAGCACCGGGATGTGTGCGGTGACGGAATCTTTCTTGAGCCGGTGCGTCGCCTCCCACCCACCGAGCCGCGGGAGCGCCAAGTCCATCACGATCCCATCGGGCTGCACGGCTCCGCGCGAGAACAACCTCATGCTCGTTCACAACGAGAACACGGACGGAATGCGGACAGCCAGCGGCGGGGTGGGGCAGAGAGATTCGGGAAATCGCGAGGATGGCCGCAGCAACCGTGCGGCCCGTATCAGCGAAAGTGCTATGATGACGCCACCGTGCACGAGCGGATTCGCGTGCTGGTGGTGGACGACGACCCTGAAGTTCGGTCGCTTCTCGGCCGCGTGTTGACCAAGAACAGCTGGTCGACGACGGAAGCGAGCTCGGGGGCGGACGCGATGGCCACCCTCGGACGCCAGGAATTCGACGTCGTCCTCCTCGACGTGAAGCTGCCCGATGCATCTGGCCTCGACATTCTTCGCTGGGCGCGCGAGAGCGACGTCGACACCGAGTTCGTCATCCTCACCGGCAACGCCGACGTCGAGACGGCGGTCGAGGCCATGCGGCTCGGCGCCTACGACTTCGTGGCCAAGCCCTGGCGCAACGCCGAGCTGGTCCAGGTCATCGGCAAGGCCGCCGAGAAGAAAGACCTCCGGCGCGAGAACCACGCGCTCAAGGAGGTGATGACCCGCCGCGACGGGATGCCGCACATCGTGGGCGACAGTCCCGAGATCGTGGACGTCGTGTCCATGATCGCGCGGGTGGCGGCCAGCGACAGCCCCGTGCTGATCCACGGCGAGAGCGGAACCGGCAAGGAGTTGGTGGCCCGCACGGTCCACTTGAAGAGCCGACGGGCGTCGCGGCCGTTCGTGTCCGTCAACTGCGGCGCGCTGCCCGACACGCTGCTGGAGACAGAGCTGTTCGGGCACAAGCGGGGCGCCTTCAGTGGAGCGGTCAACTCCCGCGTGGGCCTCTTCGAGGCGGCCGACGGCGGCACGCTCTTCCTCGACGAGATCGGTGAGATGTCGCCGGCCATGCAGGTGCGTCTCCTGCGCGTGCTCGATTCCGGCGAGGTGCGGCGGGTCGGCGAGGAGCGCGCCTTCAACGTCGACGCGCGCATCGTGGCCGCCACCAACAAGGACCTCAATCGGGAGGCGACCGAGGGCCGCTTCCGCTGGGACCTCTTCTACCGCGTGGCGACCATCGTGGTCCCGGTGCCGGCGCTGCGCCGCCGCCACGACGACATACCGCTCCTCGTCCAGCACTTCGCGGCCCAGGGCGCTCGGGGCGGTAAGCCCCTGCGCTTCTCGGCGGAGGCGATGGAGCGACTCCAGCGGTACGAGTGGCCGGGCAACATCCGGGAGCTGCACAACCTCATCGAGCGCCTGCAGATCCTCCACGAGGGCGACGAGGTGCAGGTGAACGCGCTGCCCGCCGAGCTGATGGCCGTCAAGCGCACAGCGGTCGAACCCGCCCAGACGCCGCTCGTCTCGCTCCAGGAGATGGAGCGGCAGTACGTCGAGCGCGTGCTGCAATCGACCGGGTGGAACAAGGCCCAGGCGGCACGCGTGCTCGAGGTCGACATCAAGACCCTCAACAAGAAGATCCGCGACTTCAATATCGTCCGCCCCGCGTAAGCCCGTTGGCCCTCCTATCGTCCCAGGAGGAACTCCCTGCGGCGGGG
>JGI25382J43887_10000671_pt1 | contig 12297 bp, 14 predicted proteins | sample GraSoi013_1_40cm_3_FD_43887 | JGI IMG/M metagenome (IMG submission 43887) | reverse complement strand
TCGGCTCGTCTCAGCGGAAGCGGGGCATGACCTGGCGGGCGAACAGCTCCATGCTCCGACGTGCCTTGGCCTGCTCCATCATGCCGAAGTTCACCTGGAACGTCGGGTAGACATTGCCGAACGTGTTGCGGATGTACGTCAGCTGCTCGGCCACGTCGTCGGGATCGCCGATGATCGCCCGCGTCTCGTCGAGCACCCGCTCGTAGGTGATGTCGTTCAGCATCTGCTCCAGCGCCGAGTAGGCCTTGTATTGCCCCGACTGCCGGCCCGTCCACGACTTCGCCGACGCGCGGAAGTTCCTGAGGTATTGCTCCATGTAGGGCCGGCACTCCTCGCGCGCTTGTCGGCGGGTCGGCGCGACGAAGAGGTGCAGGACCATCATGACCTCACCGGCTCCCTTCCGCGACTCGTGGCCGTGATCGCGATACGCCTGACGATAGAGCTGGAGCTTCTCGGCCAGCTCGTGGTGCTCGCCCAGGTAGGGCACGACCATCATGTTGTAGCCGCGCTCGCCCGTCCACACGAACGACTCCGGCGTCACCACCGCGGCGACCCAGATGGGCGGATGCGGCTTCTGCGTCGGGCGCGGGAGCGACGTCACGTTCTTGAAGCGGTGGAACTTTCCCTCGAAGGTGACGTCCTCCTCCGTCCACAATCGCGTCACCGCCGCGATGCCCTCCTCGAAGCGCGCCCGGCTCTCCTCCATCGAGATGCCGAAGGCGTCGAACTCGTAGGGCAGGAACGCGCGCGCGAAGCCGGCGTCGAGGCGGCCGCCGCTGATGGCGTCGAGCATGGTGAGCTGGCCGGCCAGCTTCAGCGGGTGATTGAAGACAGGGAGCACGGCGCCGGTTACCAGGCGCAGCCGCCGGGTGCGCTGGCTGCAGGCGGCGAGGAACAGGCAGGGGTCGGGGCTGTAGCCGCCGTACGAGGTGAAGTAGTGCTCGACGATCTTGACGCTGTCGTAGCCGAGCTCGTCGGCATACTCCGCGAGGTCGAGCACCTCGGCGAAGTACCGCTGGCCGGATACCCGGTCGGGGTGGGCGTCGGGGAAGTAGTCGATCCCGAATTTCATGCCGCGTCTCTACTTGATGGCCTGGGGATTGATCGGCGAGCCCACCGCCCGCGTGATCGGTAGCGGCGGCGCCACGAACATGAACTCGTAGACGCTGTCGGCCGCACAGTCGGCGCCGAGGGATTCCAGATTGAAGATCTCGCCGACCAGCAACCCCATGTTCACGACCATCACGAGGTGGAGCGGCTGGAAGGAGCCGGGCAGCTCGTTGGGCCTCACCTCGGCGCCCCAGGTGTCGGTGGCGATGCCGGCCACCGACTTCTCGTACAGCCACGGCGCGGTGTGAAACGACAGGCCCGGCGCGTCGCCCGCCGAAAACGTGCCCCAGCTCTTCTCGCGCACCCGCCGGCCGACGTCGCCGGTACGGATGAGCACGATGTCGCCGGGCTGCACGCGCACCCGTTGTCGGGCCGCGCAGGCGTCGAGATCCTCGCTGTAGATGGCCTCGCCCGGGCGCATCGCGTCCACGCCCTTGAAACGCGCGACGTCGAGCAGCACTCCGCGGCTGACGATCTTGTCCTTGTAGTGCTCGATGCCGTTCTTGGCCGCGCCGTTGGAGGTGACGAGCGCCGCGTCGCGGCCGCCGTACATCTTGCCGCTGTGGAAGATGTGCCCGAGCCCGTCCCACTGCGTGCCGCACTGCAGGAACATCGTGATCTGGTCGTCGGCGAAGCCCCAGCCGAAGGGCAGGGTGTCGAAGCCGGCGAGCTNTTGCCGACCGGCGACGTGATCGGTGCCCGTCGCCACCATGCTGTGGAGCGGATTGACCCGGCCGAAGGCGCCCGTCTGCGGGCCGTTGGTGTCGAAGTTGAGCGCGCAGGAGATGATCTTGCCCTGGCGGACGAGCGAAGCCGCGCGCTTGACGACGTCGGGCGTGACGAAGTTCAGCGTGCCGATCTCGTCGTCCTGGCCCCACCGATCCCAGTTACGGAAGCGCTTGCAGTATTCCTCGAGCAAGGCCGGCGTGACCGGGGGGCGGCTCGTCATCGATAGACGCCTTTCCCGGCCTCGTGGATGCCGGCGCGCGTCACGTAGTCGTAGAGGTTGGCGACGTTCATGCGCATGACGCGAGGTGCGTAGCCCTCCTGCTCGACGTCCATCGGATAGCGATCCGTCATCGCGGTCAGCGTCTCGACGCACTGATCCTTCGTCAACCCGCGGTCGACGCCGCCTCGCACGTAATCGACCCACTCGCGGATGAACGCCTCCTGCTCCTTGAGGTAGCTCTTGTCGCACACCGGGCCGTGACCGGGTACCAGTGTCTGGGCGCCCACGCGGCGCAGGCGATCGAGTGCCTGCAGCCACCGCGCGGGATCGGCCTCTTGCAGCCACGTGTGGACCTTGCAGAAGATGTTGTCGCTGGTGAAGACGACGCCTTCTTCCTCGACGATCACGGCGGCCTGATACGGCGTGTGCCCGGACATGTGGACCATCCGGAACGTGTGATGGCCGACGTGCAGCGTCATCTCGTCTTCGAACGTGATGGCGGGCGCGTTCGGCCGATAGCCTTCGAGCAGCTTCGGCTCGTCGGGACCGAAGCTGCCGACGCGAGCCACGTGCTCGGCGAGGTCGGTACCCAGGATGCGGCTGCGCACCCCGGCGTGGGCGATCGCGGGCACGTCGAAGAACGCATTCGACGTCCAGTGGTCGCCGTGCGGCTCGGTGTTGATGATGTAGCGCAGCCGGCCGCGGCGCTCGATCTNCGCCTTCAGGCGCAGGGTGTCGCTCGGCTTGAACGGGCCGTCGATCAGGACCAGGCCGTCCGACGTCGTGACGAGGCCGTGATTGGAGCCGCGCAGCCCGGTCTCGACGAGCACGTTGGCGGTGAGCTGTCTCATGACCTCACCTCGCTGGCCAGCCGTCCACCATCTCGGNATGCCGATCGCGGCCGGCCTGCACCCGGTACAGCACCATGCGCGTAACGCTGGTGACCCGATGCACCTCGCCAGCCGGGAAGATCACCGTCGCGCCCGGGCCCAGCCGAACTTCTTTGTTCCCGTCATTGAAGAGACCTTCGCCCTCGAGGACGTGATAGATCTCGTCGGCGTCCGGATGGGAATGAATCGGCGATGTCTGTCCCGGCTCCCAGCCGACGACGCTGATGGCCGAGTTGGGCGTCTCGGCCAGCGTCTTGTAGACGTGGTGCGTCGGCGAAAACTCCTTCGAGGCCTTGAGGTCGAGGATCTCCATCGCCTACTTCTTCTTGGGCTCGAATCCGGGCGCATAGGCGGGCGCGGAGATGGAGGTGTCGACCGCCTTGCCCACGATGCCGTGCGAGGTGTCCTTGCACGTGAAGAACAGGACGTCCTCGTCGGGCGTCGCCACCGCCGAGTGCACGGCGTTGGAGGGGATGTACACGAGCGAGCCCTTGGAGACGCGCGACCTGACGCCGGCGACCTCGGTGTCGAGCGTACCCTGCATGACGTAGATCCACTGCTCGTTGGGATGACTGTGCGGCCGGCTGCCGGTGCCCTTCGGCATCCGCATGAGGCCGACCTGGATGCGCTCGCCCTCGACGACCGGCCCGTGCGAGGTCGAGTAGCCGGTGCCGGCGTCGATCGCGTGGAGCTTGGCCAGGTCGAAGATGAAGCGGCCGTCGCCGGCCTTGATGGCGCCTTCCGTCTTGGTGCTCTGGGCCATGTGCTGGTTCTCCTATTGGGCGAACTCGAACGCGTCGTGCGACTCGGAGTCGAGATGCATGCCCTGGATGCCGGCGGACTGGACGTCACCGCTGGCCAGGTAGAGGCGGTTGCCGATGACGGCGCCGGCCAGGCCGTGGCGCGGCACCGGCATCGACGGCAGCACCGTCCACGAGTTGCTGGCGGGATCGTAGCCCTCGAGCGCCCGGAACGCCGCCATGAGCTGGCCATTCTGGAATTCGCCGCCGGCCACGTAGACCCGATTGCCGTAGGTGCCCCATGCGCCGGCGCTACGGGCCGTCGGCATGCGCGCCCGCACGGCGCCCCAGCTGTCGGCCGCCGGGTCGTACTCCTCGACGACGTCGGTGTTGCTGGCCACGCCGATGAACGCCGCACCCAGGCGTCCGCCGATGACGTAGATCTTGTTGTTCACCACGCCGATGGCGGCGTGGTTGCGCGCCGTCGGCATCGGTGAGCGAGCGCGCCACGTGTTGGTCGCTGGATCGTACTCCTCGACGGTGCCGAGCGCTCGGTGGGGCCGGGCCGGCAGCACGGCGGGCTCCGACGAGCCGGGATGGGTGCTGGCACCGCCGATGACGTAGATCTTTCCGTTGACCGTGGCCGCCACGGGCGAACCGCGCCTGGTCGGCATCGGCGCCAGCGCCTTCCACGTGTCGGTCGCCGGATCATATTCCCACGCGTTGTCGATCGGCACCCACGACGGCGGTCCGGACTGCGGCGGCACGAAGCCGCCGAATGCGTAGAGCTTGCCGTTCCACTCGGTGAACGCCACGTGATGAGAGGCCAGCGCCATCGGCTTCTTCTTCGTCCACCTGTCGGTGGCCGGATCGTACTCGTAGGCGAGCCCCTTGGGCTTCCAGCCGGGCGCGAGCCCGCCGAAGACGTAGAACTTGCCGCCCGCGGCCGCGCCGTAGAGCTCCTCCGACGGCTCGGGGAAGGCGGCGAGCTTGACCCACTTGCCTGGCGCCTGAGCGTCGGCCGTCGCCAGGCCCAGCATGGACACGACCAGCACGACGCCGAGGACGACTCGCTTCATCACCGACTCCTTTGAACGTCCACCGCGTGACCGGACTCGGCGGACTGCACGATCGCCTCGAGCACCGCGATGTTGGCGGTGCCTTCCTCGCCACTGACCTCCGGCCGCGCTCCGTCGCGCACGCAGCGCGCGAACTCGGCAAGCTCTTCGACCACCGCGTCGACGGGCGTCAACGGCAGCTCCTTCCGCTCGGCCTGGCCACGCCGGGCCAGGAACAACCGCGCGCCATCTGATTCGTGCCAGGCCTGGGCCTCGGTACCGTGAAGCGTGATCGTCGCCGTGCGGTTGGCGTGGACCCACGAGGTCCCGAGATAGCCGACACTGCCCGAGGCGAACTCGAACAGGATCGACGTCACGTCGTCGATCGGTACGTTGGTCAGGGCAACACGGCGTGAGAACGCCGTCACGCGGGCGATGGGCCCGAGAAAGTACTGATACGTGTCCACGTGGTGGATGCCGAGGTTGGTCATCGAGCCGCCAGGGGCCTCGGCCCGATGGCCGCGCCACATCTGGGTGGTCAGCGTGCTGGAGAACCCGTAGTCGGCCGAGAAATTCCCTTCGATCTGGGCCACGCGGCCGAGGGCGCCCTCGTCGAGCAGGTGCTTCAGCGCGCGGCTGGCTGCCTGCTTGCGCCGCTGGTGGCCGACGGCCAGCATCACGCCGGCGCGGCGACACGCCTCGGTGGCACGACGCGCATCGGCGGCGGTGAGCGTGAACGGCTTGTCGACGAAGACGTGCTTGCCCGCGCCGGCGGCGGCCACGACGTGCTCGGCATGCGCCGAGTGCGGCGTCGTGATGAGCACACCCTCGACCTCGCGATCCGCGAGCACGGCGTCGAGCGTGGGCAGATCGCGGCAGCCGTACGTCTTGGCGAAGGCGGCACGCTTCTCGGGGGAACGGCTGGTGCACGCGATGATGCTCAGGCCCGTGCCGCGGCCGGCCGCGTCGGCCAGCGTGCCACCCCATCGTCCGGTGCCGACCGCAGCGACTCGCACTGTCATAGGAGTTCCTCGGGGGCTCTAGTTATCCGGGGAAACGGCGCGGTTGTCAACGCGCGCGGCCGGTGTTAAAGGAGGGGACGCGTGATGCAGATCGACTGGGATGTGCCGATCCCCCTCCCCGACGGCCTCGTGCTTCGGGCCGACGTTTTCCGTCCGCGTGCCGCCGGCAAGTATCCCGTCATCATCTCGTACGGTCCGTACGGCAAGTGGCTCCACTTCGAGGATCTCTATACCGATCAGTGGCGCCGCATGGCCGAGCAGCACCCGGACGTCGTGGCCGGGTCGACGAACAAGTATCAGAACTGGGAGGTCGTCGATCCCGAGAAGTGGGTGCCCGACGGTTACGCCTGCGTGCGCGTGGATTCCCGCGGCTGCGGCCGCTCGCCCGGCCGCATCGACCTGTGGTCGGCGCAGGAGGCCCGCGACTTCTACGAGTGCATCGAGTGGGCGGCACGCCAGCCGTGGAGCAACGGGAAGGTCGGCGCCAACGGCATCTCGTACTACGCGATGAACCAGTGGCAGGTGGCGATGCTCCAGCCGCCGCACCTGGCCGCCATCTGCATCTGGGAAGGTGCCGCCGACTATTACCGCGATCTCTCGCATCACGGGGGAATTTTGTGCACCTTCGGCCGCGCGTGGTTTCCCTCGCAGGTGGTGCGCGTTCAGCACGGCCGCGGCACGCGAGGCTACCGCTCGCGGATGAACGGCGACTGGGTCTCGGGTCCGCCGACGCTCAGCGAAGAGGAGCTGGGCGCCAACCGCAACGACTTCTACGAGGATTGCTGGAAGAATCCGCTGGCCAGCGATGGCTACTGGCGTTCCCGCATGCCCGACTGGTCGAAGGTGAAGGTCCCGCTGTTCTCGGCGGCGAACTGGGGTGGGCAGGGACTGCACCCCCGTGGCAACTTCGAGGGCTTCGTGCGTTCCGAATCGGACCAGAAGTGGCTCGAGGTGCACGGCATCGAGCACTGGACGCACTTCTACACGGACTACGGTGTGGCGCTCGAGAAGAAATTCTTCGGGCACTTCCTGAAAGGCGAGGACACGGGGTGGGCGAAGCAACCCAAAGTGCTGCTGCAGGTCCGTCATCCCGGCGAGCGCTTCGTCGAGCGCCCCGAGAGCGAGTGGCCGCTGGCGCGCACTCAGTGGACGCGGCTCTACTTGAATCCCGGCGAGCAGAGCCTCGTCCGTGAGCCGCTGACCCGGGACGACCACGTGAGATACGCCGGCCTCGGGGAGGGTTTGACGTTCCTCACGCCGCCACTCGAGCGCGACACCGAGATCACCGGACCGCTCGCCGCCAAGCTCTACGTGTCGTCGGAGACCTCCGACGCCGATCTGTTCCTCATCGTGAGGCTCTTCACGCCGAACATGAGCGAGGTAACCTTCCAGGGCGCGCTCGACCCTCACACGCCGATCGCCCAGGGATGGCTGCGGGCCTCGCATCGCAAGCTCGATCCCAAGCTCACCCAGCCTTACCGGCCGTATCACACCCACGACGAGAAGCAGCCGCTCACGCCGGGGCAGGTGTACGAGCTCGACGTCGAGATCTGGCCGACCTCGATCGTGGCGCCGGCCGGATATCGCCTCGGCCTCACCGTGCGCGGTCGCGACTACGAATATCCGGGCGGACCGAGTGTGGGACTCGGCACGCTGGGCGCCGTGTTCACCGGCGTCGGACCGTTGCAGCACAACGATCCGCGCGACCGCCCGCCGGAGGTGTTCGGCAAGTCCGTCACGGTGCATTGCGGGCCGTCGCGGCCCTCGCACGTGTTGCTGCCGGTCATTCCAGCCCGCTGACCTACTTCGCGCACTCCTCGGTGGTCGTGTCGGTCGCGACGATGCGGCCGTTGCGCGCCGTGTAGTGCTCCCGGGAGAACGAGCAGGCGGCCACGACCCCGTATGTGAAGCGCACCGTCAAGATGTCCCGCGGCGTCTGGCCGACGGACNTCGGACGCCAGAACGGGATCGGATAGTTCACGGCCCAGACCGTGGTGTGCTCGTACACCCACGTCTCCTGCCCGTCGGCGCCGGGGGTCGTCGTCTTCGGCCGGCCGAACATCGCCTCGACCTCGCGCCGCGTCGTCCAGTTGACGACGATCCGCCGGCGGGCTCCGGCGTCGAACTCTCGACCGCTTTCCTTGGTGCTGATGCAGGCGCCGAGGGCCACGACCACCAGACCGATCAGGATCGTCCATGACGCCAGCCGGCGAGGCACGCCGCGACGGTACCACGCCTCCTCCGCTTCGCCCTATCCGCCAGGGGTGCGATGCTTCTCGTGGCTCCGCGAGCGCGCCCGCTCGATGCGGACGCAGGCGCGCCAGCGGCTTCGTGACGCGGATCAAGCCGGGGTATCTACGCCTGACGGCTCAGGGGAATCGGCGTCCCGGCGGCCCTTCGATCCGGTCGAACGAATAGACTCGCACCTGATACCGGGCGGCNGGTGCCGGCGCGGGCACCTCGAAGTACGCTCGGCCGAACGGCTCCAGCGCGTCGCTCGNCAGCCAGCTCACTTTTTGCGCAATGATGTTGCCGTTCTCGTCGAGCGCATCGACGAGGAGCTGCACCTGGCCGATCGTGTACGGCGAGGCGTTGACGATGTACCCCTCGACGACCGGTCGGCCCTTCTTTTCGTCCGTCTGCCAGCTGATCTTGAAGATCCGTTCCCACGACGGGTCGTGCGGCTCCAGGATCTTCATGTCCGCGGCGGCCGACGCGACCACCGCGAGAGTCAGTACGAGCGCCACCACGTTTGACATCGCCTCACCTCCTACGTCGACGTTCGGCGGCACGNCTGATGCACGGNGGGTGCGTTGTTCGACAGCGGAGGTGNACCTCATGGCTCAGACAGCCGCNGACGTCCTGATCGAGACGTTACAGGATTGGGGAACGGAAGTCGTCTTCGGGCTCCCCGGCGACGGCATCAACGGAATCATGGAAGCGTTGCGCAAGCGGCGGGAGCACATTCGCTTCATCCAGGTCCGTCACGAAGAGTCGGCGGCCTTCATGGCCTGCGGCTCCGCCAAGTTCACCGGCAAGCTCGGCGTGTGCCTGGCCACGTCGGGTCCCGGCGGTATCCATCTCATGAACGGTCTCTACGACGCGAAGCTCGACGGCCAGCCGGTCCTCGCCATCACCGGCCTGCCCTACCACGATCTGATCGCGACCCATACCCAGCAGGACGTCGAGCTCGACAAGGTCATGATGGACGTGGCCAAGTACAACGCGCGCGTGATGGGACCGACGCACGTCGAGAACGTCACCGATCTCGCCTGTCGCACGGCCCTCGCCTACCACGGTGTCTCCCACATCACCATTCCCGTCGACGTCCAGGAGATGGCCGCGGGCAAGGGACGCTCCAGGCGCAACGTTCCGGGCCACACCTCCGACGTGTTCGCGCGCAGCGCCCGGCTGCCCGATCCGGCGGATCTCCAGCGGGCCGCGGCGGTCCTCAACGCCGGACGCAAAGTGGCGATCCTCACGGGTCGCGGCGGGCTCCGGGCCGGCAACGAGCTGGAGGCGGCGGCCGAGCGCCTGGCCGCGCCGATCGTGAAGGCGCTGCTCGGCAAGGCGGCCGTNCCCGACGACAGCCCGTTCACCACGGGCGCNATCGGCCTGCTCGGCACACGACCGTCGCAGGAAGCGCNCGAGCAGTGCGACACGCTCCTCATCGTCGGCACGTCCTTCCCGTACATCGAGTTCTATCCCAAACCGGGCCAGGCGCGCGGCGTGCAGATCGAGCTCGATCCCATGCGGATCGGCCTGCGCTATCCGGTGGAGGTCGGCCTGGTCGGAGACAGCGCCGCCACGTTACGCGCGCTGCTGCCGCTGCTGCAGCGCAAGACCGACCGCAGCTTCCTCAAGCGCGCGCAGGCGGGCATGCGCGAGTGGTGGGAGCTGATGGAGAAGCAGGGCACGCGGCGGGACACGCCGATGAAGCCTCAAGTCGTGGCCCACGAGCTGGGGCGACGACTACGTGACGACGCCATCGTCAGCTGCGACAGCGGCACGGTCGCCACCTGGTGGGCGCGCCACATCCCGGCCCGGCGCAACCAGATGCACTCGCTCTCCGGCAACCTCGCGACGATGGCCAACGGGTTTCCGTACGCCATCGGCGCCCAGATCGCCTATCCGAATCGCCAGGTCGTGGCCTTCGTCGGCGACGGCGGATTCTCGATGCGCTCATGGCCGAGCTGGCCACGTGTGTGAAGTATCAGCTGCCCGTGAAGGTCGTGATCGTGAAGAACAACACGCTCGGACAGATCAAGTGGGAGCAGATGGTCTTTCTCGGTAATCCCGAATACGGTTGCGATCTGCAGCCGATCGACTTCGCGCTGTGCGCCCGGGCGTGTGGTGCGGCCGGCTTCACCATCGAGGATCCGGCCCAGTGCGGGGCAATCCTCGACGAGGCCTTGGCCACGTCGGGTCCCGCCGTCGTTCAGGCCGTCGTCGATCCGTTCGAGCCGCCGATGCCGGCCAAGGTCACGATGGAGCAGGCTGCGCACTTCGCGCAGTCGTTGATTCGCGGCGAGCCCAACCGCGAGAAGATCGCGCTGACGGTCCTGGCCGACAAGGTACGCGAGCTGGTGTAAGCACCCGGCCTGAGGGAGCGTCGATGAGATCGAGAGTGTTGGCCGACTACGGAGAGAAAACGTGGATCCTGGTCTTCGACAAGGGCGACGAGGTCATNCACGCTCACGGCCTTCGCCAAGGCGCACGGCGTCCAGGCCGCGCACTTCACGGGCATCGGGGCCTTCAGCGAGGTGTCGCTTGGCGGTCCTATCCCTGATCGGCGACATCGCGCCCGACGATGACGCACCGAAGGTCCACGCCCATGTCGTGGTTGGCCGCGCGGACGGGGCCGCCCACGGCGGCCATCTCCTGGACGGCCGCGTGTGGCCGACGCTGGAGCTCGTGCTGAGCGATGCGCCGAAGCGACTGCGCCGGCGGACCGATCCGGAAACCGGGCTCGCCCTGATCGATCCTGCCGCCTAGTGCTTCTGGCCGGGCGCCTGGAGCTCGGAGTACGAGTACACGCGCACGCGGTACTGTGCAGGCTGCTGCGGCGCGATGTCCACCAGCGGGGCGTCGGCCACGAAGTAGCGCCGGCTGAACGGCTCCATCTGGCTTCCGGGCACCCAGTTGACCTTCTGGGCGAGGATGCTGCCCGTGCCGTCCAGCGCGTCCACCAGGAGCTGGACTTCGCCAATCGTCTTGGGTGAAGAGTTGTAGAGATAGCCCTTCACGACCGGGTGCCCCTTCCACTCTCCGGCCTCCCAGTCGAGCTTGAACCAACGCTCCCAGCCCGGCATGTGCGGCTCGAGCAGCTTGTCGCTCCAGCCGGCGGTCGGGATCAAGGAAAGGGCAGCGAGGGCGACGACGATCAGCGTCAGACGACGGGCGAGGTAGCGCATGGCAGTCAACCTCCTGGCAACCTATCGTACCCCCGGTGAGCCGAGGCGGCGAGTGCGGCCCTCAGCGAGAGCCGCTGGCCCCGGCATAGCTCGAGGTCGCCCACTCGACGGCCTCGACGTAGATCCGGGCCGTCTCGCTCTCGTCGAGGCGCAGCTTGGCGGCGAAGAGACCGAACGTGTCCCACTCCGCCTGCTCGTACGCGAGCACGCAGGCGAGGACGTCGCGAAGCCGGTTGCGGTTGCCGAGGAGCGCCATCGTGACGTCGTCGGCCAGCGGCAGATCGGCGAGCACGTCGTGCATGGCGCGGCCGGTGATGGCGTCGAGCAGCGAGAAGAGTCCCATGAGGAACAGCTCCTGGCCGCGCTCCTCGAGCTTCACGCTGGCCGCGATGACCTCGCAGAAGCGCGCGCGGATCAGCGAGTTCACGAGGAGCTCGCTGGGCTGCTCGTGCGCGAGGCCGGCCAGGGCGACCACCGAGGCCCACTTACGCACGGCATCCTCGTCGAGGAGGGCCAGCGACTGCCGCACCGACGTGATCCGGTTGCGGAAGCTGAAGGCGACCGAATTGATGTAGGTCATCAGCTTGTACGTGAGCGACGGCTCACGCTTGATCACGTCCTCGAGATCGCCGAAGTCGAGATCCGTCCGATTGATCTCGCGGAGCAGCTCCAGATAGCGCTGCTTGACGCCAGGGACGTCGCGGCCCGAGAGCACGAGCGGCTTGGAGAAGAAGTAGCCCTGCAGGTACGTGTACCCCAGGCCGACCGCCTCGTCGAACTCGGCGCGCGTCTCGATCTTCTCGGCCAGCGCCTTGATCTTGCGGGCGGCGATGAGGCCGGGAAGCGCGGCCTTGGTGCGGNCGTCGGAGCCGCGGAAGTCCACCTTGATGATGTCGGCGAAGCCGACCAGCGGGTTGTCCCAGTCGTCGCAGATCACGTCGTCGAGCGCGATCAGGTATCCGCGCTGCTTCAGATCACGGCAGGCGTCGAAGACCTCGTGGTCCTGCTCGACATCCTCGAGGATCTCGACCACGATGCTGTCCTTGGGCAGGAGCGTGGCGTAGCCCTTCACCAGCGTGTCGCGCGTGAAGTTGATGAACGCGCGCTTGCCGCC
>JGI25382J43887_10000670_pt1 | contig 12302 bp, 5 predicted proteins | sample GraSoi013_1_40cm_3_FD_43887 | JGI IMG/M metagenome (IMG submission 43887) | reverse complement strand
AAGACAAGTGGCTGCTCGACACGGCGTCGATCCGCGAAAAGCTCTCGACCGTCGAAGGCCAAAAACTGCGCGACCGCCACAACATCCTTTACCGCAAGATCGCCTCGTTCAATCCCGAAAAAATTTTCGACTGGCTGCTGCCGCGAACGCGTTGGGCGTTCACGAAGGGCTTCAACATTTTCGGCGCACTCTCGATTATCACGGGCCTCGTCATGAGCACCCTGCACCGCGCGGAATTTGCGGCGAGCGTTCAACGCCTGTTCAATCTGCACGGCCTGTTATTCCTGTGGCTGGTCGTTTTCTCGGTCACCACGATGCACGAGTTCTCGCACGGCCTCACCTGCCGTCACTTCGGCGGCAAGGTGCGCGAGGTCGGCTTCATGCTGATTTATTTTCAGCCGGCGTTCTATTGCGATGTGAGCGATTCGTGGATGTTTCCATCGAAGCGGCAGCGCATGTGGGTGACCTTTGCCGGCGGATATTTTCAGCTCATCTTATGGGGTGTGTGCACCCTCATCTGGCGTATCACCGATACCGATTCGCTGATCAATCAAATCGTCCTCACCGCGATCGTGTTTGCGGGACTGCAGACGCTGGTGAATTTCAATCCGCTGATCAAGCTCGACGGCTACTACATGCTCAGCGATTACCTGGAAATTCCAAATCTCCGGATCAAAGCGATTGCCTCGGTGTGGAATTGGGTCAGCGGACGCAACCCCTCGGACAAGCCGTGGAAAGAAGCCCGCGCCCAGTTCATTTACGGCATCGCCTCGATCGCCTTTTCGACGACGTTACTGATCTACGTGTACTCGGCCCTGTATACTTGGACCACGGCCAGATTCGCGTTTGCGGGTCTGGTCGGGTTTGCGATGTTTTCCACCTACACATTGCGGCGCACTGCAGTCGAATCGATCGCCGGGCTGCGCGCGGTCGCCACCCGCGTCGCAGTCCGGAAGTACCGGAACGCGGGAATCGGGCTGGTGGCGGTTCTGGTGGCCTTTGCCGGCCATTGGGAGCTGAAGATCCCGGCCGAATTCAAAGTTGTTGCGCGCAACGAGCTGACCGTGCGGACCGAGACGGAAGGCATCATCGTGGAGTTGCTCGTTCACGAAGGAAGCCGCGTGACAAAGGGCGAGGTCCTGGCCCGCCTGCGCGACTTCGATAAGCAGCAGAAGGTCTCCCAACTCGCCGGCGAGCTTCAGTCCAAACGCAGCGAGCTGGCCCTGCTTCGCGCCGGGGCGCGCGCCGAGGAACTGGACCGCAAAGAGAAACTCGTCGAGACCAAGCGCGTGGAGTTGGGGAACGCCCGGCGGAATCAGGAGCAGCGCAACCAGCTCCTGCAATCGCTCGAGCGGAAGCGCTCCGAGTTTCAATTGGATCAGCAGACGCTGAAGCGCACGACCGAGCTCGTGGACAACGGCCTGTCCCCGCGCAGCGATCTGGAAAAAGCCGAGACCGCCGTGAAAATCCGCGAGCGTGAAATCGGGGAGATCGAAGCCTCCATTCGGGCTCTTTCGGAGACTTCCGACCGCGAATCGGATTTGAAGACCCGCGAGCTGGCCGAGGCCGAGAGCGAGCTGACGCTGATGAAAGCAGGGAACCGGCCGGAGCAGATTCGGCAGGTGGAGGCCGATGTCGACAGGCTCACGAAACAGGTTGCTATTCTCGATCAGGAGCTCGGTAAGACGGAGATCCGCGCTCCGATCGACGGCATTGTCGCGACAGCTTTTGTCGAGCGCAAGCTCAATCAACATCTGAGTCCGGGCGACGAGCTGTGCCGGATTGTCGATATGGCCCGCGTGATCGTCGAAATGCAGGTTCCGGAAAACGAGTTGGCCGACGTCCGCCCCGGCAATCCCGTATTCATGAAGGCGCGAAGCCTGCCCTCGCTCGACCTGCAAGGCCGCGTGGACTTCATCGCCCCGGTAGCGCAAGCGGTCAACAGCCAGCAGATGGTCGTCGTCCGCAGCGAGATCCAGAACGACGATTTACTGCTGAAGCCCGATATGACCGGCGTCGCCAAAATCTATTGCGGCGACCGCCGGATTGTGGACCTCATGACCCGCCGCATGATCCGCTGGATGGATCCGCACGGAATTCTGGGACCTCCTCCCGTAACCTAGTATCCCCGCCGGGATGATCAGTTCGTGGAATTTTTTCCTTTTTATGGTGGTCGCGACGGTGCACTTTTTACAATTTTTTCTACGAAAGATGTATTTTTTGACACTTCCCGCCGGTCTTATGTTTGAGAAGCAAAAAACTGACGGTCCTTTGACTCGCGTGAAAGACAGCGAGTAAAGCCACCAAGCAAAAAGCCCCGCACGACATATGGGGGCCATGCTGGTTGGACCACCAAGGGCAGGAAGCCCGGCCCGCTAAGGCGCGGTGTATTTTGCCGCGCCGGAAGCAGGAACGGAAGCTTTCGTGTTCATGAGGAACACAAATGTGTTTCTCTAAACTCGTCAGTAGGGCTGCATGGAGGCTAGCCGCCTCATGCGGCCCTTTTTGTTTTTACATCAAATTTAAAAACAAGGGGAACTGACGATGAAAGCGAACTACGGGGTAATTTGGACTGAACTGATCGAAATCGAAGAACTGGAAGAGAAGATAGCGCCCAGCGGCTCCGCCGCAGTCTGCGAAGATTAATTTAATCCTGCAATTGTTGGGGCGACATGGTTACTTAAACCTTGTCTTCGGGCCTTGACTTTGAGTAATAATGCTTGCCCCCTGGAGGTCTCCCAGGCCGTGAAATATTGGCACGAGCAGTCGCGAACTTGTCGTATCTATTTGAGCGCAGCCTATCTTGCGTCTGTGCCGTTCGCGGTATTGTGTTTTAGAGCACCGAACGAATTCTCTCTCAAGTGGGCGATGCTGGCTGTTACGTCCATTTTCGTCGCAACAATAAACATCCGATTGCCGAACCTTTCGGCGGTTATTTCGATGGGGGATGTGTTTATCCTTTTGATCCTCATCCGATTTGGCCCGGGGTCTGCACTCGTCGCTTATTGGTTGAACATCTTAGCTGCCCATACAGCGGAGATTTTTCGAAGGCATGGACGCAATTTACTTCGGAAAATTCTGATCCACCGGTGGGTTTTCAACCTTTCATGTTGCACCTTTTCCACGTGGGCGATGTACCGGCTATACCAGCTGGTTTTAAAGCTGAATCTACCTGACCCCATAGGTCTTGTTGTCGGCTTGTTCAGCATCGCGATGGGATGGTTCTTCGTTAACACCTCCACTTTGTCCCTGGCCCTCTCTTTCTGGATGAAGCGCAGCTTCTGGTCTGTCTGGAAAGAGGGCATAGTCCTGTACCTTCTCAATTTCCTGGGATCTGCGGCTGTAGCCGCATTAATCTCGCTATTTTATGAGCGTGCCGGGTTCCTCATCTTTTTGCTATGTGCTCCCATAGCTGTCGTTTTGTATGAGCTGTACCATTTCTACGTTCAAAAATACGAGCAGGCCGAAAAGCATATTCAGGAACTGAACAAGCTCTACCTTCAGACGATCGAAGTCCTGGCGAGCGCCGTGGATGCAAAAGACCGGTACACGCACGGTCACATCCGCCGTGTCCAGGTCTACGCTGAGAAATTGGCCGTGCATCTTGGCGTGGAAGGCAAAAATCAGATGCTGGCGATCCAGGCCGGAGCGCTGCTGCACGACATCGGTAAGATAGCGATTCCCGAATACATTTTGAACAAGCCGACAGTGCTGACGGAAACAGAATACGAGAAGATGAAGATTCATCCCGTCGTCGGCGCGAATATGTTGAGCACAATTGAATTCCCATACCCTTTAGTCCCAATGGTCAAGTCGCATCACGAGCGCTGGGACGGGAATGGCTACCCCGACGGACTGAAGGGAGAAGAAATCCCGTTAAACGCCCGGATCCTGTCTTTGGTGGACTGCTACGACGCTCTCACAACGAACCGGCCTTATCGATCGCCGATGTCGAGGGAAGAAGTCATCCAATTCTTCCGGCGGGAATCGGGACGAGCCTACGACCCGGCCGTCGTTCAGGCATTCATCGATCATCTGGAAGAGATCGAGGAAGCCGGAAAATCGGTTGTTGTTCCTAAGGGCGGTATTTGGGGAATAAACGAAAATTCAAGCGCAAGTACAGGCAATGGCCGCAAGCTCGAAAAGGCCCAGCCCACGCTTGCCTACAGCAAAGCCTTGAATGCAGGCCCGGAAGTTCAGCGGGAGCTCTATTCGGTTTTTGAATTTGCCCGGGCGGATTTTCAATGTCTTCGGCCGGCTGAGATTTTTTCTTTTATGGGAGGGAAGCTTCAGGCTCTTGTCGGCTTCGATGCCGCCGTCTTCTACGAAGCCGATCTGACCCGGGGCGTTGTCGTCGCGGCGCATGTGGCCGGCGCGGCAACCGAAAATTTGTTGGGGCTGAGTTTAGGGTTGGAACAAAAGCTCACCGGATGGGTGGCGGCAAATAATCAAGCGCTCTGTAACCTGCCCCCCTTTCCCGATTTTTTGAACTGCGAAGAACCCCGGCCGGATTTCAAAATATCCGCTATCGCTCCCCTGAACAGGCACGGCGAAGTATTTGGAGCCATTTCACTGTATCGAAGGGACGCCGCCAAATTTACAGACGAAGAATTCCGCCGCCTGGAGATCGTTGCCTCTCAAACGGCGCTTCTGGTGGCGAAATGTAATAAGGGCGATTCCGAATCTCATCTGCTTGGCGATCCTCTCACGGCTCTTCCCAATGGTTTTCAGCTTTATCTGATGTTCGACCAGGTGGCCATGGATGCTTCAAGGTATGAATATCCCGTCGCGCTTTTGTCGATCCAGTTTGAGGAAATCAGAACGATCCGGCAAAAGTGGGGACCGATGAGCGGCGACGAGGCCGTTCGAGCGGCGGCGCGCTATTTGACTAAAGAACTTCGCGAAACCGATGTCCTGGTTCGCTATGCGAGTGATGAATTCGTCGCAATCAGCCCGAAAATGTCGCTTGAAGCCGCCGAAAATCTGAAATCGCGTCTGCAGGACGATCTGGACCATTTCAGATTTGCAGTGCGGGCACTAACCGAAATACCGCTTCACGTATCCGTCGGAATTGCCATATTTCCTGAAGACGGNCAGGACCTGGACGGGCTCTTGTCCGTAGCAGAGTGGCGCATGCGGCAAGATAAGGATCTTCGTACTGCCGTCAAGCGTCGCTTGAAAAGTGCGCCAAGTGCGAATTAACCGCACTTAGTCGCGTTCCCATAACAATTCGTTCCGTCCCTTGTCGGGGGGTGGCGAAAATGAAGATTTTCGTTCCTAGCCGGTTCAGTGTAATCCGGGTGCTCCGAGACGATGGTCATTCAAAAACGTTCTTGGGCACCGACCATTTGTTGGAACGAGCGGACGTGGTTGTGAAGATTTGCGGCAAAGGCCACTTCGACCACGATCGCGATCTCATCCAGAGGCTTTCCTGGTTTTCCGGTATCCGGCATGACAACCTCAGCACAATCGTCGATGCGGAATTAACAACGCGGGGAGATCTTTACTGCGTTCGCGAGTATCTCCCTGCATCAGAACTCTTTTCTACCGAGAGTTCAATTGCAATAAAGGCCTTAGTCTCCACGATTGACTTTTTACAGTCCCATCGGCGAATACATGGCGGGATAAAACCATCCAATATTTTCGTCAACAGCAAAATTCTTAAATTGACCGATCCCAACCTCAGCAATGTGGAATTTCGGGAATCCGAAGAGCACATCCGATTCTCCGCGCCTGAGGTCTTACGGGGCGAGAGTCCTACTTTAGAGAGCGATTTGTATTCGCTGGGCGCGGTCCTCTATCGGGTGCTGACGCATCGAAATCTTTTCGAAGACCTGAACCTTATTCATCTAAGAGCCAAGTACGTTTGGGCTGTTCCGCAGCCGATCGGCAATCTATGCGATGTTCCTAAACTCGTCTCCGAAACCGTAATGCAGCTCTTGGACAAAGAACCGCAAAAACGAGCAACCGCATTTGTCTCGTTAAAGGAGTGCATCAGAGTTGAGCCAAGCAAGGCACAGCGCGCACCATTTATCGGCCATGCGGCGGTCTTGTGGGAAGGGCTCCATTTTCTTCAGCGGTCGTCGACGAATGGTCTACGCGTCTTATGGATCGAAGGAACGGTAGGCATCGGAAAATCTCGATTTGTTGAGGAGTTGCGAATCCATTGCGCTTTTGAACACTTCCAATTCGCTATCGCCCACTGTGGCCGGAATTCGTCGGACTTTCATCCCGTCTTGGAGGCAGTACGCAAATTAGCGGAACGCCTCAACGGATCAAGTCGGGATATGTTTCCCAGTTTCATGTTTGAACACTCTCAGGAGGACTCCGAAACGGAACCAAATTATCCCCTGGGCAAGCTGACAAGCGACTTGGTGGGCATACTCGCCACGATGGCTCGAGAAACACGCCTCGTTTTGGCTATTGAGAATATCGAGGAAGCGAATCCAGCAACAATTCGGTTTCTCGAACAGCTTTCATTTCGCGCTGCGGAAGTGCCAATGCGTCTCGTGCTGACGTGCCGCGCCGGAAGACCGGATCTGAAACTGAGCACCGTTCTGAATGAGTGCGTTGGTGAGGAATTCCGTCGGATTCGTCTGCAGACGCTGACGGCGCTCGAATCTCAAGACTTAGCACAATATTTCGAGGGCTCTTCTGAAAGGCGTAGAGATTTGCTTCTGATCTCGGTCGGTAATCCACTCTTAATTGAGGAATACGCGAAAGGCATTCCTAAGTCACCATTCCGGAATCGCACAAACGCGGCATTCAACTGGATGGTGTCCCAACTGACAAACCAAACAAGAGAAATTGTAGAGAGCTTGTCGTTACTCAGAAAACCAGTCGAACTGGAAATAATTGCTAAAATCGTTGGCCGGGATGTTACTGATCTTCAGCAGCAGGTCAGGGGCATTGAAGACATCGGGTTAATCGAACGATGTGGATCTCTAATCAGAATCGCATATCCACCTTTAGCACAGAGAATTTATCGAGGTATTCCTCCTGGCAAGAAATTAAGTCTCGCAACACGGACCCTTGACGTGTTCCGCACAAACGGGTGCGACCTTGAAGATCTAGCTTACTACTTCCTTGAAGCAGGAGAGTTGGAAGAGGCCGGCAAGTTATATCGCCGGTTGGCGAATGAAGCGTACGAAAAACGCAATTACCAACATGCTCGAATCTTTTACGAACATCTGCGGGAATCTGAGAGGCGAGGCGTTTTGCAGTTTCCAGCACCGGACAAAATAAATCTAGCTCATTGTTACGCGTCGGTAGGTAGACCAACCCAATCCCGTGCGGTGTGCGAAGAACTTCTGTCCAATGATGCTGTGGTTAAGGACCCTGAGTTGCTTTCCCGCGTATATGCGCGCATGGCGAACATATTCGACAAGAGGCCAGCGGAAGAACGAGTACGTCTTAGCCGACTCGCACTTGAATGCCTGACCTCCGATTCTCCCAAATTGTTCAATCGTTATCTGCATTTCTGCCGGACTTTAATGAAGGCAGGGGCTCTTTCCGATGCAGCCGAGACGTTAAAGAAAGCCAAAGAATTCCGGCCACTCTCGCCTAAAGTCGCGAACCTCCTGAATCGGGCAGAAGGAGAACTCCTAATCAATCTCGGCGACTTCCGAGGTGCCGCCGAAAGCCTACTCCAAAGCGCGCACAACGAAACGTTTGATACGCTTAACAATCTTGCACTCTGTTTTGAAAATTTAGGCGATTTGCAAAGAGCCTACAGCTTTCAATCGCAAGCAATGAAGATTGCTATTGCAGATGGAATTCTTCCGGCCCACGTTTTGTCGCTTGGTAATGTCGGTTCAATTAAAACGAAGCAGGGATTGATGCAGGAGGCCGAGGACTTGTTCGAGAACGCCCTCGTATTGATCCTACAATTGAAAAAGAAAGATCCCGCATTTGATTCGCATAGATTCATCACGGTCCAGTGCGATACAGCCTTCCATGATATGCAAGCAGGCAAGTATGGGAGGGCGGCAGAGTTGTTGAAGATAATCCCACCTTCAGTTGGTTCGCTGTATGAAATGGACAAAGTATATTGTGGAATCGTTCGGTGCTTCTTCTATCGCGATATAGGGCTTCCTAAAAACGTCCGACACATTCTGTCAAAATTGAAGGACTCCCCGACCTTCAAAACCCCGTACTTTTCCGTGGAGCACACATTAGTCGAGGCGAGGATGCCGGACGTTTCAGATCCGGAAAAACTGCGACGGCTCGAAGAAGGTCTGGAAACGACGGAGCGACTTGGAACGCTGTATCAACGATGCCAGGTGTTGAACGAGCTTGCAGCGGTTCACACTTCGATGGATGAGAAGCCGAAGGCGCAGGAATACTCGAAAAGAGCGCTGCAGTTAGCGCGAAAGCAGGGCTACAAACTCCTGGCGGNGCGTGGACTGCTTCTGGCTGGAGTCGCTTCGGACAAGCAGAAGGCCAAGGAACACGAACTTCTGGCCGCATTTCAAAGCGCAGCCGAGATGGGATTGCCGGAGCTTGTGGCGGAAAGTGCGTTCCATATTGGCATGCTGCATCTGGAGGCGGGAAATTTAGTAACGGCCCGCGAATATTTGACTCGAAGCGTATCGACGACAGCGCAGCTTGCGGAGGAAATTCCGCCTCGGTGCCGCCCCAATTATTTAGGCGTACCGTGGCGGCGGAATGCTCGCCAGGGACTCGAGCAATGCAACCGCAACATGCAGCAGCGATCTACGTCCGCAATTTCGGATGCCCATAACGATCTCGGTGAGGACCGGTATTTCAAGGCGACCTATCGGCTCGCGCTTTCGGCAGCCGCGATCAAATCGGCAGAGGCTCTGATCACCTCTATTGAAGAAACCGTGCGGACGTCCTTGGCGCATGGAGCGCTGATACTTCTGAAAGGTCCTACAGGTATCATCACCAGAGCCATCAGAATCAAACCGAGCGATCAGGTCATCCGCGAAGCACGTAACGTTGCCACAATGGCGAAGAACCGCATCTATTTCGGGTCTGCAGAAATGGATCGCCAGAAAGAAATCGTGGCGTGGGTGCCGCTGCTGTCCGAAACGTGGGAGGGCGGAATTTATGTGGTATGCCGGCAGAACGAGCCGTCGCTTACGGAAAAAGAGATGGAGTTGCTCGCCATTATCGGCACGACGGGAAATGGCGCGTTGCGAGGGCTTGAAACCCATCAGGCCCGCGAAACCAAAAATATCGTTTTGGACGAATTCTACGGAATGGTCGGCGCCTCGAAGGCGATTCGCGAGGTTTATTCCCAAATTCAGATCGCGGCCCAGAATACGGCGACCGTCTTGATCGAGGGCGAAAGCGGAACAGGCAAAGAGTTGGTCGCGAAAGCCATCCATGCTGCAGGGACTAGAGCGAAGGAGCCATTCGTTGCCGTCGACTGCGGGGCCATTCCCGAAAGCTTGATCGAAGCAGAATTGTTCGGTGCGAAGAAGGGTTCATACACAGGAGCCGTTGCAGACCGGCAGGGCTTGTTCGAGGCGGCGCATCGCGGCACTCTTTTCCTGGACGAAATTTCCAACACTACCCCGGCCCTACAAGCAAAGCTGTTGAGAGTAATTCAGGAACGTGAGATCCGGAGAATCGGCGACACCAAGGACAGGCCGATCGATGTCCGCTTGATCGTCGCCAGCAATACCAACCTGGAAGCGCTTGCAGGCGAAGGCCGGTTTCGGAAAGATCTCCTTTACAGGCTTAAGGTCTTCGACATCAAACTACCGTCCTTGCGTGCTCGCCGCGATGACATTCCCATGATTGCGCATGCGTTCCTGCATAAGCTGAACACCGTGAATAAGCTGAAGAAATATTTCGCCGCCGGGGTGCTCGATCACCTGGCCGCCCATAATTTTCCCGGCAACGTGCGGGAGCTGCAAAATGCGATCGAGCGCGCGTTCTTCTCGGCAAAAAGCAGCTTGATTTCCGAAGTAATACTAGAAACCCAGACCGCAGTCTCCGCCGCTCACGACGAAGTACAATCCTGGTTCGCCGACTTGTCGGAGGGCCGACAAGATTTTTGGTCCGCCGTCCGCAATAGATATAAACGTCGCGACATTTCCCGTGAAAAGGTGGTAGCTCTGGTCGACCTCGGTTTGCGGTCGACACGCGGCTCGTACAAAACACTGGCGGCAAAATTCCACGTAAAGGAGCATGAGTACCACCGGTTTATGGACTTCTTGCGTCGCAACCAGTGTCTGCTGGACTTCCGTCCCTATCGTAAAGCTTCCGCCGGCGCACCATGACGGGCGTTTTTTAGACTGGTCATCGTCACGACTCTGCTTGTGGTGGGATCGTCATGTGAAGGCGGGGACCCCGCAACAAAACGGGCACCCCGATTNTGTCTAGAAACTCATCCGGAAAGTCACTTCCTAGGCTTGCAGTCTGTGGGACTGAGGTGAATAAACCTAACAGGGTTGATTATGGACCTGTGCTGGGAGCGGACGCTTTTATGCTAACGGCATGAGGGCACGATTGGAAGACGTTGATCGGGAAACATCGAGCCGGGAGCTGCGGTCATGATGGGTGAGCGCTCGGCACAAGACAAGCTGTTTGCCGCCGACCACATTTATCTGGATTACGTTGGACGAGACACGCTGTACGGGTACTTGGCCCAACACCGGGGGCAGTTATTCCGGGATGAAGACTTTGTGATTTTGTATTGTCGGAATAATGGACGGCCGTCGGTGCCACCGAGCCTGGCGGTCAGCATCTTGTTTTTGCGGGCATACGACGGTGTGAGTTTTGTAGAGGCCATCGAGCGGACAAAATACGACCTGCGATGGAAGGTCGCGTTGGGNCTGGAGATGGAAGAAGAGCCGATACAGAAGAGTGCGCTGCAGGAGTTTCAGGCCCGACTCGTGCTGCATGAGCAGGGCGAAGCGCTGCTGAAGAATTCCATTGATGAGGCGCGACGCGCCGGCTATGTGACGAGTCGTAAGATTCGAGTGGCGCTGGACACGACGCCGACGTTGGGCAAGGGAGCGGTGAAGGACACGTACAATCTGCTGGCCGACGGGATCGAAAAACTGGCGTGCCGGTTGGCGGAGGTGGCCGGTGAGACGATCGCCAGTTGGGCGGAGAAGCAAGGATTGCAACGGTATTTTGGCAGCAGCCTGAAAGGAGAAGNGGNNATCGACTGGGATGACAAAGCCCAGCGCGAGCAGTTGTTGACGCAGATCGTGCAGGATGGCCGACGACTGCTGAGCTTGGCCGAGCAGGCTCGACAGGAGCATCCCGAACACGCCGAAGCGATCCAAGCCGACGCGGCGTTGCTGGAGCGACTGATTCGCCAAGATGTGGAAGAGAAACCCGGTGGCGGTTGTCAGGTAAAGGAAGGCACGGAAAAGGACCGCCTCATTAGTGTCCACGATCCGGAGATGCGGCACGGGCGCAAGAGCGCCAGCAAAACGTTTAATGGGCATAAGACCGCGGTGGCGGTGGATATGGATAGCCAACTGATCTGCGGCGTCGAAGTGCTGGCGGGCAACGCGGGCGATCAAGAGAAAGCATTGGACTTGGTGCACCAGGCCGAACGGGTGATGGAAGCACAGGTGGAAGAAACTGTGGGCGACTGTGCATATGGGGGTGGTCCGACGCGGAAAGCTTTTGCCGACGAGCAGCGGTTGCTGACGGCGAAGGTGCCAACCAGTCACAATGGCGAATGTTTTCCCAAGAGCGCGTTTGCGATTGATTTGGATCGGATGGAAGTCCGCTGCCCGGCGGGGCAAACCACNACAGAGTATGANTCACAGGGCGNCCGGCGCGGNGGGCATTTCCTGTTNCCTGACGCCACCTGTCAGGCCTGTTGCTTACGGTCCCAATGCGTCCGTGGCCAACGGGGGCGCAGCATTAACATCCAACCCGAAGAACGATTGCAACAACAGGCCCGCGCCCATAATCAAACCCAGGCTGGACAACAGAGCTTACGCGAACGCGTCGTCGTCGAACATGGGATTGCCCGCTTGGTGAGATTGGGGATTCGTCAAAGCCGATATTTTGGGAAAACCAAAACCCGCTTTCAAGTGATCATGGCTGCGGTCGTGGCGAACCTGAGTTTGGTGGTGGGTTTCTCTCATCGCGAGCAGAAGCCCGCCATGAACACCAGCGATCCAGAAATCCAAGCCCTCTCGACGCCAACCGATGCGCAAAGTGGCTTTCTTGCCCACGCTTGGATTTGTTGGGGTCGACTTCAATATTTTTTATTGGAACAGGTGCTGTTTGGTTTAGTTGCCAATCCAGCATCGTCGTAAACCAATTTCACGTGAACCAGATTTTTCCGTCCAGAAACAGGG
>JGI25382J43887_10000669_pt1 | contig 12303 bp, 9 predicted proteins | sample GraSoi013_1_40cm_3_FD_43887 | JGI IMG/M metagenome (IMG submission 43887) | reverse complement strand
CCCTTGCGCGAGGACGAGAAGTTCGGCGGGTTCGACCTCAAGCGCCTGTGCGAGCACCTGGCGGAAGTCGGTTTCCTGCACCGCGCAAGCGACGGGTGGCACTGGATTTCCGAAAGCTATCCGGCGGACGCCATCAGCCTTCGCTCGGTCTCTTCCGATAATTTTGTGATCGTGGATACCACGGACGCGCCGCGNGTCATCGGCGAAGTGGACTTCTCGAGCGCGCTTGCGACCGTCCACGAGAAAGCCATCTACCTCCAGGACGGCCATCAGTACCACGTGGAACGGCTCGACTACGACGACCGCAAGGCCTATGTCCACCGGGTGGACTCGGAATATTTCACGGACGCGATTTCCTATACAAAGATCAAGATCCTGGAGAAATTTGATTCCGCTTCCGCCGNCCAGGCAGTCAAAAATCACGGCGAAGTCCAGGTGAATACCCGCGTGGTGGGGTTCAAGAAGATAAAATTCGGGACCATGGAGAACGTGGGCTCGGGCGAATTGTCTCTCCCCGAGGAGGAAATGCACACGACGGCCTTCTGGCTGACGCTGCCCAGCAACATGCTCGAAGGCCTCCCCTATAAGAGCACCGAACGGCTCGACGGAGTTAACGGACTTGGGAACGCGATGCAGGCCATCGCCACGCTGCTTCTGATGTGCGACGCGCGAGACCTGGGCGTGGCCGTGGGAGAAAATGCCGCATCGGAGGTGGTGGTGGGAGACAGCAGCGTTCCCGACCTCCGCGGGAAGGAGGGGCCACCCGGCAGCGCGTTCGAGCCGAACATTTATCTCTACGATAAATATCCCGGCGGAGTTGGGTTCAGCGAGCCGCTCTTCCGGCTCTGCGACGCGTTGCTGGTCAATACGCAGAGACTTATTGCGGCCTGCCCCTGCTCCTCGGGTTGTCCGTCGTGCGTGGGACCGGCCGGCGAAGTCGGCGAAAAAGGAAAAGAAGTGGCGATCGCAATCCTGAACAAAATCCTCGACGGCGCGCAAGCCGGCGGGCATTAAGGTTACCGGGCTCGAAAGCGATTTACTCTCTCCGGCTGATCCCGGCCGGCGCTAAAATACCAGCCCTTGTCATGAGGCTCGAAGAGAAACTGCGACAGCTCAAGCAGGCGACGGTCAGGCAAAGCCGCGACGCCGGCCTGGAGGACGCTCTTCAGCACCTTCGCCGCCTGGAAAAGGCCCCGAAAAAGCTCCCTGCAAAACGCGTCCCGAAGGGCATCGAGGCCTACGTTGAGGGCCAGGTGGCGAATAATAGGTGGGGCGAGTTTTTCCTGGCGCGGCAGGCGCTCCCGTTCGGCAGGCCTTACGGGAAGCTCCGCATCGGCGACGTCTCAACCGCCGACCTCAGCCCGCTGGACCTGTTTCTGGAAAACGCCTCGTTGCCTCCGCCCGAACAAATTGTGTACCTCGACACGGAAACGACGGGGCTGGCCGGGGGGACGGGGACGTGCGCCTTCCTCGTGGGAATCGGGGCCGCCGAAGGATCGCAATTCGTGGTGCGNCAGTTCTTCCTCCGCGATTACCCGGAGGAGAAGGCGATGCTCGCGGCACTGACCGAGGCGCTGAAGCCCTATCAAGGGCTCGTCACGTTTAACGGCAAGACTTTTGACGTGCCCTTGCTCGAAACGCGCTACGCGCTGGCGCGCCTGAAATCTCCGTTGACTGAGCTGCTGCACCTCGACCTTCTGCATCCCGCGCGGCGACTTTGGAAGCTGCGGCTGGAGACTTGCGAGCTGACGCATCTCGAACGGGAAGTGCTGGGGGTGAGCCGTGAAGGGGATGTGTCGGGGTCCGAAATACCTGGGATCTACTTCGATTATCTGCGGGCCGGTGATGCGCAGGGGCTTCAGCCGGTCTTCTATCACAACGCGCTCGACATCATCACGCTGGCGGCCCTTACGACCGAGCTCGCGAAGGCTGTCGGCCAGGGCGGCGGCGAGCGAGTCCTCCCAAGCCTTGACCTTTTCAGCCTCAGCCGGATTTACGACCGCGCCGGCGTAACCGAACAGTCGCTTTCAGCCTGCCAGCAGGCGCTGGCCACCGGCCTGCCGGAAGAAATTGAAACGCGCGCGCTCTTGCACCTGGCTGCCCACCACAAGCGGCGATGTGAATACGACGTGGCCGTCGAAATCTGGTCTGAAGTGACTCGTCGCGAGCGGGGAGATTTCTCGCTCACGGCGCTGGAAGAGCTGGCGATTCACTTTGAACACCGCCGGCGCGACTACACGGCCGCGATCAACGTGGTTGAAAAGGCGATTGAGCTTCTCCGGGACTCCGCTCGAGAGAGCTCAAAGCCTTCCCCGACCGCGCATCCCCGCCACTTCGAACGTTTCACCTACCGCCTGAAGAGACTCCGCCGGAAAAGCGAACGCGCGGTGAGCGGTTCGTTGCTCTAGCCGCAGCCGGCATGCCGCCCGTCTATCCCAGATCCTGCGCCCGCTAAGTTTTCCCCCCGTGTTGCCGGAAGACTTCGTCGGCGATCACCAGACCCTCCCAGGAGGCCGGGAACCCGGCGTAGGGGGCCATCTGGAGCAGCGTCTCAAGGACCTCTTCTTTCGTCGCGCCATTATTGAGCGCTATTTCGATATTGAGGCGAAGACCGTTCGCCCGACCGAGCGCCGTGAGCGCCGCAACCGTAATCAGGCTGCGCGTTTTCAGGTCGAGACGGGGTCGCGACCAGATCTCTCCGGCCAGGAAGGTGGTGACATAGTGGGCGAAGTCCGGCGAGAGTCTGGTCCACGCGGCGCGGACTTCCTCGGCGCGATTTTCGCCGAGCAACCGGCGGAGCATTTCAAGACCTTTTTCGCTCATTCATTCTCCTCACCTCCGGCAGGCCCCCGCGGGTTCATGCGCCCGACCAAAGGCCGAAGCCGGCGCTCACTTCGATTGCCTGGCCGGTAATGTTCCGGCCCGCGTCCGAACAGAGAAAGAGCACGAGGCGGCTGACGTCCTCAGCCGTGACCATGCGGCCCAGGGCCGAGCGTCGCAGGAACTGTTCCCGGACTTTCCGTTCGGAGACACCGAGCGCGCGAGCGCGGCGCGCGATGACCTCGCTCATCACCGATCCCTCGACAGGGCCGGGACATATCGCGTTCACCTGGATGCCCGAAGCGCCTGCCTCCTGAGCGAGCGTCAGCGTAAGTCCAATCAGCCCCCACTTCGAAGCCGAATAGGAAGCGCGCAAAGGATAGGCCATGCGCCCCGCCATCGAGGACATATTGATGATTCGACCCTCACCCCGTCGCGCCATGTGCCGCAGGCACTCCCGGGCGCAGAGAAACGGCCCCGTCAGATTGGTTTCCAGAACCAACCGCCAGTCCTTCAGGCCCAGTTGCGTCGCCGGAGCGGTCGGGCCGCGCTGTGCCGCGTTGTTGACGAGAATGTCAATCTGTCCAAAATGCTCGAGGACCGCGCGCACCATCCGCCGCACATCCGGTTCGCTGCGCAGATCGGCCCGGACTGCGAGCGACCGGTCGCGCCCGTCAGAAAGGCGATCAATTGCGGCTTCAAGTTCTCCCTGGCGGCGTCCGACCCATGCGACGCGGGACCCGGCGTCCAAGAAGTCCCGGGCGATCACCTGGCCAATCTGGCCGGATGCTCCGGTCACGATGGCCACTTTACCCGTGAGCCCGTCGGTCGCAGAAACCATCGGCCCTTCAGGCCTCCCGTTCAAAATTGAAATTCAATGTGGGGTGGAAAACCTAGATCAAAAAGCGACGAACCAACAAACAAGCGCCGTGCCGGCGACTTCCAGTCTCAGAACGAGGCCCAGCGCTATTCTTCTTCCCTTTCGCTCTTGCCGAAGGACTTCAAAATGAGGTGCCTGCGCTCGACAATTTCTTTCTCGCNGCCGGCATGGACTGTGACGATCTCCAGGTCTCCGGCGAGCTCGAGGTAGTCGGGATCACCCTCGTCGTGGCCCGCGCCGCGCTGGACAGTTCCGGAAAATCGGAAATACTTCTGGTGAATTTTGCTCGTTTTGAACTCAACGCGGTCTTTTTCGCGGCGGCCCAAGGTAATCGTATAACTCAGGACNGCATCGGACTCTTCCTCACCCTGGAAAACGTCAACGTACCCGTGGAGCTTTCCTTCTTCGTCGAGGAGAGCGAGGGTATCTTCAGGCGCGATGAAGTGGTATTTGTTCGTGATATCCTGGATTTCTTCGCCAGCCTGCTCGGAGGCGATACTGCTCGAGAGCGCAGCCGCTACAGAGCAAACAAGGATGCCGAATGCCGCGCCGAAATATCCGGCCCTCTTCCAAAACATACGGTTCAAGTGACTCGAAACCCTCTCAGCCTTCGCGTCAACGCCGGTTGTTTGCAACGTCGGCGAGCTTCAAAAGGCCGCGCGATTATGATTCGACCTTTCATCTCCGCAGGTTGTATCAGTCTATGCTGGCNNGCGGCGGAGGGCAAGCGNCAGGCTCCGGACCGGCNCGCGGCGGTAAAACCAGCCCCACGGATTCGAGAAAGTTTTTTTGACTCACGACAACAGTGGGATTAAAAAGGAAGAGGAAAGCCTCTTCCGCGGATGAGGAGAAGATCAGTCATGGCTTCAACCGCCCAATCTCCCGGAGCGCTCGCGCTCGCAGAAATCCTTTCTCAACCTCAATGTTGGGCCGAATGTCTTCAGGCCCTGGACAAGGCCGGTTCGATCGAGCAGGTCCGTAAGAAATTTACTCCCCGCGAAGACTGGCTGTTCATTGGTTGCGGCAGCAGCTTCTACATCGCCCTTGCGGCTGCGGCGAGCTGGACGGCCCTGACGGGCTCGAAAGCTCGCGCCATTCCCGCGTCGGAATTGCTCCTTTTTCCGCAGCTGATCCTCACAGGCTCTTCGCGCCCGCAGCCGGTGCTGATCTCACGCTCCGGGCAGACCTCCGAAGTATTGCGAGCCGCCGAGTACCTCGAGAAGAAGTTAAATATCCGCACGCTCGCCATCAGTTGCGCGTCGGACCAGCCGCTCGAAAAGATTTCGAGCCTGACGGTCCACGTCCTTCCCGCCGATGAGAAGAGCACCGTGATGACGCGCTCGTTCACTTCCATGCTGCTCGGGCTGGAGTTCCTGGCAGCCGGGATCGCCGGCCGGACGGCTTTCCTCGAATCGCTCCGCAGGCTTCCGGCTTCGGCCCAAAAGGCTTTGGGCGGCCTCGACGCTCGAATCCAGGAGTTTGTGACGGCCCACAAATTCGCCGACTACGTTTTCCTCGGCCAGGGGCCTTTTTATGGCATTGCCAGCGAGTCGATGCTGAAGGTCAAAGAGATGTCCTGCTCGTACGCTCAGTGCTTCCACACCCTCGAGTTCCGCCACGGCCCGAAAGCGATCGTCAGCCCTGAGACGCTCGTCACCTTCCTCCTGTCCGAAAGGGCTTACGAGGCTGAGCGGGAAGTCCTTGAAGAGATCAAGGGCCTGGGTGGGACCACGCTGGCAGTCGCGAACGCCGCGGATGCTGCAACGCGTCGCGCCGCGGATTTTCTTGTGGAGCTCGGGCTCGAAGAACCCGAATATGCTCGACTGGCTCCTTACTTATTCGCCGGCCAGCTCCTCGGCCTCTTCACCGGGCTGAGCAAGGGTCACGATCCCGACCGGCCTCGCAACCTCAGTCGCGTAATCATTCTGGGCGAAAAAGACCAGCAAGGGAGTTCGTCCAGTGCCTCAGTTTGACGTCACGGTGGTCGGCGAGCTGAACCTCGACCTCATCCTTCACGGGCTCCCCGATCAGCTCTTGCCGGAGAGCGAGCACCTGGCGGACCGGCTGACGCTGACGCTCGGGAGCTCGTCGGCGATTTTTGCCCACAACCTCGCGGTCCTGGGGAGCCGCGTTGGATTTATCTCTCGCATCGGCCAGGACCCCCTCGGAGAAATCAGCCTGGAGCGCCTGGCGGCAAGCGGCGTGGACGTCTCCAGAGTGCGCAAAGTGAGCGGAGGCAGCTCCACGGGGCTGACCGTCATATTGCCCCGCGCCGGCTTCCGCAATATTCTCACCTACCCCGGAACGATGTTCGAGATGTGCTTTGAAGACTTTGACCTCGACTACCTCTCCTCCGCCCGTCACTTCCACCTCTCTTCATTTTTCCTGCACCGCGCCCTGAGGCCGAGGATGGTCGAACTGTTCCGGAAGATGAAAGACGCGGGTCTGACGACTTCGCTCGACACCAACGACGATCCGGACGATCGCTGGGACGGCGACCTGAAGGCAGTCCTTCGCTGCGTGGACGTCTTTCTCCCCAACGCGCGCGAAGCAAGAAGGATTGCGGGCGCGGACGATATCAGGCTTGCCGTCGAGAAACTCGCCGAACTCGTCCCGCTGGTGGCGGTCAAGCTTGGCGCCGAAGGCTCGATGGCCGTCCTGGGCAAGGAACGCGTGACGAGCCCTGCGGTGGCGGCCGAAGCAGCCGATCCCGTCGGCGCCGGAGACAGCTTCGACGCGGGCTTCCTCCACCAGTACGTGCAAGGTGCCGGCCTCGCGACTTGCCTCGCCTACGGCAATCTTGCGGGCGCCTTTTCGACGACGCGCCCCGGAGGGACCGAGGCTTTCCGAGACCGGGCCTATTTCCGCCGCTTTTTCGCCGAGCATTGGAAGGAAAGGTCGGACCGAAAACCCCGGCCGCCGCGCCCGTCCGTCAAGACCAAACCGTGATTGACTTCCATACCCACCCGGTACGGAGTGCGACGGCCCGCTCGAGAGGACTTACCTCGCGCGGGTCATTGGAGAATAGAGCAAGAGGGGCAGCCCTTTTATTTCTTTTTCAGGCCGAAGCAATAAACTTGGGAGTCGTGGTCCACGGCGTAAACGCGCCCATTGGCTACCGCCAGGCCGCTGAAGTGAACCCAATCCTTCATGGCGTCGCCGCTCTGGTAAAGCACCTTGCCCGTCCTGGCATCCAGCGCGTAAAGAATGCAGTGGCCGGTATTTTGCGACCTCTCGGTGTCGGTCAAAAGTCTCAGCCCCTCGTGGATTACCTTCCCCTGCCTTGTCTGGTCAGAGTTCTCCCCGGTTGACAATCCAAAGACGACGCCGTTTGCAATGACGACGGGTTCAGGGAGGTTGAAATCGCCCGAGATCCATGCAGGCTCGAGGACCGGTTTCTTCGAGGTGGGGTCGAAGGCGACTTTGAAGGTCATGATGCTGCCGTGCGGATTCGGGCCGTTTGCCAAGGGAAATTTGGGGGCGTTCTTCGAAGCAGGCCCCCAGACCGGGACGTAAACCCACGTCTGGTCATCTTCATCCCTCCACGCCGACGGCCCGCCCCAAATACCGTTCCCCTGGAATGCGCTGTCGTCATTCCCCAGACGCGGAGTAGTGAAGAGAGGAGTCTGGTGGTCCTTATCTCCCAGCGAGTCCGCGTCCATGAGATACAGGAACCCTTCCTTGCCGCCCCCCGCCACCAAATTATAATTTTTGTGAGCGAACCATACCGGACTCGCCGAACCCATATCGAGGTCGAATTTATTGATGTATCGCCAATTCGTCGGGGTGTAGTAATCGAGGAGGTCAAGGCCCGGCATGGATGCCGCAATCACGCTGCTGCCGAATTCACCGGTGGAGGGATTGAATTCTCCGTCTCCGGCAAGACCGTACACGCGGCCGTTGCTTCCGATGACCGGTCCTCCCCTTCCCCAGACGCCGGCACCTCCGCGCCTCGAGATCAACAGATGGCGGATCAGCGGCCGGTTGGGATTCCGAATATCCATCGAATAGATCCCCGAGTGAGCCCCGCCGCAGTCCTGTGAGAGCGAGGTATAGACGACCCCGTCGTGAAGGTTCAGGCTCCAGTTCTTGGAGAAGGGCGGAACGAATTGGATAGGCCCGAATTTGATACTCCCCGTGCCCAGATCGAGCCCGTGCAGCCTGCCATCGACTGCAATCGCATAAATGATTCCGCGAGCCTTATCGATCGTGGGCGTGGCGTTGATGCCGTTCGGGCAAAGCCACATCCCTTCGTCTTTGGGGAGCACGTGGGCCTCAAACGTCCGGCTCCAAACGACGTTGCCGGTTTCGGCGTCCAGCGCGAAGAACTGGTTCGAACTGCCCGCCACAAAGACCAGGGTCTTGACGCCTTGCGGGGTGCTTACTCCTTCGGCCACAACGGGCGCGGTCAGGGCCGTCAGGGACCTGGGCTCATTTTTAACCTGAGCCTTCCACTTCAGTTCCAGGCCTGCAACGTTTTGGACTGAAAGCGTAGCCTCCTCAAACGCCCAACCTGAGCGCTGCGGGTCATGAGCGAAAGTCAGCCAATCGGCGGCACGGAGCGGCGCACAGAGAATAAACAGCCCGCTGACGAGCCATCCTAAAACAAACCCTTTTGTAGCCATAGGCACAGCAAATCTCCTTTGATGGTTTGCTCTCTTCATTCGACCTGAGGCAGGCTTCCTCAGGTCCGGAGCCTATCCGGCGCTGACCGCTGGATTTTACCTCGCCCGAGGAGCGGCTGCGGTGAATCGCATCAGGTACAGGTCGCGACTATCCTCTGATCTCCTCTATTTTGGTGACCTCCAGCAGGAGGTGATGAGCGAAGCTGACAGGCAATCTGGGTTCACTTGCGTCAACAGCCCCCAGCTCTTTTTCCTNTTCGTAATCGAAGACGCGGTACTTCCCCGGGGCAAGCCCGCGCAATTCGACTTCACCTTTCCACGGAGTCGAGGGCTGCGGGGCGAAAAAGGCGTAGTACAATTTTCCGTCATTTGCGATAGCGTAGCCCTCCGGGACGTCGTAACCCGTGACGTAGAGGTTCAAAAACATGCCGCGGGAGAGCCTTTTGGAATTGTAGATGTCAATCCACTTCTTCCAGTGGGCCTCCTTTTCGGGAGCTAAGAAGACAGTCTTGAATCGGGGCCCGGGGTCTGGCCAGACGAATTTGGTGCCGACAACTCCGCCGGTGCCCACTGTGGAAGCGAAATCCCGCCCGACGTCAATCTCGTTGTTCGCATTTGCGAATTTAATTTCCGTAAGCTCGACGTGGTCGCCATAAACGGCTGCCTGAGGTCCCAGCAAAGCCTTGTACATCTTGATCCGCCGGCGCACCTGCACGGAGCCAACNGGATCGGCGGTCACGGCCTGGTCCATGTNAGGGAGCCACGCCAGGTTTGGCGGCGTCCCGCAGGGACAGCTCTGNGTCACGCTCTCAGGCTTCAGGGCGCGAGTGGTCTCAAAAATGATTTTGTAAACCTCGGCCATCGCGTAGATCGAATCTTGCGGCGATTTGTGATGGTGGAGAGGATTATGGCAGGGAGGCACGCTGTAGACGTTATCGAGTTTATGCCCGTCGAATCCCCAGTCGCGGATGAACTTCTCCGTCAGCTTCTTGTGGTATTCCTGGACCTCGGGGAGCGCGGGGCATAGAGCGGCGAGGCCCCTCACCATGCGCGCGTGCCGGCCTTTCTCGTCCAGGATGAGCCAGTCCGGATGCTCCCGAACGACTCCGGCCACGTTATAGTGATGCGACTCGTATTTACCCTGGCCGTCCTCGACACCGATCGGCAGCCACCAGATCTGCACCAGAATGCCTTGCCGGTGGAACTCGTCCACCATCTTTTTGATCGAATCCTTGGGGAAAGTATCCGGCCGCGGCTCCCAGTCCCCGTAAGACTCGAACCAGCGATCATCGAGTGTCGCCCACTTGATATTGAATTCCTTCAGCTTGGGGATGGTCCCCAGCATCTGCACTGGAGTGACGTTGAACTCATACCCCCAGCCGCACCAGCTCACGTTGTAAGCTTCGTTCGTCGGCTTGGGGAGGGTCCACCCCTCGCGCTGGAGGATATTTGACCAAAGGCGGAGCGGTTCGTAGAAGTCCCCCGAATAGACCGCGACGAAACTGCGCGGGGTCGAGAACACTTCGCCGGGCCTCAGAACGCTTTTCGGCTCCAGGACCAAAGAGGCATTAATCCGGCCGTCGGGGCCAACCTTGACCGGCAGTGAAAGGACCAGGGGAAGCGTCTCGATGTGACCGATCGCCTCCCCGACCGGGGCCGTCCAAAAGGCCACCACGGGGATCCCGCCGCCCACGCCGCGCCGGTTCGGCTTGCCCATGACATTCGGCTGAGAAAAGCCGGCGGAAATTTCCTTCACGTCGTCTTTGCCCCATTCGTAACTCGAGCCGTGGAATGACCACAGCTTGTAAGACGGGACCCCAGGGTCGGCCAACGAGGCGTTCAATCGCTGTCCCCGGGCCACGACCTGGTCAACTCTGACTTCCGCCGGACCCGTGTTCTTGTAAGCGACGGACGCCACGGCGAGCGTCGGAAAGTCGTCATAGACTTCCACCACCAAGGTCTTCTCGATTTCCGTTGAATTCCCCCCTGAACTTCGACCTTTGATTTCGACTCTCTTCCCGCGGGCGCCGAGCTTGCCCTGCGCCTCGGATACTTTCGCGTGCTCAAAGTCGAGGGCGAAACCCCGGACCTCTTCGCCGGCGATGACTATGGAGTCACCGGCAGTTGTCCCAGGTTCATCCAAAGTTAAACGGCGCCCAGCCGTGAGAAGGTAAGCGCGGATGTAACCCGAGGGTAATATTTCGAACTCGGCGGCGGGAGTCCTGATGATGGCCGGGCCTGCGGCGCTGACCATAACCTGGAGGGCCGAAGACTGCGGCTGACTCGCAGAAGGCTCGCCTCGCGAAGCATCTTTGNGGCAACCGGCGGCCAACAGGAGGGCTGCCAGCGCAAATAACAGCCCTCCGGCCCTCAGGGGCCGGAACCCCATCACGAATCTGGATGCCATTTTCACGGCCCCTTTCCACCCGTCTTGGGCAATCCCTTAAACCGACTGAATACCTTTTCTGCGTTTAAATGATAAACCTTCTCGAGGACCTCGTCGGGTAAATCGAGCCCGTAAATTTTCCACCTTCCCTGCCCCGGCGCGCCCGCGTAATCAAAATACTCATCCGCAGTCTCGAGCCACCGGAAGTAATTTCGATACATTTCTTCCCCGGGCGCGTTGTCCGTTCCGAAGAGGATGCGGTCCTGATACTCCAGGAAAAATTCCCGGGAGCGGCGAGGCTGGCGGCCGAGTTCGGCCTGGCGCGCGCCGAATTCCACCATCACGTTGGGAAGCCTGTCGAGAAGGCTGGAAACATAGTCGAGGTTCTCGGGCCAGTTAGCGACGTGCAAAGCAATGAAGGTCGTATGGGGGTGCCTGGCAAACATCCGGTCGCGCGCGGCGAGGATGGCTTCCTTGCTCGGGAATCGCCGCCCGTAAAAATGCCAATCCGGATGAGCGAGCAATTCCTCGTAGCGCTCGTTCGTGGCATCGAGGGGAAGGAAAAAGGCTTCCGGGTCCGTGACGTGGATTGCCACGGGGACCCCCAGGCGGCCGCACTCTGCCCACACAGGATCCAGGCGGGGGTCATCCACGGCAACCAGTCGGCCGGACTTGTCGCGCACCTCGAGGCCGAAGTTTTTCAGGACCTTCAGCCCCCGCGCTCCTCGCGCCACAGCGTCGTCAATCTGCTTCACCATTTCCTGAGAGAAGTCCGGGTCGTCAATCTTGCTCCAGTCGATCTGCGTGAACACCATGAACCGGTCGGGATACCGTTTCACCATTTCGTCTAGAACCCTCTCGAGGGACTCTCCCCACATTCCCGTCAGGATCACAATCCTTTGAATATTGCAGCGGTCCATGATCTCGATCACGCGCTGAGGCGGGAGGTGCTCGCGTTCCGGATGTCTGGCGTCATTGACGTGGTTATGGACGTCGATCACGGGGAAACGGGCCCGCTCCACATTATGGACCGGCAGGTGGAGCATCGACTTCGGTTCGAAATCGCGAAGGAGCAAGGTATCTCCGTCCTTGGGTGTTTCGGGGGTGGCGTTCTTGACCTGCGCGGAAACGGCCGACCCCGTCACGAACAACCATGAGGCAATGATTCCTGCTATCTTCCACATCTTCGGGAAAACCATGCGCACGCTCCGACGGTGAAAACGACGGGCGTTCGATCCAGAATCTTTTCCCAGCGACGCTCCGAGGTGACCGGTCGGGTTGCCGCTTGGGGTCACACTTTAACTCCGAGGAGACGGGCGGCGTTTTCGGAGTACACCTTGCGCAGGATGGTTTCAGGCAGACCCAGACCATAGATCCGCCAGCGTCCCTGCGGGGGGACCGGAGCCGGAGCGTAATCGAAGTATTCGTCCTCCGTCTCCAGGAACCGATAATAGATTTCGTAAAGATTGTCGCCGAAGACCTGCTGGGGCGTTTCGACGCCGTGAGGGACAGCGTCGGTGCCAAAAAGGATGCGGTCCTGGTACCTGTCGAAGAATTTACGCGCGGCGCGGGGCTGACGGCCGAGCTCCCCG
>JGI25382J43887_10000665_pt1 | contig 12331 bp, 16 predicted proteins | sample GraSoi013_1_40cm_3_FD_43887 | JGI IMG/M metagenome (IMG submission 43887) | reverse complement strand
AGGATCAGCCGCCCCCTGGAGAGGTGGTCGATCGTCGTGGCGATCTTGGCCCAGTAGAGCGGATGGCGATAGGGCATCACCAGCACGCTCATTCCGAGGGCGATCTTCTCGGTGCCGCCGGCCAGATAGGCCAGGCAGGTCAGCGGCTCCAGGAACGGCGCGTCCGGCGGCACGATGAAGCGCTGATCGGCGCTGTACGGGTAGGGGGTGTCGATCTGCCAGGGGGTGACGATGCGATCGGCCGCCCAGACCGAGGCGAAGCCCAGGGCCTCGGCGCGGCGCGCCGCCTCCATCAGGACCCCGCTGGCCGCGCGGCCAGAGACCGGGAGAAAGACGCCGACCTTCATGGCGCGACAATTATCCTCGACCCGCGTGGGGGGCGCTAGAATACGCCGCGATGGCGTCCAAGCGGAAGCCGAGCGTGAAAACGTTTTCGCTGCACTGGGGACGCGGGATCATCGAGGAGGAAGCGCAGATCGAGACCAAGTACCACCGCCCTACGATCCAGCTCTTGAAGTTCACCGAGGGCGACGCCGCCGGAACCTATGAGCTGAGGTTCTGCCACTACGACCACCGGGGGCGCTTTCAGCGCTCGCCGCTGATCGTCGACGTCAAGGATCTCCCGCAGCTCGCCGCGGCGCTTCAGAAAACGCCCAAGCTGCGGCGGCTGCTCTCGAAGCTCGGCCGCTAGCGGCGCCCGGACTGCCGCCCGCTCCACCAGCGCTGCCATGCCGCCACGTCGTAGCCGAAGCCCTCGCCGGTCAGCGCGCTGAGGGCGCCGACGAAATCGCCCACCAGCCACAGCGGCTGGTCGGCGACGTCCAGGCGCGCGACCAGGGCGGCCAGCGTTTCCTCGTCCGCCTGGCCGAGCTGAGCCACGGCCCAGGCCGCGGCCGGCGCCGCCTCGACGTACTTCTCGGCGCGGTTCGGGCGCGCCGTCCAGGGCTCGGCGAGCAGCGCCGGAGGAATCCGCTCGCGACCGCCCAGCGCGATGGCCCAGAGCAGGTACCAGCGCGCCACCTTGGCGGCCGGCGCCGTGAGCCCGCCGCCGAACAGGCGCACCTGGACGTCGGGGAACGGGCCGCCCAGGCGCTGCACCAGCGTGGGCCCGACTTCGGCAAGCCCGTTGAGCGCGAGCGGGGCCACGGCGGCGCGAACGCGCGCGGCGGAGCCTTCGTAGCTCGTGGGGTCCTTGAGGACGCGATCGAGGACCGCCAGCGCATCGTCCACCTCCGGCGCCAGCCGCTGCGGCAACGGCGGGAGTGGACGGGGGGCGACCGGGGGATCGACGGGAGCGGGAGGGCGCGGCCCCCAGAGCGTGCCACGCTCGCCGGGACCGCGCGTGCCCACGTAGACGCGGCCGGCATAGACCGTGAGCGCGAGCGGCTCGGCGCTCGGGAAGCGCTGGGCCGCTCTCCAGGCGACCCCGTCGGGGCTCCGCCAGAGCGTCCCACGGCCCTCGCGTGCGCCGATGGCCCAGAGGGCGTCGGGACCCGCAGCCAGCGCGCGGATCGGCTCGCCGTCGAGCGCCCGCACGCGCTCCGCCGCCGTGCCTCGCCAACGCCACACCGCGCTCTCGTCGCCGTTGCGGTTCACGCCATAGAGCCAGCCGCGGTACGCCGCCAGCGTGGACACGCTCTCGCCCCACGGCCAACCCGTGGTCGGGCGCAGGGTGTCGTGGGCCACCCGCAGAAGATTGACGCCGATCCGCCCGTACGTCGTCAGCCCCGCGTAGAGCGTGTCGTCGAGGGCCGCGAATGCCGTGATGCGGCTGACCCGGCGCGGCGGCATCGGATGGTCGTAGATCGCCTGCCAGGTCGCGCCCTCGTCGTCCGAGCGCTGGAGCCCCGCGTGCCAGGCCGAGGTGGCGGCGTAGAGCGCTCCGCCATTGGCGGCCATGGCGTGGACGTGGAACACCTCGCCTTCGGGCAGCGCGCACCATTGCCAGTCCCGGCCGTTGGTGACGAGATACTCGCCACGGCCCGTCGAGAAGCGTCCATTGGCGAACGGCCAGTAGAGGAGCCCGCCGGCGACCACGGGATCGCCGGCGTCCTGGCTGAAGAGATGGCGCCCGTAGCGCGCCTCGCCGGTGGCGGGATGGTAGCTCCAGACATCGGCGGAGTTGTGATCGACGAACCTCACGCTGTTGACGAACCAGAGCCGCGCGCCGTAGCCGATGAGGCCGGAGACGCCCGACCAGGGGCCGGGCTGGGCGAGCGGGACGAGCGGGTCGGCGCGTCCGACGCGCGGCGCCAGGAGCAGCGCGCCGAGCGCCAGCGCCGTCGCGAGCGGGAGGAGCCTCACTCCTCGGGCTGCAGGAAGGGGTAGCGGAAGTCCGTCGGCGGGACGAACGTCTCCTTGATCGCCCGCGGGCTCACCCAGCGGAGCAGGTTCAGCACGCTGCCGGCCTTGTCGTTGGTCCCCGAGGCCCGCGCGCCGCCGAAGGGTTGCTGGCCCACCACCGCGCCGGTCGGCTTGTCGTTGATGTAGAAGTTGCCGGCCGCGTGGGTGAGCGCCTCGGCGATCCTCACGATCGCCGCGCGGTCCTGGGCGAAGACCGCGCCGGTCAGAGCGTAGGGCGTGCCCCGGTCGCAGATCCCCAGCGTCTCCTCGAGGTCGCGGTCGTCGTACACCCACACGGTCAGGACGGGGCCGAAGATCTCCTCCCGCATCAGCGTGACGTCGGGCTTCCGGGCCCGCACCACGGTGGGCTCGATGAAGTACCCCTTGCCGTCGTCGCAGTGGCCGCCGACCAGCAGCTCGCAGTCGGATGATGCCCGCGCGAAGTCGACGTAGCCCTTGATGTTGCCGAAGGCGTGGCGGTCGATCACCGCGCCCATGAAGTTGCTGAAGTCGGCGGGGTCGCCCACGCGGATCTCGGCGACCTGCGCGCGCAGCACTGTCTCCACGCGCGGCCAGAGCGAGGCGGGGATGAAGGCGCGCGAGGCGGCCGAGCACTTCTGGCCCTGGTACTCGAAGGCGCCGCGCGTGAGCGCCGTCGCCAGCGCGGGCACCTCCGCGGAGGCGTGGGCGAAGACGAAGTCCTTGCCGCCCGTCTCGCCGACGATCCGCGGGTAGGACCGGTAGCGGCGGATGTTGCGGCCGACCGTCTCCCACATCCCCTGGAAGGTTCCGGTGGAGCCGGTGAAGTGGATGCCCGCCAGATCCGGCGACGCCAGCGCCGGGTCGCCCACCTCGGCGCCGCTTCCCGGAACGATGTTGATCACGCCCGGAGGAAGCCCGGCAGCCTCCAGCACCTCCATGATGAAGTGCGCCGAGTAGATCGCCGAGGAGGCCGGCTTCCACACCACCGTGTTGCCCATGATCACCGGCGCCGTCGGCAGGTTGCCGCCGATGGACGTGAAGTTGAACGGTGTCACCGCGAAGACGAACCCCTCCAGCGGCCGGTGCTCCAGATAGTTCCATGTGCCCGGCGCCGAGAGGGGCTGCTGACGGTAGATCTGCTCGGCGTAGTGGACGTTGAAGCGCCAGAAGTCGATCAGCTCGCACGCCGCATCGATCTCGGCCTGGTGCGCCGTCTTCGACTGCCCCAGCATCGTCGCGGCGTTGAGGACCTGGCGGTAGGGGCCGGCGAGCAGGTCGGCCGCCTTGAGGAAGATCGCCGCGCGGGCGTGCCACGGCATGCGCGACCAGGCCGGCTGGGCGGCGAGCGCGGCGTCGATGGCCTGCTGGACTTCCCGCGCCCCCGCCTGGTGCCACACGGCCAGCACGTGGCGATGGTCGTGGGGCATGACGGCCTCGGCCGTCTTGCCCGTCGTGATCTTCCGGCCGCCGATGCGCGACGTGATCTCGATGACCTCGCCTGCCATCTTCTTGAGCTGAGCGCTCAACGCGCGGCGCTCGGGGGTACCGGGGGCGTAGCCGAGGACGGGCTCGTTGCGGGGCTCGGGGACGCTCAAGACTGCATTGACCATGATCGTCCTCCTGCTGACGGCCCCATTGTATCCCCCGTCCTGACAATTGCTCGCACGTCTGGGGGTAGTGCCGCCTGTCGGGGGTCCGGACGCGCTCGGACTGCCGGCCAATTTTCTTGGTGATTCCTGACGGCCNCTGCTAGACTCNTGCCGTGAACACGCGCCGGTGGGTGGTCTTGATCCTGGTGGCGATGTCGGCCACGGCGTGCGCGACGTCGCGCTCNCGGCCGGTCTACGGCGAGTTCGAGGATGTTCCGGTCCCCACCGGGCTGGTNTATCAGCCCACCCAGTCGATCATCATCGAGTCTCCGAGCGTCAGGGCTGCCCGTCTCGTCTATCGAGGCCGGGTCGACCCCGGCTCCTTGAGACTCGCCATGCGGACGATCATGGAGGCTAACGGCTGGGGCCACGTCAGCACCAGCACGACCGTCGAGCGGGGGACGGTCCAGGTCTACGAAAAGGCGGGCAACTCGCTCCAGGTCGCCATCTATGAGGGCTTCTGGTTCACCTACGTCGCCGTCGGTGCCTCCCGAGCGTTCCCGATCGCCCAGCCGACTGCAGCCGGCCCGCTTGAGAACAGTTTCGCCGCAACGGCTGCGGGTACCGCCTCCGAGAGCGTCGTCGAGACTGCANGCGGCGCTCCCGGCCAGCCCAAGCCGGGGAAGAGCGCCTGGGAGAAGGCCAGAGACGAGGTCAAGAGCTTCTTCGACAAGCTCTTCTCGAACTAGGGCGGACCACCCGAGCACCTCTCCGCACCCCCGNGCGCCGCCCCGGGGCGAATTCGTCGNCCTCAGGACCGCCGCACTCCCCNCCATGCATCAAGGGCTCCGTCATTGGGAAACTTATGAAGGAAGGAGCACGGCCATGGCGGAACGGACGAGGAAAGGAACGTCACCCGAGCGTCGAGCGCCGACGGAAACGCTGGACGGGCTGAGCCACCACGAGATCGCGGTGCGCGCCTACGAAATCTATCTCGCCCGGGGTGGGAACGAGGTCGATAACTGGCTGGAGGCGGAACGGGAAGTCCGCCGTTTGCGGGGCGGGTCTCATGCCGGAAGATGAGCACGATTCCTGCGCCGACTCCATGACGCCCTGATCGCCATCGAGCGGCGGGAAGCCATTCAGCGGCATGCGGTCGCGAGGCAGGAGCTCTGGAAACTTCGGCAAATGGTGGCGGAGCGACTGGGCTCTTCGGTGTCCAGGCGGTCGTCAACGCGGCGACGCGTCATCCGGCTGGGTGGCTCGTCGCCCCCTCCCGGGCCCGGAGGCTCTCCCGGGGGCAGCGGTCCTGCGTGATTGGACAGCGACTCACGCGAAGACGGCCGCCTCTGGTCCCGCCCACTCCGGATGCACGCCGATCCGGGCCAGCTTCGCCATGACGCGGCGAGGCTCTCCGAGGTCGTCCCACTCCACGCCGCTCAAGCCCAGCACGGCCAGGTTGGCCGGGCAGGTGGCGAGCACGTGCCGGGAGAAGTCGATCGAGGGGATCTGAGCGTAGAGCGCCTCCACGGCCTCGCTCTCACTCGACGTCCCGATCGCGGGCTGGATGGCGGCGAACAGTTCATACAGCTCGGGGAGCGCCTCCTTGACCAGGGCCAGGAGCGTGTGGACGGACGCGACCATCACGAACGTATTCCATACGCACCCCAGGGCCAGGAGCCTGCGGGCCAGTGCCGGAGGCGGCTTTTCCCAGAATCGGCGGACGCGAGAGAGCCGGCCCCGCGGCTCGATCGGCATCGCATAGGCAGGTTCGATCCACCCGTACTCCGGCTCCGGGGTGCTCGGAACGCTGCCCAGCAGGATGACCAGGTCTGGCCGGAGACGAGCCGCGTGGAACGCCGCTCCCACGTGGGCCATGAACCGATCGTCGTCCGAAACGTAATGGTCGGACGGCAAGATGGCCACGGCGCTCGCCGGCGCCACCGCGGCGAGGCAGAGGAGACCATAGAGGATCGCGGGAGCCGTCCCTCGATTTTCCGGCTGGATGACGAGGCCCGGTGCCGGGACGCCGGCGAGGAGCGGGGCATAGAACCGTTCGTGAGCGCGAACAACGACGGTCAGGGTCTGCTCGGGGGGGATCAGCNGGCCGGCACGCCGGAGGGTCTGCTCCAGCAGAGTCTCTCTGTGGAGGAGACGACAGAACTGCTTCGGCCGCTCATCGCCGGCGATCCGGCGCGTCAGTGGTCGGAGCCTCGTGCCGTCCCCGCCCGCCAAGATGAGTCCCGCCATGAATCCTAGTCTTTCGCGAGCTTTTCGATCTCCCTCTTCGGCATGGTCTGCAACCGCGACAGGAGGCCTTTCACCTTCCGCTCGGACGCGTCATCGGCCAGGATGAGTTTCTTCGACTTTGTTCCCACGATGTAGGCCACCCAGTCGTCCAGGTTCGGCGTTCCGCGCCAGGCGATCGTGAGACCGCTGTGGCGCAGCCGACGACGCCCTTCGACCTTTGCCAGCGGCTTTCTTTTGCCCTCTGTCCGTTCCATTGTGTAGGGCGCAACTACGGACCCTGACGATCAGGCTGTCAACGTTTCGTTTGCCCGCATCAAACGCGCGTCCGCGCCGGCCAAGGCGCCGACGACCTCATCGAATCGGAGAATTCTTGGGCCGGTGCTCGCCGCGGGCTGGCCCACCGTCACTTTTCATGGGTGAGAGCCGCGAGGCCGCGTCACGCCGTGCAATTCTGATGATTGTGGATAGCGGTGGAAATGTGGACAAGGCCGCCGCCGCTACCCCGTCGCGAAGCGCACCACGACGGCGACGCCCGCGACGATCAGCCCGGCCGCGACGGCGATCGGCCATGTGACCCGCTCGAGGTCGCGCAGGAAGATCGCGGCGAGCGCGACCGCGAAGATCGATTGGGCGTTGATCAGCGGCGAGACGATCGACACGTCGCCCAGGGCCAGCGCGCGCCACATCGTCATGTAGGCCAGGCCCTCCGACAGCCCCGACAGCGCCAGGAAGCCGAGCCCGGCCCGTTCGAGTCGCAGGCGCCCGCCGCGCCCGGCCTCGAGGCCGGCGAAGAGCCACATCACGACCAGGGACGTCAGCGTGGCGGCGGCCGCGGCCGTCAGCGGGTCCGAGTACTCACGAAACCCGTAGCGGCTGATGTTGTCGCGTAGCGCGAAGCCCAGGGCCCCCAGCATCGGAAAGACCAGGTCGCGCCGCCGCCAGGCCCGGTCCGCCNCGCGCCGCTGCGAGAGCAGGACGCCGCCCGTCACGATGCAGGCGGCGCCGACCAGGAGCATCCACGAGGGCCGCTCCCCCAGGAAGAGGATGGCCATGACCACGGAAAAGAGCGGCGCCGTGGCCACCAGCGGCGCGGCGCGCGCCACGCCGATCCGGTCCACGCCGANGAAGACCGCGAGGCGTGCCAGGCCGGGCGCGACCAGCCCCGCGATCAGAAACGGCAGGATCTTCCCGGTCAGCAGCAGCGAGAGCTCGGTGGTGACGGCGGCCACGAGCCAGACGAGGCCCGTGGTGAAGGTGACGGAGACGAGCGCGGCGGTGAGCGGCGTCGCGTACTGGAGCCCGCGCTTGAGCAGCACGCCGGCGATGCTGAACGCGAACGCCGCCAGCAGCGCCAGCAGCGCGGGCCAGGTCATGGGCGCGGCGCCGCTAGATGCGCGCCACGATGCAAGGCCGCCGGAGCCGTGTCAGCGCGCCGTCCGGCCGACGATCGCCGCCAGGCCATCGACCAGCTCGGCCGGATCGATCGGCTTGGCGAGCTGGAGCAGGTCGGCCTCGTCCTGCGTGAAGCGCCGCAGCATATCGGCGTTGGAAGACGAATCGCGAGCGCTGCTGTTCATCAGGGGAACGGCCCTCAGGCTAGCGAAGCGGAGCGCTCATTTCAAGGCCGTCGTCGTCACCTTCTACACTTGCCCGTATATAATTGTGCCCGTGCGGACGGAGTACCGTGAGGAGCCCTGCAAGGCCGCCCTGAACCGCGTGACGGGGATGGGCTTCCGCTGGTCGCTCAACCCCTACATGGGCTGCGAGCACCAGTGTACCTTTTGCTACGTGCGCGCGTTCGAGCGGCGCGCCGACCGGCCCTGGGGCGAGCGCTACGGCCAGTCGATCCGCGTCAAGGTCAACGTGGCCGAGGTGCTGCGCCGGGAGCTGGGGCGCCCGTCGTGGAAGCGCGAGCTGGTCGCCATCGGTGCCGCGACCGATCCGTATCAGCCGGCCGAGGGGCGCTACCGCCTCACGCGCCAGTGTCTTGAAGTATTGGCCGCCGCNCGCAANCCCTTCAGCCTGATCACGCGCGGGCCCATGATCGTGCGCGACATCGACGTGCTCCAGCAGGCCGCCCGCCGCGCCGAGGTGAACGTCACCTTCTCCATCCCCACCCTCGACGTCGAAGTCTGGCGCAAGACCGAGATCGGCACCGCGCCGCCCCGCCAGCGCCTGCGCGCGGTGCGCATGCTCGTGGACGCCGGCATCAAGGCCGGCATCGGCCTGGCTCCGATCCTGCCCGGCATCTCCGACCGCCCCGAGCAGCTCGCCGAGGTCGTCCGCGCCGCCCGCGACGCCGGCGCCACCACTGTCTGGTGCAATCTGCTCTACCTGAAGCCCGGCACCCGCGAGCATTTCTTGGATTCTCTGGCCCGCGAATGGCCTGCGCTCCTGCCCCGCTACCAACGCCTCTACGCCAAGCCTTATCTGGACCAGCGCGTGTCCGAGCCGATCAAGCAGCAGGTAGCGGCGCTGCGCGAGGAGCTCGGGATCGCGGATCGGCGGGAGGCGAGGCTGGAGCCGGCGCCCGAGCCCGAGCAGCTCGGGCTGGCGATCTAGGCCAAACCGGCTCGCGCCGTCAGGAAAGAATACGGGCAATCGACGCCGAAGTGTGTCATGCTCCCCTCGTCTGGTGCGGCTGTCGGTTCATTGGTGAACCCCCTCCCTATCAGACTCGTTCCTGGCGCTCTCTTCCGCGTTCTAGGGGCGAGGCCCTCACCGCGGGAGATCCCCGAGGGGGACACACAATGGCACACAAGCTCTTCATCGGCAGTCTCTCTTTCTCCACATCCACGGAGCGTCTCCGGGAACTCTTTGCCGAGGCCGGCGCTGTAGAATCCGCCGCGGTCGTCGTCGATCGGGACACCGGCCGCTCGCGCGGGTTCGGCTTCGTCGAGATGGCGACGGCCGAGGAGGCCGACCAGGCGGTCGCGCGCTTCAACGGCCACGAGCTCGATGGCCGTCAGCTCAAGGTCGAGCTGGCCAAGGGCACTGGCACTGGTGGGGGACCGCGGCGCACCGGCGGGCGCGGCGAGCGCTGGTAGTCCCGTGCAAGTCGTCGCGTTCATGACGCCCGCGCGCCCGGAGTGGCGGTGGCGCATCGTCAACTACGCCGGGGAGATGGTCGAAGAATCGTCTCGCGTGTTCCCGACCATTGCCACGGCCGTGGCGGCGGGCTCGCAGCGGCTCGACGAGATGAACGCCGTCGATCTCTCGGTGCGCGCGAACCCGTACGGCTCGACGGCGCATCTGCGTGGCCGGTAACATGGTCGACCCGGGCGACCGGAAGATGTTCGCGCCCGTGTTCAGGCGCCAGGCCCGATCACCGGAGGCCGAGGTGTACGCCGTTCTGGGCGCCTGCGAAGTCGGCTCCACGGCGGCGCGCTTGGCCGACGAGCTCGTTCGTTCGGGTCGGGCGATCGGCGTCCGAGCCGCGGTCACCAAGCGCGTCGTGGAGCTTCTCGACGATCTGGAGCGCGTGGCGCAGGTCGAACGCATTCCCGATGGCCGCTACCGCGTGGTGAAGACCGGGCGGTGAGGCGGTCAGGGACGTCTGATGCCGAGAATGCTCGTTGACCAGGCGGCGACCGCGCTGGCCCAGACCAGCGGGTTTTCCCGGGACGAACGGCACGCGATCATCACCCTCGTCAGTGAACAGGCGATCCGGGACCACGCGGTAGACGACGCCCTTTCCGCAGTGCTCGGTCAGATGGGCGCGCGGGACTTCGAGTGGCCCGAATTCGATCGCTGGCAGACCCTCTTCGAGCGGCGCGGCGCATTTCCGCCTCTGTGGGACGGGCTCGAGCAGCGGCCACGCCGTGGCGCGTCGCTCCCCGTCCAGGAGGCCTATCAGATGCGCAAGCTGTACCTGCTCATCGACTGGCTCCACGCGCTCGTGGCCACCCGCGCCGAGATGCGCGCCGCGCTGACGCGCTACACGGTCCGGGGCCTCCACGCGCAGATCAGGCGCCAGACCGCGGGCATCACCTGCCCCGCCTGCGATCCGCTGAACCACGAGAACGTGCCGCACGGCTCGCGGGAGGTCCCGCCCTTTCACCCCGGCTGCCGCTGCCTCATCCTGGCGAGCCACCCGACGGCGCCGTTGCCCCACGGCAAGACGAACGGCGCCGCCACGCGGAGCTGACTCCGGCNGGCAGGACGTGAAGCTGGGGCCCGTGCCGTCCTGGCCGGGGAGAAGACCTCTTGTCCCAGGGTATGAAGCACGGCCAGTTTCCGCTCGCTAAGGAATCCGAGCAGTTTTGCTCACGGAAATTTCTGGCACGAATCCTGCCATCCTCCCAAGCCTATCGGGCCCAGCCCGGGGGGAGGAATACGATGAAGAGTCTTTTGTGGGTCACTGGCATCTGCGCCGGGGTCATTCTCGCTGCGTTCGCTGCCAACGCGCAGGACTTGAAAACCGACCGGCAGGACATCCGGCAGGACGGCAAGGACGTCCGCGAGGACACCCGGGATATCCGCCAGGATCGCCGGGACATTCGCCGCGACACGCGCGACCTCAGACAGGACCGCAAAGACGTCCGCGAGGACACGCGCGAGATCCGCCAAGACCGGCGGGATATCATCAAAGACCGTCAGAAGCTACGCGACGCTTACAAGTCTGGCGACCCGGCCGCCATCAAGGCCGCGCGGGAGCAGCTGGAGAAAGATCGGCGCGAGCTGCGGGGCGACGTCAAGGATCGGCGTGGCGACGAGCGGGACGTCCGGGAAGATCGGAAGGATCGGCGCGCGGACGAGCGAGACCTCCGCGAGGATCGTCAGGACCGCCGTGAAGACCGGCGGGACGTCCGCCAGGATCGGCGTGAGCTGAACCGCGACAGCGACGCGCGGCGCGGCCGGTAGCTCGCTCCTCGCCGCAGCTCAGCGGCCGCCGGACTCAGGTGCGGGGTCGAACAGTCAGGCGCGGCGCTCCGTCGAGCACACGCTCGGCGCTGACGGGCGTCGTGAGGGTACCGAGCCCCTCGATCTCTGCCGTCATCGTCGCCCCCGGCTTGAGGAAGATCCCGCGGGCCATGCCGACCCCCGTCGGCGTCCCGGTGGCGATGAGATCTCCCGGCTCGAGCGTCAGGATGCAGGAGAGATACTCGATCTGCTCGCGGATGTCGAAGATCATCTTGCCGGTGTCGGAGTCCTGCATGACCTCGTCGTTCACGGCCAGCTGCATGCGCAGCTTCTGCGGATCCGCGATGCAGGACCGCGGCACCAGCCAGGGGCCCACCGGCGCGAAGGTCTCGAAGCACTTGCCGTGGAACCAGTCGAACTTGAACGGGTAGTCGGATCGGACGTTGCAGTCGCGGGCGGAGACGTCGTTGACGATCGTGTAGCCCGCCACGTAATCGAGAGCCCGCGCGGCTCGGATCCGGCGACCGCGTCGCCCGATCACCACGCCGAGCTCGACTTCCCAGTCGACCTGGGCCGACTCGGGCGGGATCATCACCGGCGCTCCCGGGCCGATCACGTTCTCGGGCAGCTTCAGGAAGAAGTAGGGCTTGCTCTGCGACTTCGCCGCCAGGGCGCTCCCCATCTCCTGCGCGTGCTCGCGGTAATTCGCCGCGGCGCAGAAGATGCGGCGGGGCCGGAGCGGGGCCAGGAGCCGCGAGCCGCCCCGGGGCACGGGCTTCACCCGGCCGGCGGACAGCATCTCGGCCCCGCGCGCGGCGAGGCGGGCGACTGGGCGTTCGACCTCGGGCCATGCCGCCAGGAGAGCGTCGACCGTCATCGGCGCCCCGGTCCCCGTGCCCAGCGGCCGCCCGGCGGCCCGGTGCACGGTCTCGAGATCGAGGAGCTTGCCGTCGAGGACCAGGCCGGCGCGGGGACCGCTGACGTCCTTGTAGGTCGCGAGCGCGAACGAGCTCATCGAGTCGCCTCCGTCATGGAATGAGGATCACTTTACCGAAGTTCTTGCGGTCGGCGACCCAGCGTTGCGCGGCCGCGGCCTCGGCGAGCGGAAAGGTCCGGTCGATAACCGCCTTGAGCCTGCCCTCGCCGGTGAGACGGATCACCTCCTCCAGCGCGTCGCGGGTGAAGCCGGCCGTGAAGAGGAGGGAGGCGTGGCCGCGATAGAGCGCCCGGATGTCGATGCTGGCCTGGCTGCCGCCGTGGGTCCCACAGGTGACCACCCGGCCGGCTCTGGCGAGCGAGGCCAG
>JGI25382J43887_10000664_pt1 | contig 12334 bp, 17 predicted proteins | sample GraSoi013_1_40cm_3_FD_43887 | JGI IMG/M metagenome (IMG submission 43887) | reverse complement strand
CCGTCCATGCCGAGCGACTGCGCGACCGTGAGCGCCGAGTACGAGCGGTTGAGATGGCCCCACCGCGCCTGCACGACGGCGACGCGCTCCGTGAAGTGCGGGAGCGCCGCGCGCAGGAAGTCTCGGGGCGGGACGAAGTCGGCGTCGAAGATCGCGATGAACTCGCCTTTCGCTGTGGCGAGTCCCTCGGCGAGCGCCCCGGCCTTGAATCCCGTCCGCACCGTTCGGCGGCAGTGCGCCACCCGAACGCCCCGCGCGCCCAGTTCGACGACGACGCCGGCGACGATCTCCGCGGTGTCGTCCGTCGAGTCGTCGAGCACCTGGATCTCGAGACGGTCGGCCGGATAGTCGAGCGCGGCGACGGCGCGGACCAGCCGCGCGGCGACGTACCGCTCGTTAAAGAGCGGAAGCTGGACGGTCACGTACGGTGGCGGATCGGGCAGCGGCGGTGCCTCTGGCGTCGCGCGGCGGTAGCGCCGGTGGGCAATGACCATGACGTAGGCATTGCTCCCATACAGGAGGAGCCCGACGAGAGTGACGAGGTACAAGAGGACGAGCGCGTCCTGCCACAGGATCGCCCACGACCCGCCTGCGGTCATGACGGCCTCAGCGCCAGGGCGCCGTGTGCGCGGCGACCCAGGCCAACTGCGGAGCCCAGGAGCAGCGCGTACAGCGGGCCGTACTCGAGGAGCCAGGCCCACCACGGGAGCGGCCCGGGCGCGACCACATACGCCACGTACGAGAGCGTGACGGCGCCGCTGAACCAGAGCCACGCCGGCGACGGGCGCACGCAGAGGAACGGGACGATCCACACGACGTACCACGGGTGCATCGCGGTCGGCACGAGGAGCAGGTAGGAGCCGACCGCGAGCGTGCTCGCTCGCCAGAGGCCTGGAGGGTCCTGACCAGCACGCCGTCCGATGATGACGACCGTCGCCGCCAGCGCTACGAACAGGACTGCCATCGCGACGCCTCTCGCGACCTCGCCCGTGAAGCCGAACGGGTACGTGAGGAGCGCGCGCAGACCGATATTGTGGTCTTCGGGACTCGTCAGGTACTCGGGGAGGAAGCCGAGCGCGCCCACGCCGAGCGCCGCGACGTACGGGAGATAGCCGAGGCCGACGGTCGCGGCGGTCGCCGCGGGGAAGCGCCAATCGTCGCGGCGCCACCACGCGGGCAGGAGCACGGCCGGGTAGAGCTTCATGAGCACGGCAACGCCGAGCGCAACCCCGGCGCCGACCGGCGATCCGGTCTGGCGCAGGAGGAGCGCAAGGAGAACGAGCGGGATCATGGCGGCCTCCACATGTCCCGCCTGGACTCCCTCGAAGATGACGAGCGGCGACCACGCGTAGATGATCACGGCCGTCGGCGGCACGCCGAGCCGCCGCAGCAGAAGTAAGAGCATCGCGACCGGCGCGCCCTCGAAGAGGAGCAGCAGCAGGCGCCAACCGGCGATGGACCCTGGCGCCAGCGCAGCCGCGAGGGCGAACAGCCATTGGGCTGCAGGCGGGTAGATCGTCCGCGCGGCGGGCCGGTTGATCCGTGGATGGATCTCGCTGTCGCGGAGGTGCGCGAGCTCGGGCGCCGACGGAGCGTAGCGATACGGATTCACGCCGGCTAGCTGGACCCGCCCGTCCCACAGGTAGCGGAAGAGATCTGACGAGAGGTAGACGGGCGTCGGCAGCATCAGCACGCGGAACAGCAACCCGAAGCCGAGCACGACGGCGAGCGCCTTCTTCGTCGGCAGGATCCGGGCGCGCACGAGCCACGCGGCCGCGAGGTAGAGCACGAAGAGGACAGCGACGACAACGGGGTGGGCGGCGAGCAGCCCGACGCCGAGCCATACCGCGGCCGCGAGGGCGCCGGCGTAGGTCGCCGCCGACAGCACGCCGAGTGCCGCGAGGGCCGCCAGTCCGCCGAAGCGGCGCATGAACGCTCCTCAGGTGGCGAGGCGGACCAGGGTGACCCAGCCGCAGTCGGGCAGCGGCGCGATCTTTGTGCGGATCGCGCCGTCAAGGCCGAGCGGACGTCCGGCACCGCAGATCGCGAACACGCCCTGAGGAACAATCAGGAGCGCCCAGATCCAGTACCACTCGCCCGGCACGTTGTACGCGCCGAGCGCGATGTTCACCTGCCAGAGCGCGCCGCCGAGACCGGCCAGTCGCGTCAGCAGGCCCAGGAGCAGCCCGACGCCGAGCGCGATCTCCGTGATGAACGTCAGGAGCCCGAAGAGGCCAAAGTTCGGCACGACGACGTTCTTGAGAAAGGCCGCGTACCACCCGAAGGTCGGGTGGGCGATCTCCTGCTGGAGCCAGCCGTAGAGCCACCCGTACCGCTGCCCCCCGGAGACGACCCAGGGCGCCTTCTGGAGCGCCATGTCGAGATACATGATGCCGAAGATGATTCGAAAGATCGCGATCGGCCACCCAACGACCATCAGAGACTCCACTTCACGCCGCAGCCACGACACGGCTCGGGTGGCACATCGGTCTGGATGGCGGTCCGGAAGTCCAGGTAGTGCGGGCCCCACCAGATGTCCTCCAGAGACTGTTGATAGAGATTGCCGAGGATGATGCCGTCGTAGTGCTCCGTGATCCACGGCGCGATGCAGCACGGAAGCACGTGGCCGTGCACGGTGACATAGACGAGGCTCCACGGGCGTCGGCACTGGCTCCACGGGCGGTCGGCGTGCGACGGCGTCAGGCTGATCTCAGGCGCCGCGGCGCCGGATGCGGAGAAGTCGAGGCCGGCGGCGCGCGCGACGTGCTCCGTCTGCCGGATCAGCGCCGCTTCGCGCTCCTGAAGACGTCCGTAGAGCGACTGCTCCTTCGTCGCCAAGCCGAGGCCGTTGTACACGAGTCGCTGGAGGTAGATCCCGGCGGCGCCGGCACGCGTCGCGAGCGGCACGAGGCCCGGGATCTCCTCGATGTTGTCTCGGAGCGCCGTGAACCAGAGGGACACGCGCGGGTGCGCCGCGCTCGCCTCACGCTTCACCTCGACGAACCGCTCGAGGTTCCCCATGACCTTCGCGAAGGCGTCCACGCCCCGCACCCGCGCGTACGTTTTGGCCGTCGAGCCGTCGAGCGACACGCGCAGCTCGTCGAGCCCCGCGTCGACCAGCGCGCGGCCGAGCCGCTGATTGAGCGTGATCGCGTTGGAGTTGAATAGGACTGTGGCGCCGCGGCCCTTGAGGTGAATGACCATGCGCGGCAGGTCACGGTTCAGCAGCGGCTCGCCGATGCCGTGGAGGAGGACCCGTTCAAGGACCGGGAACCGATCGACGACGCGGCGGAACTCCTCCCATGCGAGATCTTTCTGGGGCTCGCGGCCGCCGAAGGTGAGGATGCACGTTTCGCAGAGGGAGTTGCAGCGGCTCGTCGTTTCGAGGTAGAGCGAGCGCGGCAGCGGCGGCCTGAGCGGCAGCATGGCCGCGGTGCTCATGAGGTCTCGCGCGCCGCGCGGAGCGCGGTGGTCACGAACGCATAGCCCGCGCGCACGCTGCCGGACAGCGTGCCGGAGACCTTCGAGCGGCCGCGCTGCCGGGGCGCGTGCGATACCGGAACCTCCGCGATGCGCGCGCCGGCCGCCGCCGCCTTCACGACCATTTCGACCGGCCAACCAAAGGCGCGGTCCCGCATCCCGAGCCTCTTGAGGAGCGGCACGTGGATCGCGCGGTAGGGGCCGATGTCACTGAGCGTCACCCTGTACCGCCAGGCAACGAACGCGGCGACGAGCTTCGTGCCGAGCGCCGCATGGAGTGGGTGGTCGCCGCCGAATTGCCGCGCGCCGAGGACCAAATCCGCCTGGTCAGCGACGAGCGGCGCCATGACCTGGGGGATTTCCTCGGGATGCTGGCTCCCGTCGCCGTCGAGGAAGACGGCGATGTCGGCGTCTGGACGGAGCGCGCTGACGCCGGCCCAGCACGTCGCCCCGTAGCCTCGCCGCGGCTCGTTGACCACTCGCGCGCCCGCGCTGGCCGCGATCGAGCCGGTGGCATCGGTCGAGCCGTTGTCCACCACGATCACCTCGTCGACCACCTCGCGCGGCACGCGCCGCAGAAGAGAGCCGATGGCGTCGGCTTCGTTGAGGGCCGGGATGATCAGCGTCGCCTTCACGGGTGTCACCGTCAGGCCGGGCCGAGCACTGTCGTGCACGCGCTGCCAGTTTTCAAGAGCTCGCGCGCGGCCGCGGGGGCCCACTCGAGCTTAACCCTCTCGCCTCGCACCAGCGGGCAGTACGGATCGGCGAGCTCGACGCCGCCGGCCAGCTCGCGCCTCCCCGAGCAGCCTCCCTGGCAGGTCGAGACGAACGGGCAGCTCCGACACACCTCCGGCACCTGGCGGACGCGTGCGAACTGCGGAGAGGCGAGGACGCCGTCGGCGCCGTGCGCGGGCAGGTCGTCGAGACGAAGGTCGGACTTGGTCCAGTACACGCACGGGACGATGTCGCCTTTCGGCGTGATGCGCACGGTCTGGCGGCCGCATCCCGACCCGTTCTTGAACGGCTCGCCGAGCATCGCGTTGAGGATCGGCTCTGTCGTGCTGACCAGCCGCGCGGCTGCGAGCAGCCGTCGGAACCCGTCCCAGTACTCCTCGTAGGTCAGTGTGAACGCATCGGTCTTGACTGGCTGGTACACGTTGACGCGGTAGTGGGCACCCGCGGCGAACGCGACCTTCGCGATTTCCGGGAGCCGGCGGAAGTTCGTCTTCATCATCACGGTGAGGACGGTGACGGTCACTCCGAGCCCCTGCGCGCGCTCGATCGCCGCCATGACGCGCTTCCAGTTCCCGCGGCCGCGAAAGGCGTCCTGCTCGGCCTCCGTCGGGAAATCGATCGAGACTTCAACTTCGCGGAAGGCTCGGAGCGTCTCGTCCGACGAGCGCTCGATCGTGTACCCGTTCGAGGTGAGCGACAGCTTCACGCCGCGCGTCGCGAGCTCTCGGACGATCTCCGCGTAGTGCGGGTGGAGACCGTTCTCACCGGTCCCGAGGTTGATCGAGCGCACCGGAAGACACTCGCAGGCGGAGACGACCTGCTCGAGCGACAGCTGATCGACGCGCTCGGTGTCGCGGTAGCAGTGAGCACACGCCAGGTCACAGGCGTTCGTGAGGCCGACGCCGAGCGCGAGGCCCATAGTTTCCCCCCGATCGCTGATCCGTTGTGGATCGAGCGGGCCGATCGTATCGCATCGATCGCGTCAATTGTCACGAGGTTGTGAATTGTGGCGGGTAGGCAGAGTCAGGCTGTCGCCCGCCACGATGCCATCATTGGCATCGTGCATGGATCTCGGATCCGCGCCAGATGGTGCGCTCCCTCTGGGCAGGCCTGATCGCCTCTTCGGGCGGGAGCGCGTCAGGCAGGACGAAGATCGCGAGGTAGCCGTCTGCCGACGTGGGGGCGATCATCGACTTCCAGGGCCGAAGGTGCCGGTCGTGAGGCCGGCGACAATCCACGCGGCGCCGGTATTGTGAGCAAGACGAAGTCGACCTGCCGGGTCGCCGACGGCTGCCAGCTCACATCGGAGCAGCGCCGGCGGCGTACCGTGATCGTCGGATAGGAGATCCACGGCAAGGCCCAATTACTGGCGTGAGGCTACGCACGAACGGGACGGCCGCTTCTCTGGCGCCCGGTTCAACGTGGAACAGATCCCGCGCGTGCCGACCTACCCGGCCCATTGAGCGCTCGAGGATCCCCGTGGGCGCTCCGAACGCCGCCTCAAACCTCCTCGAACTCGGCGGTGTACTCCACGTTGATGCCCCGCCGGACGCTCTGGCTGGCCGGGCACCCCTTCTCGTGAACGCCCAGCGCCCGCTCGGCCTCGGCGCGCTTGCCCTTGGGGATCTTGCACGTGTAGCGGACGCGAATGGTCGTGATGAGCGGGACGCCGTCGACGTTCTCGATGATGCCCTCGACGTGCCCGACGAGGTTGTCCGGTGAGCTCTTGATCCCGCGCGCATCCAGCGCGCTTCCCATGTTGCCCGTCAGTCAGCCGGCGACGGCCATCACGAGATGGTCCAGTGTTGCGGGCCGTTCCACCTCGGGCTCGGCCTTGTAGAACTTCTTGATGCCGCCGTGGATGCCGTAGGGGACTGGTGTGTCGGGGAAGCCGTCGAGGTAGGCCGTCTTCATGCCTCGGCCCGGCTCCTTGACGACGCGCGCCCTGGTCACGTGGATGACTTCGCCCATGGAACCCTCCTTTTATCCGACCGCCGCCAGGACCACTCTGACGATGTCCGCCAGCACGGCGCGCTCTGGGAACGTCTTGGCCATGACGGAGAGCCCCTGGGCGCTGCTGGTCAGGAATCGCGCCAGGGCTCGAGCATCTCGCGCGCGATCGATCTCGCCCGCTTGCTGCGCCCGGACCACCGCGCGATGAAAGGCCGCCTCGATCTTCGCCAGCACCGCGCCGACTCTGTTCGCCGTCCCCCGATCGCGCGACGCCAGCTCCGCCGCCGAATTGGTTACCAAACATCCGCGCGGGCGACGCGGCTCGAGCGCCAGCTCGACCTTGAGCCGGAAGAACCTCCGGATGGCGTCCTTCCCGGACGCCGGCCCGTCGAGGGCCGCCAGGAGCCTCGCGGTCACCACGCGGTCGTAATGGGTGATGGCGGCGAAGAAGAGCGCTCGCTTGTCTCCGAACGTGTCGTAGAGGCTGCCGCGCTGGATGCCCATCCGGTCCACGAGGAGCTGGATGGACGTCGCCTCGTACCCTCGCGACCAGAAGACGTGCATCGCGCGGTCGAGGACCACGTCGTGCTCGAACGCCTTGGGACGACCCACGCCCATCGAGTATCAGTTTCTGAACGATCGGTCAAGAAAACGTGGTACGGTCGCCGTGGACGATCTCCCTCGAGGAGGGCTCGATGACGCTTCAGGAAAAGCTCGACACCATGCGCGAGGCGTCCAAGACGCGGATCCCACCCGAAGCCTGGGCGATCATGCAGCGAAGCGTTGACGATCTCCGCGCCTCCGGGATCACGAATCGGATCGCCAGGGCGGGCGAGCCGGCGCCGGACTTCACGCTCCCCAACGTCAGCGGCCGGCCGGTCGGTCTCAAAGAGCTGCTGGCCCGCGGCCCGGTGGTGCTGTCGTTCTATCGCGGCCGCTGGTGACCGTACTGCAACGCAGAGCTGGACGCTCTGCAGCAGGCGCTGCCCGAGATCACGGCCGCCGGCGCGACCCTCGCCGTCATCTCGCCCCAGGTGGCGCGCACGCCGCGCGAGACCGAAGAGCCGAAGCCGTACCCGTACGAGATGCTGCGTGACTTCGGCAATCAAGTCGCCGAGAAGTACGGCCTGGTCTTCACGCTGCCCGACGACCTGCGCGACATCTACCTCAAGTTCGGCATCGACCTGGCGCGGGGCAACGGCGACGGGACCTGGCGGCTGCCCGTTCCGGCGCGGTTCGTGATCGATCGCCAGGGTATTATCCGCGCGGCCGAGGCCGATCCGGACTACACGCGACGCCCGGAGCCGGCCCGAACGGTGGAGGCTCTCGAGAAACTGCGTCTCGCCTAAGGAGCGATCATGGCCACGGTGCCCGAGGGGTTGAATCCCAAGGTCGAGACCCGCGAGATCGTCTTCGACGCGGACGTCAGCCTGGTGACGCCATTTCTCAAGCTGGCGACCGTGAGCCGGGGTGGCTCGGGCCACATGACGTTCGCGTCGGACGAGGGCCCCACCCTGGGCGGACTGGGCTCGGCGCCCACGCCGCTCATGTACTTCAGCGCCGCGCTCGCGTTCTGACTAATGACCCAGGTGTCCCGGTACGGGCACATGCTGAAGGTCACGGTGGAGGGAATGCGGATGCGCGTGAAGGCGCGCTACCGAGTGGACGGCTCGGTGCTGAACGACACCATCCAGGGCCGGATGCTGGGCGCTGAGACGACGCTCGAGATCGATTCGCCCGACCCGCCCGAGCGCGTGGCCAAGGTGGTGCGCAACGCCGAGCGTGGCTGCTTCGTCATGCAGGCGCTCCAGAACCCAGTGCCGGTGACCGGTCGCACCCTGTTGAACGGCGCTCCCCTGGCCGAGTGAGGGCGCGGCGCTCAACCGAACGTCCCCTTCGGGAGCTTCTTCCACTCTAAATCGGTGCCGCCAACGTCAGTGAACATCACATGCCGTTCATCAACCTGGAGTTGGACAAGCTGGTCGACGAGGCGGAGCATACCTTCGACCTCGTCAAGCAGGGCGCCATCCTCGCGAAGCTGCACGAGTTCGTGGTCGAAGAGGCGCCGTGGATCTTCGTCGTGCACGACCTTAGCCTGGGGCGATGAGCGCCAAAGTGAAGGGCTTCGTGCCGCCGCAGAGTTGGTTCGCAGATCTGACACAGGTGAGCGTCGCACGCTGACGGCGTAGGGGTCCTCGATGTGGCGGTACGTCGGGTGTCGGAAAACCCGGACCGCCGACTGGCGGGCGCCGCGCCTCTGAGGTGTTCTGAAACCCTTTCGTTTCTCGAACGTAGGCTCCCAGCGCCAACGCGGCATCGGTCAGGAGTCGGCATTGGCCTGGCCACAAAACGTGGTCGGAGGCGATGAAGCAAGGTGGCCCATGGGGAGCGGGGGGATCTCCGTGGGCCTGGGTGCCGCGCGCCGCTGCTGAAGGCGAACAGTCGTGCCGTCGCACGACGCAGAGATCAACAACGCACCGGCCGCCGTGGGGAGGTGTACGAGTACTGCGTCGGCCAGGCCGTCGGGGGCGTCGGGATCGTGGCCATTGACGGAGCTTCTGCGACTCGCGTCGCTGAACTAGCCAATCGTCGAGCCGCGCGATCAGTCTCGCCCGCGGCCGCGCCCTCGATGCTCGTCGTGATCGCATGCACGCCCCATAGGCTTCCCTGTAGGCTTGATCGTGATTTTTGTTTTCGTTCAGGCCGTACAGTGTTCCACCGCCGGCTCCAAGCAAGCCGCCGATCGCGGCACCCTTGCCCGCGCCCTTTCCGCCACCCGCGATTGCACCGCCAGCGGCCCCCACCGCGGCCCCCGCGACCGCGCCGATTGCTACGTCCTTTACGACCTCGGTCGTCTTGTCATGCTGGCCGGCTTGGGCCGTCGCGTATCGATTGCAGGCGTCGATCGCCGCCTGGGTGGGAACCGTCGACACATGTGGCTGCGGCCTGGCTGTAGGCACAGACCCAGCAGGCTGCCGACTGACTGCGGGCGGAGAGGGTTGCGGCCTCGCTGCTGGTGCTGACGGAGCGGCAGGCTGAAAGAGCCCGCCGGTGGGGCCGGTGACGGCGACGCAATTGGAACCAGTGTCGCTGATTTGCGATCGCTACAGTAGATCGACCACATCGCGCAGAGACTGCAAATTCCATTGGTGGGCGCGTACTTTCAAGATGTCCGAAGACAAAACGCCCGCCCAGAATGGCGGGATCGTGTCAGACCGGCGCCGCCATGGACTTCGCCCCAACCTACTCGATACGCAGCGCGACACCCCTGCTTACCGAGCCCGGATCGGGGCCATCTTCGGGAGGAGCTCGCACTACCCGCCAGATGAATGAGAGCAAACTCGATCGACTGGCTGGCACTCCACTTGCCTAACAGGATGTGTCGGGAGAAATGACAAGCAATCTCGCAAGCCAGCCGCCGACACCCGCTACAGCCGAGAGCGCCGTCGGCGGAGTCTTGGCCAACCTACGCTGGCTTCGCGGGCGAATACCCCGACTGAACGTCAATCTATCCAGATTCCAGACCGTCGTCGGCCTCGCCGCGGGGATTATCTCGATCTCCGGAGCGCTCTTGGCCCTCCCGAACTATTTCAAGCCTGCCNTTGGTAAGGGTGATCTGGTCGCGGTCGTCGTCGATGCCAAGACCGAGAAGGCAGTGTCCAATGCAACTGTTGAGATCCTTACGCTGAACAACGCGGTGGTGACGACGTTGAACTCGGGCTTCTTCGGGAAGGCCAACTCTACCCTCGACGAAGGTCAGTACCGAATCCGCATCAAGCACCCGAAGTTCGGGGCCGAAGTTCGCCACGTGCAGATAATTTCCGGCCAAACCGCCGAGATTCGGATCCAGCTGCACTCGGGTCCTCAATTGCACGAGGCGATCAGTGACGGTGTCAACGCCTTCAAGCGTCTCTTCGGGAACTAAAGAGTCAGAGCGAAGTCAGCAGAGAACCGACTGGTTCCGCTTCTTCACCACGACCCACACCCACAGAGTTGGCCGTATGAGAAGATGGCGACACATCGGCATGATCCATCAGTTCGCGCTCGATCATCCGATGATTCTCTTCGGCATCTCTGTTGTCCTTGCCGCATGTTCGACCGCGTCCGTACCAGTTCCGGTCAGCGATCCTTTGACGGACGCGGATGGCGCCCCGGAACAGAGACGCGACTCGGATTCGGGCTTAGTCCAGACGGAGACGTCGCAACAACGTCGACCTGTTCTTTCTCGCGGGGCCGAATCCCGACGGGGCCAGAGGGTCGCTGACATCGCCCGAAAGTATGTCGGCACACCGTACCGATGGGGCGGGGCGAGCCCTTCGGGCTTCGACTGTTCCGGTCTGGTTCGGTACGTCTATGCGCAAGTCGGTGTCTCACTTCCGCACAACGCTGCTAAGCAGTACCGGTATGGATTGCCCGTCTCCCGCGACCGTCTCGAGCCGGGCGACCTGGTGTTCTTCGATCGCCTTCGTCATAGTGGTATTTATATCGGCGGTGGTCGTTTCATCCATTCCAGGCAGACCGGCAAGCGAGTGAGTATCGCGAGCCTCGACGACGACTGGTACACCGAGCACTGGATTGGCGCGCGACGACTCTAGCCGGTCGCGGGCCACGACCGCTGGGCCGATGATTCCGTGTCGAACATTCTGATCTACGTCCGTGATGCGTGGCGACGGGCCCTCCCGCTCGCAGTCGTCGTCCTCCGACGAGCTCGTGGCAGCGGGACGTTCCGGCTCGTAACGCTCGTCGTCGCGGCCGTCCTCATCCTGAGTCTGATATCCGTGGGCGTCTACACCGCGATCGAGTTGTCTCGCTTTCAGCGGGTCGAGTCGCGGCGGACAACGCTGGTGTATGCCGCCGGACAACAGCTAGTCCCGGGCGTCAACGTCCGCACGATCGACCTGGCCGGCACACTACACCGGCTCAAGTACAAAGAGGTGCAGGCGCCTGTCACGACGCCGGGGCAATTCCGCCGAGAGGCAGATGCCTGGGAGCTCTACCTCAGGGGGGTGGAAGACGGTAAAGATGGCGGCCCGACGCGCGTGCGCCTCGAGCTCGAGGGCGAGCGAATCGCCCGCCTACTGCGCGATGGCGAAAGCCTCGGCGACGCCGTTCTCGAGCCGGAGATCCTCACGAGCGCGGCGACCCGAGCCGGTGAGGAATATCACCCAATAAGTCTCGCCGATGCGCCGCGCGTTCTGGTGCAGGCGGTTCTCGCCGCTGAGGACCATCGCTTCTTCGAGCATGGCGGTCTCGACGTGCGTGGGCTGCTCCGCGCCGCGTGGGCTAACCTCAGGGCGGGCCGGGTCAGGCAAGGAGGCAGCACAATCACCCAGCAGCTGGTCAAGAACCGGCTGGTTGGGTCCGAGCGGACGTTCTGGCGAAAGCTTCGCGAGGCGTGGCTGGCCACGACTGTCGAGTGGCGATACTCCAAAGAGCAGATTCTCGAAGCGTACCCGAACGAAATCTATATGGGCCAGCGCGGCTCGCTGGCGATCCGCGGAGTGGGCGCGGCCGCGCGAGCGTATTTTGGCAAGGAGGTTCACCAGCTCGCGCTCGCCGAGGCTGCGCTGATCGCTGGGTTAGTTCGCGCCCCCAACAGCTACTCTCCCGTCGGCAATCCCGAACGAGCTCGACAGCGCCGTGATGCCGTCCTGCAGCGGATGCGGGAGCTCGGGTGGATCACCGTGGCTGATTTCGAACGCGGACGCCGCCAGCCGATTCGCCTCCAGACCGTCGCGGTGACCGCGCAGCCGGCCCCCTATTTCACTGACTACGTCAGGCAGGAAGTCGAGCAGCGTCTCGGTGTCGGCATCATCGACAGCCAGCGCGGCGCGAAAATCCAGACGCCCCTTGACCTCACCCTCCAACGGTTCGCTGAGGCGGCGATCCCCCGTGGACTGGAGCAGATCGAGCGAACCTGGCCACGTCTGCGTCGAGCTGATCCCGTCGAGCGGCTGCAGGCGGCTCTTGTCGCGCTCGACCCCTCGACCGGCGAGATCCGTGCGCTCGTCGGCGGCCGCGAGTACCGTAGGAGCCAGTTCAACCGCGCGGTGCTCGCTCGCCGGCAGCCCGGCTCAGCCTTCAAGCCCTTCGTCTATCTCGCAGCGCTCAGCGCCCGTCGGGGCAGTCCCGCCTTCACACCCGCCGCATTCGTGGATGACACGCC
>JGI25382J43887_10000662_pt1 | contig 12338 bp, 10 predicted proteins | sample GraSoi013_1_40cm_3_FD_43887 | JGI IMG/M metagenome (IMG submission 43887) | reverse complement strand
TGGGAAGCATCGCCGGCTACTTCGGCGGCACCGCCGACACCGTGATCATGCGCGCCGCCGACGTCTTCCTCTCCATCCCCGCCCTGTTCTTGATCCTCATNGTGGTGGCGCTCTTCGGCGCGAGCCTCGCCAACACCGCGCTGGTCATCGCGCTGGTCACGTGGGCGCCGGTGGGGCGCGTCGTGCGCAGCGAGTGTCTGAGCCTCCGGAATCGCGACTTCGTCCACGCCGCCCAGGCGCTGGGCGCCAGTCACGCGCGTATTCTCGGGCGCCATCTGCTCCTCAACGCGCTGCCGATCGTCATCGTCCAGGCGAGCCTCCTGCTCGGCCAGACGATCCTCATCGAGTCGGGTCTGAGCTACCTCGGACTCGGCGCCCGGCCGCCGCTCCCGAGCTGGGGCAACATGGTGGTCGAAGGGCGGCAGTTCCTCGCCTCGGCCTGGTGGGTCGCGACGTTCCCCGGGCTGGCGATCTTCGTCACGGTGCTGGGATTCAACCTGTTCGGCGACGGCCTGCGCGATGCGTCGGACCCGACCTTGCGCGGGCGCTCGTCGTGAGTCACACGGAGGTTCGACTCTCATGATTCACGCCATCCTGCTGGTACTCGCGCTCATCCTCACGGGCCTCACGCCCCCGACCGGTCTCGCCGCCGGCAAGGACTTCGTCATCGGGATGAGCGGCGACGCCACGTCGCTCAACCCGGTGGTGGCCACCGACGGGCAGTCGTACATCGCCGAGTGGCCGCTCTTCGACAGCCTGCTCGAGCTCGACCAGGGCCTCAACGTCCGGCCGCTGCTGGCCGAGTCGTGGGAGGTGTCGCGGGACGGCCTCACGTACACGTTCAAGCTCAAGCGGGGCGTGAAATGGCACGACGGTAAGCCGTTCACGGCGCGCGACGTCGCGTTCACGTTCTATTCGGTCCTCGACCCGAAGGTGACGACGCCGCATCGCGCCTATTTCGACGCGCTCGCCGGATTCCCCGAGCTCACCGCCAAGGAAAATCCGAAGCGGCCGGAAGAGCTGGCCGTCCGGCCCGTCGAGGTCGTGGACGACCACACCGTGCGCTTCCGCCTGCGCTACCCGTCGGGCTCGTTCCTGGCCGTGCTCGTCAACCCGCGCGCCGGCATCGTCCCCGAGCACCTGCTCAAGGGCGCCGACCTCAACACCGCGGAGTTCAATCGCAAGCCGGTGGGTACCGGGCCCTTCAAGTTCGTCGAGTGGCGGCGGGGTGAACGTCTGGTCATGGAGGCCAACGACCAGTACCACGCCGGCCGGCCCGCGCTCGACCGCTTGGTCTTCCGGATCATCCCCGACAGCGTCGTCCTGCTCCAGGAGCTGCGCGCCGGCGGAGTCGACTTCATCGAGAACCCACCGCTGACGGAGGTGGCGCGTCTCAAGCAGACCCCCAACCTCAAGGTGCTCGTCGCCGACAACACCTCGTACACGTATTTCGGCTGGCGCCAGGACCTGGCGCCCTTCACGGACGTCCGCGTTCGGCGCGCGCTCTATCACGCGGTCGACGTGCCCAGCATCGTCCGCGAGGTGCTCCAGGGCTANGCCGCCGTCTCGACCGGCCAGTTCCCGCCGGGCAGCTGGGCCTTCGATCCGAGCGTCAAGCCGTACGCCTACGATCCCGGCCGCGCCAAGGCGCTCCTGGCGGAAGCCGGCTTCAAGCCCGGCCCCGACGGTGTGCTCGTCAAGGATGGCAAGCGCTTCAGCTTCTCGGTGCGCCACGACCAGGCGAATCAAAGCGTGAAGGACACAGCCGTCATCATCCAGGAGTACCTCAAGCGCGTCGGCGTGGACGTCCAGCTGGAGCCGCTCGACTGGCCCACCTTCGTCAAGAAGCTCTTCGCCTCGGACTTCGAGGGGATCGCGGTCGGCTGGACCAATCACCACGATCCCGACCCCTTCGCCTACACCATCTGGCATTCGAGCCAGTGGAAGGGACGCAACTTCGCCCACTACAAGAACGTGCGGGTGGACGAGGCGCTCGAGGCCGCCCGGCGCACCGCGGTGCAGGCCGAGCGCAAGAAGCACTACGCGGAGTTCTCGAAGCTCCTCATGGACGATGCGCCGTACGTGTTCCTCTACTTCCCGCAGCAGGTGTACGTCACGCGGCAGGGTTACGACGGCTTCGTGCCGATTCCCACGTTCGCCGGCATCTACCAGTCGCTGAAGAGCGTGCGCTGGAGCGGGAAGTGACGCTCAGANCGATCGCGCCGGGANGCCGAGAAATGCGGCCAGACGGCGGGTGAAGGCGGGCCCCTCCTCGACCTGGGGCGAGTGGCCGCTCTGCTCGAAGACGGCCAGCTCGGAGCCAGGGACGAGCTTGGCGATCTCTTCGGCCTGGTCGACCGGGCAGATCCAGTCGTGCCGCCCCACGGCGACCAGGGTCGGGCACGCGATGCGCGCGAGCTCGGCCCGACAGTCGTAGCGCGCGTACTCGTGCTCGATGATGAATTTTCTGACCGCGAGCCGGTACCGGATGTCCGCCCGCGCGCCGACGTTCTCGGCGGCGCGGCGGGGATCTCACCGTAGAGGGTTGTTCCGTTGACGCCGAGCTGCACGCGCGTTTTATAGCACGGGCGTAAATCAGGAGTAGGTGTCGCCCGGGTGAACGAGCGTCAGGAGGGCGCGGAAGAGGGGGCGCACGAAGTACGGAAAGATCTGCCACGCGACGAGGATACCGAGGAGCGAGAACATCGGGCTCGAGGTGAGTCCACGAAGGGCGACCGCCGTGCGCTCCGGCAGGATGCCACCGATCGCCGAGGCGCCGTCGAGCGGCGGGAACGGCAGCATGTTGAAGACGAAGAGCAGGGTGTTGAGCACGAGCAGCACCGTCAAGAGGTCGCCCAGCCCGGCCACGACGTCGCCGCCACGCGCGGCCTCGACGAGGTGATTGAAGCTGGCGTGCTCCGGGGACACGAAAATCCCCGCCGCCAGGGCCGCCTTGATGGTCGCGAAGGCCAGGAGCGCGATGACGAGATTGCCGGCGGGGCCGGCCGCGGCCATGACGGCGGCCCGACGGGGATGGCGAGCTGCCCAGAGCGGATCGTACGGGGTGCTCGCCCAGCCCACCGCCCAGCCATTGGTGAGTGTCGTCAGGAGAGGGACGATCAGCATGCCGACCGGCTCGCGGCGAATGTGCGGCAGCGGCGAGAACGACACCTGGCCGCCGAGATACGCTGTGGGATCGCCGCCGCGGAGCGCGGCCACCGCGTGCAGCGCCTCGTGCACGGTCGTCGAGAACAGGAACGCCACGAACCACAGAAGGCCCCGGAGCAGCGCCTCTGTCTCCACCGGCTCGCAGTATCGCACTGGCCGGGCGCATCGACTCACTTCTGAGATTGCGGGCCGGATTGGCGCTCGTTCACGCGCTTCGCTCCGGCCGATTCGATGCGGACGCTTGCGCCGTGTCCGGGTTCTTCGCTAGAGTCAGCTCCGACTCCCACAGGAGGACTCTCATGCGTTTCGACCGCTGGCTACGCTCGACGATGCCGGTCGCGCTGCTCCTCACCGTCGCTGCCGGCACCGCTGCCGCTCAGCCGACGAAGTTCCAGGAAGCGCCCGTCCTGGCCGAGCAGGTGAAGGCCGGCAAGCTCCCGCCGGTGGACAAGCGCCTGCCCGCCGACCCGCTCGTGGTGCCGGTCGCCGAGCGGACGGGACAATACGGCGGCGTATGGCGTCGCGCGTTCCTGGGCCCGGCCGACGCCAACAACTACATCCGAGTCGTCTACGACGCGCTCGTGCGCTTTTCGCCGGACGGGGCGAAGATCGAGCCGAAGATCGCCGCGGGGTGGGAGTCGTCCAAGGACTTTCGGTCCTGGACGATCAAGCTGCGCCAGGGCGCGCGGTGGTCGGACGGCGCGCCCTTCACCGCCGACGACATCGTCTTCTGGTATCAAGACGTCCTCCTGAACAAAGATCTGGTTCCGGCCCTACCGTCCTGGATGCGCAACGCCGACGGCACGCCCGCCAGCGTGGAAAAGGCGAGCGCGACGGCCGTGCGCTGGACTTACAAGCAGCCCAATACGCTGCTGCTCACCGCGCTCGCGAACCAGGACGGCGGCGACCGGACCTACGCCGTCTTCCTTCCCGCGCACTACCTCAAGAGGTTCCATCCGACCTACACCAAGAAGGAAGAGCTGGACAAGCTCGTCGCCGCGGCGGGCTTCAAGACGTGGACGGAGCTCTTCGCCGCGCGCAACGCGCCGCCGGAGAATCCCGAGCGCCCGACGATGGCGGCGTGGGCGCCCGCGACGCGGGTCAGTGACCAGGTCTTCACGCTGAGGAGAAACCCCTACTTCGTCGGCGTCGATCCGAGCGGCAACCAGCTGCCGTACCTCGACGAGGTCCGCTTCACGTTCTTCGCCGACATCCAGGCCCTGAACCTGGCGGCGATCGCCGGCGAGTTCGACATGCAAGAGCGCCACATCCAGATGACGAACTATCCCGTCTTCAAGGAGACCGAGAAGACCGGGAAGTACCGCGTCATCACGTGGCCGACCTTCGGCGGGGCCGACGCGGTCATCATGTTCAACCAGACCTACAAGGCCGACCCGGAGCTCGGCAAGCTCATGGCCGCCAAGGAGTTCCGCATCGCGCTCTCGGAGGCCATCAACCGCGACCAGATCAAGGAGTCGGTGTTCCTCGGGTTGGGCGAGCCCCGGCAGGGCGTGCCGTCCCCGGGCCATCCCTATTTCCCGGGCGATCAGTACGCGAAGAAGTACACGCAATACAAGCCCGACGAGGCCAACAAGCTCCTGGACCAGCTCGGGCTCACCAGGCGCGACGCCGAAGGGATCCGGCTCATGCCGTCCGGCAAGCGGGTCGTGCTGGAGCTCTCGGTGGTGCCGGCCTTCGCCGCCTGGCCCGACGTCGCCCAGCTCGTCGCCAAGGACTGGGAGAAGGTCGGCGTGAAGACGGTCGTCCAGCTCCGGGAGCGCGCGCTGCACTTCAAGATGCGGGACAACAACGAGCTCATGACCGAGATGTGGAACGAGGACACNACGGGCTTTCCGTTCACCGGCAACGCGAAGTTCGACCCGCGCAACTCGCCGATCCTCACGCTCGGGCCGCTCTACGGGCGCTGGGTCCAGACCAGGGGCGCCGAGGGCGTCGAGCCGCCGGCCTCGGTCAAGCGCATCATGGAGATCGTCGATCAGGCCAAGACGGTCGGGCCCGAGCAGCAAGCGAAGCTCGCGCAGGAGCTCTTCCGCATCTGGGTCGACAACCTCTGGGAGGTCGGCACGGTGGGGTTGACCCCGATGGTGCAGGGCGTCGTCGTCACCGGCACACGGTTCCGGAACGTCCCGACGACCCTCGGGAACGATTGGCCGCTCCGCAGCCCCGGCAACGCGCGCGCCGAGCAGTTCTTCTTCACCAAGTGAGGAGACTTCGGTCATGGCGCGCCCCAAGACCGAGGGGGTGATCTGCTACACCGATCCCGGGACCCCCGCGGGCCAGACGCTCGTGCGGGCGACGCACATCGCGGAGCTCCGCGCCGCCGTGCTCGCGCTGCGATAGCGCCGACGCCTCTGCGCACCGCAGGCGCCTGACCGACTGCGGAGCTCAGCCCGCCATCAGAATCTCCAGGGGCGTGCCCTGCGGAGCCTCGACGTCCGTCGCAGCGACGCCGCGCTCGGCGACGCGGGCGGTCAGGAACGCCACCGCGGCCGCCACCACATCTGGATCGCGCAGGATTCGACGATGTCCCAGCCCCTCGGTCATCAGCATGTCGGCTCCGCGCCAGGCCCGGGTGATCACCATGCCGTGCTGCCAGGGCACCTCGGCATCGCCCCGGTCGTGGATCACGAGAAGCGGCGCGGCCAGCGCCGGCGCCAGCGTGGTCACGTCGAAGGCCGACCAGGGCCGACCGACGCGCTCCTCGATCAGCCGGTGCATCCGATCGCGCACCGCGCGCGAGAACCCCAGGGTCTCGGAGAATCGTACCGCGGGCCCAGTCAGGTCGGCGGCGGCGCCAACGAACACGGCGGCGCCGACTTCGAGGCCCTCGTAGAGCGCCCTCACCGCCGCCGGCGCCAACCGAATGCGCGATGAGCCCGGCGAGGGGCCCGCGCGAGGCGGCGACGGCGCGAATCGCGCCGATCATCTCGGGAATCGTCACCAGGCCCGAGTCGGAGGCGCCGTGGCCCGGGGCATCGAACGTCACGACCGAAAAGCCGCGCGCGACCAGGGGCCCGACCAGGGCGCCGAGCTGCGCGCCGCGGCCACCCCAGCCGTGCACGAGGAGCACGCACGGTCCGCTCCCCCACACCCACGTCTCGATCCGACGCGCGCCCACGTGCATCGGCCGCGCGCGAGCGGTGGCGAGCAGATCGATCTCCGCGGCGGGACGGCGTGTCCGCGGCGGCGTGAGAAACAGGCGCTCCGCGAGTCGCGCCGCGAGCGCCGGCGCGATCGCTGAGAGCGCGCGGTTCCCCTGCCGAGCGAGGGGCAGGAGGCGAGCCTGTGGAACCGATCGAACGATCGTGCTTTTCTCCATCGCGATGTAGTCGGCGTCAGTCATGGCTGATCTCCTCTCCGGGTCTTAGCGGCGCCGTCCGCTCGACGAGGCGGCGGGTGACGTGGCCGAAGCCGTGCGCGAGGGCGCGCGGCAGGCACGGAGCAAGGCGGCGAACGCGGTGTCGGCACGAGTATGGGCTTTGGGGTCGCGCATGAGGCGCGAGGCGTGCACGAACGCCAGACCGATCCCCTGGCAGTCGTGGGCGAACTGCTCGCAGTCGAGGTCGGCGCGGAAGTGGCCCTCCTGCACCGCGATGCGAGCGGCGCCGGCCAGCGTGTCCATCCAGTCGCGCAGGTTCTGGACGACGAAGTCGCGCACCGGGCCTGGCCGGTCGTCGAGCTCGAACGAGGCCGCCATGAACGGGCAGCCCCCGGGCAGGCTCGGCGACTGCTCCCACGCGAGCCAGCGCTCGAACAGGGCGCGGACGCGCGCCTCGCCGCGCGGGACGCTCAGGGCGGGCTTCACGACGGTCTCGACCATTCGGGCGCCCGCCATCCGGAGGATCTCGAGCTGCAGGGCCTCCTTCGAGCGAAAGTGGGCGAACAGGCCGCTCTTGGACATGCGCAGGTCCTCGGCCAGCCGGCCGATCGTCAGCCCCTCGAAGCCGATCCGGGTCGCGAGCCCAAGGGCGTGCGTGAGGATCGCCTCGCGCGTCTGCTCGCCCTTTGACGCCGGCCGCGGCTTCGCCGGGCCTCTCGCCGTTGACCGCATGGCCCATAAAATAGTACGACCGTTCGGATCTGTCAAGCCGGGTTCTGGAGCCGTGCGAAGATAGGGCGCCGATGACCCGATACGTCCTCAAGCGCCTCATCCTGCTCCCCATCCTCCTCTTCCTGTTCTCGGTGACCGTCTTCGCGATCGTCCAGGCGCCGCCGGGGGACTTTCTCACCACCTACGTGGCGACGCTCGCGTCGTCGGGAAGCTCGATCAATGCCGAGCAGATCGACGCGCTCCGACGAGAATACGGTCTCGATCGACCCGTCTGGGTCCAGTACCTCCGCTGGATGGAGAATCTGGCGCGGGGCAACCTCGGCCTCTCGCTCGAGTACCAGCGTCCCAATGCCGAGCTGATCGGCGAGCGGCTCGTGCTGACGATGGTGCTGGCGTTGTTTTCGTTCGTCTTCACCTGGGTCGTCGCGATTCCGGCCGGCATCTACTCGGCCATGCACCCGCGGTCGGCGGTCGACTATCTGCTCACCGTTCTCAACTACGTCGGAGTCGCGACGCCCAACTTCATGCTGGCGCTCGTGCTCATGTGGGGTGCCTTCGCATACTTCGGTCTGTCCGTCACCGGACTCTTCTCGCCCGACTTCGTGGAGGCGCCGTGGAGCTGGGCCCGCGTGGTCGACCTCTTGCGGCACGTCTGGCTCCCGGCGGTCGTGCTCGGCGTCGCCGGGACGGCGCGGCTCACGCGGGTGATGCGCGCCAACCTGCTGGACGAGCTGAACAAGCCCTACGTCACCACCGCGCGCGCGAAGGGGCTACCGGAATGGCGGCTCGTGCTGCGCTACCCGGCCCGTCTCGCGCTGAATCCGCTGGTGAGCACGATCGGCTGGTACCTGCCCGCCCTCTTCTCCGGGAGCCTGATCGTCGCGACCGTCATGAATCTCCCCAACATCGGCCCCCTTCTGCTCAGGGCGCTCATCAACCAGGACATGTACCTGGCCGGGAGCATTCTCCTCATCTACTGCTTTCTCACCATCGTGGGCACGCTGATCTCCGACATCCTCCTGGCCTGGCTCGACCCGCGGATCCGGCTCGAAGAGGGATGAGATGACCGAACCCGCGCCCGCGACCCCGGACACGGCCGAGGACCGCGTCTCGGTCGCCTCGAACTGGCGGCTCGTGTGGTGGCGGTTCCGAAAGCACCGCCTGGCGCTCCTGAGCGCGCTCCTGCTGCTCGCCCTCTACGTGGTCGTGCTGTGCCCCGATTTCTTCAGCACCCAGGACCCCGAGGCGACGGACGCCCGCCTGGCGTTCATTCCCCTCCAGCGGCTCCACGTCCTCGACGGCGGGCGCCCGAGTCCATGGGTCCCCGACGTCGTGGGCAAGCGCAACCCGACCACGCTCCGCATGGAATGGCGCGTCGACGAGAGCCGCAAGATCCCGGTCCGGTTCTTCGTCACGGGCTATTCGTACCGCCTGCTCGGGATCGTGCCGACCCGGACCCATCTCCTCGGCGCGGCGACCGCGGACGGCCGCGAGCGGCTCTATCTGCTGGGCACCGATCGCCTCGGGCGCGATCAGTGGTCGCGCCTCGTGCACGGCACGCGTACCTCCATGACGATCGGCCTCACCGCCGTCACCTTCTCCGTCGTCCTGGGGGTGCTGCTCGGCGGCATCTCCGGCTACTTCGGCGGGCTCGCCGATGTCGTGATCCAGCGGCTGATCGAGCTCCTGCAGTCCCTGCCGACGATCCCGATCTGGCTCGCGCTCACGGCGGCGCTGCCCCGTGACTGGTCGCCCCAGCAGGTGTTCTTCGCCATCACGGTGATCTTGTCCCTGGTGGGCTGGACGACGCTCGGCCGAGAAGTCCGCGGGCGGTTCCTGACGCTCCGCGAAGAGGACTTCGTGCTGGCGGCCGAGCTGGCCGGGGCGAGCCAGGGTCGCATCATCGCCCGCCACATGGTTCCGACGTTCCTGTCCCACATCATCGCCACCAGCACGCTCGCCATTCCGGCCATGATCATCAACGAGACATCTCTCTCCTTTCTGGGCCTCGGGATCCGGCCGCCCGCGATCAGCTGGGGCGTGCTCCTGCAGGAAGCGCAGAACATCCAGACGGTGGCGCTCGCTCCCTGGCTCCTCGTGCCCGGGCTCGTGGTCATTCTCTCGGTCCTGGCCTTCAACCTCGTGGGCGACGGGTTGCGCGACGCCGCCGACCCCTACAGCCAGTGACGACGCCCGTTCTCGAGGTCAAGGATCTGCGGGTCCATTTTTTCCTCGACGAGGGCGTCGTGCGGGCGGTCGACGGCGTGAGCTTCGATGTTCGTCCCGGCCAGGTGGTCGGAATCGTCGGCGAGAGCGGGTGCGGGAAGAGCGTGACCATGAAGGCCATCTTGCAGATCGTCGAGCCGCCCGGTCGGATCGTCGCGGGCCAGATCCTCTTTCGTCAGGATGCGGCCCCGGCCGTCGACCTGGCCCGGCTCTCGCCGAAGGGCACCGCGATGCGCGCCATTCGGGGCGCCGAGATCGCTCTGATTCCCCAGGAGCCGATGGCGGCCTTCAGCCCCGTCCACACGGTCGGCGATCAGATCACCGAGGCGCTCCGGCTCCACGAGCGCCAGTGGCGAGGGGCCGGACCGCGGCTCTCCCGGCGCGAAGCGCGCGGGATGACCGTCGATCTGCTCCGCAGCGTCGGCGTCTCGATGCCCGAGGCGCGCGTCGACGCCTACTCGTGGCAGCTCTCGGGCGGGCTGCGGCAGCGCGCCATGATCGCGATGGCTCTCTCGTGTCGACCGCGACTCCTGATCGCCGACGAGCCGACCACCGCGATCGACGTCACGACACAAGCCCAGATCCTGAATCTCCTCCGCGACCTGCAGCGCCGGCACGACACCGCGATCGTGTTCATCACCCACGACCTCGGCGTGATCGCCCAGATGGCCCACCACGTCGTCGTCATGTACCTCGGGCGTGTGATGGAGCAGGGCTCGGTCGCGGACATCTTCCACGCGCCGAAGCACCCGTACACGCGCGCGTTGCTGAGGTCCATCCCGAGCGTCCACGCCACGCCGCGGACGCTCCTGCCGACGATCGTCGGGTCGATCCCGCATCCCCTGGGACGCCCGCGCGGCTGCCCCTTCCACCCGCGTTGTCCGGACGCGATTCCCGGGGTCTGCACCGAGCGGGTGCCGGCGCTCAAGCCGGTCGGGCGCGAGCAGCTCGCGAGCTGCTTCCTCTATCACCGGGACGAGGCCGCCGAGCGTTGAGCGCGCCCGCGACGCCCTGGCTGCTCGAGGTCCGCCATCTGCGGAAGTCGTTCCCGATCCGTCGCGGATTCAACCGCAAGNTCGTGGGCGCCGTTCGGGCGGTCGACGACGTGAGCTTCACGATTCGCGAGGGTGAGACGCTCGGGCTCGTCGGCGAGTCGGGGTGCGGCAAGACGACGACCGCGCGGTGCATCCTGCGCGCGCTGGCGCCGACGAGCGGCGAGATTCTCTTCCGACCGGCCGGCGGGCGCGTCGTCGATCTGGCGCCCCTGTCGCGGGCCGAGCTGCGCCCGTTGCGACCGCAGATCCAGATGATCTTCCAGGATCCCTTCGGCTCGCTGAATCCGCGCATGACGATCTTCGACAACGTCGGCGAGCCGCTGCTCGTCAACGGGCTCCGCGACCGTCGGGCCCGTCTCGCGCGCGTCGCCGCGCTGCTCGAGCTGACCGGTCTCCGTCCCGAGTACATGCATCGCTTCCCCCACGCCTTCTCGGGCGGCCAGCGCCAGCGCATCGGCATCGCGCGGGCGCTCGCNACCGAGCCCCGGCTCGTGGTNGCCGATGAGCCNGTGTCCGCGCTGGACGTCTCGGTGCAGGCGCAGGTGCTGAATCTCCTTCTCGAGCTCCAGGCACGGCTGCACCTGACGTTCCTCTTCGTGGCCCACGACCTCGCGGTCGTCAAGCACGTCAGCGATCGCGTCGCCGTGATGTACGTGGGCCAGATCGTCGAGCTGGCGACGACGGAGGCGATCTTTGCGCAGCCTCGTCACCCCTACACCGCCGCCCTGTTACGGGCGGTGCCCGTGCCCGATCCTCACGCGGCGAGCGGTGACGTGGCGCTGACCGGCGAGGTCGCCAACCCGGCGAATCCGCCGTCGGGCTGCTACTTCCACCCGCGGTGCCCGTTCACGACCCAGGTGTGCCGGACCGAGCCGCCCCTGCTCCGGGAACTCGGCGTCGGCCGTCTCGTCCGTTGCCATCGAGCGGAGGAGCTGACTCTAGCCGGAGTGTAGGGCTGGCGGCGGAACGCCAGGATCTCATGCCACCCTAGCAACGCACGCCTTTTTCGGAAGTTGGAGAGCACTGAAGCATCACCCGGGATACGCGCGGTCAAAATCGTAAAATCTTTCGACACAATCGGCTCGAGGTTCCCCGCGATGCCACTGCCCTGTCAAGCCATTTCTGAATGTAACCGTAGGGGGATTCATCGAGCCATTCATGATGTAACCAGGCGACGACGCTCAAGACGGTCGTTCTTTCCGAAGGTGATCGATCGCCAGCGCCGGCGGGGCGAGGCGGCGGGCACCGGCGTCGGCGCAGGGCCGGGGGTCGCAGCGGCGGGCGAGACGGTGACCGGCGGCGGGCTTTGCCGATGATTGGCGAGGGCATAGAGGCGCTCGAGCTTGTGATCGATGGTCTGGGCGAGGGCAAATGGATCGAGGCGATCCCGCAGGGCGGTCAAGGCCGCAACCGTGGCGGGATCGCCGCCCGGGGACGCCTGCACTCGCTCGAGCGGCGTGCGGGGGGCGTCGTAGCGCCGGCGGAGGCGCGAGCCGATGCGCTCCTTGCGCACGAGCTTGACCGAGGGCAGGAACAGGTTCTGGAACAGGCGCAGCTCGTGGCGGTAGAGATCGTTGATCGCGGCCAGGGCGAGCGGGGTGTCGTATCGGACGTAGCCCAGGAGCTTGCGGACGTGGGTCCAGTTCTTCTGCTCGATGTGGGCGTTGTCGTCTTTCTTGTACGGGCGCCCGCGGGTGAACTGGATCTCGTGGGCCTGGCAGTAGTCGTAGAGGGAGCCGTTGATGAACTCCGAGCCGTTGTCGGAGTCAATCCCTTGGAGCGGGAAGGGCAACGCGTGGCGGAGGGCATCGAGCATG
>JGI25382J43887_10000661_pt1 | contig 12341 bp, 13 predicted proteins | sample GraSoi013_1_40cm_3_FD_43887 | JGI IMG/M metagenome (IMG submission 43887) | reverse complement strand
GGTCATGGGCCGAAGGATAGAAGCCTCCGGCAGGATCTGGCTAGTGCCGTTCCAACTATCTTCGCCGAGTCAGGTGAGGTGTCTTCGTACGACGATTCACGGCGCGACCCGCCATGTATCTAGTCTCATGAAGTTGGAACGGCGCTAGTGTGGCTGCAGGGCTGCGCGGATCGACTGCGAAACCGCGCCCACGTCTCCCGGCCGACCCCACCACTCGAGCGCGAAGCGGCCGAACGCCATCAGGGTGAGCAGCCCGCCCAGCAGCGCGAGGGCGACCTTGAAGGCCGGCGACTGTGGCTGGAGGTCGGTGGGGACGAGCGCGACCACGAGGCAGACGATCCCCGGCGCCAGCCAGACCGGGAGCAGCGCGCGGGCGAATAGCGTCATCCGGAACCGGCCGTCCAGCACCGTCCTGCCGTCGCGCTCGCGGAATCGCCCGATGAACGTGCGGCGGAACAGGGCCCGGTACTTGGCGGCGTCGCGATAGTAGAGGACGACACCGTCGCCACGGATCCAGCCGTCCACTCCTGCGGCGTTCCACGGCCGCCCGTCGATCGCGGCCTCGAGCCGCGCCCGGGCTTCGGCGGCGGAACCGCTGCAGGAGAAGGTCACCGGCTTCATGACAGCAGCTCGCCGCGCACCACGGTCACGGCTTGCCCGGCGAGTATGACGCGGTCACCCGCGAGCCGCACGCGGATCATGCCGCCGCGGGGCGAGGCCTGGTACGCGGTCATCTCGGTGCGGTCCAGGCGCTCGCTCCAGAACGGCGTCAGCGCACAGTGGGCGGAGCCGGTGACGGGGTCCTCCGGCACGCCGGCGCGCGGGGCGAAGAAGCGCGACACGAAGTCGTAGCCCCCGGTCGTTGCCCGACTCGTCACGATGATCCCCCGGGCCTCCACCTGCTCGAGCGCCGGTATGTCGGGAGCCAGGGCTCGCACCATCTGCTCGGAATCCAGCTCGACGAGGTAGTCGAACTTGCTCCGCCCCACCCAGCGGGGCGTGATCCCTTCCCCGAGGGCGGCGGCGAGGCCGGGAGGCGGTCGCACGGGTGCCGGACGCGTGGCCGGGAAGTCGAGCTCGATCCAATCGCCGCGGCGGTCGGCCGTGAGCAGGCCGCTCTGGGTGTGGAACCGGGCCTGCCGCCCCGGCGGGAGCCGACCCTCCTCCCACAGCACGTGCGCGCTCGCCAGGGTCGCGTGACCGCACAACGCGACCTCGACGGTTGGGGTGAACCAGCGGAGCCGGTAGCCCTCGTTCTCTGGATGGAGGAACGCCGTCTCGGCGAGGTTCATCTCGCGCGCGACGTCCTGCATCCAGCGCTCGCCCTGGGGGGCGGAGGGGGGGGCAGGCAGGATGCACACGGCGGCNGGGTTGCCGCTGAACGGGCGGCTCGCGAATGCGTCCACCTGCGCGATTCTCAGGCCCATGCCACGTAAGGTAGCGTGCTCCCCGCACGGGTGGCGAGGGACGCCGTCAGGCCGTCGGTGATCGTGATTTGGCCTTGGGGCAGGCGTCCGCAGACGGATGCTTCCAGCCTTCGTGCAGCAGCCGGCGCGCGCGGGCGCGAGCGAAGTTCCAGCTGCGCCAGCTATCGCGCTCGAGCCTCCCGAGCTGCTCGCGGAGTCCCGCCGCGACGGTGCACTGCTGGCGTTGGTCGAGACGGGGGAGTGCGTCCAGCAACAGCGGCACGGCGTCAGCGCTGAGCGAGGCCGCGTACCAGCCGTCGAACGGCCGCTCGGCCGGGGGACGCGCCAGGTTGGTGCGGACGATGAGCGCGTCGGGATTGGCGAGGTGCAGGCCACCGAGCACGACAAACCCTTGAACCAGCGCTCCGAAGGCGAAGCGGCGGCGCTGCCCGCGCAACGTCGTCCAGGCGAACCAGGCGCACACACCCGCGAGGTACAGCATGAAGGCGGTCGAGTAGAGCCGGATCTCCGAGAGGCCGAATGCGCCGACGTAGAGCCGCATCCGCTCGAACGCGGACGTCATGACGACCGCGAGCAGGAGGAGCAGCACGCCCGCGAGCTGCCGGAACGTGCGCTGGTGTTCGGGCGACTCGTTGCGCACCAACCAGTCGGCGCCGGCGAGCACAGGAAGCACCAGCGCAGTCACGGTCACGAGCTCGAAGAAGCCCCGCCGTGCGTACTCCGCGTAGGTCAGGCCCGTCGCGGTGGCGACCAGGTCGGCTCCACCGAACAGATAGCGGAGCTGGATGACGACGAACATCAGGAACAGGAGATCGACGAGCCCGAGTGCCGTGGCNACGGGGACGATACTGAGCGACAGCCCGTGCCCGTCGGCGTCCGCGGCAGGCGCCGCGCGCAGCAAGGCGCCTCGGAAGTATCCNGCGACGAGTACCGTGAAGCACCCGATGACGAGTGTGTGCGAGAGCAGTGCCTCGAAATCGATGGCGAAGAGGTCGGCGACGAGGTCGCGAAACACGGCGTCGGCAGAGGCGAACAGCCCACCGAACACGACGAGCAGCGGGAAGGCCACGATGCCGCCGAGCGCCGCGGCGCGCGCCTCGCCCAGCCGTCCTCTCGGGAGCTCCCGCCAGGTCACGTCGTGACCGATGAGCGGGAATACACCAGTCCACGCACTCACCGCGGCATCGATGCCGGCGCGTACGTACTGCCATGCGTGGCGCCCCCGCAGCGCGACGCCCTGCATGCTCAGCCACGCCACCGAGAGCACGATGACGATACCGATCGTGTCGAACCGGTGGAGCGTAGTCGAGTCACGGGCGACGAAGTTCGAGCCGATGAGCAGGGCCGCGACCGCGAGCCAGTGGGCGTCCCGGCTGACCACGACGCGATGCCGACGCACGAGCCACGCGCCGGCCGCGACCATCCCGGCGGTGCAGATGAGGGCGTTGAGGCCCCACGGCATGGCGCGCAACAGCACGTCCGCCGCGATACCCGACAGCGCGGCTGCGCTCAGGACGTCGAGGCCGAGCCTGGTCTTGGGGCCCATCGCGCTCATCCCGCGGCCGCTTCCGGCAAGCCGCCAAAGCGGCGCTCGCGCGCGCGAAATTCGGCGACCGCGGCCGCGAGCGGCGCCGCGCCGAAGTCGGGCCACATGGTCTGAGTGAAATACAGCTCCGCGTACGCGCACTCCCACAGCAGGAAATCCGACAGGCGCTGCTCGCCGCCCGTGCGGATCAGGAGATCCACGTCCGGCAGAAGGACCCCCGCCTCGATAGCCCAGCGGGAGGAGTAGTCGATGGCCAGTCGCAGGTGCAGCCGCACGCCGCCCGCCGTGGCGCGCTCTGCTGCGTCGATCGCAGCGACCAGCGGCAGGGGCAGGCGGTCCCGACGCCCGATCAGCTCGAGTCGCACGCCGTTCTCGACGAGGCGCGGCGTTTCGGTGCGGAGGTAACGGGCGAAGAGGCGCATCAGCGCCGCGACTTCGCCGGTGGGGCGCTTCCAGTTGTCCGCGGAGAACGCATACAGCGTGAGCGCGGTGACGCTCGAGTCCGGGGCGGCCTCGACGGTCCGGCGCACCGCCTCGGCGCCGGCGCGGTGACCGGCCACGCGGGGCAGCCCGCGGCGCCGGGCCCAGCGCCCGTTCCCGTCCATTACGATCGCGACATGGAGAGAAGAGCTTTGCGACATAAAGTCAGTCCTCAAAAAAAATGCCTCACCCCTGACGGGTGGCGCGAATCAGGGCTTCCATGTGGTCCAGGTAACGCTCCAGGGCGCGCCGCCCGGCGGCCGTCAGCCGGTACTCGGTCTTGGGAATTCGGCCCTCGAACGACTTGGCGCACGTGATGTACTGCGCCTCCTCGAGCCGACGCGCGTGGACGCTCAAGTTGCCGTCCGTGGTCTTGAGCAGGGCTTTGAGCTGGTTGAAGCTCAGCGCATCGTTCACCGCGAGCGCGCTCACGATGCCGAGGCGTACCCGCTCGTGGATCAGCCGGTCGAGCTCCGCGGCACGTGATCCTCCACCGCGCTCGCTCTTCAGCCCGTGCTCGACCGCTTCGGTCTTCCTCGCAGCTCCCTGCTTAGCCACCGTACCTCCGAGCAATGATCATCCCGAACACGATGTGGAGACCGCCGAACCCCGCGGCCATGAGCCAGTTCGCCCACGCCGCCGGCCCGAACAGCGCCACGGCGCCGACGAGCATGAAGCAGATCCCCATGACGGGGACGATCCGGACCGAAAACGCGCCCCCCGTCACGAACCCCGTGCCGTACAACAGCAGCCACGTGCCGGGGAGCGCGTGCGCCAGGCCGGCGCGGTACAGCACCACGGTCAGGAGACCGCCGACCACCATCGGCGGCAGAAAACTCAGGCCGAACCGTCGCCCCGGCCCGGACAAGATGGGATCGTTCACCGCATACGCCTTCCGGACCATGGTCGAGCCGCCGATCGCGAGCGCCACGATCGCTTCACCCAGCCAGGTGGCGAGCCACAGCTCTGGCGTGCGCTGGCGCGCAGCGAGGAACGCCGCGGCGAGCGCGGTCGCCCCGACCGCCACCTGTCCCCAGCCCGGCACCGCGGTGAACGATCCCGCGCGCTCCATCGTCTGCCGGATGAACCGGAGGTTATCGAGCGCGCGGTCGTGCAGCGGCCGGGGAGCAGCCATGACATACGATGGCACGGCCGCGGGCCGATGTCAAGTACTTTGTAATGCAAAGTACATGCGAGAGATAGCTTTGACGCATGCGGGTCTATATCTCCGTCGACATGGAAGGGATCGCCGGGGTCGTTCACGAGTCCCAGACCGATCCGACCACTCCCGCGTTCGCCGCCGAGTACGCGCGGTTTCGCCACCTCATGACTGCGGAGGCGAATGCCGCCGTCGAAGGCGCGCTCGCCGCAGGCGCCACGCGGGTGCTCGTGAACGACAGCCACTGGTTCATGCGCAATCTGCTCGCCGAGGAGCTGCACCAGTCCGCCGAGCTCGTGTCGGGGGACCCGAAGCCCCGGTCCATGATGCAGGAGATCGATCAGCAGGGCGGCTTCGACGCGGCGCTGTTCATCGGCTACCACGCTCGTGCCGGCACCCGCAATGCGATTCTCGACCATACCTACGCCGACCGCATTCACGAGGTGCGGTTGAACGGGAAGCCGGTAGGGGAGCTGGGCCTCAACGCAGGCGTAGCGGGCGTGCACGGGGTGCCCGTCGCCCTCGTGAGCGGCGACTCCGCGCTCGCGGCCGAGGCGAAGGACCTGCTGGGGGACGGCGTGGCGACGGTCATCGTGAAGACGGCGGTGAGCCGCCACGCGGCGAAGAGCGTCGCGCCCGCGGTCGCGTGCCGCATGATCCGCGAGGAGGTCCCGCGGGCGCTCAAGGGGCGGCATGCGCCGTTCATCGTCCGGACGCCGGTGACGCTCGAGGTGGACTTCGCGATGACGATCCACGCGGACATGGCGGAGCTCTGCCCAGGTGCGACGCGCACGGGCGGCCGCACGGTCGCCTTTACGCATCCGGAGTACGGGGAAGTATTCCGGGCGTGGCGGACGCTGCTGAATCTTTCAGCCGCGGTCTAGAGCCAACAGCACCAGCCCATAGTCCCCCACGATCCGGAATCCGAGGAACAGGTAGGCCCGCCGGGCGGCCTCGTTCGCCGGATCCGCAAAGAGCACCGCGCGCGCGACGCCCTGCTTCCGCGCCGCGAGCAGCGAACCGGCGACAACCGCGCGGGCGTAGCCACGGCCCCGGAATTCGGGTGGCGTCCACACGCCGCCGATCTGCACGATGTCCGGCAGCATGGCATTGAACACCGAGTAGGACACCGGAGCGGCGCCGGCGAGGAGCAGCCAGTCGGTTCCTCGCTGGTGCTGCAGTCGTACGTCGTCGGCGCTCGCCTGGCGGAGCTCGGGGCCGTCGGCCGCCCCGAGGGCCTCGACGGCGAACCGCACACGCCAGTCCAGCAGCAGCTCAAGTTCGGTCTCAGTAGGATGACGGCACCGGAGCCCGCCCGACGCCAGCGCCGGTGGTACGATCAGCCGAGCGAGGTCNAGCACGTACAGCTCGTCCCGACTGTCCTTGGCGGTCGGTGCCGCGCCGAGCCCGAGCGCGTGGCGCGCCGCGACGACCTGATCCCACGGCCCGGAGAAGCCGGTCACCGTGCGGCCGGAGCGTCGCACCGCCTCGCGCGCCACCGCGGCGGCGTGGCTGTCCTCGGGAGCCTGTACCAGCACCATGCCGTTCCAGCAGTGTGCCGCGACGCCCGCGATNCGCCCGCCCTCGAGCGCGGCGACGTACGTGGCCTGCAGCGCCTGGCCCCGGTCGGTGAGTCCGGCCGAGCGCGCGTTGGACCGGAGAAACATGGACGTGTCGGCGTGCCGCGCGAGGAACGTGTCGAGGGCGGCTTCGTCGCCGGGGCGGAGCAGGCGGAGCTCGGACACCGCTCAAGAGGGAGGAGGGAGGGGTCGCCGCAGCCGGAGAAACTTAAGCGACAGGCTGCGCGCCAGGATCCCGATCCCGGGCGGGTCACCCTCGCGCCGCGGCACCGCGCGGTAGATCAGGATTACGAGAATCCAGGTGAGCCAGCTGGACCGCTCACTCCACGACAGCCCCGCGAGCATCAGCCACGGCTGGGTGTAGGCGGCGGTCCACGGCTGCCACTCGCCCTGGGCGAGCGCGATGGGGCGTGCGATCACGCGATTCGACCGGTAGCCGTGCGCGCTGGGGCTCGAGAGGTTCCACACGCACGTCACCTTGCCCCACCCGTGATTGTCGCTCGCGCCCACGACCAGCAGGTCGTGCGCCTCGGCGAGCCGGAGGACCCGCGCGCGGGCGGCCGGCGGGAAGCTGAGTCCCCTGGGCGCGCAGTTCACGATCTCGAAGCCGTCCGCGCCGGCCGCCACGAAACCGTCCAGGTCGCCCCAGTGTTGACGCCAGTATTCGGAAAGCGACGCCAGGCCGATCGCGCCCTGCCGGTGCAGCTCGGCGAACAAGCCGAGCATCGCGCGCGTGTCGCGACCGTACACCCCGCGGTCGATGGGTGCCACGGCGCCGAGCGCCACGATGTGCTGGTCGTACACGCTCCACTCGACGCCGGGCAGCAGGCGGATCGGGTCGTCGAGCCCGCCGTTGAACACCACGTTGTGATCGGTGACGTACGACGCGCCGAATCCCTGGGCCGCATGCCAGGCAGCGAGGTCCGCGAGGGTCCAGCCGCGGCGGCCGTCGTGCGACACGGCCGTGTGCGCGTGATAGTCGATCACGGTGAGCGACGAGTCCGCGGCGACGAGCCTGGGGACGGGGCGCGGGAGGGCGACCGTTGCGACGCCCACCAGAACCACGGCGAGGGGGCCGAACGCCGCGGCGACGAGCCGCTGCCGCACGGTGCCGCGCCGCAGCAGGCCCCACAGGGCGAGGGCCGCCGTCCACGCGACCAGCAAAGCCTTCGCCCGCTCGACGCTCAGGAANGTGAGCGCGTCCAGCAGGTTCGAGACGGGCGCGAGCAGCGTATAGAGCGTGGGACGGACGAGGTCCACGTCGGCCGGGGGCGCGCCAGTCACGGCATCCACCAGCGGCGGCGACGGTCTGAGGGCAGAAAGAAGGAGGAGCGCGATGAGCGCCAGCGCGATCGGGTGGCGACGCAGCAGATTCACTCGTACAATCTTGGGTATGAGAGTGCCGGACGCCACAGTCGCGCGTCTCGTCGCGTGCTCCCTCGCCGGCGCCGCGCTCGCCTGCGGCGAGACGCCGCGTCCGAACCCGCGCCCGTCGGACGCGGGGCTCCTGGTGACCGTCTACCTGTCCCCCAAGACCGCCGACCGGCTGGCCGGCCGGCTGCAAACAGTCGCCGTCCGGCGCCAGTGGGCGCTCTCGATCCGCACCGACAGCGCGGCCCTGGCCGACGCGGACCTGGCGATCGTGGACAGCGCGGGGACACTGGTGAGCCGCGTGCGGGCGGGGTCGCCCGCGGCGTCGCAGGCGCGTCAGATGGCGGACGCAGTGTTGCAATGACGCCCGAACGGTTCGCTGCGATTCCCGACGTCGTGCTCGGGCCCTTGGCGGGCCGGCCCGAGGCGGACTGGCACCGCGGTCCGCCGGGTAAATGGACGCCGGCCCAGATCGTCCACCACCTCGCCATCTCCATCGACGGAAGCAGTCGCGTGTTCGCAGAGCGGCGCGCGAAGCCGCCGATGCGGCGCCGGCCGCGGCCCGCGCGACAACGGCTCGCCCAGTTTGTGTATCTCGATATCGGGTGGATTCCCTCGGGCCGTCCCGCCCCGGCCGCAACCGAGCCTGCCGAGCGCCCGGATGCGGACGCGGTGGAGCGGCAACTGCGGGACGGCGTAGCGCGCTTCCTCACCCTCGCGCACGAGCTGCTGCCGGCTCGTCGGGACGATCTATTCGTGAGACATCCCGCGTTCGGCGATCTCACCCTGCCGGAATGGCTGCGGTTTCACATCCGGCACTGCGCGCATCACGCGAAGCAGATCCGCGCGCTCCTTGAATCGTGAGCCCCAAGGACAANCGGANGCTCACCGTCCGCGTCCCCAATCCGAAGGCGCCGGTGAAGGGGCGGCTCAAGACTCCGCCNCACAAGGTGCACAAGTCGGCGAAACAGTATCGGAGACGGGAAAAGCATCCGGGGCGGCCGGCGGACGACGATTGACTGGGACGAGAGGGGACGAGAGGGGACGAGGGGGGTCAGCGCTTGGAGGTTTTCAGTACCACGCAACATGAGCCGGCGTCCGGGGGCCGCAGCTCGGCCCGCGTCCCGCGCGGGCCGGCGGCCGCGAGCAGGCCGCGCAGCAGGGCGAGGTTCATCCCACAGACCAGTGGCCGGCACTCGTTGGCGAGGGCGTCGAACGGGCAATTCCGGAGCCGCACCTCGCCGTCGACGCGTGCGGGATCGTACCCGGACTCTTCGAGCACGGCGAGCGCGCCGGCGAGCAACCGATCCGTCCCCGGATTCGCGCCGCTGCGGCGCCGCGCGTCGGCCCCGAGCCTCCGGCCTTCGGCGCGGGCCGCACGCTCGAGCGCGCCGCGCGTGGCGGGGGCGACGGCCGTCAGTGCGCGAGCGAAGACGCGGCCGGCGAGCTCGTAACGGCGCTCGGGCAGCGTGAAGTCGAGTTGGCGCGCGGAGCGGTGGTACAGCTTGGCCGGCCGGCCCGCCCCCGGCCCCCGGCGGAACGTCAGCCGGCGGTAGCTCGCGTCGAGCAACCCTTGTTGGACGAGCTTATCGAGGTGGAACGCGGCGAGCGCCCGCGAGATCCGGAGCGCGCGGGCCGCTTCGTCGCGCCCCACATCGCATCGCCGCTCGGCGACGAAGAGATAAAGTCCCCTCCTGATCGGCTCGTCGAGCAACGCGATGGCGGCGATCTGGCGCTCGAGATCGGTGCCTGGCACGTCGAGAATTTACACCGGGCTCGGGCTGCGATCCAATTGCTCTAACGGCAGCGTATATTGCGCATAGAGGATCGACCCCAGCCCCAATGCCCGACTACACCTACCTGATCGTCGGCGGTGGCATGACCGCCGACGCCGCCGCCCAAGCCCTCCACGAGGCGGACCCGACGGGCTCGGTCGGCCTGGTCAGCGCCGAGCCGCATCCGCCCTACGACCGCCCGCCGCTCTCCAAGGCCCTTTGGAAGGGCGAGCCCGAAGAGAAAATCTGGCGCAAGACGGCGGCGACCGGCGCGACGCTGCACCTGGGGCGCCGGATCACGGCGATCGATCCCCCAGGGCGTAGCGCGACGGACGACCGGGGGACGACCTACCGGTTCCAGAAGCTGCTCCTCGCCACGGGCGGCGCCCCGCGCCGCCTCCCGCTCGAGACCGACCAGATCATCTATTTCCGCACTCTCGACGATTACCGGCGCCTGCGCGCGCTGGCGAGCCAGAGTGTGCGGTTCGCGGTGATCGGCGGGGGGTTCATCGGGAGCGAAGTCGCGGCCGCGTTGCGGATGCAGGGGCGGGACGTCACGATGCTCGTTCCCGAACCGGGGCTCGGCGCGCGCGTGTTCCCCGCCGACCTCGCAGCGTTCCTGGTGGACTACTACCGCGGGAAGGGCGTCACCATGCGGATGGGGGAGGGGATGGCGCGCCTCGACAGGCGCGCCGGCTCATGCGTCGTGCGCACCACGGTGGGAGGCGAGCTCGTGGCCGAGGTGCTCGTCGCCGGGCTGGGCATCCTGCCGGGAGTTGAGCTCGCGGAGCAGGCCGGCCTGCGCGTGGACAACGGAATCGTCGTGGACGAGGCGTGTCGCACCAGCCAACCCGACATCTATGCCGCCGGCGACGTCGCGAACTTCGAGAATCGGGCGCTGGGCGCACGCCTGCGGGTGGAGCACGAAGACAACGCCAACACGATGGGCCGCACGGCCGGCCTCAACATGGCGGGGCGTACGACTCCCTATTACCACCTGCCGTTTTTCTACTCCGACCTGTTCGAGCTGGGCTACGAAGCCGTAGGCGACGTCGACGCCCGTCTCGAGACCGTCGCCGACTGGAAGGAGCGGTTCCGCGAAGGCGTGGTCTACTACGTGAAACAGGGCCGAGTGCGCGGCGTACTCCTCTGGAACACCTGGGGACAGGTGGACCACGCACGGGCGCTCATCGCCGAGCCGGGCCCGTTCACACCGCAGGACCTGAAAGGCCGGCTTCCCGCCTAGACCTGCCGGCCCCGGCGGCACCTGGCGGTTTCGGTAGCGCTACAGTAAGCTGCGACGCCTCGAGCGCAACCGGACACACGCGATGCGATGGATGGCCCTGCGGCTCGGCCTCCGGGCCAAGATATTCATCGCGGCCACGCTGTCTGTCGTGGGTGTGCTGGGCGTCACGCTGGGGCTCACGTCGCTCGTGGCGAACCGCACGGCGGACGAGTCGATTCGCCGGGCGCTCGCGGGTGTGCGGCGGGGCGTGCAGGCTTTCCTCGCCGGGCGGACCGCGACGTTCGCCGGGATGAGCGCCGTGAGCGCCGAGGTGCCACAGTTCCGGGAGCGGCTGCTCAAGGCGTCCGCGCGGAGCAACGTGCTCGATCAGGCCGAACAATACCGCCGCCTGCTGCACGCGGCGTGGGTGCTGATCACCGACGAGCACGGTGTCTTGGTCGCCCGGACGGACTACCCCACCGAATCCGACATCGACCTTTCGCGTGGCGCGCTGATCGCCAACGCCCTCTCGGGCGACGAAACGAGCGGCGCCTGGCTGGACGAGCCCCGGCGCAAGCTGTTCATGGCGGTGGCGGTGCCGCTGCGGGCGTCACCGCAAGCGGCGCCTCAGGGCTCGCTCGTAGCCGCCTACTCCCTCGACGATACGCTCGCGCACCAGATCAAGCAGGCGACCACCACCGACGTGGTGTTCTTCGCGCTCGACACGCTGAAACGACCCTACATCGTCGGCAGCACCGTTCCACGCGACGCGGTCGAGCCGGCGCTGGTGGCGGACACGCAAGCCATCGCGGCGCTGCCGCGCGATTCCGCGGGGACGGAGCTGACTGCCGACGTGGATGGCGAACGGCTGATCGGTCTCGCGAGCCCGGTCCGCTCCGCCGGGGGCGACGCGTTCGGCGGGTTTGTGGCCTTCCGCTCGCACGAACGCGAGCTCGGTGCGTTCCGGGCGCTGCAGCGCACCATCGGGTTCGCCCTGGTGTTGGGTTTGCTGCTCGCGCTCGCCTCCTCCTACGTGCTGGCGCATCAGATCGCGGGCCCGATTCGGCGGCTGGCGCTCGCCACGCGCCGGGTGCAGGACGGGGATTACAGCGTGGACATCGACGCCCCCGCCGGCGACGAGATCGGGATGCTGTCACAGGCGTTCCAGAGCCTGGTGTCGGACCTGAAGGAGAAGGCGAGGCTGGTCGATTACATGATGGCCACGTCGGGAGCCGCGCCCGCGGAGCCGCTCGGCTCCGCTCGACCGTCCCTCGCGCCTCCGCGTGACGCGCTGCGGCCCGGAACGCTGTTCGCCAACCGCTACGAAGTGAAAGAGGTCCTGGGGGTGGGCGGGATGGGTGTGGTATACCGCGCGTTCGACCGCGAGCTGCAGGAGCCAGTGGCGATCAAGGCGCTCCGTCCCGAAGCGCTCGTCGGGAGCGGTGTCGCGCTCGACCGCTTCAAGCAGGAGATCCGGCTCGCCCGCAAAATCGCCCACCGCAACGTGGTCCGGACCTACGACCTGGGCGAAGTGAACGGGACGTACTACCTCACGATGGAATACGTGGAGGGGAGGTCGCTGAAGCAGCTCATCGCGACCCGCGGCCCGCTGCCGGTGCCCGTCACCCTTACCATCGGCAAGCAGCTGTGCCGCGCGCTCGAGGTGGCACACGAGCAGGGGGTGATCCACCGTGACATCAAGCCCCAGAACATCGTGGTCGAGCCGAGCGGCGTGCTCAAGGTGATGGACTTCGGCATCGCCCGGCTCGCCAACCGGT
>JGI25382J43887_10000660_pt1 | contig 12350 bp, 8 predicted proteins | sample GraSoi013_1_40cm_3_FD_43887 | JGI IMG/M metagenome (IMG submission 43887) | reverse complement strand
GAGACGCGCGATCTGGAGACGGCGCAGATCAGCATCCGGGCGGCGCTGACGGGCCATCTGGTCTTCTCGACCCTGCACACCAACGACTGTCCCTCGACGGTGGCCCGGCTGGTGGACATGGGGATTCCGCCCTTCCTGGTGGCCTCGGCCCTGCTGATGGTGCTGGCGCAGCGCCTGGGGCGACGGATCTGCAAGGACTGCAAGGAGCCGTACGAGGCGGAGGAGGAGACGCTGGTACCGTACGGCCACGAACCGACCGGGGTGGGCAGGGCGATGTTCCACCGGGGCAAGGGATGCGCGACGTGTAACTTCACGGGAATGAAGGGGCGGGTGGCGATCTACGAGATCATGCCCGTCACCCAGGAGTTGCGCGATATGATCCTAAAAGGCGCATCGAGCGCCGACCTCAGGGCGATGGCGCAGTCGCAGGGGATGAAGACGCTGCGCCAGGCGGGGCTCCTGAAGGTGCTCGAAGGCATGACGACTGTGGAAGAGGTGCTCAGGGTCACGGTCGCCGAGTAGCCCGCGGGGGGAACAATGGCCGTAAACATGGCGGAACTTCTGCAGATCCTGGTGGAACGCAACGGCTCGGATCTTCACATCACCACCGGTACCAATCCCCAGATCCGCGTAGCCGGCAAGCTCACGCCGCTCACGCAGTTCGAGCAACTGACGCCCCAGGATACCCAGCGGCTGGCCTACAGCGTGCTGAACGAGGGCCAGAAGCAGAAGTTCGAGGAGGAGAGCGAGCTCGACTTGTCATTCGGCATCCAGGGGCTCGCCCGCTTCCGGTGCAACGTGTACCGCCAGCGGGGCGCTGTCGGCGCCGCCATCCGCGTCGTCCCCTACAAGATCCGCGGGTTCGACGAGCTGGGGCTCCCCAAGATCGTGCAGGAGATGGCCGAGCGGCCCAAGGGCTTGGTCCTCGTGACCGGGCCGACCGGCTCGGGCAAATCGACCACGCTGGCGGCGATGATCGACAAGATCAACAACGAACGGACCGATCACATCGTCACCATCGAGGACCCCATCGAGTTCGTGCACCCGCACAAGAAGTGTCTGGTCAACCAGCGCGAGGTCTTCGCAGACACGCACTCGTTCAAGAACGCGCTGAAGTCGATCCTCCGCCAGGATCCGGACGTCGTCCTGGTCGGCGAGATGCGTGACCTCGAGACGATCGGCGCCGCCATCACCATCGCCGAGACCGGCCACCTCACCTTCGGCACCCTGCACACGAACTCCTGCGCGCAGACCATCAACCGTATCATCGACGTCTTCCCCATGGGGCAACAGGCGCAGGTGCGGGCTCAGCTGTCCCTGGTGCTCGAGGGCGTGCTGTCGCANACGCTGATCTCCAAGATCGGGGGCGGCCGCACGATGGCGATGGAGATCATGGTGGCNACGTTCGCCATCCGCAACCTGATCCGCGAGGAGAAGGTCCACCAGATCTACTCGGCCATCCAGTCGGGATCGAGGTACGGGATGCAGACGATGAACCAGTCGCTGGCCGACCTGGTGAAGAAGCGCCTGATCTCGCGGGAGGACGCGCTGAACCGGTCGTCGCTACCCGAAGAATTGCTCCAACTGCTGGGAGCCGAGGGGGCGGCGGCGGTGCCCGGCGCGGCTGCCAGTGGGTCATCTCCTTTCGCGAAGCGATAGGAGGGGGGCNCTATGGCAACCTTCATGTATCGGGGGCGCGCGGCAGCGGGCGCCGTCACGGGAGAGATCGAGGCCACGGACCGTATGACCGCCGTCGCCCAGTTGCGCTCCAAGGGGATCGTGGCNACGGCGGTCGCAGAGCGCAAACCCAAGGCGGCCCGGGCCGGCCTCGGCCTCGCCGCGAGGTTCGGCGGCAAGGTCAAGGACAAGGATCTGGCGATCTATACGCGGCAGTTCTCGGCCATGATCGACGCCGGCCTGCCGATCGCGCAGTGCTTGACGATCCTCGGCGAGCAGACGGAATCCAATAACCTCCGAACGGCGACGCAACAGATCGCCAAGGACGTGGAGGGTGGCGGCGCGCTNGCCGATTCCTTCCGCAAGTACCCCCGGATCTTCAACGACCTCTACACAAACATGTTACAGGCGGGTGAATCGGCCGGTGTGCTGGACGTCGTCCTGCAGCGCCTGTCCGCCTATATCGAGAAGGCGGCCTCGCTCAAGCGCAAGGTCAAGGGCGCCATGGTGTACCCCATGACCATCATTTCGGTGGCAGTGCTCGTCGTCATCTTCATGATGACCTTCGTCATTCCGACCTTCAAGACGATGTTCGCGGGGCTAGGGGCGGACCTGCCCCTGCCGACCAAGATTGTGCTGTGGATGTCCGAATTCACCCAACGGTACATCGTCTTCATCGTCGCCGCCCTGATCGGCTTCGTCTTCGCGCTCAGGAAATATTACCGGACCGATCAAGGCAGCATGGTCATCGACAGCTTCCTGCTGAAAGTCCCGGTCATCGGCGTTCTGGTCCAGAAGGTCGCCGTGGCGCGCTTCACGCGGACGCTCGGCACGATGATTTCCTCGGGCGTTCCCATCCTCGAGAGCCTGCGCATCACGGCGCGGTCGGCCGGCAACCGGGTGGTCGAGCGGGCCGTGATGCAGGCGCGGGCCGCCGTCACCGCCGGACGGACGCTCTCCGAGCCCCTCCGGAGCGCGGCGGTGTTCCCCCCCATGGTGGTCCACATGATCCATGTCGGTGAGTCGACCGGCGCCCTCGACCAGATGCTCTCCAAGATCGCCGACTTCTACGACGATGAGGTCGACACGGCGGTCGGGGCGCTGATGTCGCTGCTCGAGCCGGCGATGATCGTCATCCTCGGCGTGATCATCGGCGGGCTCGTGATCGCGCTCTATCTGCCGATCTTCAAGATCGTCACCCTGATCAAGTAGCGGCGTTCGGCGGCCATCGCTCGNCTCAGCGACCGCCTCGTCGGAATCCTCCTGGCCGCGTCGGCTTTTGCACTGGGCGTGACCAAGANCGAGGACTGGGACGCCTGGACGCATCTGGCCCTCGGCCGCGAGATGGTCCTCCGCCGCGGGTTCCCCGACTACGAGCCTTTCCTCTTTCCGAGCGCCACGCTGCCTTACTACAACACCGAATGGCTCTTCGATGTCGTCCTGTATCTCGCATACCTCGTCGCCGGCATCACNGGCGTGATTCTCCTGAAAGCCGGCTGCGCATCGCTCCTGTCCTTCATCCTCTGGAAGGACTCAGCCCCAGCGGGCGATTCGCTCGGTGACGGCACGCTCGATGTTGCGATCAGGGGCGCCGTCCTGTTTCCCGGCCTCCTCATGGTCTGGTATCGCTTCGTCGAGCGACCGGACCTCGTCCTCATGGTGTTCCTCAGTTTCACGATCTACGCGCTCAACGCTTACCTCTATGACGGCCGGCGCTATCTGTACGCCCTTCCCGCGATCCAATTGCTGTGGGTCAATATGCACCCGAGCGCACTGCTGGCCATCGTACCCTTTGTGGCGCTCCTGGTCGGCGGCCAGACTCTCCGACTGATTCATCGCTGGCAGGGGGTACAACCTCCGGGAACGCCTTCCTTGACCCAACTCAGGACGGTGGCGGTGGTCTTCGCCGCCGTCCTCCTCGCCTCCGCCGCAAATCCTTATGGCATGCACGTTCTGACGGAGCCATTTCGCCTGGCCACTGCCCCGTGGCTCACGCAGCATGTCACTGAGCTCCAGCCGCCGCCCTTCCTGATCTTTCCCNCTCCCGCGATCCTTACCGCCCTACTCGCGCTCACCTCGCTCGCCCTGGCCAAGCGGCTCCCGATCATGAGTGTCCTGCTGGTCGCGCCATTCCTGTATCTCGGGTTTTCCGCCGTGCGGTTCGTGTTTCTCCTGGTGATCGTCGCCGCCCCGGTTCTCGCGCGGAACCTCAGCCTNATGGCTGGAATGCTCAGCCGGGCCTGGGCGGGTCGAGCCTGTCTCGGCGTGGCGTGGGGCGCCACCCTCATCGGCGTCGTCGCGATTTGTCTCACGGTGGCTCACGTGGAACCCTTCGCTGATCCGACGAAGATGCCCGGAATCGGGGTCAACGATCGTTTTCTCCCGGAACGCGCCCTCCGCTATCTCGACGGCGCCGGCATTGGGGGGCGAGTCTTCAACACGTTCCACTGGGGCGGGTACCTGGCCTGGCGTGACTTCCCGCGCCGGGCCCCGATCATCGACGGCCGCGGCTACCTGCCGCCCCGGCTCCTGGAGACGGTCTACTTCGCCAATACGAACCCCGANCTCCTTGAGCGACTTCATCAGACCTATCGCTTCGATGTCATCCTCGTCGCCTATCCCGGAATCCCGAGCGACATCCCCGAAGCGCCCGATACTGCAATCTCGTCGGCGTGGGCACTGGTCTACTGGGACGACGTCGCCGCGGTATTTTTGAGGCGCTCCCCGCGCCTCGCTCAGATCATCGGCCGAGACGAGTACCGCTATGTGAATCCGGCAAATGGGGTGCCTCATTTCCGGCTCGCCCTCGCCGACAACAGCAGGTTCCGCGCGATCGAGGCCGAGCTGCGCCGCAACGTCGGGGAAACCGGGTCTTCCATAGGTCACACGCTTCTGGGATTCGCGCGTCTCCAGGCCCGTGATTACGACAAGGCGATCGAGGCCTTCCGACTCGCTCAGGGTTACAGCAGCGTTTGGCATGCGTCTCAGGGTTTGGCCCTGGCCTATTGGCAGAAGGGCGACCTTTCGCGAGCGATCGCGCATTACAGGGCGCTTGCGAGCCTGTCCGAGGATCCGACCTTCCTCTACAACATCGGCCTCGCGTTGGTCCAAACCGGGAACGATCGGGAGGCGGTCGCCTATCTCGAGCGCGCCCTCGCCAGAGACCAACAGTTCCTGCCGATCTACCCCCTCCTCGTCAGCGCCTACCGCAGGCTCGGCGAGAGTCAGCGCGAACAGGAACTGGGCCGCGCGTACTCCAACGCCCTGACGCTTGCCAAAGCGGCCGAGCACTTCAGAAAGGCCGGGGAACTCCACCGGAAAGGGAGGCTTGAGGAGGCTATCACGGAATTCAGGGCTTCTCTTCAGCTCAACCCGCGTAGCGCCCTCGCGCTGAGCAGCCTGGGCGATGTCTATATGCACCAAGGNCTGCTCGACGACGCGATCAGCCAGCAGCGTGCCGCTCTCGACGTTGACCCGAACTTTGCCAAGGCCTACTACGCCCTCGCGCTCACCTATCAAAAGCGCGGTGAGCCGGCCGCTGCCAAGGCCAACCTGGAACAGTACCTCCACCTCGAGCCCGGAGGCTACCTGTCCTGGCAGGCTCGTGAAGAACTGAACCGATTGCCCCGCTGAGGTTTTCCGCTCCTGACGGGCCAGTCGCTCGCGAAGAGCCCGCCGCCTCCGCTGAGCTCTCGAGCAGAGGCTACCAGACGATGAAGCGGCGCACGAATTTCCAGTAGGCGCTGAAGAGGGGATTCACGACGCCACGCAATACAGAGCTCTCCAGGGCCCCAAACTCGATCCGGTCGGTCATGTAGACACCAATGACTCGATCCGGGACGCGGCGGATCGACTGGACCTGACGACGCTTGCGCCGCAGATATGCCCACGTCCCTGCTCTCAGGAAGAAGGCATAGACGGCGAGCCGGGTCCTCAACCAGCCATGCCGGAGCGCGTACGCTAGTACCATAATCTCGAATGCGACGAGTGCCGGCGCGAGCAGCGCCAGCGTCCGTAACCGGTAATGCGTGAAGATATTGATAAGGCGGTTTCGCTCGATGTAGTAGAACTTCTCAGGACCTTTCTTGAAGTCGTACCCGTGAAACATCACCGCGCGCGGTGCCAGCAATATGTCGTAACCGTTCAGCCGGAGGCGCCACGAGAGGTCTGTGTCCTCGTGGTACATGAAGAACACTGGGTCGAAAAGGCCGACGATTCTCAGCGCGCTCGCACGAAGGAGGAGACCGGCGCCACTGGCATAAGGCACCTGCCGGATGGCGAGTGGCTGGTCGGGGCACCCATCTCCCCCCGAAAAGCCGATTCCCAGGAAATGAAGTTCGTTGCCCCAGGTATTGATGACCGTGCTGCCGTGCTGATCCTCACGAAGAATTTTGGGCTGAATCGCGCCAGCACCCGGGTAGCGTTCGGCGACAGCGAGTAGTTCGCGGAGCCACGCCGGATCCAGTACGATGTCCTGTGTGATGATGGCGATGTAGTCGGCCCCCCCGGCAAGTGCCTCGCGCATTCCGATCATCGCCCCACCCGCATATCCGGTATTGTGTCCGGGAGTGATCACCTGGACGTCGGGTGCATGCTCGACAAACCAACGCTGCGACGCACGCTCTGGTCCATTCTCGATCACGACGAGTCGATATCGGCCGCGCGGATACTCGAGCTGGCGGATGCTCGCGTAAAGACGCTCGAGATAGGGCTCTCCCAGGTATGTCACGAGGATGATTGCTACGGCAGGATCGGTTCTCGACGGCGCCTGAGCGATGATCTCCTCCGGCCGGCTTCAGCGCCGGTTCGCTAACAACGTCCAGCCTTAACGCCGCTCAGGGTGGCTGAGCCGGCTTTCCAGGAGGGCAAACTCCTGGGTGAGATTTTTCAACTGCGTCGTGAGCCGCGAAATGATGACTGAGTAGTGGATCGCGATAGCGAGTAAGAAGAGTAGCGAGCAAAGCAGGAGAGTCGTGACCGGAGAGACCGCCCCGATGACTCTCGTGATGAGAAGAAGGAGCTGTTGCCAGACAACGAGCAGGATCATGACAGCGCCGGTCAGCAACCACAGCCAGGAGTATTCCTCGCGCACTCGGCGCCGCCTCACCAACTCGATGATCAATAGGAAGACGATCAGCGAAATCAGGACGGCGAACACTTGCTGGTGCGGCGTCATCAGGAGTGGATCCATTGTCAGGTCTCCCTTCGTTCGATGACTTCGCGGCGTAACGGAGTCATGGAAATCGATAGAAGCATTTTGAACACGTAATAAATCGGGCGGAGGCCGGAATGCAGAGAGCGTGCGCCCGGCTTCCGATACATGCGGACGGGGACCTCCTTGATGCGGAAGCCGGCTCGCTTCAGCATCACCAGCACGTCGGCATCCGGATAGTCGGCGGGATAACGTTCGGTGGCGAAGAACTCGAGTAGATCGCGGTTGAGGGCCTGGAACCCGGACGTCACATCGGAGAAACGGACTCCCGTGAGCGCAAAGGCGAGAAAGCCGAAGAAGTGCATCCCGAGACGCCGCGCAGCCCCCGGCCAGTAGGTGTTTCCTCCGATGAACCGTGAACCCAGAGCGAGATCCGCTTCCCCACGCTCGATGACTTCAAGAAGAGCCGGGATGTCGCCAGGCTCGTGCTGGCCATCACCGTCGAGCTGAACGACGCAGTCGTACCCCTCGCGGAGGGCGAACTTGTAAGCGGTTTGCAGGGCCACCCCGTAGCCCATGTTGAAAGGCAGTCGCACGACACGCGTGCCGGCGCGCCGGGCGATGACCGCCGTGGCATCGCTCGAGCCGTCGTCGATGACGGCCACGGCCAACCCGAGGTCGAGGGCGGCGACGCGTTCGAGCACGCTTCCGATGGTCAGAGCTTCGTTGAAGGCAGGAATGACGACAAGCGGCCGCATGTTGGCGCGCTGTCTACTTACGGGCGCAGAAAATCATGCACCCTGATTGGGCTTGCCGCGGCAGCCGCTCAGCGCAGGCGAGCAGCAACGCCGGCAGCACGAGAAGTGCCCCGGCCCATCGACGGAAAAGCAGAGCTGGCGTCGCCGAACGGCCGTAGGTCCGGGGCGTTGAGACACCGGGTAGCAGCGAAAGCACGATGTCGCCGGCATTATCGATCAGCGAGTCCGGGGCTGACCGGAAATCTCGGTACCCGGCCGCGGCCAGCAGTCGACGAACGCCCTCGGCCGAGGGCACCATAAGATGGCGCGGGGCCTCGGTGATCGCACACCAACGCGCCTTGAGGAGCCTTGACTGCCAACTGTCGATCACCGGGAGGGCCAGAACGATCCAACCGCCCGGCTTCAGGACTCGGAGCACACGCCGCGCGGCGTCGAGGGGGGCAGGGATATGCTCAAGGACCGACATTAGGAGCACGGCATCGTAGCGGTTCTCCTCGATCGGCAAATCTTGCACAGCTCCCTCAAAGGCCCGCAGCCCGAGACGCTCACGTGCGTAGGTGACGTCGGTCGCAGAGATATCCACGCCTTCTACGTCGTAGCCGGCCAGGGCCAGTTCTTGCAAAAAGAGCCCGCTTCCGCATCCGACCTCGAGGATCCGTCCCGACCCGAGTCCGGTCAGCCGCCTAAAGATGCCGAGGCGCTGCAGGTAGAGGGGGCGGTAGAACGCGCGCCACTCGAGCGCGTGGAGAAGACGCTGAGGCAGGGATGTACGCGAGTCCTTGGTCTTGAAGGTGTAATCCGGGGGATAGAGTCGCGGAATCGCTTCTGGCGTCGGCATCGGGTCGAGGGTGGCCGAACCGCACTCCGCACATTTAAGAAAGCGGTACGGCTCGGTGACCACCCCATAGTGATCACGGACGCCCTCGTAAAGCAGCCCGAGGCGCCTAGAACCGCAGACGAGACAGGCGACTGTCGATCTACTCGTGAACGAATGCGCGGCCATCTTGACCTACCCCCCATCCGAATGCCGCCAGGGCAAGGCCGTAGCACGCCGCCCCCGTCCAGAACGATGCGGCAATACCCCAGCTCAGCGCGATGACGACAGCGAGCACCGAAGCACACACGGACGTGGCGCCATTGATTCCCCACAGCCACGGCGTCAGGGCGGGTGAGCGCTTTGACGCAAGCCTCATGCCGAGGGGAAACGCCATGCCCATGAAGAGGCCGAGCGGAAACAGTGTTACCGCCGCCACCAGGATCCTGATCACCGTCGTCGACGCCTCGTACATGCGGATCGCGTGCGGGGTCAGCCATCCAAACGCGACCAATACGCCCAGGAGGAGCATAAGCGGCCAGGCGAGGCGGCCATGGGCGGCCGCGTAACCAAGCCTGCCCACCACGTAGCTACCGATGCCGCTGGAGCCGAGCAGGGAGAAGAGGACGACTGAAAGCCCGTACGTCGGATGGCCCAGAAAGATGATCAGTCGCTGCATCTGCGAGATCTCGACCAGCATGAAGCCCAGGCCGATGCTGGCGAAGAAGATGAACAGCGATGTTGTCCCTCCGAGAGCCGTCTGGTCAGTGGTCAGGATCAAGGGGACGACGATGCAGAGGAAGGTTAGTGCAAGGACCGTGACGAGGAGCGTCCCCAGGATCGAGACCGCCTTAAGATTGATACTGTCGACCTCCTGCCTCTCAAAGATCAATCGAAGGGCATCGCGGAAGTAAAGCACATGAAAGAAAAAGGGGCTGTCATCGGTTGGCGCGGCGATATTGACCGGGAAAGCCGCCGTCGCTTTTGCAAGATCGTCAGCCGACGCCAAGGCCGCGAATATGCTGTCGTGCGCGTGTCGGGGACTCAGCACGACGTCGAACCGCATCGCGCGGGTGATCGCTTCCACGATGTCGACGTCATCGTCGGAGAACGGCGACGGGCTCACTAGGACGGTGGCCATGCCAACCGGCGCGACCCCGTCACCGTGCCGGGGCATCTGGCGCGCGATGATGATGTGGCGGCGAGGATCCTGAACACCCCGCGCTTTCAGTGAAACGCTGGCCAATGACGTGAGCCGGTAGATCTCGTCCGGCCGCGCTAGGAAGTAGTAGCGCGAGACGGCGAGAACACCATTTGCCGTTAGCCGTTCGAGGAAGATCCTCCAGGCCTCGGCCGTGTACAACGAGTTCTCGGTCAGGACGAAGGCGCCGGCAGCAGTGGCGGCCCAGGTGTCGATCACCGATATCTGGATGATGTCGAATCGCTCCTTCTGCCGGGCGATGTAACTCCGAGCTTCATCATTCACGAACCTGACGCGGGGCTGTCGATCCAGATGACCCGTAAAATCCCCGAACCGGGCATTCACCGTGTCGATGATGTCTTGGTTGATCTCCAGCCCCAGCACCGACTGCTGCCCAAACAACAGGGCGGAGAGGATGTCTCTCCCGCCACCGACGCCAATCACCAAGACCTTCGCATTCTGCCTGATGTAATGGGGGAGATTCGTGATGTCGTACTTCAGATGCTCCAGATTTTCCATGGTCCCGTCGAACGCTGTCAGCACCGTCCCCGCCGCCGCGTCTATCAGCAACGCGAGCTGACGGACGCCCCGATCGGGACGGTAGACAGGGCTGAGTCCCCAGCCCTTGGGCACCGACAGCCCAGTCGGATCGCCGTACACGGTGATCCGAGAAAATGAGTTCCACTTCTCGTACAGTGGGCGGCCTTCCAGCGCGCCCTTCACCCATTGCAGCCGCAGCAAAGGCGCCTGCTGACGCGCCAGCACCGTGTGAACCCCCGCAAACGACGCGAAGATCACGGTGGTCACGACCGCCGCGCGTCTCAGTCCACGATGGCCTGCGCGGGCGAGGAAACACACGGCGCCCAGACTCGCGATGCAGCCGATGACAACCACCGCTGTCGGACCGTCGGTGACGTTCAGCGTATAGATGACCAGTACGCATCCGGTGGCCGCGCCGATGAGGTCGACGGCGTACAGGCGGCTCACGTGTCGCGGAAACCTGGTAAGGGACAGGGCGACGCAGATGCCGCTAAAGATGAACGGCACGGCGATGATGGCGTAAGCCACCATGCTCGACATCACTTCGAGGAGGGACAACTCGGCGCCGAAGGGGTGCAGGAGCTGGATGAGAAAGCTGCCGACCACCGAGACGGCGAACAACAGGGCGCTCAGGGCCAGATGGTTGGTGAGGCGTTCGCGCGAAAAGAAATTCGACCCTAGATAAACGATGACGGCGCCGATGGTCATGCCGAACATTGCGACGGAGATGGCCACGAACGCGAAGTGATACCACATCGTGACGCTGAAGATGCGGGTCAAGACAATCTCGTACATGATCGTCGCGAGGACGACCTGGAAGAGCCCTACGTAGGTCGCTGTCTTCGGAACGGACTCTGCGTTCACCCGCCTCCGTCCTCGGTTCGACCAGCGTTCTGAGTGGCTCCTCTACCATAGCGCCGGGGGTTGCGGTTCTCCAAGCAACTCTCTGCGCAACCGGTTCGCCTCCATGCGAGCCGTGATGCTGCCCCCCTGCCGTTCCTGGTGGGGTTCGATCTGGTCCTGCAGCGTTGGTGCCGAGGGTNNCTTCAAGCGAATACTCTTGACAAATATCGTCCGGGCATTTGACGCTGGTGACAGAGTCGGCACTGTGACGATGTTGCAGAAAAAGGACACTATAAAAGCGACGGAGTCTTTACCAAAGCGTCTGGACCCCGAGAGGATTCTTCGCGTTTTTGTGCGGGCGCGCCTCGCGCTGGCCGGACTTCTCGCGGTTCTCGTGCCTCTCATGCCGCCCGACCTCGTCCCGAGGGTGAACACCGGCATTCTCCTCGTGGTGCTCCCGGTCGTCGCCGCGTCCTCCGGTGTCCTGCTCCTGCGGGGTTCGGTCGGCCGTCCGCGCCGCGCGGCGTGGTACCTCTGTCTCCTCGACGCCACCCTCATCACGGCAGTGGTGGCCGCGACCGGTGGCGGTCGGTCGATCCTGGCTTTCCTGTACGTCCTGCTGGTGACGGCCGCCTGCGTGCTCCTTTCCCGCACGGGGAGCCTCGTCATCGCGGCGCTGTCCAGCGCGCTTTACACCGGCCTGGTGTTCTTTCGTACGGTCGTCCCCGTCACCTACTTTTGGGAGCCGGTCGGCGAAGGGGTCGCGCTCGAAGTACTCGCGATGTTCGTCAACACAGGAACGCTCCTCGTCGTCGCGATCGTCGCCGGCGGTCTGGCGGAACGTTTCCTGGCCACCCGACAGCAGCTCGAGACGCGGCAGAAAGATCTGAGCGACCTCCAGGTGTTCAAGGATCTCATCTTCCAATCGGTCGGCACCGGACTGATCGCGCTGGACCAGAACCACCTCATCACCGCCTTCAATCGAGCCGCGGAAACCATCACCGGGCTGCCGGCCGAGCAGGCGATCGGTCGACCATGGCCGGCCATCTTCGGAGACGTCCTCCCACTCGCCGACATAGACGCGGCGATTTCCGAGAGCCCGCGGACCTCCATCTGGCGCGAGATCGAGTTGGGCCGGGCCGATGGCGCCCGCGTTCCCGTCCGTGTCACCTGCTCCGCCCTGGTGTCCGGCGAGGGCAGCCGCCTCGGGTTGATCGCGGCCTGCGAGGACCTCTCGGCCATGCGTGAAATGGAGGCCAGAATCCGCCGCGCGGACCGCCTGGCGAGCCTCGGCCGCATGGCGGCGAACATCGCGCACGAGATCCGCAATCCCCTGGCCTCCCTGACCGGGGCCATCGAGGTCCT
>JGI25382J43887_10000657_pt1 | contig 12360 bp, 8 predicted proteins | sample GraSoi013_1_40cm_3_FD_43887 | JGI IMG/M metagenome (IMG submission 43887) | reverse complement strand
CAACGGTTACAGAACACACCGTGGCCCACTTCGAGGTCACGGACCTCGAGTCGGAGATCCGCGACCTTGACGCCAAAGGGGTCAAGTTCCTCGACTACGCCGAAGGGCCGTTCCGTACGACGGGCCACATCGCGCAAATCGGATCTGCTCGCGCAGCATGGTTCCGCGACCCAGATGGGAACACCCTCGGGCTGCGTCAGGGCTAAGGCCCTTCCGTGGCCGCGCGGATTGCCTCCCACACGCGCATGGGGTGCAGCGGCATGTCGATGTGGCGCACGCCGAGGTGGGAAACAGCGTCGATGACCGCGTTCTGAACCGCCGCGGTGGACCCGATCGTCCCCGACTCCCCGACCCCCTTCGCCCCCAACGGGTTGTGCGGCGATGGCGTCTCAGTGTGCAGGGTCTCGATCGGAGGGATCTCCCCAATCGACGGGATCGTGTAGTCGATGAGGCTCGCCGTCAGCGGCATTCCTTCAGCGTCGTAAACGAACTCCTCATACAGCGCCTGCCCGACGCCCTGGGCAACGCCACCGTGCACCTGTCCCTCGACCAGCATCGGGTTGAGGATCGTGCCGCAATCATCGACAGCGATGTGGCGGATAAGCCGAGCCTCGCCTGTCTCGACGTCCACCTCCACCACCGCCACATGGCACCCAAATGGAAATGTCTGGTCCCCCTGGAAGAATTCATCCTCCGCCGAGAGCCCAGTGGTCGACGCCAGCTCAGCCCAGCCGAGCGCGGTCTCAGGCACCCCCCGAACGCCAAACCGACCGCCGGGAAAACGCTCGATATCTTCAATGCCGGCCTCCAGCCGGCGCGCAGCCTCCTCGCGCGCCTTCTCGATCAGCGAGATGCAGGCACCGCGCACGGCGCTGCCGCCGATCTGGAGCGACCGCGACGCGTACGTCCCATCGCCGCTCGCAACTAAGCCGGTGTCCGACGAAACCACCCCCACCGTTTCGATCGGAACCTCGAGCAGCGCAGACGCAATCTGCGCATATGCGGTCTCATGTCCCTGTCCGGTCGAGGTGGTCCCACATTGGACNGTGACCGTGCCATCGGCGTCCACGCGCGCGGCGCCATATTCCGTCGGCGTCAGGACGGCGGTCACCTCGACGTACGAGGAGATTCCGATTCCCAGCTGCACTCGATCTCCGCGCTTGCGGCGCGCGTTCTGCTCGCGGCGCAGCGACGTATAATCCGCCGCTTCCAGCGCCGTGTCGAGCGCATGGCGATAGTCGCCCGAGTCATAAGTGACGCCGGTGGGCGTTGTGTGCGGAAACGGGCCCGACAACAGGTTGCGACGGCGCAGCTCCGCCGGGTCTAGGGAGAGCTCAGCGGCGAGCATGTCCATCGCNCGCTCGATCAGAGACACCGCCTCGGGGCGACCGGCGCCGCGGTACGAGGACACGACCGTCGTGTTCGTGGCTGCCGTCTGGGCCCGGAATCGCACCTTGGGGATGTCGTACGCGCCGGGCGACATCTGGCCGGTGTAGACGGGCATTCCCGCGCCTTGCCCGGGATACGCCCCCGCGTCACCGATGACGTTCACGTCCAGGCCGACGACCCTTCCCTCTCGCGTGGCCGCCAGTGCGACCTCCTGCACCTGTGCGCGCCCGTGCGTCATCGCGACCATGTTCTCCGAGCGGTACTCGAACCAGGTGACCGGCNGGCCCAGCTTCACCGCGATCGCCGCTATCACNCTCTGCTCGGGGTACGTCGCGAGCTTGGCGCCGAATCCTCCCCCGACGTCGCCTGTGATCACGCGCACCTTGGACTCGGGCAACCCGAGCATGTCCGCCACCTCCGCACGAACGCGGAACGGAATCTGTGTCGACGTCCACATGCGGATTCCGCCCTCCCGATCCGGCTCCACGACGACTGAGTTCGACTCGATGGGGACCGCTGCCAGCCGCTGGTTAACAAACCGGCCGCGCACAATGACCTCGGCGCCCTGCAGCGGATCGTCATCGTCGCCCAGCGAGATCGTCGACGCCACGTTGTCCCCCTTGGCCGGATGCAGGACGGCAGCGCTCGGATCGAGTGCGGCGTGGGGGTGGACAACGACNGCCAGCGGCTCGTAATCGACGACCACCGCCGCCGCGGCATCGATCGCCTCTCCCAGCGTCTCGGCAATCACGACAGCGATCGCGTCGCCGACGAACCTGACCACGTCGGCGGCCAGCGGCGGCCGCGACATCTCGTCCAGCGACGGGAATTCCTGGGGCTTCAGACCGAGGTCGCGCGCGAGGAAAATGCGCGCGACGCCCGGCATCGCAGCCGCGGCNCCGGTATCGACGTTTCCGAGACGCGCGTGCGCGAGAGTCGAGCGGACGAATACGGCGACCAGGACGCCCTCGGGTCGAATGTCGCTCGTGTATCGCCCCGCGCCGGTGACAAGCCGCGGATCCTCGCGCCTCTTGACGACGCCGCCCAATGCCGCGCTGACGGCCAAGCCTAGAGCTCGTCCAGGTTCTCGACGATCGCCTCTTGCGTGGTGCGGGCGATCACGACCACCGCCTCCTGGTCGGAGTTTGCGTTGGACTCGATGTGATGGACGAAGGGCGGCACGTAAACGTAATCGCCTGGTTTTGTCTGCAGCCGCACCTCCCGTCCGTCTTCCGAATAGATGAACTCGGGGTTTCCCGCGACNACATAGATCCCGGTTTCGCTCTCGCCATGGTGGTGCGGTCCCGACGACACGCCCGGCGCGACGTGCGTCTCGCCCATCCAGATCGCGCGGCTGCCAACCGTATCGCCCGACAGGGCGGCCATGCGCGACATGCCCGATGTCTGCGCGGTGGCGGGCGTGCGCGCCTCCGCGGGTACGTGGTGGAGCCTCCCCACGGCAGCAACGATACTTCCATCGAGGATGGCTGATCGCGCGAGGCGTTGGGGTGTGGTGCCCGAGTACTTCGCCTTCAGGGGCGATCGCGTCGTGGCGAGCCCCAAGGCACAAGACGCAGTCCTCGCATCCCTCGGCGCGACCAGGGCGCGGCCGCCACGCATGAAGCGTTACGCAGTGCCCGACGACGCGTGCGCACAGGCTCCGGATCGCGCCTGGGGCTGGGCGATCCAGCTCTATGCGCTGCGCTCGCGCGACAGTTGGGGCGTCGGCGATTTCGGCGACCTCCGCCGCTTCGCGCGCTGGGCACGCCGGCGCGGCGCGAGCTTGATCCTCATCAATCCGCTCGGCGCGCAGGTGCCGAGCCTTCCGTACGAACCATCCCCCTACTACTCATCGTCCAGGCGCTTCTTGAACGCCGCCTACATAAACGTGGACGCGATCTCCGGCGCGGAACGATGCGCGCCCGATCTCGAGTCGCTCCGCAACGCGGCGCAGGCGCTCAATGCGCGTCGCCTCATCGACTACGACCAGGTCTTCGAGCTCAAGTCGAAGGCCCTGGAGCTGATATTTCGCGCGGCGCCGCACCCTCGCGGCCTGAAGGCGTGGATCCAGAAGGAAGGCGACGGCCTGCGTGACTTCGCAACCTTCAATGCCCTGGCGGAAACCTTCGGCCGCGCCTGGCGCAGCTGGCCCGAGGGCGTGCGGCAGCCACGAGGCGCCGAGGTGGAGAACCGGCGCCGCGAGCTGCACGAGCGCATCAACTTCCATCAGTGGCTGCAATTCCATCTGGATCGCCAGCTCGAGCAGGCGGCCACCGAGATCGGCATGATCACCGACGTTCCCCTAGGTTTTGCGTCCGACAGCTTCGACGCATGGCGCTGGCAACACTTGCTTGCGCCGGACATGCGAGTGGGGGCACCTCCCGATGAGTTCTTTCAGGATGGACAGGATTGGGGCGTGCCTCCGTTCGACCCCTGGAAGCTGCGTGCCGCACGATGCGAGCCGTTCGTCGAGGCGATCCGGAGCGCGGCCAGGCATGCGGCGGGCGTGCGGCTGGACCACGTGATGAGCCTCTTCCGCCTGTTCTGGATCCCGAGCGGCATGCAGGCCCCGCAGGGTGTCTATATGCGATACCCGGCGGACGAGCTGCTCGCGTTCCTTGCCGATGAGAGCCGGCGCTCGAACGCATTCGTGGTCGGCGAGGACCTCGGCCTGGTCGAGCCGTCAGTGCGCAACCGGCTGCGGAAGCGCGGCGCGTTGTCGTATCGGCTGCTGTGGTTCGAGGGCGCGTCGCCGGGCAGGTGGCCGCGCGACGCTGTAGGAGCGGTGNGCACGCACGATCTGCCGACGGTGGCCGGGATCTGGAACCTGACGGAGCCTGACCNNAGGCTGCACCGCCTTCGCCGGCGTTTGCTCGATGTGACCCGTGCGCCGGAGGGACGCTCCGCGTTCGANGTGGCCATNGCCGCCTACAGGGTGCTGGCGAGGGCGCGCTCNCGCATCGTCCTCGCGCAGCTGGAGGATGCGATCGGCGTCGAGGAACGGCCCAATGTGCCCGGCACGACTACGGAGTTTCCGAACTGGCGTCTCGCCCTCCCGCTCTCTCTCGAGGAGATCGAGAGATCTGCGGGCACGCGTCGAATCGCATCCGTGATGAGGCGCGCCGGCCGTACCCTCACTTCTACCTTATGAGTGCACGCTTCGCCGCCACGGTCGGCAACGGCCGGCTCCTGGCCAGGATTGGACGCGACGGCAGCTTGATCGGGCTGAGAGCTCCGCATCTGGACCGGGAGCTGATCGACAGACCGGTACACGCCGTGCTGGCGCTGCCTGCGGGTCGGCGACGCCTGAGCGGCAGAGGATGGAAGCACCACCTCGAGTATCTGCGCGGCACCGACGTGCTCCGTGTGCTGTCCCGCCACTCGAGCGGAATCAGGGTTGAGCGGCGGCTCGCCGCAATCGGTGAAACCCTGCAGTCTGCGTTCCGCTTCGACGGCGAGGCGGAGGTGGGATGGGAGCATGGGCTGGGAGAAGTCATGCCCCAGGCGGGGTTGAGCTTCAGTGAAGCGTGGCCTGAAGGATTTGACGAACCGCCGCTGCGTGGGGCAACGCGCGCCGCGGTGGTGGCGCGTGTTCCACACCTCACGGATCGCACCGCCGTCACNGACCTGTACGCGCGAAGCGTGCTCGTCATCGCGCAGCACCAGGATCGCTCGGGCGCATTCGTCACAGGCGCCGGCGACGACGTTCTGCTGGCTCACGCCCTCGACGCATGCGGCGAGCGCGGTGCGGCCCGGGCTTTCTTTGAATGGGCTGCCGCCAATGGACGGATCGATCGGCAGCTGCCGGCGCCGCAGCTTACNGGCCCTGGCGGAGTCCTTTGGAGCGCGTGGCAGGACGCGGTTGCTGGGCGTCGTGCCGGCGCTGTCGCCGCGCTCCACTCGGCTGTCGTGAAGCGATCGCCCCTGAAGCTGTTTCTCGGCGCCGGTGGCGTCGACCTCCGCGCCCATGCGCTGCTCCTGCTCACGGTCCACGCGCTGATCCCTTCCGTCGCCGGCGGCGAAGACGCCTTCTTCGAGAACCAGGCGAGGGCTCAGCTCACGCGGCGATCTCGCGCGCTCTACGCGGGCGCTTTCCACGCCGGAATGCCCGAACCTGGCGACGTCCCACGCCTTGTGGCAGAGGTGCGTCCGGATCTCGAAGTTGCCGAGGTCACCGTGGATGTCGCGGGCCGGCCGCCGATGCAACTCGAGGCTCATGCCGCGGAGCCTGGCCAGCCGGCACGCTGGAGTGGCCCCATACCACCAACGGAAGCAGGTGGCGTCACCCACTATCGAGTCCGCATCCACCTGCGCGATGCGGACACGACGCCGATCTGGGCCTCGGATTCGGATCCCCGGCCAGGCGGGCAGCTGTTCGCGGTCGAAGCATCGCCGCCTCCTCCGCCGGCTTGGGTGCGTGACGCGCTGTGCTACCACGTGATGGTCGACCGCTTCGCGAGACCTGGAGAGAGCTTGCCGCCGCCCGGCGACGCCACTGCGCTCTACGGGGGAACGCTGGATGGAATTCGCGAGCACATCGATCACATCGCCAGCTTGAGCTGCAACGTGCTTTGGCTGAGTCCTGTGCACCAGAGCCCGTCGTATCACGGCTACGACCATGAGGACTTCCTGGCGGTAGAGCCGCGGTATGGCGGCGATGCGGCTCTGGTGCGCCTCGTGCAGGCGGCTCACAGCAGGGGCATGCGCGTGCTGCTCGACTTCGTCCCCAATCACACAGGTCGCGGCCATCATCTCTTTCGCGACGCGATAGAGCACGACACCGACGCCGCCGGCTACTACCGCTTCTGGCAGTGGCCGCACTACTACCGCTGCTTCGGTGACGTCATCACGCTCCCCGAGCTCGACACCGGTGACAGCCGCGTGCAGCAGCACCTCGTCCGCGCCGCCCAGCATTGGCTGACCGCGTACGGCGTCGACGGCATCCGGTGCGACCACGTGGCGGGAGTCGATCCCGCTTTCTGGGTCGAGCTGCGGCGTGGCTTGCGCGATGTGAGGCCGGAGCCATTGGTCCTCGGCGAGGCCACCGGCGTGCCGGACTGGCTGGCTCGCTACGCGGGCCGCCTGGACGCGATCTTCGATTTCGACCTCACGTACTACGTGCGCCAGGCGCTGGCGCGAGGGCGGATGAGCGCGGACGCATTCGCCGGCTGGCTCGATGCGCATGAGCACGCTTACCCGGGCCTGGCACTCGCGACTCTCATGGACAACCACGACATGAACCGCTTCCTCTGGATGGCGGGCGGCAATACGGATCGCCTCAAGCTGGCGGCGACGCTGCTGCTCACGCTGCCGGGGATGCCAGTCATCTACTACGGCACCGAGGTCGGCGTCAGCCAACGACAAGACGGCGCGATCGAGAACGCCGAGGCACGGCTGCCGATGTTGTGGGGCGGCGATCAAGACGAGGACTTGTTGGCGCATTTCCAGCGTCTTGGACGAATGCGCCGCGAGTCGCCCGCACTGCGTCGGGGCGTGAGACGCACGGTGTTCGCGGACCGTGAGGTGTTCGCTTACGAGCGCGTCATGGGCGACGAGTCAGTGCTGATAGCGCTCAACTTCAGCGAACAGTCGCAACGCCGCGAGCTGCCTGATGTCGGCATCGCCCTCGAGCTTGGACCGCTCGGATCGCTCGTGACAGAGCCTAGTACGATTCGATCATGACCGCCTCTCACTCGAAACTAGCGGGCACCGACCTCGGTTACTACCCGCTTGCCGCATACCCATCGAGCCTGCCGATGACGGTCAAGGTCCTCCTCGAAGGCCTGCTGCGGATGAGTGAGTCCGGGACCGCGGATGAGGCGAGCGTGCATGCCCTGGCGTCGTGGCCGTCTCCGCCGCCAAAAGAGGCAGAGCTTCCGTTCCTCCCCGCCCGCGTCCTCATGCAGGACTTCACCGGTGTGCCCGCGGTCGTTGACCTCGCGGCGATGCGGTCGGCGATGCAGCGCGCGGGCAAGGATGCCGGCAAGGTCGATCCCTTGGTCCCGGTCGACCTCATCATCGACCACTCGGTGCAGGTCGACGCCTTCGGGTTCCGCGACGCGTACACACGCAACATAGAAAAGGAGATCGAGCGGAACCGCGAGCGCTATTCGCTGCTGCGATGGGCCCAGCAGGCGTTCCACAACTTCTCGCTGGTGCCGCCTGGCATGGGGATCTGCCACCAGGTGAACCTCGAGTACATCGCCAAGGTCGTCCAGGTTCGCGACATCAANGGACGAANGGTGGCCATCCCCGACACGTTGATGGGCACCGACTCGCACACGACGATGGTCAATGGACTCGGCGTTCTTGGTTGGGGCGTCGGCGGAATCGAAGCAGAGGCGGCGATGCTCGGCCAGCCCGCGTACCTCGCCCCGCCGATCGTCGTGGGCGTTCGCTTCAGCGGCGCTCTTCCTGCAGGTTCTACCGCCACCGACCTGGTGCTCACGCTCACCGAGATGCTGCGCAAGCACGGTGTTGTCGACAAGTTCGTCGAGTTCTGCGGCGATGGCCTGTCCAGCCTCTCAGTGCCCGACCGCGCGACGCTGAGCAACATGTGCCCGGAGTACGGCGCCACGTCGGCGCTGTTCCCCGTCGATGCTCAGACGCTTCGCTACCTGGATGGCACTGGCCGCAGCCGNGAGCAGATAGAGCTNGTCGAGCGCTACACCAAGGAGCAGGGACTGTTCCGCGTCGACGGCGCGGCCACCCCGAAGTTCAGCGAGCTGCTCGAGCTGGACCTCACCAAGGTCGAGCCAAGCCTGGCGGGTCCGAAGCGGCCGCAGGACCGAGTGGCGCTGCCGCACGTCTGGGAGAGCTTCACATCCGCGTTCGGCAACGGTCCGCGGCCCGATCCCGATGCGGTGTCGAAGCTCGCAGAGGAGGGCGGGCCGGTGAACGGCCGCGCGGCGGTGGCGGTCGAGGCCAAGCCGNCGGCGCGGCTGGAGAACGGCTGCGTTGTCATCGCCGCGATCACCAGCTGCACCAACACTTCCAATCCGTCGGTCATGGTCGCGGCGGGGCTGCTCGCCAAGAAGGCGGTCGAGCTCGGCCTGGAGGTGAGGCCCTATGTGAAAACCAGCCTCGCTCCGGGCTCGCGGGTGGTGACCGACTATCTACAGACCGCCGGCCTGATGGAGCCGCTCGAGAGGCTTGGTTTCTATCTCGTCGGTTTCGGATGCACCACGTGCATCGGCAACTCGGGCCCGCTCGCCACACCAGAGATCGAGGCCGCGGTGGTCAAGGAAGACCTGAGCGTGGTCGCGGTCTTGTCTGGCAACCGAAATTTCGAATCCCGTATCCATCCGCTCGTCAAGGCGAGCTACCTGGGTTCCCCTCCGTTGGTGGTCGCGTATGCGCTGGCGGGCACCGTGAACATCGACCTGACCAAAGACCCGGTCGGCAAGTCGCGGGATGGCAAACCGGTGATGCTGTCGGAGCTCTGGCCGTCGCAAGCGGACGTGAACGCGGTCGTCCAGAAATGCGTGCAGCAGGACATGTTCAAGCGCGAGTACTCGCGCATCTTCGACGGCGATGAGCACTGGAAGACGATGACGGCTCCCACCGGCCCCATCTTTCAGTGGGATCCGAATTCGACCTATGTCAAGGAGCCGCCCTATTTCGAGGGCTTTGGGCCGCAGCCAAAGCCACTCATCGACATAGAGGGCGCACGCGCACTGGTCGTCCTCGGCGATTCGGTGACCACGGACCACATCTCACCGGCCGGCGCGATTCCGGCCGACAGTCCGGCAGGCCGCCACCTCATCGAGCACGGCGTGCAGAAGCCCGACTTCAACAGCTACGGGTCGCGGCGCGGCAACCACGAGGTGATGGTGCGGGGAACGTTCGCGAACATCCGGCTCCGCAACAAGCTTGTCGAGCGCGAGGGCTACTGGACGCGGCACCTTCCGTCCGGCAATGAGACGACGGTCTATGACGCCTCGGTGCGGTACCGCGGGGAGAACGTGCCGCTGATAGTGGTCGCCGGCAAGGAGTACGGGTCCGGCTCCTCGCGCGACTGGGCCGCGAAAGGTCCTCTGCTGCTCGGGATCCGCGCCGTCATCGCGGAAAGCTTCGAGCGGATTCATCGCTCGAACCTGGTCGGGATGGGAATCCTGCCGCTCGAGTTCGGGCACGGCGAGAATCTGCAGTCCCTGGGGTTGACAGGCCACGAGGTGTTCACGATTCGCGGCGTGGACGCACTGACTCCCGGCCAGACGGTCGGGTCGTGGCGAAGGCGGACTCAGGCAAGACGACTACCTTCAAGACCCACGCACGCGTCGACAACGACACGGATCGCGACTACCTGCACCACGGGGGCATCCTGCCGCTCGTGCTCCGCGAGCTGATCGCCAAGTAGCGGTGGCAAGGCACAGCCTCGCTCGCGCGCGAGTCGCCAATGCACTTGGGGCGACGGCTGTCGGCGCCGTGGCGTTTGGCGCGCTGGCAATCGGGGCCGTGGCCATCGGCCGGCTGGCGATCGGTCGGGCGCGCGTGCGGCAGTTGGAGATAGACGAGCTGGTCGTGCACAAGCTCACGCTGCCCGAAATCGAGCGGCAAAAAGACTAGGAGACCTCCACACTCGGCGATAAGCGCTAATTACCCTATTCGGCCTTCCTCGTCATCCCGTTGGTTGGGGTCGCGANTGCGGTTGCCGTGCTCATCTTGTNGAACCGTCGAACCTTCCTCAACCGCGAGGTGCTCGCGGGCGACCTAGGGCTTGACGAGCGGCTCGTCCAGAACCGGAACCAGGCCTTTCGCATCGCCTTTCAGGTATTTGCTCCGGTCGCTCTCATTGGCTGGATCGTGAGCTTTCTGGCCATCCAGCTTCAGGGCATCGAGCGCAGCCTGAGCAACGCGTTCCTGATCTACCTGGGAGTGGCATTGCTCGGGACTACGCTGCCCACGGCCATATGGATATGGCGCGAGCCCGATCCCGCCGAGCCGGAACCGCCTACGCGCTAAGCCGCGGCGTCAGCAGTCCGGATCGGAACCCGGCGCTCGTGTCCGCACTCGGGACATTCGTAGAGCCCGACCACCGTGTCCGGCCGTGTCGAGTCCGAGTGCATCGTGCGCAGCTTCATTGGCACCGATGACTCGTGGCGCTCACATGCGGGCGCGTCTTCGTCCACGCCTCCAAGACTACGCACTGCGTCGAAAGGAACCTAGTGTGCCCTCCACAAGCCCAGCCGCTCAGCCATTGTCCCTCGCGCACACACATAATGGAGACAACATGGCGACCAGGAAGGCTGCCAACGAGCTCAGCGAGCCACGGCCCACCGTAAGGGAGGCAATGCGCTTTGGCGCGTTCGCCACAGCCAGGCTTGTCGCCGGCGGCGAGGGCCTCGACCGACCGATCGAGTGGGTTCGGATGATGGAAACGCCGGAGGTGCAGCCNCGCGCAGGCGATCTCATGCTGACTACCGGGTTCCCGATCAAGGACGACCGCGACGCGCAGGTGCGCCTGATCAGCCGCATCGCAGAAGGCGGCGGCGCGGGCCTGGTGGTGCGTCCTCACCCGTACCTGCGCAGGCTTCCGCCCGAGATGCTCACCGAGGCCGACCGGCTGAACGTCCCGGTGTTCACCGTCGGCGCCGACGTCCAGATGATCGACCTGATGACACCGCTCCTCGAACGGATCATCAACGCCGAACACTGGCGCCTCAAGCGCTCGCTCGACATCCACCGCCGCTTCACGGAGCTGGTGCTCGACGGCAAAGGCGTCAACGAGATCTGCAAGACGCTGGCCGAGCTGCTCGAGAGCGCGGTCGTCATAGAAGACGCGAGCTTTCACCTCCTGGCGCACGCGGGCGGCGTGGGCGATCCGCACCGTAAGGAGACCATCCAGCGGCAGGGCACCCCGCAGCGCGTGCTCTTCGATCCCCAGATCCAGCGCATGCTCCGCGACCTCGAAGCGAAGCGGGGTCCGGTCAAAGTGCCGGCCTTCCCGCACGTGGGGATGTCGCGCGAGCGCCTGATCGCCCCCATTCTCGCCGCCAACCAGGTGCTGGGCTACATCTCGGTCCTCGATCACCCTCCCCACCACGAGGAGCTCGCCTTCATGGCCATCGAGCAAGCGGCCCTCGTGCTGGCCCTTGCGATCGCTAAAGAGCGTGAGCTCGCCGAGGTCGAAGGCCGAGTTCGCGGCGAGTTCCTGGAAGACCTGCTGCATGGGACCTACGGGGACGACGCGGCGGCCCAGCGCAGGGCGCGACACCTCGGCTACCCGCTGCACGGCAGCCACATCGTGATGCTCGTCGACATCGACGACTTCCGCGGCTTCAACCGGGCACGCCAGGTTTCGGAGGACGCGATCCAGGCCCTCAAGCGCGAGTTCCTTCGGCGCGTCGCCGGGGTCGTCCGCGCCAGCTATCCGCGGGCGCTCGTTCAGGGCCGTTCGGACAGCGTGGTCTCCCTGCTGCCCCTCGGCACCGAGCCCGGCGACCACCAGGCTCGAGGCCGCGCGCTCGGGATGCAGGTGCGCCAGACCATCGCCGACTGGAAGCCGGGTTTCACTGTGTCCGTCGGTTTCAGCGGGCCCATGGAGGCGCCCGCNGGCGTGGCGGCCGCGCAGCGCGAGGTGGTGTCGGTGATGGATTCGCTTGCGCGGTTCAAGCGGTGGGGCCAGGTCGTGTCGGTTCCCGAGCTGGGGCTGACTGGGCTGCTCGCCGCCGTGACCGATGAGCGTCTTGTGGACTACAGCCGCCGGCACCTGGGCCCGCTGATGGAGCACGACCGGACGCGCAAGGGCAGCCTCGTATCCACGCTTCGCGCGTACCTGGAGACAGGCGAACAGCAGCAGGCGGCGAGCCGGCTGCGCGTGCACCCGAACACGCTGCGCTACCGCCTCGATCGAATCCGCGAGATCAGCGGCGTCGACCTCGAGGACCCGGAAACGCGCCTCAACCTCGCTGTCGCCTTGCGCGTCCAGGCCCTTTTGGGTATGTGACGAGCGCATAACGATTCTCGGCA
>JGI25382J43887_10000653_pt1 | contig 12372 bp, 10 predicted proteins | sample GraSoi013_1_40cm_3_FD_43887 | JGI IMG/M metagenome (IMG submission 43887) | reverse complement strand
CAGCAGCTCGAAGCCATCGCGCGCGACCGCCGGTCCGGCGCGGCCCAGCTTGCTCTCCGCGCGGTCACGGACCTCCAATCCTGGCTGCGCCGCCACCCCAAACCCACCGAACAGGAGTTGCTCGACATCGCCAGCGCGCTGCTAAGGGCACAGCCCTCAATGGCGCCATTACTGCGCTTGGCAAACGAACTGGCACTGGCCGCAGACGCCGAGGATGCTTCCAGGGCCTTTCCATTCTCCCTTTCCCAATTGCATAAGGCGCTGGTAAGTGCCCCNGGGAAAATCGCAAACCACTTTTGGCGCGCGCTACCTCGTCATCCCGACAGGTTCATGACCTATTCCTACAGCTCGACCGTGTTGAAAGCCCTGGTTCGCGCACGGTCGCGCATTCGGATTGTCTACTGCTCGGAGAGCCGCCCGGGTTACGAAGGACGCACCATGGCGAGCAAACTGGCGCGCGCGGGAATCTGGGTATGCCTGAAGACGGACGCTGCCCTGTTTTCCATGGCCCCTTTTGGGCATCTAGTTTTGGGCGCGGATAAGGTCTTGCGAAACGGCTTCGAGAATAAGATTGGAACCGACGTTCTGGTCGAACGCGCACACAGGGGAGCTATCAAGGGACACATGAGAAAAATGAGATTCTGGGTGCTCGCTGACACGACAAAGTTTTGGCCAGAATCTGTTAATGCCNTGTCTCCATTCTGGAAACTGATTCAGGGACCGCACGCAGAGGTGTGGAAAGAAGCGCCGAAGGGATTGTGGGTGTCCAACAACTACTTCTGTGGTGTGCGTTTCTTCTCCCCAATGCGGATTCTGACTGAACGCGGGTGGATGACGCCAAAGCAGGTGCGNGGATATCTCAAGAATATCCGGATTTCGCCGAGGCTGAAGGAGCTGGCCAATTGACAGCGGTGCCGAGGCCGAATATCGTGCCTCTTCCCGTGTTCTACGGGACGGAGATATGCCGGGCTGAAGCCCGGCGCTACAGGAGCCGAGTGGTAAAAAACGCCGGCGGGGACGCTGGCGCTCCTGAAGTACGGTGCCAGATGAAATTCCAAATGAGGTGAGATGGCAGCCAAGGTCAAACGCGTGCGCAAGGCGGTTCTGCCCGCGGCAGGGCTGGGGACGCGGTTTCTGCCCGCTACCAAGGCACAGCCGAAGGAAATGCTGCCGGTGGTGGACAAGCCGCTGATCCAATACGTGGTCGAGGAGTGCGTCGCCTCGGGCATCGAGAACATCATCATCGTCACAGGCAAGGGCAAGAATGCGATTGAAGACCATTTCGATTCGGCGCCGGAACTGGAACGCTTCCTCGAACAGCGCGGTAAGGTCAAGCAGGCCGAGATGGTCCGGCAAATCAGCAACATGGTCCACTTCAGCTACACGCGGCAGAAGGAGCCGCTGGGGCTGGGTCATGCGGTGCTGGCGGCGCGCGAACTGGTGGGCGACGAGCCGTTTGCCGTGCTGCTGGGCGACGTCATCATGCCCGGCCCTCACCCCGCTACCCGGCAACTGATCGACATCTACGAGGAAACCGGCTTGGGAGCCATCACTGTTGAAGAAGTGCCCCGCGAGAAAACCTCTCTCTACGGAATCGTGGACGCCGAGCCTGCGCCGCGGCCGCCCTGGGGCAAGCGGCTTCTGCGCATCCGTAATCTGGTGGAGAAACCGAAGCCCGAAGAGGCGCCGTCCAACCTGGGCATCACCGGGCGGTACGTCCTACCGCCGCGAGTGTTCGATTACCTCGAACGCACCCAGCCCGGAAGCGGCGGCGAGATCCAGCTCACGGATGCGCTGCGCATGTTAGTCCAGGAGCATGGACTCTTGGCCCATATCTACGAGGGCCGATCCTACGACGCGGGAGACAAACTGGGTTTCCTGAAAGCTACGGTCGAGATGGCGCTCGAGAACCCTGAATTCGGCGAGACCTTCCGCGCCTACCTGCAATCGCTGAAGCTCTAGAATCCCGTTCGTCAACAAGATAAGCGCTGTCGCTCGGATCGCGGAGGCACGCGCTATGTCTGTAATACGCCAGCGTGCATTGAATTCGAAGAGAGAAACGGACTACTTTTCCTTGCGGCCGGTGTGCGGCTTCTTGGCTGCTTTGGCGGGTGCGGAGTCCTTAGCCTCCTTAGCGTCTTTAGCGTTCTTTGCCTCCTTTGCTTCCTTCGCTCCGGCTTTCTCGGATGCCTCCCCTGTACCTTCGCCGGACGAATCCGCGCCGGATGTTTTCCGGGCGTAGTCGGTCACGTACCAGCCCGAGCCCTTGAACTGAATGGCCGGGGCTGCCGGCAGGCGTTCCACTTTGCCGTTGCACTGCGGGCAATTCTTCAGATGCGGCCCGGAAACCTTTTCAATCTTCTCGACGCGATGGCCGCATTGGGTGCATCGGTACTCGTAAAGAGGCAACGCAATGCTCCTCTCCCTGGGGGAAACACGACGCAAAATCTTACCACGGGTGATAAAGTATCCGCGAATACGACTCGGCACGGTGTTCAAGAAGGTCTCTCGGATGAGCCGCTCGAACCAAACCGCTGCGGAAACGGGCTGCCTTTACCTGGTGGCTACGCCGATCGGCAACCTGGAAGACATTACGCTGCGGGCGCTGCGTGTACTGAAGGAAGCCGACCTGGTGGCGTGCGAAGACACCCGCCGGACGCAGAAGCTGCTGAACCACTACAGCATCCGCAAGCGTTTGGTGAGCTATCACGAGCACAACGAAATGACGCGCGCGCCCGAGTTGCTAATCGAGATGGAACAGGGGGCGAAGGCGGCGCTGGTGAGCGACGCAGGGACGCCAGCGATCTCGGACCCGGGGCATCGCCTGGTGACGCTGTGCCTGCGACATCGCATCCCGGTGGTGCCAATCCCCGGGCCGTCGGCTCTGATTGCTGCCCTGGCCGTTTCGGGAATGTCCACAGAGGAGTTTGTATTTGTCGGCTTCCTTCCCGCGCGTGCGGGAGAGCGGCGCAAAGCCCTCGCCGGATTGGCCACCGAACCTCGCACGCTGGTTTTCTACGAAGCGCCGCACCGCCTTGCAGACACGCTGGCTGATGCCCTGGAAACCTTCGGCCCACGCCCCGCAGTCATCGCGCGGGAGGTCACGAAACTGCACGAAGAATTCCTGCGGGGCACGCTCGAGGAGCTGGTGGAGCAGGTCAGGGGCAAACCGCCGCGTGGCGAAATAACCCTGCTCATCGGCCCCGGCCCTGTGCAACCCCCTGTCAACACACAGGACTCTCTGGCGGAACGCGTCGCGCAGATCATGCGCGAGCAAAACGTGGACCGCAAAGCCGCCCTCAAGCAAGTCGCGCGGGAGCGCGGCTTGGCCAAGCGCGAAGCCTACAAGCAGTTGCTCTTGGAACGAAACTGAGCGCGAAACGGAGGACTTTTGGATATTCCTTTGACCCGAGCTAGCCCAGCGACTCCGAACTAAATACGCGGTGGAACCGCGGCCCAGTGAACAGGACGCCGACGATTCTTTGGCGCTTGCCCTTCCCCGGCGCGACATGAACGACGCGCCCGCGGGTGGCAAAGTCGGTTTCCCCTTCGGCTTTTTGCTTCGGCAGAGGGATGGTGATTTCGACGTCGTCGCCTAGATCGAGGTTGTGCCAAGTGGCAAAAGCGGCGCCGGTGCGACCGATGTTCTCGCTTTCAGTGAGTTCTTCGAAGCGCAGGCCCTGATGGTCGGTGCCCCGCACATGCATCGGCATGCGCACAACGATGCGGCGCTCCTGGCGACGTTCGAGCGCCCTTCCGGCAGCCCCTTCTGTCATCCTTCACCCCCGACCGCAACCGTATCGGCAAAGAAGGCGTCCACGCGGTCTAAAACCTCCGTAGGAGTATGCGCCGAGTGGACTTGCCGGCGCAAGTCGCTACCTTTGCGCACGCCGTGAGTGAACCAACAGGCAAACTGTTTCATCTTGCCGATGGCGTCGGGCATCTCCGCAGCTACCAGCATTCGAAAGTACCCGGAAAGCAGGCGGTAGCGGTCAGCCTCGGACGGCTGGTCGTAATGACCCCTAGCGGCGAACTGTTCCATCTGGCGGAAGATCCAAGGATTGGTGGCCGCGGCGCGGCCGATCATCACCGCATCACAGCCGGTTTCGCGAATCATCCGCGCGGCATCCTCGGGGGAATTGATATCGCCGTTGCCGATGACGGGGATGCGCACCGCCTGTTTCACCGCGCGAATCACGCTCCAGTCGGCGCGACCGTTCAATCCCTGCATCCGCGTGCGGGGGTGCACGGCGATGGCCTCGATGCCAATCTGCTCGGCCAGCCGCGCTACCTCGACGGCCACGATGCTGTTTTCATCCCAGCCGGCGCGAATCTTGATGGTCAGCGGGATGCTCACGGAGCCGCGCACCGAGCGCAAGATCTGTTCGAGCAGTTGGAGGTCGCGAAGCAAGCCCGAGCCGCCGCACTTGACCACTTTCTTCGCGGGGCAACCCAGATTGATGTCCACCAGGTCGAACCCAAGTTCCTCGACCAGCGCCGCGGCGGCAGCCATAACCTCGGGGTTGGCGCCAAACAGTTGCGCGGTGATTGGCCGCTCGTCGGGTTCGAAATAGAGATAGTGCAGGGTGCGTGCAGCGTTGCGGGTGACGCCCTCGGCGCTGGTGAACTCAGTCATGATCAGGCCGCAGCCGCCTAAGCCCCGGATCACGCGGCGGAAGACCGTATCGGTCACGCCGGCCATCGGCGCCAGCACCGTCGCCGGGCGAATCGCAAGGTCACGAATGGTGAGCGCTGCGGGAAACATCGCTGCCTAGAGTAAACTCTCGTCCAGTCGCGTCGCGGGAAGAACTTCCACCCGCTCCGTCGATGCGTCAACATTCTCAATAGATTTGGAATCGGAGGCCTTCTCGGGGCTCGGAGCAGGCGCCTGCGAGTTGGGATAGGGCACTTCCGCACGCGGGGGCTGCGTGCCCCGGCGCGGCAGCGGCCCAGTGCCGCCGGCGACGCCCGCCAAGTGCGCCGCCAGCGCTTCCGGAGAACCTGCGAAGAAACTTTCGACGACCTGCTCGACGGCGTGTGCCCGCGCTTCCTGGGCGCTGAGGTTCGGCCGGTAGAGGTACGCGCGGCCCACTTTTCGTCGCGTCACAATACCCTTATGCGCCAACCGGTCCAGGATCGTCATAATCGTCGTGTAGGCGCGCGGCCGGTACGGCGCGAGACACTGCTGAATCTGGCGGACGGTGCCTTCACCAAGCGGCCAGAGGGTATTCATGCAATCGAGTTCGAGCGGCGCCAGATCCAGGATGGACTTGCGCGGGCCGCCGCTTCTGAGCTGCTGTGCAGGAGAGGCCATCGTCAATCTTCTTCTTGGCGCGGATCGAAAGAGAGTTGCGCCGGCACTTCCTTGCCCTCCGCCTGGACTTGGCGGTATTGTTCGACGCGCAGCAGGCGGCGATCGAGCGCGGCGCTCCAGCCCGTCCACTCGCCCTCGCCCCGGTCCGAAGCCAGGACGGCACGTATGGCTCCCATCTTGGAATCCAAATCGTCCAGATAGTGCAGCATCACGGCCTCGCGGAACAGCGGCAGCTTGGGCGAGCCGAACTCGTACTGCCCGTGATGGCTGATGAGCAGGTGCTGCACCAGGCGCTTCAGCTCCACCGGGAAGCCCTCGATGGCGTCCATCTTCCTGGCGGTCAGTTCAAGCTCGAGGATGATGTGGCCGAGCAGATGACCCTCTGTGGTGTAGTTGATTGAGCGTTCGTAGCTGAGCTCGTTAATTTTGCCGATGTCGTGCAGCACCGCGCCGGCGAGCAGGAGGTCAGTGTCCGTTTCCGGATAGTGCGCGGCGACCGCGCGGCACAGCCCGCACAGACTGACGATGTGTTCGAGCAGCCCGCCCAAATAGGCGTGATGCATCGTCTTTGCAGCGGGCGCGCGCTTCAGCTTCGGGACGATCTCCGGGTCTTCGACCACGCTGGAGAGCAGGCGCCGCAGCCATGTGTTGCCGATCGAGGCGACGTGCTCGCGGAGCTGCGCGTAGAGTTGCTCGACGTCCTGGGTCGTGTGCGGGAAGTAGTCAGCAGGGTCCACCTCGCCCGGTTCGGCGCGGCGCAAGCGGTCCACCATTAATTGAGTTTTGTTGCGGTAGACCTCGACCCGCCCTTGCACCTTGACAAAGTCATCGCGCTCAATGGTGCCGGCGGTCTGCTCGAAGTTGTCCCACATCCGCGCTTCGATCGTGCCGGTGCAGTCACCCAGCTCCAGGCGCAAGAAGGGCTTACCCTCGCGGGTGGAGCGGATTTCCTTCCCGCACACCAGGAAGAATGACGTGATGGTCTGGTCGGCACTGAGGTCTGCGACGAACGCGGGTTTCATTGGCCTGCTTTCTTCCTCTTTCCGAAAAGGAGAAACTTGCGTCTGCCCTTCTTTTCTTTTTCCTCGTCGGGCGTGGGCGCGACCTCCTGGATGGGCGTACCCGGCACAGCGGCCGAATCCGAGTAGCCGGGTTTCACCAGCACGTAGCTGTCCTGCCGCAAGGTCTGCAAGTAGGCGCGCAGGGCGGGCTCCATCTTTTCCATATAGAGCCGATTGGAAATTTCTCCCTCGACCTTCTCAATCGGCTGGAGGCCAGCCTCGAAGCGCTGTTCCACCTTGAGCAAGAGGAAACCGGTCTTCGTGCGGATAACGTCGGTCACCTGACCCTTTTTCATTTTGAAGACCATATCTTCAATTTCTTTGGAAAGCTGGCTGCGCTCGAAAACGCCCAGTTCGCCCCCGCGTTGCGCGGTGGCCCCGTCGGAATACCGCCTAGCCAGCTCGATAAAGTCTTCGCCCTTCTTCACCCGCTCGAGGAGGTTTTTAGCCTTTTTCTCCAGCTCGGGAATCTCCTCGTCCTTTTTTCCTTCCGTGCTCACGAAAATCTCGCGCAGATAGACCTGCTCGGGACGCTGGAACTCATTCTTGTGTTGGTCGTAATACTTCTGGATTTCATCGCGGCCGATAATGATGTGCGACCCGGCTTCGCGGCGGATGACCTCGTCCGTTAGCAATCGATTCCGAATGTTGGCCTTAAAATCCTCGGAGCTGATTCCCTGCTCGCTGATCTTTTTTTCCAGGTCCTCCATCGAGGCGATATTGTTTTGCTGGCGAATCTGGTCCAGGCGCTTCACGACCTCGGGTTCAACGTTGATACCCATGTCCTTAGCGCGCTGCACCAGCAGCGATTGATCGATCAGATCGCGCAAAATATTTTTCTGCTTTTCGGCCGCCATCGCCTGCAGTTGCTGCGGCGAGCAATTGCGGCAATCCTGGCGGAGTTCCTCTTGGAGCGCGGCTTGCGCGCGCTCCAGGTCCGAACGCGTGATGATCTCGTTGTTCACGCGGGCGATGATTTCTTCGACCACGCGACCCTTGCTCTGCGCGGCCGCCGGCGAGCAGGCCAACAGGATGAGGAATGCAATCCGCCAGATTTTCATGGGCTTTTCCACCATCGCGATTTTATCCCTCCGTTCGCAGTTGTAGCAATACGTTCCTGACGGTCTGCGTCAGGCGGGGCCTGTCGCGCCCGAGATTCATCCAGAGCACCCCGCTGGGGTCCAGCCGCAAGCCGCCGTGCGCGCGGATCACCCCGACGACCTGTTCGGGCCGCACCGGCGTCTCGGGATGAAACTTGATGGCCACCTGCTCTGCGTGCCGCTCCACCGAGGCCACCAGGAGTTTCTCGCACAGCGCTTTCAGCACGGCGTAGTCGAGCAAGTTGTCCACCGCTGGGGGCGGCGGCCCGAAGCGGTCTGCGAGCTCGCGACGCACCTCCTCGCGTCCGTCCTCGGTGGAAATCTCGGCGATGCGCTTGTAGGTGCGCAGGCGCAGATTTTCACTCGGAATGTACTGTGGTGGGATGCGAATATCGAGCCCCAGGTTGAGCGTGGCGCGCAGTTCAGGAGCGCCCGCTTGGCCCTTTAGACTGGCCACGGCACGCTCCAGCATTTGGCAGTAGAGGTCGAAGCCGACGGCATTGATGTGGCCATGCTGCTGGCGCCCCAACAGATTGCCGGCGCCGCGCAGCTCGAGGTCGAGTGCTGCGATGCGGAAGCCGGCGCCCAGCTCGCTGAACTCCTTGAGCGCCGCGAGCCGCTGCCGGGCAAGCGGGGTAAGCGCGCCTTCCGGCGGCACCAGCAGGTAGGCGTAGGCGCGCTGATTCGAGCGGCCGACGCGCCCGCGGAGCTGATACAGCTCGGAGAGCCCGAAGCGGTCGGCGCGGTTGATGATGATGGTGTTGGCGCGGGGGATGTCCAGGCCGTTCTCAATGATGGTGGTGGAGACCAGCACGTCGGCCTCGTCGCGGACGAACTTCAGCATCACGCTTTCGAGCTCCTTTTCGCCCATCTGGCCGTGGCCGACCACTACGCGAGCCTTGGGGACGAGCTTCTGCACCAGCGAGGCCAGCGAGTAGATCGACTCCACGCGGTTGTGGACGAAAAACACCTGGCCTTGCCGCGCCAGCTCTTCCTCCACGGCGCGGCGGATGAGCGACTCCTGAAATGGCGCCACTACGGTTTGGATGGCCAGGCGGTCTTTCGGCGGCGTCTCAATCACAGACATGTCGCGCAATCCCACTAGAGACATGTTCAGCGTGCGCGGGATGGGAGTGGCCGAGAGGGTCAGCACGTCCACGTTTTTGCTCAGCTCCTTCAGCCGCTCTTTGTGCGCGACGCCGAAGCGCTGCTCCTCATCCACCACCAGCAGGCCGAGATCGCGGAGGCGGACATCGCGCGAGAGCAGCCGGTGTGTGCCGATGACGACGTCCACCTGACCCGATTCCAGCCCAGCCAGCACCTCTTTCTGCTCGCGAGCGCTGCGAAAGCGGCTGAGCATCTCGACGCGAACGGGAAAAGCGGCGAAACGCCGGCGGAAAGTTTCGTAGTGCTGGAAGACCAGCACGGTGGTGGGCGCCAGCACGGCCACCTGCTTGGAATCCGTTACGGCCTTAAACGCGGCGCGCATGGCCACCTCCGTCTTGCCGTACCCCACATCACCACACAGCAGGCGGTCCATTGGCAGCAGCCGCTCCATATCGCGCTTCACATCGGCGATCGCGGTAGACTGGTCTGGCGTTTCCTCAAACTCGAAAGCGTCCTCGAACTCTTTCTGCCAGGGCGTGTCGGTAGAGAAGGCGAAACCCCCTGTGGTTTTTCGTTCGGCGTAGAGGCGGAGCAGCTGTTCGGCCAAGTCGGCGAGTGACTTGCGCACGCGGGCCTTACGCGCCACCCAAGCCGTTCCGCCGAGTTTGTCAAGCTGCGGCTCGGCTCCCTCGAGCGAGCGGAAACTCTGCACCAGATCGAGCCGCTCGAGCGGCACGTAGAGCCGCGCGTCGTCGGCATAGCGCAGCAGCATGAACTCGCCCTGGGCGCCGTCGGTCTCCACCTGCCGCAGGCCCTCGAACTGGCCGATGCCATGGTCCACGTGCACCACGTAGTCGTCCGGCTTCAACTCGGAAAAATCGCTGAANAAGCTGGCCGTCTTCGGACGTNGCTTGGGGCGGGCCGCTGCCGGCAGNGTCCCAAACAAATCGCCNGTGCCATAGAGCACGAGNNGGCTTTCGGGGAAAACGACGCCCTCGGCGAGCGGCGCCTTCGCTAACACCATCGCCGGGACGCTCCCGGCNGTGGAATCTTCGGCCAAGCGCACGGTGGTGGCGTTCTCTTCCAACTCGCCCAACCGGTAGGGCAGNTCGTATTCGTGGCAGAGGTCGGCCAGGCGTTCGAGTTCGCCGGTCGTGCCGGCGGAAACCATTACCTGNTCGCCGGCAGCAATCCGCCCTCGGGCCTCNGCCATGAAGGCGGGCACGTTGCCGTGATAGCGCGGNGTGGGCTGCGTCTGGAGCACGCNCGGCTCAGCGTGATCGGGACNCTCTCCTCGGACGGCCAAGCGCTCGAGCAGAAGNCGCTGGTGCGCTTCGAGCGCGCATCGCCACTGCCCTGGGGTGAGGTAGTAGGCCTCCGGCGCAGCCGTCTCGCCANGAGGGATGCCTTTGGATTCGCCGGCGGAGCAGGCCTGGTCATACGCTTCCGCCAGCCGCTCGCGGAATTTGTTTGCCGCCTGCTCGAGTGCTTCCGGTTCATCGAGGATAACGACCGGCCGCTCGCACAAATCAAACAGCGTGGCCTCAGGAGGCTCCAGTAGCGCGGCTTGGAATTCCCACCCGGGGAAAACTCCGGCCAGACGCACAGATTCATCCTGGAGGACCTCACCCGCGTGCCCGGCAGCCCTCGCAAACGCGCGCTCGAGCAGTTCGCTGCGGCGCGGAAACTCGGTAAGCGGCGGCAAAGTGAAACGTTCGAGTGGCCCGACAGACCGCTGCGTGCCGGGGTCGAACTCCCGCAGGGATTCCACCGTGTCGCCGAATAATTCAAGCCTCACCGGCCGGGGCGCTTCCGGCGAGAAGACGTCCACGATGCCGCCGCGCACTGTGAATTGACCGGGCATCTCGACTGTCTCGTGCCGCTCGTAGCCCACGCTTGCCAGGTGCGCGACCAACTCTTCGAGCGGGACCTCTTCGTCCCGCGCTACCGAGCGCCCCAGGGCGCGATAAAACTCGGCCTCGCGTAGCCGCATCTGCGCCGCGGCCATCGGTGCCACGACCAGCACCGTCTGGTTGCTCGCCAACCGCCACAGTGTCACCGCGCGCGTTTCCAGGATTTCCGGATGCGGCGAGAGGGATTGCCACGGAAGCGTGTCCAGCGCCGGGAGGATGGCTACCTGGCTGGCGGGCTGGCCGGAGAGCGCCCGGTAGAAGAACCGCAAAGGCTCAGTCAGCGCCTCGGCTTGCTGGTTCGATTCTACCAGCAGAAGGACGGGCCGGCGCAGCACCGCTGCGCAGTGCGCGACGATGAGGGCCTTGGCCGTCTCAGTGAGGCCGGCCAACCGTGCCTCCCTGCCGCCGCGGCGCAACTCGTCCAGAATCCGCTCGACGGCGGGGTGGCGCCCCACCCCTCCGAGAAGCTCAGCGACTGAGGGAAGAATCATTCTCGAGGACCGCCTTGCGGGCCGCCGTGGCGCTGGGGGTTCCGCCCAAGACTGAGTTCTGAGCTGCGAATTTGCTCAAGGATGCCGGTGGTGGAGTAGCCGGGCTCGAGCAGAACAGAGACCACCCGGCCGCCCGCCTCCTCCACTTCCTCCCGGCCGACGATTTCGTTCGGGCCCCAGTCTCCACCCTTCACCAGCACGTCGGGCCGTAGCCGCGCGATTAGCTCGTGCGGTGTCGGCGCGTCGAAGATCACCACGTAGTCCACCGCAGCGAGGGCCGCGAGGATCTCCGCTCGCTCAGCTTCGGGAACCAGCGGCCGGGCGTCCCCCTTGATCTGCCGCACGCTCGAGTCGCTATTGATGGCTACGACGAGCAGGTCCCCGCAGGCGCGTGCCTCCTCCAGAGTCCGGATGTGGCCGGGATGCAGGAGATCAAAACACCCGTTGGTGAATGCCACGCGTTGCCCGTTGCGTTTTCGCTCGGCCACGCAGAGAATGAGTTCGTCTTGCGAAACCACCTGCCCCAAATGTGGCGCTCCCTCTCGAGTGCTTCACGACCGGCCCTCTTCGGGGCGAGACGTGAGCGACTCGTTTCATTTTATCACGCGACCCGGCGGGCCCGATGAAGAGCGGCGAGTGGCGCCTTGCGGCGATCGGGATCACGCTGCTGGGCGCGGGAGCGGTTGGCACGCGGCTCTCGCAAGGTGCGATGCGCGATGCGGTGCTTCCTGGCGGGTGTCGCACTCCGGTCCGCGTGCTGGCGCCCCGAGCGCCGCAGGCGGTGGGCTCGGCGGTCGTTTTTCACGGGCTTTCCACCAGCGGACGGATGATGCAAACCCTGGGCCAGTGGCTTGCCGCTCTCGGCCTGCAGGTCTACCTGGTCGATTCCCCCGGGCACGGCGGGAGCGATGAACCCTTTTCCTTTCCGCGCGCAGAAGAGTGCGCCGCAGATTTGGTTGACTCGCTGGCCCGTCGCAGCGAGATCGACCTCGGCCGTACGGTGCTTGTCGGACATTCCATGGGAGGCAGCATCGCCATCCGCCTCGCAGACCGCTTCCCCACCGCGGCAACCATCGCGATTTCCCCTGCACCGATGGTACGACCCGCAGGGCTGCCTCCCATTCTGGTGCCGTATGAACTGCCGCGGCGAATGCCGATCAACTTGCTGGTTTTTGTCGGCGGCTGGGAGCCGAGGTGGGCGGACGAAGGGGCACAGGCTTTGATGCGCGCCGCAGGCGGCGAACGCCTGCAGCCGGAGGATTTTCAGCAGCGGCGTGCAGCGAAGTTGGTGCTCATACCACGGGCCACTCATACCAGCCTTCTATTTGATCGGCGGGTGGAAGACTGGAGCGTGGACTGGGCTCGAAATGCCTTAAACTTTAAGGC
>JGI25382J43887_10000652_pt1 | contig 12374 bp, 11 predicted proteins | sample GraSoi013_1_40cm_3_FD_43887 | JGI IMG/M metagenome (IMG submission 43887) | reverse complement strand
ATCGTGTCGCCGAGGATCACGAGGAAGGGTTCACCGCCGACATGCTTCTCGGCCTGCAGGATCGCGTCGCCGAGGCCGCGCGGCTCCTTCTGGCGCACGAAGTGAAAGTGGGCCTTCGAGGTGAGCGCCTCCAGGTCTTTGTACGCCTGGTCCGTCGGCGCGTCCTTGCGAACGGCGTCCCACTTCGGCGACGCGTCGAAGTAGTCCTCGATCGCTCGCTTCTCCCGTCCGGTGACAATCAGAATATCCGTGACGCCGGAGGCGACGGCCTCTGCGACCACCCAGTGAATGGCGGGTCGGTCTACGACCGGGAGCATCTCCTTCGGTTGCTCTTTCGTGAGCGGGAGGAATCGGGTCCCGAGGCCCGCGGCCGGGATGACGGCCTTCACGGGCGGCCGAACCCGCGGGCGTGCATAAACTCTTCTCGACCGTGAAGGTCTCCGCTCGGATTGCGGCCCGCCACAGGGCGCTCTGTGCATGGGTCGCTCGACCGCTCAGAACCGGAAGTGAGCGGACCCCTTGATCAGACGATCGATCCATCCCGCGGTGTAGCCAACCATGCGAGAGAGATCCCATGCGATCACGACGAGAATGGCGTAGGGGACGAAGGACCACAACCCCGCCCGGGCGACCTTGCGGACCCGAAATCCAACGTACAGGGACGCCCCGCCGAACAGGAGAATCCAAAGGGGCCACCAGAACATCCCGGCGATCAGCAGGAGGACCGCGATCCCATACGTCGCGAACAATGCGGCGTAGCGTGTTCCTCGGAACAGGAAAATCGCAGCCTGCCCGTCGCCCACCGCATACTTGCGGTGTTGGCGATACACCATCCGCACGGAGTCGGCCGGTCGCCAACGGACCACGGCATCGGGGACAAAGCCCTTCCGGGGGCGAAGTCGCTCGACCGCCAGGTCGAAGATCGTGTCCTCGTTTCCCGCGAAAGCCTCCGGATATCCGCCGGCCCGGGCCCAGACGGAGTGCGTGAAGGCGACGGACCGGCTGCTTGCCAGGAAGGTCGCGGGCCGCACCTGGTCTCGCGACCACTGAGTCAGGAGGCCGATCACACGCTCGCGAGGGGAGTGAACGAACAGCTCGAACCAGCCGGCGACGATGTCGGCGTCGCCCCGTTCGATTGGCGCCACGATGCGTTCGAACCACGTCGGCTCGAGCACGCTCACGTCGGTGACCGCGATGACGTCTGCATTCGCCATTCGAACCGCCTCGTTCCGGCCTCGGGACCGGTTTCCGGAGACGACCGCCCATCGAAACGGGAGCGAGGTCTTTGCCGCGAAGTCTCGGAGGAGGTCCGCCGTGCGGTCCGTGGAGCCTCCGTCCGTCACGACGACCACATCCGGCCGAGCGGTCTGCCGCTCCAACGAAGCCAGGAATTCCGGGAGGCGAGCCTCCTCGTTCCGGACCGTGGCGATGATCGCGCGGCGCACGAGCCCTCATCGCGACGTCGCCTTAAACGATTCTCCGGCGGAAGTCTGAAGTGAGCGAGGGCCGTGCGGCCAACGATGCCCTCACCGAGCGTCCTCGTCCTCGTCCTCACCTACAACGCGGGTCCGCCGCTCGAGGCGTGCCTCACGTCCCTCCTGAGGACAACCTATCCGAATGCGCGGATCGTCGTCCTCGACAACGGGTCCACGGACGGTTCGGATCGGATTCCCGATCGCCTCGGGATTCCTGTCCATCGCTTCGGGGAGAACCTGCTGTACTGCGGGGCGTACAACCGCGCGATCCGAGACATGCGGGCCGGCGCCGACTTCGTCCTGCTCTCGAATCCCGACATCGTCGTGCCTCCGGGGACGATTGGGCGCATGGTCGGCTTGGCGGAGTCTGACCCGCGGATCGGGTTCGTCGGGCCGGTCCAGCGGCGGACAGATACGAAGGGCGTCCGTTCGGCGGGCGTTCGATGGCGTTGCGGCCGCCTGCCGGAGCATGCGCTCGTCCCGGGCGAGCCGATCGATGCGGTCGAGGGAGCGTTCGTGCTGATCCGACGGGAGGTGTTCGACAAGGTAGGACTCTTGGACGAGGCGTTCGCAATCAATCTCGAGGACATTGACTTTCAGCTGCGAGCTCGCCAGCATGGATATCGAAGCGCGATCGCCGCCGATGCCGAAATCTTGCACGAGCCACCCGGGACGACGCGGCGACTCAAGGGGGCGTATTACCAGACACGGAATGCGTTGATTCTTACGTCGCGGTACTGCGGGTCGGTCCCGCTGATCCGGCTCAAAGTCCGATTGTATCTGGAGGGGATCTCCGGAAAAATGCTAGGGCGGCCCCGAGCCACCTACGTTCTCGAGGGACTTCGGGACTTTCGGCAGGGTGTCGCTGGGATCAAGAAGTTCTCCTAGGCGTCCCGACGAAGAAGAACTCCGTCGAGAGCAATCCTGGAAGCAACGAAGCAATCCGGTAATTCGCTCCGACGAAACGCGGCTTGAGGCGCAGCAACGGGACGTCGGGGACGACATCCGTCTCATCGATCTCAAGCCCTGCCTGCTCCAGCATGGCGCGGGCCGTGTCGCGCGTGTAAAAGCGGAGATGGGTCCGATCGAGGATTCCGCTGTCCTCGTACGCAAATCNNCCCGCCAACAGGTGGAAGCGAACGGACCAATGGGCGACGTTGGGAATCGCCACAACAAACCGACCTCCCTCCCGCAGGAAGGGGAACAGACGACGGAGGGCCCCGACNGGATCCACGAGATGCTCGAGCACGTCAATCAGGAGAATCGCATCGAAGTTCGAAAGTGGCAGGGCCAAGGGCATCGTCGTCAAGTCTCCGACGAGGACGTCTTCGGCGAACCGCCTGGCCNGGTCCGCAGCGTCCGGCCGCACTTCGATGCCGGTAACTCGGCACCCCATGGCGGCAATATGTTCCGTAAGAGCTCCGCTACTGCATCCGACTTCGAGCACGCGGTCGCCTCGACGCAGGTATGCGAGGGTGCGCATGTGGGCGCGGTGCGGGACCGGGTCGAAGATATCGTAGTGGGCCACCGGACGTCACCCGCCTCGAAGGAGACCGACCACTCGCTCCGCCGCCCGGCCGTCGAGAGGTGCATANAAGCGAGCCAAGAATGCGGCTTGCCNGTCGAGGACCCGATTGTAGTGCCCGGGATCTCCGAGCAACCGATCGAGGATTGAGGAGAGGTCCGCCGCCGTCTCCGCGCGACAGCCACCACCCTGCTCGGGAGGATGGAACGGGCTATCCGGGTCCGGAGGACCGATGAATACGACCGGACGTCGAAGATACATGGCTTCCAGCGCGACCGTTGAGGAGACGGCCAGCACGATCCGGGACCGCTCGATCAGAGCAAAAGTATCCGCTTGCTGGACGGTCACAATTCGCGTGGCAGCCCGGCCGTTGAGTGGCAGGGGTTCCGGCCGCTCCGCCGGATGCCACTTAATCACCAACATGAATCGGGCGCGCGGCATGACGGAGCTGAGGACGATCTCTAGGGCCGCATGACGATCCCACGGCGACCGCCATGCACGATCCTGAACGAACGGCTGGGACGCGAACATCACCAAGGGCGTGCTCGGAGGCAAGCGTGCAACGACCGCAGGGAGTCGCGTCCGCGCTCCGGATCGGAGGCCGTCGTAACGCGGCGACCCTGTCGGCTCGACGCGGGCGGACGACCGAAGGTTCCTCCGAAACCAATCGGCATCGGCGGCACCCCATGCCGCAACTCGATCCGCCTCCGTCTGCTTGTAGCTGAATGCGCCGGCAAGGATGCCATGTTGAACGACCGTGGTGGGGATCCTCTTCAGGCGTGCGAAGCGGACCATCGCCTTCGCGAGAGGACTCGTCGTTTCGACGAGAAGCAGATGGGCCGCTCGACCGAGCGTATCGTCGAAGGCGACGCCTGCGAACGCCAAGTCCCTCAGCTCCGTTCGAATCCGCGTCCGGATATCCGCGTGTAACGGCTCCCACAGCTCGGCGGCCTCCTCGCCGAGCGACGGAGGCGGCATCAGTCGATCCACGGTTGCCATGGCCCGGCCCAGGAACCGCTGCAGGTCGCGGCGCGCTGAAGTGTCTCCGAACGCGTCAAGGGCGACGACAAAGAGGCCTGCCCGGGGGTTCGAGCGAATCGGAAGCCGAGACGGTGTCACAACGACGGTGCTCTCCGAGCTTCGGCGCCACGCCGCCGCCACCGGCTCGTAATACTCGCGGTACGGGCCGACGGCGACGAGGGGTCGCTCTTCGCGCAATACGGAGAGCCCCCGTCGACTGGCCACGGACAGATACGCGAGGCGGAGCGCCGATGCAGAACGGGCCTTCGGAACGCCGCTCGCATGGTATAACGGTTCGAAACGGAGTCCCGTCGCCGTCGATCGAGAGGCGGCCAACCGTCCGATCCCATCCAGATGCGGATAGGGGCGGAACATACCGCTGGACGCTGGGACGTCGCAGAGAACGGCCTCCGGGTGCTCCCGTTCGAAAATCCGGTCGACGATAATCGACGTTTTGAGGATATCCCGGACCACGAACGTGAGCGCGAAGGCGAAGCATTCCGCGAGATTCACGCCGTTCCAATTGAACGCGTCGGGATCGGTTCCCCTCCACCAATCGGCCGCCCACCGCTCTGTCGCCTTCTCCACGTGCGCGTCATCCTCAGGCCGGAGGAAATCTTCGGGACGATTCGCGATGCGACGTTTGTTGTCGACCGAAACGGTCGGTTCCAATGGGAGTACGCGGGCCTCCGCGGGTACGTGATCCAAGGTCACTTGATGGGCGACGAAAGCAATGCTCCGCGTTCCTGCCATCCCGAACGAACCGTCGTAATCTTCGGCGAATCTTATATGTTCCTCCGAGACGACCTCTCGTCAGAAGCGGGCCCAAGGACATCTTTTAAGCCGGGCGGGCATTGCGTCGTCGGACCACATGACTGTGGACGACAAGACGATCCTCATCACCGGCGGCACCGGGTCCTTTGGGCAGAAGTTTGTGGAGCTTCTCCTGAAGACGCAGCGCCCTCAGGCCATCCGAATCTACTCGAGGGACGAGTGGAAGCAGGTCCAGATGCAGACCCGGTTTGACGATTCCCGCCTCCGGTTCCTGATCGGCGATGTGCGAGACCGAAATCGGCTCTATCGAGCCCTGAACGGCGTCGACGTGCTCATCCACGCGGCAGCGCTGAAGCAAGTTCCGGTCGCGGAGTACAACCCCATCGAAGCGGTCCGGACGAACATCGAAGGCGCGGTGAACGTCATCGACGCTGCGATCGACAACGGCGTGCCAAAGGTGATCGCCCTCAGCACGGACAAGGCGGTCCATCCGGTGAACTTGTACGGCGCGACGAAGCTCGTGGCCGAGAAGCTGCTGATCCAGGCGAACTCGTACAGCGGTCCTCGCGAGACGCGGTTCAGCGTCGTCCGCTACGGGAACGTCGTCGGCAGCCGGGGCAGCGTGATCCCGGTATTCCGGGAGCAGTCGAAAGGGGGCGCGCTCACGATCACCGATGAGCGCATGACCCGGTTTTGGATTACGCAAGAAGAGGCCGCGCGCTTCATCCTGCGCTGCACGGATCTCATGCTCGGCGGCGAGATTTTCGTGCCGAAGATTCCGAGCATGCGCGTGACGGATCTGGCCGAGGCGATCGCCCCCGGCGCAAAACGGAAAGTGATCGGCATCCGGCCCGGCGAGAAGCTGCACGAAGTCCTTCTCACGGAGGAAGAGGCCGTTCATGCTCGGGAATTCGAGGACCATTTCGTGATCGAGCCCGAGCACCCCTTCTGGTCACGAGAGAAAAGCCTCGGAGGCAAGCCGCTTCCCGCCGGGTTCCGCTACACGAGTGACGGGAACTCCGTTTGGCTCACGCCCGCGCGACTAAAGGAGATGCTGAAAGGCTTGTGACCGCGGATCCGAACCGGGTCGTAGCCATCGTCCAGGCTCGGATGGGATCCACGCGGCTTCCCGGCAAAGTCCTCAAGCCACTGGCGGGACAGCCCATGATTGCGCGGGTCGTCGAGCGAACGCGTCGGGCGAAGGGCGTCCGTGAGGTGGTCGTCGCCACGACACGGGAGGCCCGAGACGAGCCGCTCGTGGACCTGTGCCAATCTCGAGGGTGGCCGTTCACACGCGGCGACGAGGCGGATCTCCTCGATCGATATCACGCCGCTGCGATCGTGCATCGGGCCGACGCCGTGGTCCGGATCACGTCCGATTGTCCGCTCATCGACCCCGGCCTTATCGACCGTGTCCTTGACGCGTTTCGTCGCGGGGACTGCGATTACGCGAGCAATACGCTGGAGCCGCGAACGTTCCCTCGCGGGCTCGACGTCGAGGTGGTCGGTTTCAAGGCGCTCGAGCGTGCTTGGCGGGAGGACACAAACCCTCAATGGCGCGAGCACGCGACCCCGTACATCTACCGCCATCCGGAGCACTTCCGGTTGCGGCCGGTGCGGAACGATCGCGACTTGTCATACCATCGGTGGACCGTTGACACCCCTGAGGATTACGACCTCGTCTGCCGCATCTACGACCATTTCGGACATGACCGATTCGCGTGGACGGACGTGTTGCAGGTCCTCGATGAACACCCGGACTGGGTCGAGATTAACCGCCATGTACACCAGAAGTCGGTCCCGTGAGGACGTCGTCTTTGCGCCAGGGCATCAGGCGCCCGCGAGCCTCTCGTAGGCTTGCCGGAGTTGTTCCGAGTTCCTCGACCAGTCGGCGCGCCGTTCGGCGATGCCTCGGTTGGCCTGAGAAATCCTCGCCCGGGCGGACGATCCGGACCGGCTGGACATAATCAGATGGCCCGCGAATGCTTCGGCGTCGCCGACGGGTGCGAGCCAACCGTTCTTCCCGGACACGACCCACTCCCGGTTCCCCGGAGTGTCGCTGACCACGACCGGAAGTCCGGTCGCCATCGCCTCCAAGAGCGAGACGGAGCTCCCGTCGCTGAGAGAACAGCTGACGTACAGGTCGACCGCGCGGAAATAGGCCGAGATTGCGTCGTGCGGCATCACGCCGGGACGGTGGACGAACCGGTCGAGCTTGTTTGACTTGAGGAACCGCTCGATCTTCGACGCAAGCGAACCGCCCCCCAAGAGGATGAGTCGCATGCGGGGCTCTTTCGCGTGCGCCCGCCGGAAGGCCTCGAGGAGCGTCTCGATCCCATACAGCGGTTCCCAGGACCGGGTGGAGAGGACGATGAACGAGTCGTCCCAGCCCATCTCATGTCGGAGGCCTCGGTCGTCCGCTCCCGGTCGGAACTCCTTCAGATCGACGCCCCACGGGAACTGGACGATGCGGGAGTCGTCGTATCCAAGGAGGGTATGCGCCTTGGTCCGGACGGCGGCGGAGTCGCAGAGGAGGAGATCGGAGCCGTGTAGCGCGACCGATGTCGCTCGACGCCACACTTCACTCCGCTCCGCGTCCACGAGGAGATCCGAACCCCACGACATCAGGAGAAACGGATGAAATTCGGACAAGGCGGCTAAGTATCCGCACGATTGGGTCGGGCCCGCATGGAGGACGGCCGGCCGAACGTCGGCGAGGACATCCCGGAAGGCCGGGAGAAGACTTGGGACGTCTTCGGGTCCTTTCACGATCGGAGCCCCTTTGGGCCAGGACGCACGAGGCCCTGCGCCGGACGTATCCTCGTCAGGGTGTACCCGCCCGGCGTCCGACAACCGAAGGGACCAGACCTCGTAGCCAAAGTCCGCGATTCGTTGAAGGAACCGCCGGTCGTGCACGGTATTTCCGAGGCTGAAGTACAGGATGCGCAGGGCCCTCAGCCCCTCTCGTCCAGCATGGCCCATCGGAGGTAGTCCCCCTGCGCAACGTCGATCTTCACCCGTCGTCCGAGGACCCGGCCCAGCTCGTACGGAAAGATGCCGTCGGACGGCGCGGGTCGTAGCACGTCGATATCCTCGCGCCGGAGGACTGTTCCCTTGGTCAGCGGTCGGGCGGCGCGAAGGCACCGACGCTGGATGATCACCGTGTCCGCTTCGTTCTCCGCGACGCGCTTTTCGGCGCTCCCGAGGGCGTCCTCCAGCTCCCGCGTCCGATCGACCATCTCCCGCCAACCGCCGGGCATCATGGAGAACGCGTGGTCCGGGCCGGTTCGCGTGTTGTCGTCCGTGAAATGCTTCTCGATGACGCGGGCGCCGAGGGCCACAGCACCGAGGGGCGCCGCAAGGCCCGGGGTGTGATCGGAGAGCCCGAGGACGACCTGCGGGAANGACCGNGCGTATTCGNTCAGAACCCTGAGGTGGATATGTTTGAAGTTCTCGATGTTCCCCGTGTAGTTCGTATTNCATTGGAGAAGGACGANGGCCGGATTGATCNCGAGAATCGTTTCGACGGCCCGCTTCACGTCCGCGAAGTCGGAGGCGCCCGTCGAGAGGATCACGGGTTTCCCGGTCCGCGCGACCTTCTCGAGGATCTCGAGCCAAGTGATGTCGCCCGACCCGATCTTGAAGCACGGGACGTGGGGATTCAGCATGTCCACCGCCTCGAGGTCGTACGGCGCGGAGAAGTAGGCGATGCCGGCGTCGTCGCACGCCTTCCGTAGAATCGGGGTCCATTCCCATGGAAGGCTTGCGTCCGCGTACACCTCGTACACGGATTTCTTCCACGCCGCTTGGTGGGAGAGGGACCGGCCCAGCGACTCGAACCCCCGCTTGCTGACGATTTTGGGAGCCCGAAAGTTCTGGAATTTGGCGGCGTCCGCGCCCGATTTTGCGGCGAGCCGAATCAGTTTCCGAGCGCGGTCAAGGTCGTGGTCGTGGTTCGCGGAAATGTCGGCGATGAAGTACGTGGGCTCGCCGTCCCCGACCCATCGGTTCGCGATCTGGATCCGGGCCATGCTGTCACCCGCCTCGACACGCCTTCAGCTTGTCCAAATAGCCTTCGTCCCGCAACTGCTTGAAGCGCATGAGCCCCATGCTCACATCAGGCAAGTCCCGGCCCAGCACCTTGCGGACCAAGTCCGTCCGCAGGGGCGTGCTCCGGGGACGCGGCGCTCGGAGCTTTGACCCCCCCAGGGTCGCGGGGAGGACGGCGTCTTCGGGATATCCAAACCGAGCCGCCACCCGCTGCGCGAACCGATACTTCGTGAGGGCCTCGGACCCCGCCACGTGATAGATGCCTTCCAATCCGCGATCCAATAGCTCCAGGAGGATATCGCCGAAGTCGTTCACCAGAATCGGCGTAAAAGTAACGTCCTGAAATCCGGGGACCCGCGAGCCCATCTCGAGCTGACCGAGTACCCACTCCGCCAAGCTCGGCTTGGACTCCTGGCCGCTCCAGCCGTAGATGTTCGTTCGCACGATCAGGCTCTGCGGGAGTTCCGCTCGGGTCGCTCGTTCGCCCTCCGCTTTTGTCTCGCCGTACACATTGACAGGCCGTGACGGGTCGCCCTCGCCATAGGGGCCGCCCTTGCCATCGAACACGGCGTCGGTGGAGATGTAGACGAAACGCGCCCCGATCGAGCGCGAGGCGACCGCGAGGCGTCTCGTCGCGTCCACGTTTGTCTTCAGGGCATCCTTGGGATGATCCTCGCACCAGTCCACGTCCGTCGCCGCCGCACAATGAATGACCCACTCCGGCTTCCGGGACCGGAGCAAATCGGAGGCCGCACCGGGCCGGGTGAGGTCCGCTCGGACGGTTTCGGCCGCGGGGAAGTGCATCGCGTGTTGCCGATAGACCCCGGTGACCTCGTACCCGTGCCCTTCCGCGGCGAACAGCAGGTTGGCTCCGAGGAGTCCACTCACGCCCGTAATGAGGATCATCGTCGTTCCGTGAGGACGAACGCGCCGGACGAGGCNGCTTCGGCCGACCTTGNCTATGGGGCACTCGAACAAGAAGATTCTGCCTCGGCGAGGGATCGAGGACTCCGTTCGGACCGGACGATCGCCGCTCACAGGCCGATGCCGGCTTGCGCGTACGCCTTCTCGTAGGCGTCCGCGGCGAGTCCCCACGAATACGCGGTCGCGTGCGTCCGGAGCCGATCCGGGGATCGGCGGTTCTGGAGCGCGTTCTCGATCGTCGAGGCGAGGTGTTCCGCATCCCCGGAGCGGAAGAAGAACGCCAGGTCCCCGCCCCGCTCTCGGTGGGGAGGGATGTCGCTCAGGACAACGTTCGTGCCACAAGCCATCGCTTCGAGAGGGGGCATCGGCCCGTCCTCGTCAATCGAGGGAGCGACGAGCAGATCGCTGTTCGCGAAGTACGCGGGCAGCTCCGCTCGATCGATGTAGCCACACTCGACCAAGTCGACGCCCAGTTCCTTCGCTCGGCGATGGTACGCATCGGAATACGCTGGATCCGGCAACGGCCCCGCACGAATCAACCGGTACCGCGATGTGTCGAGGCGTCCGAGGGCCTCGACGAGGAGATGGATCCCTTTGCGCGGAAAGCCGTTGCCGACATGAAGGAGGTTGATCTTGTCGGGACGCATGACGGATGGGCGCGGTCCCGCGTCCGGCCTGAATTCGTTCCGATCGACGCCGGGCGGCGCGACGAAAATGGAATCCAAGGACACGCCGAGAAGTTCGTGCAGGTCCCGTTTCGTCGTGTTGCTGACGGCAACGTAGATCTCCGGGTACCGAAGGAGATCTCGTTCGACCATCCGAAAAAGCTGGCGCGCGATCGGGTCCTCGGGAGGCATTCGGAAGGGGGTGAGGGATTGAATCGTGACGACCTTGGTCGTTGGCGGCAGGACGATCAGGTACATCGGGTGCACGGGAGAGGGCGGCCGGATCCAGAGCCTGTGCCACAGAATCGTTCCGTACTGTTGCAATCCCAATGGCTTGCGGTAATGCGGTACTCGATAGCTGACGATATTGAACCGAATGCCTCGTTTCCGGAATTCGGCGACGACGTAGTCTACATAGAGAGGGGGACCATTCTTCATGTTCTCGGGGATTTCCTCGACCAAGATGGTCACAGGGTGCCCGGCACCGTTCCGGAAGGCTCTCTCCATGCGGCTCAGGCGGCGTCATTCGCTGTGCACTCTTCCCTTTTTCGGAGTTCCATTTCTCGTCGCTATTCAGTGCTTGACGGCGCCGCCTCCTGGGGCGCGCCAAAGGTCCTAGGGCCCAATGCGCTCCGTTTCTCGGTGGCTCGCGGCGCGGGCACGTCGCACGGTCGCCGATTGGCGCCGAATGCGTTTACGGCGAGACCCCCGGCTTCTCGAGGATGGCCATGAATTCAAAAGGAGGACCGAGCGGGAGGGCATACCGACGCATTCCGTCGATTCGGGGACGGCTAACCATCTTCCACAGCCACGGGGCCTTCCGGGGCAGGTGCCACAACAGGGACGGATGGGGCGGGTAATAGCAAGTGACTCGCTGATCGACCAGCCGGAAGAGCGACCCCCCTTGGAGTCCCGGGCCGTCGCTCGAAAAGTGCGTGAAAGTCGTGAAGTCAAACGCGTGGAAATGAAAGGGGAAGTACAACGCCCGCAACCCGTGCGGGACGATCGCAACCAGCCGCCCACCGGGTCTCAGAATTCGATGAATCTCCCGCATCCCGCGGTCCAAGTCGAGGAGATGCTCTAGGAAATGACTCGTGAATACCTCGTCGACGGACCCGTTCCGGAAGGGAAGGCGATAACCGTCGGCCAACAAATCGCCGCCACGCAGGTCCACATTCAGATAGCCCTCGCGTTTCGTGCGCCCGGAACCGAGGTTCACCCGAATCACTTTCAGATCAACGCTCGCTGCGGGAGGGCCGTCGTGCAGGACTCTCGGAGCCCTTCCGATTCTCGGGGTCAACCTTCACGCCTCCTGTCTCTTGGAGCCGACCGTGGGGAGGTGCGTTTCAGGTGACCCTCTCAGCAGCGATTCGAAGTGCCGTCTATATACGTTGCCCCTTTCGACGCACAGTTCCGAGGCCAGGGCGCCACGCGCCCCGGCAATCGCGTCTCGGTCCTGCGAGGCCGAGCAATCAACCCTCGGAAAGACGTCGAGAGGAGAGGCGGGTTCTCGCCGCGCGATTCTCTGCCGATCCCGATCGACTTTGTTTGGAGGCCGATACCGTCAAAGCTCACCCGCACGGAGTGTGCGTGCCGGATCGTTTGTCAAGACGATAACGGCCGAGCCCGCTACTTTTTTATAGCCATCTCCCCGTTCCACGTTCTGTCCGACCCTTGTCGGACGCCAGAGAGATATAGATGGGATGGGTAGTGGCAGTTTCCCCCAGGGCTGACCTTCCCCCACACAGGTGAGACCTTGTTTCTGAAAGAGATCCAGATGGAGAACTTCAAGTCGTTCGGGCGAAAGATCACGGTCCCGTTCCTCCAGGGTTTCACGGCGATCACGGGGCCGAACGGGTCCGGCAAGAGCAACATCGCGGATGCGATCCTGTTCGTCCTCGGACCGAAGAGCTCGAAGGCGATCCGGGCCGGCAAGCTGAC
>JGI25382J43887_10000651_pt1 | contig 12374 bp, 11 predicted proteins | sample GraSoi013_1_40cm_3_FD_43887 | JGI IMG/M metagenome (IMG submission 43887) | reverse complement strand
CTCTGGGTGTGGCTTGGGTTTCAGAACATCATCACGAGAAACTAGAATATCGAAGTAGTCTTTCAAACCGAGAGTCGCGAGGTTGAACTCCATGAGTGCCCTTTGTTCTGCGGTCACGACCGCGAGACGTTTGCCGGATGCACGGAGCTTCTGGAGTAGCCGCGGGATTCCCGGAAAGAGGGTCGCTTTGTCGAGGAGGTTATTTCGATAACAGAAGAGGTAGTCATCGACTGCTTCTCTAACGGGTTTGCCTGGGAGACTATCTGCAAAGCCTTCGATAATATTTCGAGCTGGAGGTCCGAGGGTCCAGAAAGCGTCTCCCGCCCGGAAGTGCTCGTTTGAGATATTTTTTAGAGGTCTCGTTAACGCAGTGAACTATTACAGCCTCGGTGCTAATGAGAATCCCGTCCATGTCAAAGATCACGCCCTTTATCGAGGCGACAGGGTTCAAGTCCGATACCCAACCGATGGTCCTAGTTGACGACCTTGTCTTTGACTCGAATTCCCCTCTTTTTCTGCACTCGTCCGAGATAGAATGCGTTGTGTCCGTGTCTCACGAAGAGTCGGATTACAGCGTCCTCTGCTCTCTGAGGACAGATTAGGACGAAGCCTACTCCCATGTTGAAAGTCCGGTACATTTCCCGGTCTGAGACACTTCCTTTCTTCTGAATGATCCGGAATATTCCAGGTGTAGAGGGTAGTTGGTCGATGTCTGCTCCTAGTTTTGCCTGTCCGACAATCCGGTCGAGTTTTGCAAACGCTCCCCCGGTTATGTGAGCAAGCCCGTGAACCTCCAGTTTTCTTGTCGCCTCCAGAACCGGCTTGACATAGATTTGGGTAGGTTCTAGTAATTCCTCGCCGATGCTTCGGCCAAGCTCCGGAACATTCTCTCTCAACTTGTGCCGTCTGAGAAGAATTTTTCTTGCAAGGGTTAGACCGTTTGAGTGCATTCCTGAACTGGCAATTCCGACCAGTGCGTCCCCCTTGCGAATCTCGTCTCCAAGGATGAGATCTTTCTTCCTGCAAATTCCTGCCGCCATCCCCACAAGGTCTAGCCCCGGGTCGTGCGAAAGAAGGTCTGGAACGATGGCTGTCTCGCCACCTATGATTGCCATGCCAGCTTGCCTTGCGCCTTCTACCAGACCGACCGCGATCTCTTTGACAATATTGCGATCGTGTTTGGCCATGGCGAGATAGTCGAGGAAACTGATAGGTTCAGCGCCTGTGCAGATCAGATCATTCGCGCACATCGCGACACAATCTATCCCGATGGTGTCATACTTCCGCATCATCTGGGCAATGATGACCTTGGTCCCGACGTTATCGGTATGGAGGCTCAGGACCCGGCCGTCATTGAGGTCGACGAGACCTGCGTAATGGCCAATCGGGAAAATGGGATGCCCGACTCTTCCTTTACGGGTCTTGAACGTAGATTCGAGCCTTCGAGCCAAAGCCTTGTGGGATTTTCTGACTTGAGAAACGTCGACTCCCGCTCTGGCGTAGGTCATGCGGGGCCGAGGCATGCCTAGAGCTTCAGTCCCGTTAAGCGCTCATAAGCAATAACGTACCTCTTACTCGTCTCATCGATCAGATCCTTGGGAAGATCAGGTGGTCTAGGAGTTGGCTGTCCAGCTTTCCGCGCCTCGTCAAGGGTCTTCTTGTAACCAACCTTGGAAAGCCAGTCTCGGATCAACTGCTTATCATAGCTCTCCTGGTTCTTGCCCGGAGAATAGTTCTCTCTCGGCCAGAGCCGAAACTCGTCGGGACCAATCGAGTCCGCCAGCACAATGTTCCCTTCTTCGTCGAAACCAAACTCTAGTTTGAGATCAGCTAGGATGAAGCCAGCCATGTCAGCGCGCTCCGACATTTTCTTGTAGATGTTGAGGCTCCTATCCTTGAGCGCGGTGATCCCCTCTATGTCCAACCAGCCCTCGTCCACAATCTGATCGACCGTAACAGGTTCATCTTTCACGTCAGACTTGGTGGTCGGATCGAAGTAGGGTTCAGGAAGCTTGGCGGCGTTGATCGGCTTTACCGGTAGATTGACCTCCCCTTTGACAAGTCTTTCGTAGAGGCTGCCGTAGAGATATCCTCGGACAACGCACTCTACCGGAATCATCTTCAGTTTGCGGACAACCATCCGGCTCGGGTTCTCAACCCGGACCATGTGATGCGGGACCTTCAGATAGTTGAACCAATACGCCGCCAGCTTGCAAAGCACTTCCCCCTTCCGAGGAATGGTTGAGGGAAGGACAATGTCATAGGCGCTTACCCGGTCAGTGAAAACGAACAGGAGTTGTTCGCTGTCGAGCTCGTAGATGTCCTTCACCTTGCCACGCTTGAACGGCGTGGAGGAAAATTCGTTCTCGGGCTCGCTAACGTGTTCCTGCAATCTGAGCACGTTCACTACGGTACTGTTGGAGATTCTTTGCGAGCTCTGAGTCGGAGAGCGCCAGAATCTCCGCCGCCAATATTGCCGCGTTCGTTCCATTGTCCAGGCCCACAGTGCCGACCGGAACACCTGATGGAAGCTGAACTATCGACAGGATAGAGTCAAGATTGAGCTTGCCTGAGACAGGGACTCCAATTACCGGCTTGTTGGTCAATGACGCAACGAAACCAGGCAGGGCCGCGCTGAGACCTGCTATGGCAATGAAAACGTCAGACTNTGAGGCCTCGACGTACCTATCGAGCTCTTTGTGGTTGCGGTGACTCGAGAGAACCTTTGTCTCGAAGGCAATGCCAAGCTTCTCAAACACAGTCTCCGCTTTCTTAGCGATCTCCCGGTCGATCTCGGAACCCATGAGTATGCTGACGCTTCTGGTCATGTGTGACACCGCACAACGCGAGATTCTGTCACTACCGTGCTCACTGGTAAATCAAATTGATCCCGAGGAACACGATTGACAAGTTGCAGATTGAACGAGAGACCGATCGAACGAACGTGCTCTGGGAGCGTTTTGAGGACGCGGTCAAAATATCCTCTGCCCCAACCGAGGCGATAGCCTTCCTTGTCCCACACTATTCCAGGAACGAACATAACATCGACCACGTCGAGTCCCTGTGGCCGTAGAAATTCCTCTCTGGGTTCAGGAATGTTGAAGCTTCCAGGCGCAAGCTCTTTCCCGAGGTCTTTGATCTCGGAGAAGAAGAGGTCGATGTCTCCCTTCTTCACAACGGGGACCAGAACTCGCTTGTTGGTATCCAAGGCCTTCCGAATAAGCGGACGAGTGTCAACCTCGCTCCCCCTGCCGACATAGCAGGCAATACCTCTCGCGCGAACGTACTCGTGAAGGTGCAAGACCTGGTCCATGATCTCCATACTCTTCTGTTCAATATCTCGAACTGACTGGCGATCTCTAAGTCGTAAAATGTATCGTCGGAATTGTTCTTTCTCGACAGCAGTCTTTGCTTCGGTCAAACTTTCAATCCAATCTGGATACTTGAAGCCAGTACGGTGTTCTCGAGTAGACATGCCACCGTCATCGGTCCAACGCCTCCCGGGACTGGGGTGATGTAGCCGGCCACTCTGTTGACCTTGTCAAATTCGACATCTCCCCGAAGCTTTCCGTTGACCCTTGTTAAGCCGACGTCGACAACAGCCGAGTTAGGTTTCACATGATCCGCGCGAACCTGGAAGATTTCTTTCCCAACTGCACTGACTAGAATATCAGCGGTCCGTGTCATCCCTGAAAGGTTGGGTGTCTTGGAGTGGCAGACGGTAACGGTCGCGTCCCTGTTGAGGAGAAGGTTGGCCAAGGGTCTACCCACCAGATTGCTTCGGTTAATGATTACAGCCCTTGATCCAGCAACTGGAACCTTGTAGTAGTTCAGGAGTTTGATGACGCCTTTCGGGGTACATGGAACAAGCTCCTCATAGCCCGANGCCAGTTTCCCAGCGTTGATCGGGTGTAGTCCGTCAACGTCCTTGTAGGGAATTATTCGCTCGATCACTTTTTTCTCGTTGAAGCCTGGGGGCAATGGCAGCTGAACAAGTATTCCGTTGACCTTAGGGTTGGTGTTGAGTTGGCCAAGTAAAGCTTCCAGTTTGCCCTGGGAAGTATCAGCGGGTAGGTGGTGGCTCTCGGATATTATTCCAACCTCGGCGGCGGCTTTGTGTTTGGCTTTGAGATAGGAGGAGCTGGCAGGATCGTCGTCGACTTGAACAGTGGCGAGGAGAGGTTTGGCGCCATGTTTTTCCAATTGTTGGACTTGTTGGGCGACCTGATTCTTGACCTCTTTGGCCACCAGTTTTCCATCCATTAGTATGGCTGTCAATTCTTGAAGAGAACCCTCCTCCCTTCTAGCTTCAACTGATCCTCTGTGAGTAGTCGGAGTGCTTCGGGAAGAATTCGGTGCTCTTCTCTCAGAATCCGGCTAGAAAGTATTTCCACGGTGTCATCGTCGCGGATCGCAACTGGAGTTTGGAGAATTATGGGACCGTGGTCGACCTCTCTGTCCACGAAGTGGACGGTGCAACCGGTAACCTTGACTCCGTGATCGAGAGCCTGCTTCTGTGCTTCCAAACCGGGAAAGGAAGGAAGCAATGCAGGGTGTACGTTGATTATTCTTCGAGCATAGAGATCGACGAACTGTTCACTNAGAATCCGGAGATAACCGGCCAGTACAATGAGCCCGGTTTTCGGCGCTACCCCGCGCGACTGGAGTGCGGCAATAGTCTTCTGGTCGTAGTCCCAGTTTTTCTTAGGGACACCTTTGTCGTCTAGGGTGATTGTTTCAACATGGTGTTTCTTGGCTATCTCGAGGGCTGGAGAGTTGGGTCGGTTGCTGATTACAATCTTGACCTCACACTTGGTGAGGTAGTGATTGTCAACCCCGTCTAGGACAGCTTCAAGGTTTGAACCGCGTCCTGACGCCAAGACGCCGATTGGGACCATTCAGCTAGGCCTTTCGGGTCCCTGCATCTNTTTCAGCAAGAGTTGTGAAGGATCGATCCTGCCGACTTTTGGAATCCATTCCATTCTTCTTCCAAGAGTCCCGTGTTCCTCCCGGTACTGGTAGAGCCGACGGACTCGTTCCGCTGAGTCCCGTCTCTTTGCGAGAAGTTGTTCTGATCCTATGTCGCTCCTATGATAGAATCCCCACCCATCCGTTAGCTGAATACTAGACATGGTTTTCTCGATCCGAGCGCTGGCTGGAGGAAGAGTGTGATCCATTGCCATCAACGCGAGAAGACGAGAGCCCCCTGTGACCACTTGGCCGTTATCTTGGAGATCAGCGTTTCCCCAGAACAGGTAGCAGCCATTCCGTTTGACGTTTGTCTCGAAGACCTGGACCGGGTGGCCCTTGGCCTTTTCCTTCTTTTCGGGATAGCCGTTTGGAGCGACGACCTTCACGACCACCGCGTCCTCATTGGTAAATTCGAGCTTCAGCTTTGACAGTCGCCGTTCGACGATAGCTTGGAAGATGTCGATGATGTCTGTCTTGAGCATAGCGAGCATGTTGAGAGCTTCGGGATCGCCAAGTCGAGAGTACATTTCGATAATTGTCGGTCCCTCGTTTTCCGTAAGCATCATCTGCCCGCCGACCATGCCGTGGTAGGGTTTGCCGGTTTTCTTCTGGATAGCCTCGACGATTCCCTCGACGATCTTGAGCGACTTGTCATATTCTTCCTTGGTGAGGAATGGAAGAGTTATGTCGGGTCCTGAGATGCTGCCCATTCCGCCGGTTTCCGGTCCGCTGTCGAATTCGTGAGCGCTCTTGTTGTCCTGGACGAGAGGGGTGCCTAGAACGGTTTTGCCGTCCGTGAAGCATTGGAGGGAATACTCGGGACCCCAGGCCTTCTCTTCGACCAGAATCTTGTCCTCGATATCAGAGTAGGCAGCCATGTTTGCCTGGAGAGAGTCGAAGTAGGCTTCTTTGAAACGCGCCTTATCATCGTGAAGATACGCCAGACGGTCTTCGATAAGCTTGACACCCTTTCCCCCGGATTGGCGGGCAGGCTTGATGACGATATTCTGCAGCCAGGGTTGCGTGTCGATGTTCTTCCGGATATAGTCTGCGGCTTCTCGTGCGTTCTTGAAGGTTCGAAAGAGAAGCTTGCCAGGGAGATTATTCTCCCACTGTAAACGTCTGAGGTCTGCTTTCGAACGTTCTATGATCGAGAGTTCTCGGCCAGCGCCGATACATTGGATGCCTTCTTTCTCAAGCGCATCCGGTATGCCGTGAAAACCAGGCTCCTCAGGTCCCACGACCACCATATCAACTCCCCAGCCCCGTGCGGATCTTACAATCGTCTTCGGGTCAGTAGTTCTGCCGACACGAAGTTCNCCCTGGTTGTCTTTGCAGATCTTGTGGATTCCCGGGTTCCGGTTTCCAGCGATCCAGAAGATCTCCGGTTTGTGATCGCTGAGACTTAGCTTCCATGCAATCGCATGTTCGCGAGCACCCCCGCCTACACCCATTACTCTCATCGTGTCGCGCCTCCGTTCTCGAAGCAGCGCATGCAGAGATTTTGTCTCCGGAGCCCGATGGCGCGCTGGAGTTCTTCAACTGTCATGAATGATATGCTGTCAGCCCCGACATGATTCGCGAGTTCGTTCTCGTTCAGGCCGCTGGAGATCAGCTCGTCTCTGGGGGGGATCTCGACTCCGTAGGGACATGGCGAGACGAGTGATGGGCTTCCAATGCGGATATGAACTTGACGTGCTCCGTTGCGCTTTAGATTGAGAACCGTGTTTCGTAGAGTGTTTCCCCTGACGACACTATCGTCTACCAGAACAACGTCTTTGCCTTCGATCGCGCTCTTGACAGGGTTGAGCTTCAGCTGGACCCCTACGAGACGCTCTTTCTGTGTTGGCTCAAGAGCAGCACGAATGTTCTCTCCAGTCCGCACGAAACCTAGTTCCTGCGGAAGACCGGACTCTTGACTGTATCCGTTGGCAAAAGAGAGCGCAGTCTCCGGTACGCCGACTACCACGTCAGCCTTCGCCGGGTGAGCTTTAGCTAATTCTCTGCCGATGCTGTTTCTAACCCTAGCTACCGGGAGAGTGTTGACTTTGCTGTCGAGCCTTGCGAGGTAGACGTATTCGTAGCTGCAGAAGTTACCCGCGTCAGCGGCAGGCGCGTTCCCGCGTATGTCTTCGGGGGTGAACATGATGACCTCTCCCGTCTCTACGGGTCCCGTCTGGTCAACGCCCATCACGTCGAGGGCACAGGTCTCGGATGCGACGGCTGCAATGTCAAAGCCAACGCTTCCTGTTTCCAGCGGTTTTACGCCGAGTGGGTTTCTTCCGCTGATGAGTTCTTGTTTGTGGGTGAGGGCGACGAAGGAGTATCCGCCTCCTATCTTGTTGATTAGCATCGAAGTTGCTTTGAGCGGTTCCTTCTCGGTGTGGAGGAGTTGTGAGAGTTGTCGGGCGAAGAGTTTGCTGGCTTCGCCACGGTTTTCATGGAGGTCTGTCTTGCCGTCAAGTGCGAGAACCAGCTCGTAGGGCGTTTTGACGTGGACGAGATGGTCATCAGTGTAGGAGGATGTTTGCCCGATTCCGAGGAAGCCCTTCGGAACGCTTCTCTTGTTGTTGCGAAAGAATTCCTCGACGCCGCCCTTTCCTCCGAGAGTATGTAGAGTGCCTGCTGGTCCGATTGCTGCTAGGCTGACGGATTCTTGTCCTCGTCCTTGGAGGGCGCTAAGTCCGTAGTGGATGAAGTAGGATGAGTCCCAGTTTTCCCGTCCTTCGCCGAACGTGTAGAAGCCGACTAGCCCTGGCATTGTTGGGGCTAGGCCTTCATCTCTTCCCGTGTCCGAAGCACGGGGTCCTTCTTCAGACCGAGGTATTCTCCTGTGACGCAGGCGAAACACATCTCGTCCTTGCCAAGGCCTATTCCCTCGCTTAGACCGTTGATGTCGTTGTAGCCGAGGCCGTCGACGCCGATTTCACGGGCGACTTTCCTGTTGAGCTCATCGATGTTGAATGTTTCGCCGTTTGCCTTGTTCGCGAGCAATTCTTCCCTTGTCGGGAAGTCGATCCCCATGTAGCATGGGTGGCGGATTGGTGGGAATGTGACGACCATGTACACTTTCCTTGCTCCTGCGTCTCGGAGGGATTGGACGATGTTTCTGCTGCTGGTTCCGCGGACGATGCTGTCATCGACCACGATGACGTCTTTGCCGTCGACGACGGGTTTGATGGTGATGATCTCGCGAACGATCTCTTCCCGGCTCTTCGCTGTGGGCTCGATGAAGCTACGGAGGCTTCCCTTTCTGCGGTATCGGTCTTTCATCAAGCCCTCTTCCATGGGTATGCCGCTCTCCTCGGAATAGCCGAGGGCTGCGGGCCTCGCGGAGTCGGGTACGGGAATGACAACATCGGCTTTGAACGGATATTTTCGGGCGAGGACTTTGCCGAGCTTTCGTCGAGCATCGTAGACGTAGTGATCGTCGATCTTGCTGCTAGGATGACCGAAGTAAGTGTACTCGAACGGGCAGTGGTAGTGACGAGGTGCGTCTGCGAACCTTGTTATTCTGAGACCGTCTTTGGTCAGGCTGACTAGCTCACCGGGCTGAATGTCCCGGACAAAGTCGGCTTGGAGCGCTGTCAAGGCGCAACTCTCGCTCGCAACGATATGGGTGTCTGTTTCAGGATCGTATCCGAGACAGAGCGGTCTGTAACCTGCTTCATCCCTAGCCGCCAGAACCTCGCCGTCGTGGGTTATGATGACGAAGCTGTACGAGCCGCTCAGCTCTTTGCTCAGCTCGTGAAACGCACGGGTCCAATCCTGTTCGGCACGGTAGTGTTGGAGGAGACGGTAGCCAGCAAGCTTCGTGTCAGTTGTCGAGCCTAGGATCGGAAATTCCCTCTGGACCATAGGCTCAAGATCCTCCGTGTTCGCAATAGTTCCGTTCTGAGCGATAGCGAATTCGCCACGAATGTCAAGCGGATGCGCGTTCTCCAGCGTCGTCCGTCCACGGGTCGAGTAGCGCACATGTCCTATTCCGCGATTGCTGGTAAAGCTGAGAATCCTTTTCGCACTAGCATCCGCTCCCTGGCCGATTAATCCTAAGCCCTTGAGGACTGGCTCGCCAGGTACGGCTATGCCCCATGACTCTTGGCCACGGTGCTGTAGAGCCGCGAGTCCCTTGACGATACGCTCGGCGACAGGCCGGTTCTGCATAGAGTAAATGGCTAGGACGCCACAATGCTCTTTCATAGCGTCGCCTCCATTGCCCGCGGGATCGTTCCGGACCAGGCCTTTGAAGCTTCAGCGAGGGGAATTGTGATAATCGGTTGTCCGTTCGAGAGGAACTCGATCCCGTTGTCTGTTACAGTTCCAACCTTTGCGGCAGGTATTCCGCGACGTTTGAACGAGCTTACGATTCTAGCGGTGTTCTTGAGTTTTGTTTCCAGGACAAATCGTGATCTTGATTCCGAGAATAGCAAGTTGTCGACTCTGCTGGTCTTGTTAGGAGCCTTATCGAGGTCGACGGTTACGCCTTTGCGGCCTTGAATGGACATCTCGGCCAAGGAGACGGCTAATCCACCCTTCGAGATATCGTGGGCACTTTCTACACGGCCGCTTCTCAGAATCCTCAACAGGGATCGCAGGAGTATCTTCTCTTTCTTCAAGTTGACCTTCGGGACCTGGCCACCGATGACATCGTGTATGTGTTCGTAGAATTCGCTCCCGCCCATTTCATCAGAGGTGCTGCCGACGATGATGAGGTCGTCCTCCTCCTCTCTGAGGGCTTGCAGTATCTTTGGGGTCTTGGGTTCTACCAGTCCCAGGGCGGCGATGACTGGTGAGGGTTTGATTCCCTTGCGACTCACCGAGTCTTCGTTGTAGAAGCTGACCTTGCCACCGACACATGGGACCCCGACGGCTTTGAGATAGTTGGAGATGGCACGAACCGCCTCCTTGAATGTCCAGTAGACCTCAGAATTACCGGGGTCTCCAAACTGCAAGTGATCGACGACCGCAACAGGCTCCGCGCCAGCAACGACTAGATTGCAGAATGCTTCCGAGACAACTCCCACGGTTCCCCAGTAGGGGTCCACATAGCATTGCTTGCTGTTGCCGCCCGTGGTGAGAGCGAGGGAGCGCTTGTTGGGGAGACGTTGTACCGCNGAGTCGGCTTGTCCTGGCTTAACGATGGTCCGGATGCCAACCTCGTGATCATACTGGCGATAGATCCATTCCTTGCTCGCGATATTCGGGCTAGAGAGTAGCTCGATGAGGGTTTGAGCAAGGTCTCTAGACATGGCTGGCTCAGGTGCCTCCGCGAGANCATCGAGATAGAGAGGGCGCTTTGATGATCTTGGTGCGAGTGGTGCTTCCGCGACGAACTTGGCTGGCGCCTTGGCCACAATCTCGTTTCCTCGCCGGATGGTTAGGAGGGCATCCTTGGTGACTTTTCCTATCTTCGCGTAGCCTACCTCCCATTTGTCCAGGATGCTGACGAGCTTTCTCTCGTCTTTCTCTCGGATTAGGAGAACCATTCTCTCTTGTGATTCGGAGATCATTATCTCTGCCGGTTTCATGTCGGGCTCACGTGTCAGGATCTTGTCCAGATCGATCTCTATCCCTGTCTCAGCCTTCGCTGCGATCTCTGACAGTCCACAAGTTAGGCCTCCACCCCCAAGGTCTTTCATTCCCTGGATGATGTTCGCCTCCACCGCTTCTAGTATCGCTTCGATGATGAGCTTCTTTGTGAATGGGTCCGGGACCTGGACGGCGGATCGTTCCGTGTCGGACTTGTCTGTCAGTGTCTTGCTGGCGAAGCTTGCTCCGCGGATGCCGTCTCTTCCAGTTCTTCCTCCGACGAGGTAGATTAGGTCGCCGGGATGGCGAGCTTCGCCTAGGACGAGCTGGTCTTTTCGTCCGAGGCCGACACATACGACGTCAACGAGGCAGTTTCGTTCGAAGGATGGGTCGAACTCCACCTCCCCACCGACTGTTGGGACACCTATGCAGTTGCCGTAATCTGCTATTCCCCTGACCACATTGTCGAAGAGCCAGCGGGTGTGAAGGCTCGCTATTGATCCGAACCTGAGAGGGTCGAGGAGAGCGATGGGACGTGTTCCTAGACTGAGGATGTCGCGGACGACCCCGCCGACGCCAGTGGCCGCTCCACCATACGGGTCGATGGCACTAGGATGGTTGTGTGATTCGATGTGGAGGGTCACGACCCAACCGTCGCCGACGTCGATGACCCCGGCGTCGAAACCGGGTCCGACGAGAACTCTGGGTCCCTTGCTGGGAAGCTGTTTGAGGAGTGGTTTGCTGGATTTGTAGCTGCAGTGCTCGGACCACTGCGCTTCGAGCATCGCCCATTCAACCTCGTTAGGCTCGCGCTGAAGCTTCTTCACGGCGTACCCGATCTCCTCATCGGTGAGATTGGGTTTCGGAACTTCCACTAGGATCAAGCTTTGAGGCTCCGCGACGACGGATCGTGTCAAGACGGTCGCTCTCTTGCTCGATTAGCTAGAAGTGTTGCACGCGAACCTGTGACTGCTCCTATGATGAAGGCGATGATGAACCCGACGAGGCCGGCGATGAGATAAGCAATTAGACCTGCGACAATTCCGGCGATAAGTCCTCCCACGATGGCGGTGGCGCGCGGATACGTTCTCTTTTTCGCCGAGGGTTCTTCTGTCAAGTCTTATGGAATCCCCTCTTTCTTGTGCTCCTTCTTCGGAAGGATCAGGCCCATGCCCAGTGCTATCAATATGAGACCATAGAAACCGCCGAGAAAACTGATTCCTGCGATGTAGGTGATGGAAAAGAATCCAACGAGAGAGATGATGCCTAGGGCGATGGAGAATATGCCGAGAACCATACGGCGAGTAGAGCGAGTTTCTTCGGTCAGTGGTCTATTTCTTCTCCCTTTCTCGCAGCTTCAACTATCTTCCTCCTTCGAGAGTTTCGATCATCGAGTCGAAAATCATCCTTCCTTCTGAGTGATTGTCCGGGGTTAGAATGGGTATAGAGGCGCGTTCGGGGTGGGGCATGAGCCCCATCACGTTTCCTTCCTTATTGCAGATTCCGGCGATGTTGTCCATGGAGCCGTTAGGGTTCGAATCCTCCGATGGAATATTGTTCTCGTCAACGTATCGTAGAACGATCTGCTCTCTTTTCTCAAGTTCAGCAAGCTGGCCGTTATCGAGATAGTATCGGCCTTCGTTGTGGGCGATTGGAATTCGCAGCGCCTGATCTTTGTTTGCGAGTTTTGTGAACGGTGTTCTGGTGGATTCTACTCTGAGCCGTGTCCACTTGCAGACGAATCGTAACCCGGTGTTTCGAAGTACAGCGCCGGGCAGGATTCCGGCCTCGACTAGTATCTGGAAGCCGTTGCATATTCCAAGGACTGGCTTGCCATTGTCTGTTGCCTCTCTGATGGTTTCTAGGCTTGGGCT
>JGI25382J43887_10000650_pt1 | contig 12375 bp, 10 predicted proteins | sample GraSoi013_1_40cm_3_FD_43887 | JGI IMG/M metagenome (IMG submission 43887) | reverse complement strand
TTTAAGTCCCGTTGTTGGATCCTTGGCCCCATTTTGGNAATTGCGCTTCTCTTGAGCCTGCGCGCGGGCTTGCGCTGCGCGGGTGATGGCCCGTAGGGTCCAGGTTATCCGGAGCGGGAGTTAATATGGTTATAATAAGGTCTCGATCGTTGAATGGCGCCGTACCCAAGTGGTAAGGGAGAGGTCTGCAAAACCTTTATGCATCGGTTCGAATCCGATCGGCGCCTCTCCACACCGTTTTCATGCGTCCCGACCACATCCATGAAGTTGTCCGCATTTTGCGGAAAGAGATACTTCAGTGGCCCGTCCCCGCGATTGGCCATTACGTCGAGACTCCGTTCACTGTACTGATTTCCTGCATTCTGAGCCTCCGCACACAGGACAAAACGACAAACGCCGCAAGCGAACGGCTATTCGCGATTGCAGCGACACCAGAAAAGATGTTGGCGACACCGGTCGGTACAATTGAAAGAGTGATCTATCCGGTTTCGTTCTATCGCGTGAAGGCGAGGACTATCCAAGCGATCTCCGGGCAATTGCTGACCAGATATAAAGGCCAGGTGCCGTCGCGCATGGATGACCTTCTCGAACTGCCGGGGGTCGGACGCAAGACGGCGAACATCGTCATGACGCTCGGCTTTCGTAAGGCGGGAATTGCGGTCGACACGCACGTGCACCGCATTTCGAACAGGCTCGGCTATGTCCGAACCAAAACCCCTGAAGATACGGAAATGGCTCTGCGCAGGAAACTGCCGCGCCGGTATTGGATCAGGTTCAATGATTTGCTTGTCACTTACGGGCAGAATCTGTGCAAGCCCATCAGCCCGGTCTGCTCCCGATGCAAGATCGCACCCTACTGCCGGCGAGTCGGAGTCACGATCTCGCGCTGACAAAAGGTCACTTCTCCAGCTCGCCCGCGATGATATTGAATGAGCCGAGGGCTGCAACTGCATCCGAGAGGTATCCGCCTTTCACAAGGTGATTGAATGCCTGAAAAATATAGAAACATGGACCTCGGCACCGTAAGCGGTAAGGCCGCTTGCTGCCGTCGCTGATCAGATAAAAGCCGAGCTCGCCATTCGCTGCTTCCCAATACGAATAGACCTCGCCGATCGGCGGAAGGATGCCGTCCTGAATCAGCTCGAAATGATTCATCAGGTCTTCGATGTTGGAATACACACCTTTCTTGGGGGGCAGGCTGATCCGGCGATCATGAATCTGAGCTGGACCCTCCGGCAGGTTTTCGAGCGCTTGTTTGATGATACGGAGACTTTGGCGGATTTCCTCAATGCGCACGAGATAACGATCGTACACATCACCGGCCTCGCCAATGGGAATCTCGAATTCAAACTTGTCGTAATCATAATTTGGAAACCACTTCCGAATATCGTATGGGACACCGGCGGCGCGAAGCACGGGACCAGTGAAACCCCAGTCGATCGCATCTTCGGTGGAGATTGCGGTGATTCCTTCCGTCCGCATTTTGAAAATTTTGTTGTGGCGATTCATCTTCTCAATATCGTCCACATATTTCGGGATGCTATCGAGCAGAGCCCGCGAGCGCCTCACGAAATCCGCCGGAACGTCCTCGGCGACACCGCCGATACGGACATAGCTGACCGTCAGACGTCCTCCGCAACAAGACTCGAGCAGATCGTAGATTTCCTCGCGGGGGCGGAACCCATACCAGAAATTGGTGATGGCGCCCAGATCGACCAGATTCGTTCCGATGCAGACGAGGTGATCGGCAATCCGGCTGAATTCCGAGAGAATGACCCGGATGTACTGGGCGCGCTTCGGTATTTCTACTCCGAACATCTTCTCGACAGCCATGGCATAGGCGACGCCGTTCATCATCGCAGACATGTAATTCAAGCGATCGGTGAAGGGAATGACCTGCCAGTACATGTGCGTCTCAGCCATCTTTTCGAAGCATCGATGAAGGAATCCAATTTCAGTATCGGCGTCGATGATCTTTTCACCGTCGACAGCCGCCTGAAGCCGGAATGTCCCATGCATTGCCGGATGCTGCGGTCCAATGTTGAGTATTTGAGGATGCGCCAGTCCCATTGATTCCGCGTATTTCCTGGCGCGTTCGACGACCGGCAAATCGACCGTGTCGGTGCAGGGAGTACGTTGTCCAGGCGGAAAATCCTTTCGCAGCGCATGACCGGCAAATTGTGCATGCGTGAGGATCCGACGCAAATCCGGATGCCCCTTGAATTGGATGCCGAACATGTCATAGGCCTCGCGCTCCGCCCAATCTGCAGCCTTCCAGATATCGATGGCGGAGTCGATCGCCGGATCTTCGCCGGGCACAGGAACTTTCAATCGCAAACGATGCTTGTTTGAAAGCGAAAGCAAGTGGTAGACGACATCGTAGCGCGATGCGCGCTCGGAAAGGTAGTCGACGGCAGTCACATCCAACAGCAATTTGAAATCGAAGGCCGGATCGTGCTTCAGGGTGCGCAGGATTTCCTTCACATTATCGCGTTTGACTGTGATCGAAAGATCTCCGCGAAATTCGCGCATGTGCACGAGGTCATCCGGAAAACGCTGCTTGAATGCCGTTGCGATCGGCCCCTGAATTTCCTGATTCTCTTCCAGGAACCGCACAACCGTGCGCGGTGGACCTTGAAGGTCATGAACAGTCGCATCGAATTCGGGGGTCTTCAGGCGGGTCTGCCTTGGATGACGTTCATAGGAGAGCCGCGTATCGTTCTCCACTTGCTGCTGAAGCTTGATGATGGCGTCCAGCACTGCCTCCGGGGTTGGAGGACATCCGGGAATATAGACATCGACGGGAATGATTTCGTCGATGCCCTGCATCACGTGATAGGCGCGATAAAATCCTCCGCAAGTCGCGCACGCGCCCATCGAGATGACCCATTTCGGCTCGGCCATCTGATCATAAATTTGTTTGAGGACAGGCCCCATCTTGTCGTTAATCGTGCCGAGCACCATTAAAACATCCGACTGTTTGGGCGAGAAGCGGACGACTTCGGACCCGAATCGCGCGATGTCGTAGTGCGAGGATACAACCGACATGAATTCGATGGCGCAACACGCCGTACCGAATGGATACGGCCACAGTGAGCTCTTGCGGGCCCAATTGACCAGAGATGCGTAGGTCGTCGTGAAAAAGCTTTCGTGCTCTCTCTTTGTTTCGATCTCCGCGACGCTCATTAATTTGAGTGTAGCATTCCCCTCCCCGCAGAGCGGGGGTGGATGCGCCGAGCGAAGCGAAGGCGCAGACGGGGTGGTCGGAACGGAATCATGATGCCTCTCATTTAAATCATGAAATGACTTTCGAAATCATGATGCCGCGCAACCAAACCATGAAAGTCATTTCCAAGCCAGGATGCCCGCCTTACAAGCGTCCAAGATCGCGAACTGCGATATCAGGACTGAAGTCGGCAAAGGCGAGACAAACGCGATGGTATAGTCGCCGTTTTGGGATTTTTCTATCGAAACCTTGAGGCAAAGTGTTGACGACGTTATCCAACGGATTGCGCATCGAGTTGCCCGTGCGATCCATTTGTGGCCATCGATGCCGTCTACCGGCTTCGCAATCCGGAAGTTGTCGCCGGGCATTTGGAAACATTCCTTGCCCGACAGCGCGAAGGGGACCGAAAACTTGAAGCTCGATAACAACAAATTTCCGAATTGAAGGCGGAGGTTGAGCAGCCGGCTTCGCAAAAGTCGAAGTGTTTGGTATTGAGGGGCCAGTGTGGATATTGCCTGATTTCGAGAACCGCTGGCGGGATCCACGCCGGCAGCAGGGTTTGTTAATGATTGCGCGGCGTCTGGAACACGAACCTTCGGTGCAAGGAGTCAGTGCCCATCTCCTGGCAGTTGGTGAGAAACCCTAACGCCGCCAGGCATAGGGCCGCTCCTGAATGGCAGTCATCACTGCAGTGCTTCTACCCGGTCTTGATGGAACGGGTGAGCTTTTCGCGCCGTTCGTCGATGCTGCTCCCGTTGGGGTCAGCACGATTGTGGCGGACTACCCGACGAGCGAGGCATCGGTCGACATCCTTGAGCGGCATGCGCGAGAGAAAATCACAGATCACTGCATTGTTATTGCGGAATCATTTTCCGGGCCAATCGGTGTTCGGATCGCAGCGGATGTCCGGGTTCAGGCGCTAGTCTTGTGTAACTCGTTCATCAGCAGCCCCATCTTTCCGGCGCTTCGTTATCTGGTAATCCCGCCTCTATTTACAATTCCACTCCCGAGTCTCGTAATTCGCTCCGTTCTGTTAGGTCATAAATCCCATCCAGCGCTCGTGGAGAACGTACATTCTGTACTTCGGCGTCTGCCTGCAGATGTTATTGCGCGCAGGGTTCGACAGGTTCTACAGACAGACGAACGGAGGACAGTTAGATCGCTTTCCAAGCCCATTCTCTATTTGCGGGGGCGCAATGATAGGCTGGTGTCGGAACGCAGCTGGAAAGAGCTTCAAACAATTCGCCCGGACGCTCAGGTTGTCGGGATTCCAGGTCCGCACATGCTGCTTCAGATATCGCCGAAGGAATGCTGGCGATCAATTGTAAGGTTCGTCGAGGAATCCGCGGCGGGCTAACAAAGCGTTTGCAGACGTCACGGCGCGCTGCAATGATAGGCGACGCAAGAAGGACGTACTGGGCTTCGCGATGGGATTGTTGAAGGAACTCCGACTCCGCTTTCGGCCTCCCCGAATGGAGGATCCGGATTTTGGTGTGCTTCTCTATATGCATATACCCCATGCGCCGGCGAACTCCTATTGGGAAGGCGAGTGGCTGTTTCCCGCAACTCGAACGAAGGTGGCCATTGCGCTACCGGGCGGGCTCGACGGTCCGGACATTAAGGCGAGGGCTTTTTACCTGGAGCTCTCGACGCAATTCGATCACGTTGTAAAACAGGTTTGGCCGGCTCTGGATCGTGTGTTTCGCGAATGGATTGGACGGCCACTCGATACGGACCTTTGGAAAGACGTTCGATTATCTGGATTCGGCGTCGAGCCACTTAACAGTGTGCCGATCACCTGGGACGTCATGTTCGAGACAACCGGCGAGAAATGGCTGGCTATCACGGTTCCTTTTGTCGGCGACTCGCCGCAGGATCCCGTGGTCGATACCTAGCCGGGACAGAACATAAACTCCCATGCCTCTTAGCAGACGAGAGTTGAAGCAGCGTTCCTCTGAACTGAATGCACTGATGCACGATTGGGATCCTATCGGAGTCATGCGCGACCCGAACTGGCCGCGCGACGAATACGAGTGGCTGGTGGGGCCGCTACTGACGTTACTGGAGTCGGGTGCAACCGAGGCTGAAATCGGAAGCCGACTCCGCAAGGAAATTGTCGAGTACTTAGGACTTTCGCCGGAGCATTACGATTTTCCGGCAATGGGGGCACGCGTGCGAGTTTGGTTCGATCGGGCTGGCGGGACCTTCTGTGGTCTGCCTTCAAGATTTCTGTTGGAGAAGGCTGCAACGAAACAGTGCGCCCTCTCCAGTCATAGCAGTGATTGGAGAAGGATTTTGCCATCGTTCACAAACCACTGCGATACACATCGACGGTTACGATTTCTGAGTTACTTTCTTTTCATGGACGTGCGGAGGAGAGGCTTTCTGGAGTTCGTGCAGGAACGGTTCCACAGTGGGGTTGCTTCGCACGCTTTTGCCCAACAGAATCTGCTCTCCTGTTACTTCGTTTCCGTAAATTTTGCGATTCGCACTGTCATCCATCCCGACCACAGAACCGTCGAGTGAAACTCCGGCAAAGAGACCTCTACTTCGTGAATATGCGAACGCACCCGAGCGGAGAAGTATGTCCGTACCGACCTCGGCCTTTCGACCAACAGGTCCCGCAGTCGCAGATGCATCCACACCGAGTTTTACTTTCCCTTTCAACAGACCCCTAATGCCATCTTCGTCCGTGAATACGAGTACAACGTCAATGGCTTGCACTCCAATTTGCAGACCAAAGCTACCTCCTCCGATCTCAACATAAGCCGGCGCGCTCCAGCTGCCATCCTCGCGGCGCTGGGACAGTAAGCCCTTACCCCATTGACCGCCGAATCCGAAGGCGCCCTTCACAACGTGCGGTATCACCGCGATCGCGTGTGCACGTGCCATCAATTCATCGGGGATAGCGTTTTCGGGAATGTTCATTATTGCTGTCAGAACCTTAGCAGCATTGGCCGCACGTTCGGCCTCAGCTGATTCTTTGGATTGCTGCGCCGCCAATGGATTTGCAAAAGCGAACATAGCGAGTAGGAACAGCAGTCCGATAAAAATGGAATTTCGCTTCAACAAACATAGAACCTCCTCAATCCGGACTAATGTGCATTCCTTGCGGGCCCGTCACAGTACCCTTCGTCCTTGAATCACTCTGAATTCTTCCGCTATCGCCTGACACTCAGCCCAATTCTCCACAGAGGCTTGCGTCTACCATCACTGAGCGGCGCTGCCTGAAGCAGATACTGGAAAATGTGATAAACGGGATGTGCAGCGTTGGATCTATCTGCGTTTCAAACCGCGATACACAAGGTAATGGCNAATGCCGGCCCGCGTCAGTGCACCTTTTCTATGCAGAAGAGCGAGTTCGTCTTCTGCTAAAGCTACGGAATCGATGATGTAAATTTTCTTACCATGGCTCCCGATGTGGGTCGTGAAAGCCATTCCTGCTTTTGCCAAGTCCGCGATCGCAGCGGTCAGGTCAGCCGTTGTCAACATTTTGCCTCCGATTACGCCCATTGTTGCACCACGCACGACGGCCTTCCCCTGAGAGACGCGTTTTCTGGACAGCGCTTGAGAGCGATCACTCGGGCGTTTTCTGCCGTTACAGCGCCGTACCCCTGACATCCATGTTGGTGAGACCGGTCCGTTTCCCATAGTTGACCGCCTTTGTCGCTCGTTCGACATTCCCGGTGATCTTATGGACAGGCTTGTTCGCACTGCCGTGAACCTGAAGTTGGGTTGGATTGTATGCGTGCCCCGCTTGCATCGTTATCGCTGCCACAAGCGGGATACTTGGAACAAAGGGTTTCATTGCTTTCATCGTTTCGTTCCCATTCGGAAAAACGAAAAGGAGCACAGAGCCAACCAAAACGCGGCGGCGGAAAGCCAGAGTTCAATTAACTTCAACAAGAGAAAAGATCAAAGGGCGGTGGAATCCTGAACGCTGAACGTATCCCAAAGACCACGAGACGCGCGAATTAGGGAATTGTTGCCGGTCCGTTGCGAACCCTGAACGATCGGTTTTGTGCGACGGCGGACACATCGGCTCCGCTCGATTGGATGCTTTGGGTGCGTCGAACCGTTAACCGGCCGAGTGTAGCCCGGTTATTCGTTCAGACTTCCTTTCAGTTCCAACGCCAACCGATCATTACGCGGTTGCAGTCAACGACATCCCAACGACTTACATGAAGCGGGCGATGTTACGTTGGCAATTATTTCTGTGTCGCTGCAGACGTGTGATTACCGGAAGTGACCTCGAGCCGAAATTCTCTTTGACCCGATTCGACTCGGCCTTCTAAACCTCTGTGCAAAAACGTGGAAAAAATCTTGGATAAGAGGCGATCCATAGAAGGGCATAGGTCATCACTGGGGCCATGGTTGGGGGCGGAGACCTCTACAAATTCCTTTACATCACTCGGACGGAGTCCCACGGTTGCTGATGGAGAGCGAATTGCCCCGGTGCTTTCATGATGCTTTAACAACCAATTCTAAGACTTGGGGGAAAACTATGTTTAATTCCAGTAATTCCAGTGATCAATCCATTCCATCAAATGCCATGAGAAAGGGAATCGGGTGGGTGCCTGTTGTACTCGTTACGAATAGCGTGTTGATCGTGATCCTCGGTTTTGGACTATTTTCTCAACGTGCCGATCTCAGCGACCACATTGCGAAACTCGAATCCATGAGCCAGGAAATCAGACAGGCTCAGACAGAAGCTGTGAAGAGAACAGATAATCTCGCCTCTGATTTCGACCTGATAAACAAGCGTGTCGGTGTAACAGCGGACGAATTGAATCAGGCAAGACAGGCGGCACAAANTTTGAAACGCCAGCAGGAAGAGGCCGCAAAGGTTCTGGCGGCAAAGGCGAATTCGAGCGATGTCGAGAGCTATAGGCTAGAAGCCGCGGCCAAAATGACTGAGATCAAGGAAGATGCTAATACAAAGCTCGGAACCGTTTCTGGTGAAGTTACAGGTATCAAGCAGGATTTAATTTCAACCAAGGAAGACTTTGGGCGGCAATTGGTCGATGTGAAGAACGTGCTTAATGAAGGCATCGCACGTAATTCCAGCGAATTGGCCGATCTCCGTAAAAAAGGCGAACGCGATTATTTCGAGTTCGATATTCGCAAAGATTCGAAGCGCCCAATGCAGCGCGTGGGCGACGTTCAGCTAGCGCTTACGAAGGCTGATNCTAAAAACCATAAGTACANTATTGCAATCCAGGTCGACGATAATCGTCTTGAGAAAAAGGATCGGACGANCAACGAACCGGTGCAATTTCTTGTCGGTCGCGATCAGCTCAGATACGAACTCGTCGTGAATTCGGTTGATAAGGACCGGATCCGTGGATATCTAAGCGTTCCTAAAGACAAGNTCCTCGCTTCAGAGGTACCCATCCTGCGCCAATAGCCGCCGANAGAGCGGGGAATGAGGCGAGCTGCACGAGCGCGTGCCTACGCAATGGAGGGAGGTGGAAATTCAGGTCGTTTTGGGAAACACTTAGTTTCCGGGCGGGTGACCACCCGCCATCAAGCGTTGGCTCGTTTCCTTCTTTAGCTGCAAGTGTTTCAGCACGGTTGTGGTTGTTCAACAAGTTACTGTCCGGGTACCGAAACCATGCAGCAGAAGCCGCCGATGGCGGCTGGAGGAAGGCGGATCGGCAGAACCCTCACATTCCCGGAACTGGCCTTGCCAGCCCGCTGGCTGCCCCGCCGCCATCTCCCAGAGGGAGAGGGCGGGTCTTAACGCTAATACGCCAGGTTCGGGCCGAGCCATCGTTCGGCTTCCGCGACAGCTATGCCTTTTCGGGCGCTGTAATCTTCCACTTGGTCCCGGCCNATTTTTCCGACACTGAAGTACCGCGCGGCGGGATGCGAGAAGTACAAGCCGCAAACGGAACTTGCCGGAATCATTGCGTAATTTTCGGTGAGTTGGATACCGGCCTTCTGCTCGGCATGGAGCAGATCAAACAGCGTCCCCTTTTCGGTGTGATCGGGAAGCGCGGGATACCCGGGCGCCGGCCGTATCCCACGGTATCGTTCATTGATGAGGTCCCCGAGCGTCGATTGTTCGCCGCGTCCGTAGCCCCAATCCTGGCGGGCTCGTTTGTGGAGCCACTCGGCAAACGCTTCGGCCAGGCGGTCCGCGAGGGCCTTTGCCATGATCGAATTGTAATCGTCGTGTTCTTTTGCGAATCTGGCGCAGAGCTCGTCGAGACCGGCTCCGGCTGTCACAACAAACGCTCCGATGTAGTCCAGCACATCCGCAGACTTTGGGGCGACAAAGTCGGCCAGCGCCTGATTGAACTCGCTGGCGGCCTTTCGAAGCTGCTGGCGGAGCGTATGAAATCTGGCCACTACCTGTCCGCGTGATTCATTGGAGTAGAGCTCGATGTCATCGCCGACAGCAGAAGCGGGCCAGAAGCCGTAGNCGCCGCAGGCGTGAAGCAGCCCATNCTGGACGATTTCGGTCAAGAGTTGTTGTCCGTCAGCAAACAATTCCTTGGCCCTATTGCCGATGATCCTATCTTCAAGTATTTTCGGGTACGTTCCGCGCAATTCCCAGACATGGAAAAACGGCGACCAATCGATAAACGGAATCAAGTCGGCTAATGGTACCTCCTTGAGAACGCGTGAACCGGTGAAGGCCGGCTGCGGCGGCGTCCCGTTTGATGTCCAATTCAGCTGAAGTTTTCGGCCTCTCGCTTCTTCCAGAGTAACCAGTGGAACGTCAACACGACGCCGGAGGTACTTTTCCCGGCTTTCTGCCTGATCGTGTTGGACNCGCGCCNTNAATGCGACGCGCGTTTTGGCGTTGAGCAGATTTCCCACGACGCCAACGGCTCTGGAGGCGTCGGCCACATGCACAACGGCGTGATCGTAGGCGGGAGCAATCTTCACCGCGGTATGAATGGCGCTGGTTGTTGCTCCGCCGATGAGCAAAGGCGTGTGAAAATCTTGACGGCGCATTTCTTTGGCTACATGCACCATTTCATCGAGCGACGGTGTAATCAGGCCGCTCAAGCCGATCATGTCGACGTTCTTGTCCCTGGCCGCGGTAAGTAGTTTGTCGCAGGGAACCATCACACCGAGATCGATGATTTCGTAATTGTTGCAAGCGAGCACAACCCCCACAATGTTTTTTCCAATATCGTGGACATCACCCTTAACCGTGGCCAGCAACACTCTGCCTTGAGCGGCAGCACCCTCCTTTNCAGCTTCCATATAGGGGATGAGCTGCGCCACTGCCTTCTTCATCACACGCGCGCTTTTCACGACCTGGGGTAAAAACATTTTCCCGGACCCGAACAGATCTCCGACGACGTTCATGCCATCCATCAACGGACCTTCAATGATGGACAGCGGCCGAGCATATTTCTGTCTCGCTTCTTCGACATCCTGTTCGATGTAATCGACGACGCCCTTAATCAAGGCGTGTTTCAAACGGTCCTCGACGCTTCCCTGCCGCCAACTGTCCTCCTTGAATTCGGATTTCCCGCTCGTTTGGACGGAATCGGCGAATGCCAGCAGCCGTTCCGTGGCATCCGGCCGGCGATTCAACAGAACATCTTCAACCAGNTCGAGCAAATCCTTCGGGATCTCCTCATAAACGGCAAGCTGGCCGGCATTGACGATACCCATATCGAGGCCCACACGGATGGCGTGATAAAGAAACGCCGAATGCATCGCGTCGCGCACCACTTTGTTTCCACGAAACGAAAACGAGATGTTGCTGATGCCGCCATTGACCTTCGCCAACGGAAGAGTGGCTTTAATGCGGCGCGTCGCTTCGATGAAGCTGACCGCGTAATTGTTGTGTTCCTCGATACCGGTCGCAACAGTNAGGACATTCGGATCAAAAATGATGTCCTGCGGCGGGAAGCCCACTGCTTCGGTCAGGATGCGGTACGCCCGTGAGCAGACTGCCACTTTGCGGTCCGTGGTATCGGCCTGACCCTTTTCGTCAAAGGCCATCACNACGACCGCAGCTCCGTAGCGCCGGATCTTTCTGGCGTAATCTTTAAAGACGTCTTCCCCTTCTTTCAGGCTGATGGAATTGACGATACCTTTGCCCTGAATACANTTCAGTCCGGCCTCGATCACGGGCCAACGCGAGCTGTCGATCATAATGGGAACGCGCGCGATGTCCGGCTCGNCCGCAATCAGATTCAAGAATCGCGTCATTGCGGCTTCCGAATCCAAAAGCCCTTCATCCATATTNACGTCGATGATTTGCGCGCCGCCTTCCACCTGGTCGCGCGCGACACTGAGCGCTTCCTCATACTGTCCGGCGAGAATGAATTTCGCGAACTTCGGCGAGCCCGTGACATTCGTGCGTTCGCCGATATTGACGAAACTCAAGTCGGGCCGGAAGGTCAATGGCTCCAGACCGCTCAGTCGAAAGTACGGCTCGGGGCGGGGAATCGCTCGGGGTTTCAGTGCGCGTACTGCATCGGCGATGGCTCTGATGTGCTCCGGCGTCGTTCCGCAGCAGCCGCCAACGATGTTGAGCCATCCGTTACGAGCGAACTCACCCAGGATTTCCGAGGTTTCATCGGCGGTCTCGTCGTAGCCGCCGAAGGCATTCGGCAACCCGGCGTTTGGATGGCAGCTCAGGTAAACCGGCGCGATCTCGGAAAGTTCCTCGACATAGGGCCGCATCTGTTTGCCGCCCAGAGCGCAGTTGATGCCAACCGAAAGAAGACTTGCGTGCGATATCGAGTTCCAAAAGGCTTCAATGGTTTGGCCCGAAAGCGTGCGGCCGCTGTTATCGGTGATCGTGACGGAAGCCATCACCGGTACCCGGCGCCCTGTTTCCGAAAAATATTTCTCGAAAGCGAAAAGCGCAGCCTTCGCATTGAGAGTATCGAAGATCGTTTCGGCGAGCAGCATATCGGTCCCGCCGTCGACCAGACCACGTGTTTGCTCGTAATAGGCAGCGACGAGCGCGTCAAACGTGGCGGCACGGAACGCGGGATTATTAACATCCGGTGACATCGAGGCCGTGCGATTCGTCGGCCCGACGGATCCGGCGACGAACCGAGGGCGGCTCGGATCGGCCGTCATGAATTCATCGGCAACTTGACGCGCAAGTCTCGCGCCCGAGAGGTTCAGTTCATACACCATCGATTCCATTTTGTAATCCGACAGGG
>JGI25382J43887_10000643_pt1 | contig 12425 bp, 10 predicted proteins | sample GraSoi013_1_40cm_3_FD_43887 | JGI IMG/M metagenome (IMG submission 43887) | reverse complement strand
GTTACCGGCTTCACGGGCCACGTGCTGCACTTGCGCTATCCCCAGGCGCAGGCGATGGCGAGCCTCCGGGTGCTGACGTCCCAGACCCTGGTGGCGGGGCAGCAAGTGCCGCTCCTGCTCACGGGGCTGCTGACCAGTGATGGGCAGGCGACGGGCGCGACGGTGGCGCTCGTTGCNCAAGGCGACGCCGACGGTCACGCTCGCGCTCAAGACGCCGACCNCGCTGCTCAATGAGCTGATCGCCAAGGTGNANGGACTCGCCAACGTGAGCAGTGCCNCCAAGAACAGTCTGGTTGTNAANCTGCAGGACGCGAAGACGTTCCTCAGTCAGGCGAACACCGCCGGCGCCTGCACCAAGGTGCAGGACTTCATCAATTTGGCCATGGCGCAGGCGGGCAAGAAGCAGTTGACTGTCGCGCAAGCCAACGACCTGGGGGCCGACGCCACCTTTATCAAGGCGGTGCTGGGATGTCCATGACGAGAGGTGTCAAGACGACCACAGGCTCAGACAGCAGAGACCATGCTTACACAGGAGAGAGGTTCACCATGAAAAAGCAAGCGATTCTACAGGCACTGTTAGGAGTGATCGGAGGGGCCTGGCTCGCAGCCGGCGTCGCGCAGGCGGCAGTGGCTAGCGCAGTTGATGCCAATGGGACCGTGATCGCCGGGGGCCCGACGGTGACGATCCTCGATGCGAGCGGCACCAATCCTGTCGCTGATGCCGATTTTCCGAAGCCCGGGGTGACTTACACCATTATTAAGACGGGCAGTCCGAGTGTCACGCTCACGATCCCGACCACGCTGTCCACCTCGACCTGGCCCGGGTCGTCCTATCCGACTGGCACCTCGAAATGGCCCGGGCAGTGCACCAACACCGGATCCCACACGGATGTGAGTGCGGACTTCACGAACGCGGGCACAAACAAATGGCTCTCCAACGATTGCGGAGGCACGCTCGTCCTCACCGACGGCACGAACCTCTATGTGGTCCCCCAGGACACCGACAAAGATGGGATCCCTGACTGGTATGAGCGGAAGTATTGCACGGATGGGACCGCGACGTGTATCAACCCGACGGACGATAACGAGCTCCTCGGAACGAATCCGGCCAAAGGGGACGCGTACGCCGCTTTTGACGAGTACCGCGGCTTTATGGTCAGTGGTTCCCTTGTCCGGACCTCGCCAACGAGGAAGGACATCTTTGTGCATTTGCTGGATCCGCAGTGCACACGACAGTTCTCCACGTTGCCGACTGGGTACACAAGCACGAGCAGCTTCCTCGGGAAGAGCCCGAGCGAAACGGGGACCCGCACCATCTACCCGATCGACGCCACTCAGTCCGTTTTCCAGGATCTGGTGAACCTCGGAGGAAGCTCTACTCCTGTGGATCTCCACTTCCTAAATTATCTGGATCGGCAGACCAACGGACCGGCGACCGAATGGGTGGATAATGTGACCAGCTACGATCCGAACCGTACGCCTGATATCCTGTACAGCTCGGCCACGGGCAATGTGCTCGATCGCGTGGTCAACCAGAATGCGGTGTACCCGCTCGGTGTTCCCGTCATCGACCCGACGACATTGCAATCACGTGTGGTTCAAAAAGGGATCAGAGTCATCGAGTGTCCCGACGACCGAGTGAACAGTCCGATGGGGGTGGCCGTCTTCCCAGGAGGGGTTCAGGAAGGCAATCCGGACGACGAGACGAACTCGATCATCTACACGCAGAGAATTTATAACGACTACGCAAACTTGCTCAACAAAGCCAGCTCCAAAGGCACGGTCAGCGCGTTTCAAAGCTGCGCCTTGGCGGCCTCCACCACGTGTGTCTTTATCAGCACGTACCAGAATGGTGCCTGGTCTGCAGGCACAAACAAATGGCCCGATCCGGTGAGCGGCCCCAACTCTGTCAATCGCGACTATATCACGGGCAAGTACATCCAGTATGTGGTCGCGATGGAATTGGGGCACTCGCTCGAGCTCATCCCGATCTTGCAAATCACCCAGTATGGGCCCCACTACGCCCCCGGAACCGGCGACAACCTGGACCAGCGCGTGGTGGCGAAGGACAGCAAGACATTAGGCGGGATCCTGTTTCAAATTCCGTCGGTGTATGGGGATAAGTCCAACGCAGGATTCATCCTGCATCCGTAAAAATAACAATCAGGAAGCCAGGAGGCGAATATGACACGCAAAACGATCCTTTTGATCGCGGTTGGATCTCTCATGGTGTTCTTCGGGCCGGTTCTTAAGGCCGAGGCAGGCGGCGCTGGAGGGACGCCGAGCTGCCTGGTCTCAAATTCAGGCAGCAGCAGTCTGGCAGTTCGCGGCACGATCGCCGTGGACGTGACCAGTAATGTCGGGACGACTTCTCCCCAGGACGTTGACTTCGTCGTGCGCTTGACACGAAGTGGCGTCACCAATTTCTTCCGCCTCCGCCTCGTGACAAACCTCACGGGGCTCAGCAACGAGGAAGTCGTGTGCCGCCTCTTCAACCCGTTCGACACGAACGATTCCAATACGCACAACACAGTCGCTGCCTTTGTGCAGCAGATCATGAGCACCTTCGGTCTGAATAAGACCGCGTTCGTCATTACTGACAATGCGATTTCCAACGCCGAAGCAACGCAGGTCAGCAAGATTATTCCCGGAACAACCCCCCAACATGCGGCGAGCATGGCCGATGTCACAATTCAGGCTCAATAACCCCCCGGGGGGTGGGTCCGACGGCCATGGCCGAGCGCGTCGTCATCACCGGGGTGGGTGTGATCTCACCCATTGGGGCGGGTAAGGTAGCCTTTTGGGAGGCCTGCCTCAAGGGGCGGTCCGGGATTCAGAAGATCGCCGCCTTTGATGTCAGCGGATACAAGTCACGGATCGCCGGGCAGGTCGCTGAGCCGGGCGATGCGCCGCTGCGCTCGGCGGAGCAGGGGCGACGCCTGGAACGCTTTACGCAGTTCGGGCTTGCTGCGGCCACGATGGCGATGGCGGACGCCGGCCTGGATGCGGCCGCGCTCGACGTCGGCCGGACCGGGGTGAGCTGCGGCTCTGGGCTCGGCGGCATGGCGATCGGCGAGGAGCAGCTCCGCGTGCTGTACGAAACCGGCGTCCCCGGCCGAGTCAGTCCGGGGCTGGTCCCTGGCATCATGCTGAACGCGCTGTCGGGGCACCTCGCGATCGCCCTGGGTGTGAAGGGACCCAATCTGACCGTGTCCACCGCCTGCTCGGCCGGGGCCCACGCCATCGGGTTGGCCTTGGACCTCATCAGGCATCGCCGGGCCGACGTGATGGTTGCGGGTGGAGCGGAAGCCTGCATCCTTCCGCTCACGCTGGCGGGTTTCTGCTCCCTTCGCTGTCTCTCCACAGGATACAACGACACGCCTTCCCTGGCTTCTCGCCCGTTCGATCGGTATCGTGACGGGTTCGTGCTTGCCGAGGGTGCGGGCATGCTCCTCCTAGAGTCCTGGCCTCATGCTCGGCGCCGCGGGGCGGTCGTGTACGCCGAGCTGGCAGGATACGGGGCGACCTCTGAAGCTTCTCACCTGGTCGTGCCGGACGCCAGCGGACGCGAAGCTGCCCGGACGATGGCGGCGGCCCTGGCCGACGCTGGCTTGACCACTGAAAACATCGACTACATCAACGCCCACGCGACCTCGACTCCGGCCGGGGACGCCGCCGAGACCGTCGCGATCAAGCGGCTGTTCGAAGACCGTGCCTATCGGATCCCGGTCAATGCCACCAAATCCCTGATTGGGCACAGCATCGGCGCGGCCGGGGCGATCGAGGCCGTCGTGTGCGCGCTGAGCATTCGGCATGGGCTCATTCACCCAACGATCAACTATGAGGTTCCCGATCCCCTCTGCGATCTTGATTATGTGCCCACTACGGCTCGTGAGATACCAATCAGGGCGGCCATTTCCAACTCATTCGGGTTTGGAAGCAACAATGCCGTTCTGGTGTTTAAAAGGTGTGATGGATGAATGAAATGCCGGCCGAATTGATCCAGGAGATCAGAGGAAAGATCTTAGAACGTTTCGCCAAAGCGGAGACGGTTGATCTCTCGCTCAACACACCGCTCTCAGATTTGGGGCTGGACTCTCTGGATAAAGTGGAACTGCTCTTCGAGATTGAAAGTCTCTTCAATATTGAAATCCCGGATGCCAGTGCTTTGAAGATGAATTCTCTTGCGGACATTGTGACCTATGTATCGAACTGCAGGGGCGAGCAATCCTGAGGCGCCTATGAAAGGAAGGTTGACCACGAAGGATTTTGGGCTTGTGGTTCTCAGTGCTGTCCTTATGCTGATGTCGCTGCCCAAGTTGGACATTGGGATCCTCGCTTGGGTGTGTTTCATCCCATGGTTGCTTGCTCTTGAGGGGAAAACCCCGAAAGAAGCTTTCATTTTGTCTTACGTGGCCGGTCTGGTGATCTTTGCCGGAATGACCTATTGGATCTGGACTGTTCGGACCTTCCGCCTGATAGATTTCGTGCTCCTGGCGATCTATTTCCCGCACTACGCCAGCCTCTGGGGCCTCGGGGTCACCTGGCTCCGGCGGCGCACCGGGCTCTCGCCCGTCGTGATCGCTCCGGCGTTCTGGGTGGCCCTTGAGTACATCCGGTCTCATTTCTTTTTCCTCTCGGCCCCGTGGATGCTCCTCGGACATTCCCAGTATCTCCATCCCTTGCTCACTCAGGTCGCCTCCCTGACCGGCGTCTACGGTCTCTCTTTCGTGATCGTCGTGGTGAACGTGGCACTGTGGGAGGCCTTCCACTACGGGCGCCAGCGCTTCCGCCTCCCGGCCCACCTCGCGCCCTCGCCGCAGTCTGCCCTTGCCAGCGCCGGTGTCGCCGGGGCACTCCTGATCGGCGCGAACGTGTACGGGGCGAGCGTGCTGGAGCGCCCGCCTTCGTCCGACTCCATGACGGTTGCGCTGATCCAGGCAAATATTCCCAAGGACGTTCAGTGGAACGCGGCTTATCGGCAGCAGGTCCTCAGGCAGCACGCAAAGCTGACTCGGCAGGCTGCGCAGCACGGGCCTCAGTTAATTGTCTGGCCTGAATCGGCGGTTCCTGGAGATGTCCAGCATGACCCCGATCTTCACAGAATCGTGAGTGAGCTTGCGGTGCAGGTGCAGGCCTATCTGCTGGTCGGAAGCTCGGAGAAAGGCAAGTTTGTGAGCCAGGAGCTGAACGGCAAGTCTTATAACAGTATGTTCTTATTCTCGCCAGAAGGGACCATCATCGGACAATACCGCAAGATCGCGCGCGTCCCTTTTGCTGAATATGAGCCGCTAGAGGGTGTGATCAAGTGGCCTAAGTGGATTGTGTCTGCTATGGGGCACACGGTGCCAGGCGAGGACTTTACCATCTTTACTGTTGAAGGAACTCACTTTGGGTCCGTGATCTGTTGGGAAAACATCTTTCCGGAGTTGTTTCGAGAATTCGTAAAACGAGGCGCGCGCTTCATGGTCAGCGCCACTAATGAATCCTGGTTTGGCGACACCGCAGCGCCCTATCAACTGTTGGCAATGAGTGTGTTTCGTGCGGCAGAGAATAGAGTGGCCATCGCGCGCTCGACCAATACAGGCATTACCGCCTTCATCGATCCGTTTGGCAGGATCACAGAACGGCTCAGAGGGCCTGAACAGCAGGAGTTGTTTGTCGATGGCCTCCTTCTGGGCTCGGTGCCGCTGTCGGAGGGACTGACTTTTTACACACGCTACGGGGATGTTTTCGCGTTCTTACAAATCAGCCTGTGCGTGTTGATGCTTGTGTTTGCCTGCACGAGGCACTCAGTCCCCGCTGAAACACGTGATTTCTACATCGAACCTTACAGGATGTGAGCGGAGGTAGGGAAAATCGTATGAATAGCTTAATGTCGCTGAGCCGGGGCCTCGCTGTCGGTGTTATTGCTCTGGCGCTTGTCCAGCTTCTCATGAGAGTTTCCTATGCTGATGATGCCGTGGTCCTGCCTAAAGGGATCAGCCGCTTCTTTGTGGAGACAAAGTTCTACATCCCGTTTACTAACAGATTCAACTCAGAGGGAGAGTCAGAGCCATTCGCCAAGCCATTTAACGTCACACTCAATAACAGCGTTTTTCCGACTCTGCCCCCAGGCTTCAACCTCGGGACCACCAACGTGACCTATAAACGGCATCTGACTGAGATGTTTATTCAGCCTGCCTATGGGCTCACCGACCGCCTCACAGTGGGGGTGAATATCCCGTACACGTGGTATAAAGATGGAATCACGGCAAGCCTCAATACCTCAGGAGCGAATCTCGGCATCACTCCCGCCGGTGGGATCGCACCTCTGGGTCTGCCTGGCGTAAGACCAGCCACAATCACCGATATTAACAATCTCTTGCGGACCAACTTCGGCCTGAAACCGGTTCAAACCTTCTCCGATTCAGGCATCGGGGATGTCGAAGCGGGAGGGAAATACCAGTATTATCGGAGCGAGAATTTTCGCGCTGCAGTAACGGGAGGAGTACGGTTCCCTACCGGCAAGAAAGATGACCCGGACAATCTTGCGGACTTTGGAATTGGCGCCGGCACCTATGCGCTCGGGGTTCGGTTGCATCAAGACTACATGCAGCAGTCTGAGGGCCTTGGGAAACGCCTTGGTTTTCCCAATCCTGGAGAGTACTTCATCAATACCACGCTTCGATATGACTACAACCTTCCTGACAAGCGTACTTTGAGAGTTTGCCCAGGTGGCGGATCATTCTGCAATATCAAAGACGACGTTCGGACGAAAATCGGCGACGTGCTTCAGGCCGAAATCTCAGCCCGGATTGGATTTCTTCTCCAAGGGCTGAATTTCTCGCCCCTGTATATGTACGGGTACAAATTCAAAGACCACTATTCAGGGGACAAAGGGCTTGATTATGGCTCCATCAACAAGGATCTCGACCGGAACAGACAATCAGAGCACATTTACATCCTGACTTTGACTTATACGACCCTGCCACTGTATGTCGAGAAACGGTTTCCCGCTCCGCTTGCGATTCAAGTCTCTTATAGAGATCGCTTCGCAGGCGCCGGGGGCAAGCCAGACTCTCAGTACATCAGCCTCACAGTGCAGGCCTACTTCTGAATTGGTCCATCAAGCCCTCCGATCGAACCCAGTCACGGGCCGAATCACCAAGTGATTCGCGCAGGCTGATCGTGCCTTGTTGACGGGACCGTGAGGCAGTGGCGGCGCCTACCGGCTGGCGGCAAAAGGCGCGCGTGAGAATCGTGTTGCCATTGGAGTAAATTTATGAAACCAGCTCCGCAGTTTCTGATCCTCTTGCTCATGGGCTTTACTGCACCCGCACTCGTGAGCGCTGAGCAAGCGCATGAACTCCATGGCACGGTTGCCGGCATGAGACTGGAGGTTCAAGACGACCCCGATACCCGAATCCTAGTGGTACGGCTCGGGCCGATCAATATTCCTCAGTCTGGCGAACATGTCACTGCGGGCGATCACTTCCTGAGAATCCCCTTTGATGGTTGGTTTAGTGCGTTCCATGCTAGACTTGTGGATGCCAGTGGAGCGGTACTACCTGAGCGGCTCCTCCATCACGTCGTGTTCTTGAACATGGCGCGTCGAAATCCTCTTTGTCCCGACGAGGAAGAATATGTGTTCGGAGCCGGCCCGGAAATGAATGACTGGCCGGCACTGCCAGGACTCGGGTATCGAATCACAAAAGGCCAGTCACTCCGCGTTCGGGCTATGTTTCGAAATGTGGGGGACACTCCCCTTGCGAATACTTACCTTGAGCTCCAGATCAACTACCAGTTGCTTGGAGACAAGCTTCCGCTCAGAAGCTTCTACCCCACGTGGTTTTCCGTCACGCAGTGCGGCCGAATGCTCTACGATCTCAAACCCGGGAGGAACATCACTGCCGGCGAGTTTGTCCTTGCTCACGGAGGCACTTTCGTTGCCCTCAGTGGGCATCTCCACGATCATGGTGGGACACTTCGCTTCGAGAACATGACAAAGAAAGAGGACATCGCAGTGCTGCGCGCGAAACTTGATTCGGAGGGGCGTCTGGTGTCCATTACCCTTGTTTCGTTCGCCGAAACCAACGGCTATCGAGTTAGACCGGGGGAGGTGGTGAGGGTCACGGCCGTCTACGACAACCCTACCGGACTGGTGCTGTCGCAGAGCGCGATGGGACTGCTTGTCGCTATTTTTGTGCCAGACAAGGATGAAGAGTTTGAGGTGGCCACGCGATTACCCAGATGACCGCAAGCTGTAATCCTCAGTCCACGCGTTGTCGTTTGCGAGGCCTCGCACGTTCCTGAGCTTTCTGAGCCGAAGGAAGCGCAATGAGATATCCTAAACCTCTTCTCACCACGCCTCGCGGCTGTCCGCTTGCCTGTTGGCCAATTGTGAACCAACCTCCAATACCGTTAGGTCGGGAACCCTGAACATGCTGTGGTTACGAGATCTCAACAGAGGGCAGCAGTGCAGCAGATCACTCTTCTTCGCAATGGTTTCGATGTCTGCGATAACTGTGGTGGTGTGTGCCGTTAATGGCGTGAGGTGGGTTCACAAACCCTTCCCCGGGTTTCTCCTGAACGAACGCATGGTGGTGGGATTTCTTGGTCCTTCACACTGGACAGGAATCCAGGCAGGTCTCAAGTGGCCTGACAAGGTACTGAAGGTAAATGGGGGAAGCATCACCTCCTCGGAACAGTTATACGCCCTGCTAGAACAGAGGCCGATCGGGACTCCCATTCGCTACGCCGTCCAAAAGTATGATCAGATCGTCGATCTGACTGTTCCCTCGATGCGCTTTACCTGGTTCGATTTTGCCCACATGTTTGTCATCGAATTCGCGATCGGAGTTATTTTTTTCCTCCTTGGCATCACCGTATTTGTGTTAAAGCCGGATACCCAGGGCAGTTGGGCATTTTTCGTCACCTGCTTCACGACCGGCCTGGTCACGACCTTGTCATTTGACGTGGAGTCAACCCACAAACTTGCGAGACTCTACTTTGCTGCCAACGCATATTGCGCGGCCGGTGTCTTCCATCTGAGTTTAGTTTTTCCTGAACCGTCCCGGCTCTTTCAACAATACCCACGAGTAGTAGTGGTTCCCTACCTCATCTCAACTGTTCTGATTGTCCCGCTGGAGGTCTTCTATCCTGGTTCAGCCTTCCTTGTGTTTTACAGGCTCGTGTACTTGTATCTCGCACTGAGTGTCGTGGCATTAGTCTTCGCCACTGCCTGGGCATTTTGGAAGTCATCTTCCGCCCTTTCTCGCGCGCGTGCCAAGGTCGTCGTCGTCGGCGCCCTGCTTGGCCTTCCCATTCCTGCTATCGCGCCATTTGTCTCGACTGTGGGTGGCACATTGATGGAGATGCAGGTCAGACTTACTGCGGTGCCTCTCCTGCTCTTTCCGGCGTCGATCGCCTATGCAATAGCCAAACATAATCTGTTTGACGTAGACGTTTATATCAAACGGACCGTCGGCTACGTCATCATGACGGCCATTGTGGCGATCGTGTACTTTGCGTTAGAAACCGTTGTGAAAACCACGATACTGGATACGTTGTTAGGTGAGTCCTCAGCGCAGGTCTATCCGATTCTATTCGCCTTGCTGACCGTGTTTGCGTTCAATCCGGTGAGCCTCAGGGTGCAGGCCGTTGTGGACAAGCTCTTTTATAGAGCGCAATACGATTATAAGGCCGCTGTCACGAAAGTCAGCGACGCCATCACGTCAATTTTGGATCTGAACGAACTTATCAGGCAGGTGATCCAAACGGTCAGAAAGGAGCTGTTCGTAGATCAAGCAGGAGTAGTGCTCCTTGATGACAGGAAGAAGGCATGTCAGGCTGTGTTTATCGGTGACGAAGCCGTAACGGCAGAGGCCGCTCAGCCGATGAAGCGCGAGCTGTGCATCGCGTACGACGATCCGCTGCTGGCATTGCTCGCAAAGGAGAAGAAGCTTGTCACCATTTACGATATCGAAGAAGATCCCCAGTATGCTTCTGTGCGGGAGCCGTGTGGACGGCGGTTTTCTGAACTGGGCGCGACACTCGCGCTGCCCCTATACGCCCACGACGAATTCACGGGGATCCTGGCGATAGGGAACAAAAAATCCGGCCACTTCTACACGCGCGAGGATATAGATCTGCTGAAGACGGTGTCAGCCATGACCTCGACCGCCATTGAGCAGGCGCGGGAGAAGGGCGAAAAGCAGATGGTGATGCAGCTCTTCTCCAAGCATGTCTCACCGGAAGTCGCGGAGGCTGTTTGGAACCAGCGGGAACAGTTTTTAGAAGGTGGCCGGCCGCGATCCCAAAAAGTGATGGTCACGGTCCTGTTTACGGATTTGGCAGGATTCTCCACCGTCTCGGAGAAAATGGACCCGCAAACCCTGATGGATTGGCTCAACGCCTACATGGACAAGATGGCGAAGATCGTCATGGACCATGGCGGCGTCGTTGATGATTATTTCGGGGATGCCATCAAAGTGAACTTCGGCGTGCCGCTGCCGAGAACCACCGACGCCGAAATACGCCAGGATGCAGTGAATGCCGTCACCTGTGCGCTCGCGATGGAACGGGAGATGATTCGGCTCAATATGGGCATGCGAGAGCGTGGGCTTCCGATGTTGAAGATGCGTGTCGGCATCTACACCGGCCCCGTGGTCGCCGGAAGCCTGGGGAGCGCTGACCGGTTGAAGTACACGACCATCGGCAACACCGTCAATACGGCATCGCGGCTTGAGAGTTTCGATAAAGATTTGATGCTCCCGCACCTCGAAACCAGCCCATGCCGCATTCTCATCGGCGAAACAACCTTGCGGTATCTCGACGAACAATTCGCAACGCAAAAGGTCGGCGAGCTGAGCTTAAAAGGGAAGGACGAGAAGATCACGGCTTATTGCGTAGTTGCCCGAAGGAGCGGTACTGAGACGATCATGAATCTCAAAACTCAAAAAGGGTGAGCCATGGAAGATCAACGTCCTTCTTCACAGGATCACAGCTCAGAACGACGTCGGGGGGGTCGCAGAGGAGAAGATTCCGTTTTGCGGAGACGGGACCGGGAATTGGAAGCGGCTCGCCGGATCAGCCAAAACCTCTTTCAGTACACCGAGGTGGATGAGCTGGTTGAAGCGGCCCTCCGCGTCGCCCTCGAAGAAGTGGGCACGGAAGCAGGTTCGGTTCTCCTTGCAGACCCAGAGGCCAAGCAATTGGTCTTCTATCACTCGATCGGAGCGAAACCCGTGCCGCGCGGTACCGCGATCCCGTGGGACCAGGGGATTGCGGGTACCGTGTTTCAATCGGGAGAGCCGGTCATCATCGGTGACGTGAAGAAGAGCAGTCACCATTACGCCGGGATCGATCGTGCGACCGGGTTTGTGACGAGGGATATGATCACCGTCCCTCTCAAAAGGTGGAAAGGCGATCCGATCGGCGTGCTCAACGTCCTGAATAAGCGGAACGGCGTGTTAGACGAACATGACTTAGACCTCCTGATGATCATTTCTGCCTTCGCCGCGTTGGCCATCGAGCAAGCGCGACTGTTTGGGGAAGCCAAGAAGGCCGAGATTGTCGGCCTACTCGGCGACATCGGGCACGACCTGAAAAATCTGCTCCAGCCGATCGTTTCCGGCACCTCTATTCTGAAAAGCGAGTTTGATGAGGTCCTGAACGCTCTGCCGGAAGCAGAGGTGAACAGGGTGAAAACGAGCCGCGGCATATCCGAAGAGGCGATCCGGATTGTGAAGAACACCACCCGTCGGATTCACGATCGAGTCAAGGAGATTGCGGACTGCGTGAAGGGGTTAAGCGCGCCGCCGAACTTCGCGCCCTGCAAGGTCGCGGATGTCGTGAGAAGCGTGCTTGAGACCTTAGGGTTTCTGGCCAAAGAGCGGGGCATCGTGCTTCACGCGGAAGGTCTCGACGTCTTGCCCTCAATCATGGCAGATGAACGCATGCTGTACAACGCTTTCTACAACCTGATCAATAACGCCATTCCGGAGGTTCCCGCTGGCGGCTCCATCATCGTTCGCGGGCGCGTGGAACCCGACGAGAAGACCGTGCTCCTGTCAGTCTCTGACACCGGGAATGGCATGCCACCTGAGATCCGCGATCGTCTGTTCACTGCCCGCGCCATCAGCAGCAAGAAGAGCGGGACCGGCTTAGGAACGAAGATCATCAAGGANGTGGTGGATGCCCACCGTGGTCAGATTGCGGTAGAGAGCGAAGTCGGGCAAGGCACCACATTCCATATCCATCTCCCGATCGACCAGCCTGGCGCAGCTGCCAGGTAATGCTTGCCCGCCAAGTAGTAAATTATACGACCATGACGATCGAAGTGTTCGTGCCCCGAATTGTGGCGACCGGTTTCGTCCTGCTCTGTGTCATCTCGGGGGTTGCCGACCGGGGGCTGGCGGAGTCTTCCGGGGCTGTGCTTGGAA
>JGI25382J43887_10000642_pt1 | contig 12426 bp, 10 predicted proteins | sample GraSoi013_1_40cm_3_FD_43887 | JGI IMG/M metagenome (IMG submission 43887) | reverse complement strand
GTCGCGGACCCGACCGTGCCGGCCACGTGCGTGCCGTGGCCGTTGCAGTCCTGGCCGTTGATCCCGAGGACACTGGCGACGTCGTACACTTCGTCGGCCCGCCCGCCGAAGTCAGGGTGCATCGTCCAGATGCCCGTGTCGATGATGTAGGCGTGCACGCCGGCGGCCGTGGATGTCCAGGTATATGTGCCGGACAGCGGGAGCGCGGTCTGGTCGATCCGGTCGAGGCCCCAGGGGTCGCCGTTCGAGTCCATCTGCTCCGTGTCGTCCACGTGGACGACGTGATCGGGCTCGATGTAGGCGACGTTGGGGTCGTGCCGCAACGCGACCACCGCGGCATCCGGGAGGCGCGCCGCGAAGCCCTTGAGCGCACTCGCATACGCGTGCCGCAGCGCGCCGCCATGCGCGGTGACGAGCGTCCGAGCGAGGCCCCGGGGATCGGCTACGGCGTCGTTGAATACGACGATGTACTGCCCCGGCACCGGCTCGGCGGGGGCAGCGGTGCGTAACCTACTGACTTCTGGCCCCGTCGGATTCGAGGTCTCCTGACAGGCCGCGACGACGAACAGGAGTCCTACAACCGCGATCGACCGCGACGAGCGCATACCAGCCTCGCAAGAGGTGACTTTGTGTTGGCGGGGCGGGCAAGTTTCGTTCCGGCGGGCGAGATGAAGCGATGAGCACGCANGTCAGCGGTGTGGCGCGGCGGCAACGGGACGTGGCGCACCAGATTGTGGCGTCGCTGCGGACGCTGCACTGACTTNTCTGGTGCGATGGACGACCGATCAGGGCGTGAGCACCAGCACCACGACTCCCCACGCCAGCGTCAGCAGCGTCACCGGCACGCCGACCCGCGCGTACTCCCCGAACCCGATCCGCACGCCGCGCGTTTCCGCGCGCTCGGCGACGATCAGATTCGCCATCGACCCGATCAGCAGGAGATTGCCGGCGAAGGTCGAGCTCATCGCTACGACCCGCCACACGAGATGCGGGTCGGGGAGCTGCGGCACCGTGTTNCGCCACAACATCACCGCCGGCACGTTGGAGATCAGGTTCGAGAGCACGGCCATCACGCCGCTCACGACGGCGGCGGCGCTCCAGCGGGACCCGTCCTGCACCAGCGCCAGCGCGTGACGGTCGATCCACGTCACCGCGCCCGTCTGCTCGAGGCCCCGCATCACGACGAACAGCGACGCGAAGAAGAGCAGCAGCGACCACTCGACCCGGTCGATCGCGTAGGCGGGGTCGCGCTGCGCCACCGCGACCATGAGCGCGCCGGCGGCGATGGCGACGAGGGGCAGCGGGCCCCCCGCGAGCCACGCGACGACGGCGCCGGCGAAGAGGACGAGTCCCTTCACGACGAGCGGCCGGTCGAGCGCCACCGGCACCGTCTCGAGCCGCTCGCGGAACGGCTCGGCGAGCTCGGCGCGGTAGGCCCAGCGCAGATAGCCGTAAGTGATCGCGAGCCCACCCAGGCCCACGGGCAGCAGGTGCAGCAGGAAGCCCCGGAACGACGCGCCGCTCCAGATGCCGACGAGCATGTTTTGCGGATTGCCGGTGACCGAGACGACCGAGCCGGCGTTCGCGCCCATCGCGAGGCCGATCAGATACGGGGTCGGCCTGACGCGCAGCGGCCCGAGCGCCGCGAGCAGCACCGGCGTCACGACCAGGCAGATCGTATCGTTCACGAACAGGGCCGACAGGAGCCCTCCGCCCACGACGACGCCAAACAGCAGCCGCTCGGGCGTCCTGGCGCGCTGCAGGATCCATTCGGCCGCAAACTCGAAGAACTTGCCCACTTCGAGGTAGCCGACGATCAGCATGAGGCCGAGCAGGAAGACGAGCACGTCGAAGTCGATCGCCGCGTAGGCGTCCACGAGTGGCAGCACGCCGAAGCCGACCATGGCCACCGCGCCGAGCAGGCTCGCCGCGGGCCGGTTCAAGTGGACGAACGGCAGCCGCTGGACGGCGATGAGAACGTAGGTGGCCGCGAAGATGACGAGGCCGAGCGTCACGGGCGCGCGGCTCTCATATCTCCCAGTTGGAAAACAGCACGCCGGCGCGGGACTGCGGTTCGGAATGGCCCTCGTAGGTCATGCGGAGATCGGTCCAGCGCACGCGGTACCCGCGGGCGACGAGGCGGCGGAACGCCTCCGCGTATCGGGTCTGGCAGCGGATCGCCACGCGGCGGATCCCGGCGCGCGCGGCGGCGGCCTCGGTGGCGGCGACGCCCGCGTCGAAGGCGCGCTCGTCCGCCGCCGCGAGCTTGAGCACGCGGACCTCGTCCCGCGGCCGGCCTTCGGCGAGGGCCGCGGAGTGCCACAGCACGAGCGCGCGCAACCCGTCGTCGCCGTCCACCAACGACGCATCGCCGAGACCGAGCTCCAGGGTGAGCCGGATCTCGCGTGTGAAGTCGTAGCCGGGGGCCAGCGACGAGACGAGGCGGCGGGCCGCCGCGAGGCCGTCCTCGCCCGCGGCGCCCTTGCGCTGCGACAGCAGCACGGGAGCGGAGTGCCCGCGCGGGTCGCGATGTCGTTCGTCAACGTCACCGTGAGGTGGCCGGGCGAGAAACCGAGGCGCGCATAGAAGCCGATGTTCTCGACGGTGCGGGGCATCGTCTCGAGTCCGAGCGTGCTGACGCCCTGCTCGAGCAGCCAGTCGGTCGCCGTCCGCACGATCGTCTTGCCGACGCCCCCGCCCTGGCGGTCGGGCCGGACGGCGAGCGGACCCATCCAGCCCTCGGCGCCGGAGCGGTGGGCGATGTTGAAGGCGGCCACGCGGCCCGCCTCGTCGCGCCACAGCATCGCGCCGTCCCCCGCGTCGAGCAGCGCGTAGCGCCACACCTGGGGGTTCAGGTGCGGCACGCGCACGCCCACCAACCCGTCGCGCCGGTAGCGGTCCGTGAACGCGTCGGCGAAGACGCGGTTCAGGTCCTCGGTATCCCGCTCGCCGGCCACCTCGGGGCCGTACACCTGGCGCTCAGGCAGCCACGCCCGCATCCGTCGCTCCTAGGGTCGCCGTGTCGTCCCGCACGACGCTGGTCCCGCGCGCGGGGTCAAAATCCACCCGGATCACCCGATCGAGGCCCTCGCGCACCTGCTCAATGTGCGTAATCAAGATGACCTGCGGGAAGCGGTCCGCCAGGCGGCGCAGCAGGCCCACCACGTGCTGGCGCCGCGCCTCGTCGAGCGAGCCGAAGATCTCGTCCAGCACCAGGAGCGATAGCGGCTGGCCCGCCCGCTCCGCGATCATCTGGGAGATCGCGAGCCGCAGCACCAGGTTGGTGAGGTCCTCCTCTCCGCCCGAAATGACCGGCTTGGGGATGCCGCTCTCGAGGACGGTCACCGTGTACTCCTCGGTGAGCTCGAGCTCGTCGTAGCGGCCGTCCGTGAGGTCCGTCAGGAAGCCCGAGGCGAGCTCCGCGATCTCGGGGCGCATGCGCGCGTTCAGCTCCCCCCGCAGGTCGGAGAAGGCCCGGTCGAGCTCGTTGTGCAGCCGCTGGCGCGCCTTGCGCGCGGCGATCTGGCGCTCCCGGTCGGCGCGCTCGCCCTCACGCCGCTCCGCCTCGCGCACGTCGTCCTCGGCGCGCGTCAGATCGCCGCGGGTTTCCACCACGGCGAGTTCCGCCTCGCGCAGCGCACCCACCGTACGGTCGTAGCGGTCTTTCGCCTGCCGGTACTCGGCGTCGGAGTACCCCTCGGCCCGCACCGCGTCCGTCAAGGCTGCGACGCGGCGCTCCGAGAGCGAGAGCTGCTGCTCCGCCTGCTCCGCGTCCTTCACGAGGCTCTCGGCGCGACGGGCGCGCTCCTCGAGCGCCGCCGCTTCGAGCGCCACCGGCTCGAGCTTCGCGAGCTCGGCCCGCAGCGCGTCGTGGCGCGCCGTGTCGTAGCCGGTCGGTCGCGCCCGGAGCTGGCGCTCGAGGTCCCGCGCGCGGCGGCGCGCGGCCGCGCGCTCGGCCGCCGCCCGATGGCGCTCCTCCGCCAGCGCCCGGAGCTCTCCCGCGCGCGCGCTCGCGCGGCGGTTTTCCTCGACGACGGCGTCCCGCGCCGCCTCGGCCTCCGTCAGCTTGGCGGGCGGCTGCGCCAGCTGGTCGAGCCGCTGCCGGAAGTACTTCCCGTCCCCGGTGATCACCTCGAGCTGCCGGTCGAGCAGCTCGAGCACCGTTTCGTACTCCGGGCCGAGCGGCCGCTTGCACGTNGGGCACGTGCCCTCGGGACCGAGCTTCACGATCTGGTCACGCTGCTCNTTCACTTCTTCGTACAGCTTGAGCAGCTCGGTCCGTTTCGTGTCGGCGTACTGGCGGTCGCGTACCCACGCGGTCCGCTCCGCCTCGACGGTGCGGTCNACCGCTTGGAGGCGTTCGTCGATCTGCCGCGCCTCGAGCTCGGCGCGGGCGAGCGCCTCGGGGACGTCCTGCAGCTCGACGAGCCGACGCTCCAGGTTGCCCGCCGCACGCGCCAGCTCCTCGAGCTGCGCTTCCTGGGCCTGGCGCGCCGCCGCGTCCCGCTGCAGCCGCTCCAGTTCGCGGAGCTCCTGTTTCAGGTGGGTCACCGGCGCCAGCTCGGCGGCGAGCTGCTTCAGCTGCTCCCGCGCCGCGAGCGCATCGGCCAGCTCCTTGTCGAGCCGCTGGAATTCCTGCCGCGCCGTCACCACCGCCTGCTCCGCCATGCGGCGCTCGCCGTCGAGCGACAGCGTGCGCTCGCGCCGCGCTACCCATTCGGTCCAGCGCGGCTCTTCCCGGGCGAGGGCCTGCTCTGCCGCCTGGCGCGTCGCATCCGCCGCCCGCGCCGCCCGCCGCGCCGCGGTGAGCCGCTCCTCGGCGGCCCGCCGCTCGCCCGCGAGGCCCGCCGCATCGGGCAGCCCGGCCTCGAGGCCGCGCACCTCGGCCGCCAGCGCGTTCCGCACCTCGCGCACGCGCTCCTGCCCGTCGCGCAGCCGCTCGTAGCCGAGCACGCGCGACAGGAACGCCGCCCGCTCGGTCCGGCCGAGCGCCGCCATCACGGCCAGCTCCTTCTGCCCCGTGAAATAGGTGTTGAAGAATTCCTCGTGGGTCATTCCGAGCGTGCGCTCGAGCTTGTCCGTCACCGCCTTGAGCGAGTTCGCCACGAGCTGCCCGTCCTGCTGCAGCGCCGCGGTCGTGAGACCCCGCGTCACGCGGTACTCGTGCGCGCCGAGGCGGAACTCGAGCTCCACCTCGACGCCGGCGCGGCCCTTCGCCCCGAGCCGGCGGATCGAGTCCTTGTCGCCGCGCACCGCCTGGACGCCGTAGATCGCCCAGGCGATGGCCTCCAGAATGGTGGTCTTCCCGGAGCCGTTCGGGCCGAAGATTCCCGTGATGCCCGGACCGAACACGAGCTCGGTGTCGGCATGCTGCCGGAAGTTGACGAGCCGGAGGCGATGCAGCTCCATCAGGCGTCGCCCCCCCCGCCCCCCCCGCCCCCCTCGGCTCCGCCGGCCTGCTCGACGTAGTCGACGCCCATCCGCACAAACTCGGCGCGGTCCAGGTCGGCGTCGAGGGGCCGGTGCTCGAGGAAGTCGCGCACCGTCTCGGGGAGCGTGTGGCGCCGGCCGGGGATGCCGAACGCGTCGCCGCGCTGCGCCTCCGGCCGGCGCAGGTCGAGCTGGAAGTGGAGCGCCCGGGCCTTGTAGCGGCGGATCGCCGCGTGATCGAGATCGCGCGCGGTAGCGCGCGACACGTCGAACACGAGCTGGCGCACAATCTGATCGTCGATCGGTGGCTTCGCGGCCGCGACTTGGGCGGCGACACGCTCGTCGAGCTGCTGCGGGGTCAGGCCCTTGCCGTCGATCGACGGCAGCTCGAAGTGCCGCCGCACCGGCGCGATGCTCCGGAACTCGACGCGCGCGCCGCGCGGATCGACCAGCAGGTAGCCCTTGCCGGGTCGACCCTGCTCTTCCTCGTCCTGCAGCTGGCCCCAGGGGTTGGGCGTCACGTACTCCAGGCTCCCCGCGTACCACGCGTTGGCGGCGATCTGCTGCGCCACGTGGTAGTGCCCGAGGGCCACGTAGTCCCACTGCGCCGGCGCCAGGTCGTGCTGATCGACCAGCGCACCGCCGTACTCCATGGTGCCGCGCTTCTCGCCCACGCCGGGCACCTGGCCGTGAACCAGCAACACATTGTGGGTCGTCCCGCGCTGCGGTCGCATCGCCGGCCGCTCAGACTGAACCAGCGCCTGATGCGGCACCGCCAGGACCGAGCAATCGAGCCGGGCAAAGGTGAGGTAGCGCGGTTCATCGACCACGACGTGGACACCGAGCGCCTCGTACAATCTGAGGATGGTTCCGGTCTCCGTCGACCGCGGCGTGTCGTGGTTGCCGGCAACCATGACGACGGGCGTATCCGGAAGGCCGGTGCGCAGCCGGTGCAGCTGCTGGAAGAGAAACAGGATCGCCGGATTGGTGGGGCGGACGGAGTGGAAGACGTCGCCGGCGAAAAGAACGAGCTCCGGGCGTTGCTCGAGCACGTCGTCCACGGCCCGCTTGAACGCCTCGGCGACGTCCGCCTCGCGCTGGTTCCCGCCCCGCGGCGTCTGCCGGTCGTACTGGCGGAAACCGAGGTGGAGATCGGCGAGGTGAGCGAGCTTCACCAGCTCACTTCGCCCCGGTGAGCTGGAGTGAGGTCCGCTGCGTCATCGCCACCGTCATCTCGCCCTCCCCCGGCTGCGCCCCCTTCACCTTGATACGCATCGTGCCGCCCATCGCCGCGTGCACCTGCGCGCTCTTCGAGAGCGAATACAGCTGCTCGCCGGTGAGGCCGCCGGAGAGCTTCATCGTGACCCGCTTCCCCTGCTGGGTCAGGGTGATGGGCTCGCCCGGGAACGCGGTCTCGACGTGCAGCAGTACCGCGGTGTCCGCGCCCGCGACCTGGATCTCCTTCACCGTGAGCGTCGTTTTCGACTTGATCGGAGCACTCGCCCCCAGCTGCTCGGCGAGCGCCACCTCGTTCTCGGCCGTCCACGAGTCGCCCACGCCGACGGGGCCATCGGGCAGCGAACGACATCCCCTTCAGGTTCTTTCCCATCTGCTCGGTCACCGGCGACGGCGCGCCCGTGAGGCCGGTGAAGGCCGCACTCACGACGTGCATGCGGTCGTCGTACAGGAGGTCGCTCTTCAGGCCGCGCATCCGGTCGAGCGCCGGCTGCATGGCGCCCGTGGCCATGCTGGAGGACTCGAGCGCCGTCGAGTCGAACGTCACCGTCACCGCGGTCCCGGCCGCCGCGACGCTGCCGACGAGCTGCGTGTAGTACATGCGCATGGTGACGGAGTGCTCGGGCATGGCGCCCATCGGCCCGCCCTCGAACCGCATCGTGTTGTGTTGCTCGAGGGCGTAGTGATAGGCGGCGCCCGCGGGTGGATGGTAGCGCAGCGTGAGCTTGGGGCCGCTCGCGGCGCGGCAGCCCGCCAGCGCGGCGAACGCCGTCGCGGCGAGGGTGAGGGGGCGGGGAGCGGGCATGGCACGACTCCTGTCGGTCAGTATGGCTCGTCGGAGATGGGGTTGAGTGGCGGCACGCTCTCCCGCGCCGGCGCGGGCGCCGCCGCTACGCGCCCGCCGAGCTGTCGGCGGAAGTACGCGAGGGCATCCTGCGGCCGCTCGCGCCGCACGGCGGCGAGGGCGCGGCGCACGTCCTCCGGCCGCCGCTCGGCGATCAGGTCCTTCACCTGGTTGGGCCGGATGCGCCGGTCGAGCCGCACGAGCTGGCGCACGACCGCGTCGTCGAACGGCAGGTCCGCAGCCGGCCCGAAGCGCTCCACCCCGTCCCGGCCGCGCAACACGGCCGGCCGCGGGAAGCGCACGAAGATCGGCTGCGTGAAGTGGGGATGCCGCACCATCAGCTCCCCGATCGGCAGGGTGGCGAGCTTGATCTTGGTAGCGGGCGAGAGCACCTGGTACCCGGGCGTCGCCAGCTCGTCCGAGTCCATCCGGCCGAACACTACCGTCCCCGCGTTCCCCACCACCCGTCGGTGCACCTGGGAGCGGAACTGCTCGGCCCCGAACAGCACCAGCCCGAGGTACCGTCCCCGCTCCGAGATATCGAGGAGCATCTTCTTGACGTACGTCTCGGGACCGTCGGCGGGGGCGTACTTGTTCAATTCGTCCACGAAGACCACCACCGCGTCCACGCCCAGATCCCGGCGCTCGAGGTGCTCGCGCAGCTGCGAGACGACGCGGGCGAACACGAGGTCCTGGGCGAGCGGGTCGACGTTGGCGACGTCGACGACGTACACCGTGCGATCCTCGAACCGCCCCCACGGCAGGTCGCTCGACGGGCCGTCGTCGGTGACGAGGCCCTTCGCCCGGGTCGAGATGTTCGCGAGCCGGTTGCGGACCTTGCGGATCGTGGCGATGTGATGGGTGCGCCACGTGTCGCTCCGCCCGGCGAACTCGAGCCCGTCGAAGATGGCCCGGAACAGCCGCTCCAGATCCGCGAACGTGACGACCCGGTGCGCCCCGCCGAAGCCGTCCTCGAATTCCTTGTCCACCACGCGGTCGGACAGGAAATCGATGAACGCGTCGGCCTTGGCATCGATGTCATCGCGGTTGAGGAGCACCTCCGCGTAGTCGAGCACCTCGCGCAGCCCCCACACGAGCGGCTCCACGTCTCCCACCAGGTCGGCATGGGTGCGCAGGGTGTTCAGGTTCACGCCGTCGGCCTTGAAGGGGGCGTAATACCGGACGCGCTCGAACGGCCGCGCCGCGACGCCGAGCCGCGCGTAGCGCCGGCGGTCCTCGTCGTCGAGCGGGCCGGGCTGGTCGAGGAAGCACAGGTCCGGCCCTTTCACGTTGAAGCACACCGCGGCGATCCGCCCCTTGTGCCCCGGGAAGTGCTGGAAAACCGACGCGAGCAGGAACTCGACCGCGCTCGTCTTCGTCGCGAGCCCCGAGACGCCCGAGAGGTTCAGATGCGCGGCTTCGGGACCGAGCAGGAAATCGGCGTCGAGGTAAACCGGCGCCTCGAGCCCGCCCGATGTGTAGAGGCCGACCGGAATCGCGGTCGGCTGCGCGCCGCCCAGGTAGGCGTCCATGCGGAGCGCCTGCGCGACGTCGGCGTCCGTCGCCACAAACACGCGGCCGAGCGGGACGGGTTGGAGCGGCTCCGCGGGCTCCTGGCGCAGCACTGCCGCCGTCCACAACCGGATCTCCTGGCGCACCGTCGGGCTCTCGGCGGCGCGCGCGGGATCTCCCTCCGCGCCGACGACGTCGTGCAGCGGGGTCGCGAGATCGGAGTAAGCGAACCCGTCCGTCACAACCCCGTACACGATCCGCCCCGCTCCCAGCTCCCCGCTCGCGGCTCCCTCGACTTTGACAATCGCCCCGATCCCGATGGGGGTCTCGTTCGCGGTCCAGAAATGAAATTGATGCGGGGTCGCAGGCTTGAGCTCGGTGGCGACCACGCGGCCGACGGGGGTCGGGGACGGCGCGGGGGACGGGGGGGGCGGCGCGGTCTTGTCGATCACGTCCCGGTGCGCGGGAGACGGGACCCGGCCGCAGGGAGCAGGTCCCGGGGTGCGCGCGCTCTCAAGTACGTCTCCACGTCATGGATAGGATAAAGTAACCGATCCCACCGCCGGTCGGGGGTCGACAGCGGAGCGCGCTCGCGCCGCAGCCAGACCGAGATCCCGGATGCCTGGGCGATCGTGTCGGGATGGGCACGGGCCTCCACGCGCAGCAGGCCGTACAGCAGGTCGTTGCCCTGCCACGGCCAGAGGCGGACGTACCACGAGTGGATGTCGCGCCGCGCGCCCCGGCTCCGCGGCCGAAACACGCCCGTGCGATGGCCGTCCGGCAGCGTGAGCGCCCGTTCCAACTCGGCGCCCTCGAAGTACTCCGCACCGTGACTCTTGACGATCCCGAGGGCCCGAGGGTGCGCCGACAGCGCGGCGGAGTCGGAGAGCACACCGTCGACGACGAGCCATTCGTCCGCGCCGAGGGCCGCGAGGTGCCGCTCCGCCAGCCGCCGCTCGAGCGCGGCCCGCGCCTTCTGAACTTCCACGTGCGCCGCCGGCAGGGCGCGCGCCGGTGGCCCGGCGGCCTCCGCCGGCACCTCGATCACGCGCACACCCGCCGCCTCGAGGGCGGCCCGCACGCCGTCCGGCACGCGATCGAGCCGGGTGATGACGAGCTCCTCCGCATCCTCCGCCACCGTGCGCAGCCTGCGGTTCGACCCCCGGCGGCGGATCGCCGCCGCGACGTACGCCCGCACGATCGGTGTGACGCCGGCATAGGCCGCCACGCACCACTGCTCGATGCCGTCGAGGAAGCACGCGGCGCCCGGCGCGAGCGGTCGCGCATCCGCCAGGGGATGGACCCGGAGCTCGTCGTCCTCCACCGGATCGGCTCCGGTGAATTCCGCCACGTCGGTCCGGCCCACGCTCGCCTCGGGCACGTGGGAGGCCGGGACGGCGCCGGCCGCGACGATCGCGTCGAGCCAGGAGCGGGTCACGCTCGGCGCGTCCGCAGCGCCCAGCCGAGGTAGGTGACGCTCAAGTCATCGGTGAGCACGCGGCCGCCGCCGTCGCCGGCACGCGCCACCCCCTTCATCTCCTGCACGATCATGCCGTTCGCGGCCAGGCCCTCGGTCAGCTCGGCGGGCGTGATGAAGCGCTTGAAGTCGTGGAACCCCTCGGGCATGGTATGCTGCACGTATTCCTCGTCCCAGACGAGCTGGAGGAACGCGGCGATCGTGCGGTTGTGGGTGAGGAAGCCGAGGCCGCCGCCCGGCGCCAGCACCGTGGCAACGCCCGCCAGCGTGCGGTCGAGGTCGTCCACGTGCTCGAGCACGTCCACGGCGAACACGAGGTCGAACGTCCCCTCGAGCCCGCCGCCCGCGAGGTCTTCGGCGGTGCCGAGGCGATANTCGATCGCGAGTCCGGCGCGCCGNGCGTGCTCCCGCGCCACGGCGAGCGACTTCTCCGACGGGTCGACCGCGGTCACGCGCGCGCCCTCGGCGGCGAGCGCCTCGGCCAGGAGGCCGCCGCCGCACCCCACGTCCAGGGCCCGCTTGCCCCCGAATCCCCCGAACGCCTCGCGAAAATAGGCGACCCGCACCACGTTGAGCTCGTGCAGGCCGACGAAGGGGCCGGCGTCGTCCCACCACACGCCGGGCAGGCGTTCCACCAGGCGATCGTACTTCTCCCGCTCGGAGAGCCCGCCGAGCCGCGGCAGCTGGTCGCTCACGACAGCAGCTTGACGCCGATCACCAGGCCGTCGCGGATCGGCGCCACGGCCGCGACGACGCGGGGGTCGCTCGCCGCGAGCCGGTTGAACGCGCGCACGCCTTCGGCTTCGGCCGAGTGGTCGCCCGGGTCCACCACCGCCCCGTGAAAGAACGCGTTATCGCACAGCAAGATCCCTCCCGGCCGGAGCAGCCGCACGCTCCACTCGAAGTATTGCGCCAGCGGCGCCTTGTCGGCATCCACGAACACGGCGTCGAAGCCGGGCGCGAGCGTCGGCAGCACGTCCAGGGCGGCGCCCTCGATCAGCCGCACCCGCTCGGCGACGCCGGCCTCGGCGTACGCCTGGCGCGCCAGCGCGGCGTGGCGCGCGTCGATCTCGATCGTCGTGAGCGTGCCGCGGGCGGTGAGCGCCCGCGCCAGCCACACGCCGGAATACCCGGCCAACGAGCCGAGCTCGAGCACGCGCGCCGCCGCGACGGCGCGGAGCAGCACGTACAGGAGCTTGCCCTCGTCAGGGGAAATATGGATCGGCGGGAGCTTCAGGGCGTCGTGCCGGGCGCGAATGGCGGACAGCACGGGGTCTTCGGGGGCGAACAGCTCGGTGACGTAGCGCTCGAGCCGTTCCTCCACGCTCAGGCGGTCGCCTCCACGTTCGGGAACGGCGGCACGTCGAGAAACCACAGGCCGGCGAGACGCGAGCTCTTGTCCACTTCCACGAGCAGCCGGTCGGCGACGCGCACGACGGCGGCCACGCGCGCCCGCCCCACGCGGATATGGAAGACGGACTCGGTCTGGTTCTTCTCCACCGTGAGCGCCGTGTCCACCTCGACGGCCGCGATGCCGGGCTGCGATCGGCGGCTCGGGAAGACCACGCGCGCCTCCTTGGCCGCCTCGGGAATCGCGAGGTCGTCGCGCGTGCGGATGTCGTCGGGCCAGGTGACGACGTCCACGCCGCGCAGGCATCCGCCGGCGACGTCGATCACGACGAACGACCCGTCGTTTCCCTCGAGGTCCACCGTGCCGTTCAGCCCGCTCGCCTTGCCCGCGCCCTTGCAGGCGACCGACAGGATGTCGGTCTCGGGATCCCAATGGTAGCTGACCTTGGGGAGCCGGCCGTCGAGCGGCTCGATGCGCGCTTCGAAGTTCATCGGGAACCGCACCTTCCAGCGTTCGAGGAGGGCGGATAATATAGGCCGCACTCCGGAGGGGGGCTAGCAGCATGGAACGGCGGGA
>JGI25382J43887_10000638_pt1 | contig 12436 bp, 10 predicted proteins | sample GraSoi013_1_40cm_3_FD_43887 | JGI IMG/M metagenome (IMG submission 43887) | reverse complement strand
CTACCAGGATTCAATGCTTCTGGGCCTGTTCTTGCGGGCGTCAGCTTCAAGGATTACAAGCCCTCATCAAATGACAATAAGACGATCAACGTGAACGTAGGCGATGAAGTTACCTTCTACATCCATTCCATCAACGCCAGCGACGCGAGACAAGTTTCGAGCTCGCACGGGTTTCAGATATCCGGCCCAGCTACACTTGCCGTGGTGAGTGGGAGCCTCCCCGCAGCAGGAGCCACGATTCCCTTCGGCACGTGGTTCAGCGTCACGATCAGATTTGACACCTCTGGGGCATACCTTTACTTCTGCACGGTCGTGTGCAGCGCCCAACACGGTTCCATGNACGGAAACATTTCCGTCTCTTGCGGAACGTCGGTTTGAAAAAAGTCGTGGTAGCATGTGGTATCNGAGCTTCTGGTCGACNGTCACTTCCAAACCTCACTAAATGAACGAGTTCACACATACTACGAGTATACCAAACCAAAGATCTGGTATCTACTAGTTTTCACCTCTCTCACCGCAACGTTCGTTGCAGGAAGTCTACTCCCAAACGGTCTTTCTCCAGCCAAATGGATCATAGCAGCTGTCGCCATCACATCAGGATGCGCAGGATGCAACGCCCTGACCAACTATATCGACAGAGACATTGATGCGGTGATGAACCGAACCAGACACCGCCCCNTTCCAAGCGGGAGAATTACCCCCAGGGCTGCGCTCCNATTCGGGCTCGCGTTAGTTGCAATATCCATCATATTGTCATTCACACTNAACCTCCTATCNGTGCTCTGGATGGCGCTTGGAGTCCTCGATAACGTCGGAGTCTACAGCCTACTTTTGAAAAGACGCAGCGCCCTCAACATTCTCCTAGGAGGATTCAGCGGCGGACTGCCTGTCCTCTTCGGATGGTCCGCAGCTACACCCGGCCCAATCGGATCCATCTCGCTGCTTCCAATTCTCATGGCGGGGCTAGTGTTCCTATGGATCCCGATTCACATATGGTTCCTCGCAGTTACATATCGAGCGGATTACGCGAAAGTGGGGGTCCCAATGCTCCCGGTCGTAATTGGATCTGTACCAGCGATTCGACTCATAGTAATCTTCTCAATGATCTTCTTTCCGTTTTCTATGGGCGTCTACCTACTCGGCCACTTCGGCCTAGTCTACGGTCTAGTCGCACTCGCCGGTGGGTTAGTCATTCTCGTTGGAAGCGTGTGGGTTCTCTACAAACCGACGGAGATGAACGCTTGGAAAATGTTCAAGATCACGAGCCCATATCTCTTCTTACTATTTCTGGCAATGATAATAGACGTGGCAGTGAGAGCCTAGGCCAGCAGTCTCATGAACGTGCCCATGCCCCCAGGAATCTGGCACATTATCACGTCCGCAATTCTCTTCGTGCCCATCATCCGCAACATCAAGTCGAAGAGAAACCTGTGAGCCATCACCCTATCTGAGGCTTGACGCATCAGCTTCGAGTTCTCCATCTCCAGACCAATCTGCTCCTTCCACGAGGCCTCNTAGCTTGACAGGGGTGTCTGATTCTCGAAGTAGTTGACTGCTGCCTCCGCTGCCAAATCTCCCGTTATCAGGGCGGTCTGTATCCCACCACCATTAGTAGGCATAACCATTCCAGCAGCATCGCCAACCGCCATAACTCGATCAGAATAAGTCCGTGAGAGAGGTCCGTCGACTGGAAGGCTGTCACCGATCATGGAAGCTTTCTTTCCGCCAACCAGGCGTTTCGAGGCAACCGTATTCTTCTCAATGAACCCCGTGAGGAGGTCGCGTATCTGCCAGTCTCGTCTGACATAGGGTTCTCGGATCCCGATCCCAACGTTTGCCCTGCCATGTCCTTTCGGGATTATCCATCCATATCCTCCGGGGGAGTATCGCGGGTCCATGTACATCTCTGCGACATCTTGCTCGACGTTCAGGTCGGTCATGAGATACTCTATGTTCGTGGCGACCGCGTANGGACCCGCATAGGCTCTCTCCGGAAGCCCAGCTCTCTCCGCCGTCTCACTTGGATAGCCGTCCGCTGCAATGATAACATCTCCATGGACCGCTTTTCCTCTGGTCGGTCCAACCCAGCCTCCCTGATCATCGGGGAAATAATGGGCTTGAACACCGATGTCGACATCTGCTCCATGACTCTGCGCGATATCTCCGAGGTGACTCTCGAAGACATGGCGATCGAGAATGTAGGCCCCGAATGGAAATTCGAACTCGTGACCCTTTGGGCTAATCAATCGAATGGAACGACAAGTCGTATCGATAGACTCTGGCGGGGCGTCGATCACGTCTAGATTCTTGACTCGCGGAACGAGTTTCTCCATCTCGGCTTTGACCGGAAAATATTCCCCGCACCGGACCGGTGTGCCGAGGATCTTCTTCTTCTCGAAGACCTTCACCTTCAAGCCCTTCTTTGAGAGATGGACCGCGGCAGAAAGACCACCAGGGCCACCTCCGACGATTACGACATCATACTTGCTTCCGTTCAATCGCCAGCTCTTCTCCTAGTGTATTCGACTTGAAACGGTCGGTTGAAGTGATTTATGGGTTTGGCCCGGTTCACACTTGTTCGCGCGATCTGGTGAATAGATTTATAATCCGCGCGGAGGCGGATTGACGGAAATTCCATAGTTTGAAAAAATAGCAGGAACCAAAAACTTGGCGTTCGACCCTCTTCTACTAACGACCTCTCTCGCTGCGGTCGGGGTCATCGCCTCGATAATTCTCGTTCTCTCCGTCAAGAAGTATCCCACCGGGAACGAGAAAATGGTCGCGATATGGAGAGCGATCATGGAGGGAGCGAACGCATACCTGAGACGACAGTTCCGGACGATCGGTGTTATCGCGGGAATCATCGCTCTCGTTATCCTCGCAGCCTTCAGCGCAACCTTCAGCTTGAGTTATGGCGCCGAGATCGCCTTCAGCTTCCTTCTCGGAGTCACTTTCTCCCTTGTTGCAGCCTACATCGCAATGTATTCTGCCACGAACGCGAATGTACGGTCCACGGCAGCTGCGGAAAAATCGACCTATCTCGCCTTGAAGGTGGCCACGCTAGGAGGAGGGGCGCTTGGACTCGCTGTGATCAGCATGAGCCTGTTGGGCCTGTCGATCCTTTACGCTGCCTTCCGCGATCCAGGGGTCCTAGCAGGATTCGGATTCGGTGCATCGCTGGCTGCTCTGTTCGCCCAGCTTGGCGGAGGAATATTCACAAAATCAGCCGATGTCGGCGCCGACCTCGTCGGTAAAGTCGAAGAAAACTTTCCGGAAGATGACCCTCGAAACCCTGCCGCCATAGCTGACAATGTCGGCGACAACGTTGGGGATGAGGCTGGAAGGGGAGCCGACCTCTTCGAATCACTCACTGCCGAGAACCTTGGAGGCATGATAATCGGCCTNATCGTCTCAATCATTCTATTCCAAGGAATCAGCGTTTACTACGTAACAATGCCTCTGATCGTTAGATCGCTCGGGATAATCGCTACGTTCGTCGGTCTCGCCGTCGCAATTTACGAGAAGAAATTCAAGAATCCGATCAAGCCTACTCGAGACGGGCTCCTTGTGGCGTCTGTTGTCGCCGCGATTCTAATGTTTGTCGCCACGTGGTACGTCTTCGGTCCGTCCGGAGTGACACCCAACGGGAATGCTCTTGCGGCATACGCCCTCTACGGCTGCATGGTATCAGGACTCGCCGCGGGGTTGTTGATAGTGCTCTATACCGAATTCTACACGGGGTCTGAGGCCAAGTCTGTAATTACGATAGCTGAGAGATCCAAGTCAGGNCCTGCGTTGACCATAATGTCCGGCACAGCGGTAGGGATGATTTCAAGCGGACTCCCGGTCATTACAGTAGCNATCACACTTCTCATCTCCTTCGGCCTCGGAGAGCAATTCGCGGTACAGGCCGGAATTGGCAACCTGTTTCTAGGTGGCGTTTACGGGACGACTATGGCAACGATGGGTATGCTCTCAACCGCGGGAATCGTCTTGACAATGGATGGACTGGGCCCGATCGTCGACAACGCAGGCGGCATAGCAGAGATGTCCGGTGCCCCTCCTGAAGTCCGAGAACGAATCGATCCGTTGGATGCGCTAGGCAATACCACAAAGGCGCTCACAAAAGGATACGCGATGGGTTCGGCAGCGCTAGCATCACTCTTGCTCTTTCAGGCATTCGTACTAGAAGTTGCACGATACCAGGCCAAGATAATCGACCTTACAGCCATCACAAGCGCTCAAGCCAGCGATCTAGGAACCAAACTGTCAAGCCTCGGGGCCTCGCTCGCCCTCAACCACCCTGATGTGGTCATTGGCGCCTTAATCGGTGCNATGCTTCCCTTCGTGTTCTCGGGAACAGCCATCAATGCGGTAAGCGTTGGTGCTTATCGAATGGTGGAAGAAGTCCGTAGACAGCTCAGAGAAATCCCGGGACTNAGAGAAGGAACCGTCAAGCCGAACTACGCGGCGGCAGTAGACATTTCGACAAGAACTGCTCTCCGGCTGATGGTAGTCCCAGGTGCAATCCCAGTAGTAACACCCATAGTTGTAGGAGTATTTCTCGGATGGGCCGCAGTCGGAGCATTAGTTGTGGGGGCTACACTTTCCGCCATNCCTTTAGCCATCATGATGATGTGGGGAGGAGCCGCGATGGACAACGCGAAAAAGTATGTTGAAGCAGGACACTTCGGAGGTAAGAACACTGAAACACACGCTGCAACAGTCGTCGGTGACACGGTTGGCGATCCCTGGAAGGACACGGCTGGACCAAGCCTGCACATTCTCATCAAGCTCCTTAACACGATTTCCTTGGTCTTCATCCCGCTCTTCTTGGTGGCCCTGATTTCTCTAGCTTAGCCAGGTCGGGCGGATTTGAGTAGCCCTGCCAAAAGCAGCGTTCTAAGAGCGATCCTAGCTGACGACGCNTCGGTGAGAATTGCAACAGCACTTGGCACGCCAGGAAAAACGGAGTCGAGAAAGATCGCGCTTAGTTCAGGACAGCTAACAACCGAGCAAATTGTCGGTCGCATCAAAGAACTCTCGAAACTGCGAGATGAGATCCTCCAAGTCATGCGACAGCTCAACTTGACAAGGGAAGCGGCCNCGAGCAGTGTTGATCAGCTGGATTATGATAGTGAACTGGAATCGTCGAAGCGAGAATTGGAGGAGGCTAGAAACGAGTACCAAGAAGTTCAGGGAAAGATCGAGAAGGTCCAGCGACAGATCGATGAGTCCAAGAAGAAGATCGCGGCGCGCACAGAATTATCTCAAACCGGTTTCGCGACNGACCAGTTAGAATCCGAGGCCAAGGATTTTCGAAGAGTCTTAGGACGTTTGCCCGTTAAGAAACTAGACACCGCACAGAAGGCCTTGCAGTCACAAGTCAAAGACCAAGCTATCCTCGCAGTCGGCAATAGGAAACAGGACACGTTTTACGTCCTCGTTGCCGCACCAAAAGACAGGTTTTCCCAAGCGCTTCAAACACTTCTTCTCTATGACTTTACGCCTATTGAGATTCCCGAACACGAATTAGCCGATGCAAAGTCGGAGATTCAAGCAGACGAAGAGAAGGCGAAATTGCTATCCAAGGAGCTTGAAGGGTTGAAGCTGCAGTTAGACGATTTGCGTCGAAAGGCAGAGCAGACCCTGAACCGGAGGCTTGACGAAGTCGTCGATAATTTGATGCTGTTCCGCGGAATCCTCAAACTTGGCGATGGTGCCCCAGCCTCCCGTATCTACGCTCGACTGGAGAGAGTTGTTCCAGTTGAAATCGTGAACAGTCTGACCAGAAAAGGGATCGTCGAATTGGAGTCTTCCTCGTAGAAGAGCGCATATTTGTGAGCGGCCCAGACCTCGAAGCACAAGCAACACCGCGAATAAAGAGTGCGCTGAACGCCGCGATTGAACAAACGGGAAAGGAAGAATTTGCCAGATTATCAGGAACTAGAACCTCAGATCTAGACAGAATCCTGGAAGGAGAGGGGGGGTTTGTCGCGGTAGCAATCGTAACGCTAGCATGCCAAATTAACAGAAGCCACAACGACCCCGACCCTGCACATTCGAGCATTAGCGAGTGCATGAGAGGAGCAATTTTGAGATTGCCCCAACGAGCGGACGGCACCGATATGGTAGCCCCCAATGAGTCTTCGACCCCGAGAACCCGACGAGCTCGCTTCTCAAAGGTTCAAAGGGGTGCCGGACGAATCTATGACCCTTCAGTGCTTCGAATAACGGGATTCAGTGTCAATCTGTTTACCTTTCTCGTGCTGGGATATTTCTTAGGCGGAATAGTGTTAGGGCCATTGTTTGGACTTGGCTCATGCGTGGGAGTTATGGCTATATCGCCATGGATCGCTCCATGCGCAGGTTCCGGGATAGGACTCGTGGTCGGATCAGTTGTTGGGCTTGCATACACATACTACTATTTCGTCAAGAGACTTTGAGATCGTCCGGTTGACGGCAAACGAGTGACGCCTCACGATTTTTTCGCTTCGCTTCTCCACAACAGTTTTAGCCGAGAACAGTAGGCGCCGGAATGGTTGTCGAAACCGATTTGCTAACGACGCGATTCACCAAACTAGTCGGGTGTAAGGTACCAATCCAGCAAGCAGGTATGGGACCCCTAGCAAACCCGAAACTTGTCTCGGCTGTCACGAACGCAGGGGCCTTGGGAATGCTCTCCGGAATGGTAATCGACTCAGTCGACTTGTTGGAGAGGGTGCTGCGAGAGGTAAAGGATTCCACCACGGGCCCCTTCGGGGTGAACTACATCGTTCCACTGATGGAACGCGGAGAACTCGAACAGATGGTACCGGTCGCTGCTCGGTACGCCCGAGTTGTAGAGTTCTTCTACGGCTGGCCGGACGAGTCGCTTGTTCAAATGGTCCATCAGGAAAAAACACTTGTCTCGTGGCAGGTTGGGTCAAAGGAAGAAGCAAAAGCAGCGGCGGACATTGGCTGCGACCTGATTGTAGCACAAGGGATAGAGGCGGGCGGTCATATCCGGGGACAGATAGGCCTACTGCCATTACTAAGCGAGACCATTGAGGCGATAGGCGGCAAGGTTCCTATCATCGGAGCCGGCGGCATTGGGACAGGCCGATCGATGGCTGGGGTCCTCGCGGCCGGAGCCTCTGCAGTCAGGGTCGGCACACGGTTCGTCGCATCCGAAGAAGCTCAGGCCCATCCGGATTACGTGAATGCGCTTGTCAACGCCGAAGCGAAGGATACCATTTACACAGACAGGTTCAACGTGGAGTGGCCGATCCGTGCATCCCACCGCGTGTTGCGTTCCAGCCTCGAAGCTGCCTCGAACTTCAAAGGAGAAGTTGTGGGAACCTCCTCCAACATATACACACGAAAGAAATACGACATCCACTGTTTCGAGGAAGCAGTCCCGATGAAACACTCGACGGGCAACATAGAGGCGATGCCCCATTGGGCCGGAGAATCGGTAGGCGGAGTGAAGAGGCTTCAACCCGCGTCGGAAATCGTGCGAGAACTCAACGATGATGCTGAGAAGACCCTAATCCGTTGGGGCAACAAGATCGAGAGTCAGACTGTCCAACAGCCCGTTTAAACCAAGCTGGTTTCTATGCAGTTCTCCGGTAGCAGTCACCGCTTCTCTTTCGTGTTTCTCTATCCGTCCGACAACTGAACAATGACCTCCGTAGTCCTTGGAAAGCTCTGCTTTCTGCTGAGATTGTTCCGCAGCGCTTCGGTATGCGCAGGTATCTAGTTTGACACACAGAAGCGAACTTTGGGAATATCCCCTTTTCTTGTCAAGAAAACTCTAGCCAGCCAGGGGAGTCCGAAATCTCAGGAATCACTCGGGAATCGCGACTAGGGATCTTATCTGGTCTGGCTTCATTCCCGCCCCAACTCCCGCGACGATAGCCGCGAGATTTCTGGCCTCATTCTCCTTAACGACCAAGAAAGCAAGAACAACTCCTAGGGTGTATGGGAATCCAAGGAATATCCTCTTGCTAATGTGGGAAGCGTGTTTTCTTGACGCGACTTCAAGGAAGGAGAGAGACTTTGTTTCTTCGTACTTCTGCCTAGCACCTGAGAGGATGCTGTGGTAGTATGGATGTGAGGATGCTAGATCGAGAGCTTGAGTAACGTCCTGAGCGACCAGCAGCTGGTCTATCGTCCGATCGTCAAGCTTCCAAGACGAGGGGATGAGGTGATAGCGCACATTAGGGATCCCGATCAGTTTGCTTCTTAGTATGATAGCCAGGTTTGCAAGGTCAATCGTTCCTCCGGCTATGGGAAGACAGCTTTCTCGGTCGAACCCTCGAAGTTTGCGGTTCACGTAATTGTAGAAGCGTTCCTCTCCCCAGCCGCTAATAACGTCTCGAACGAGGGAGGCTCTTTCGCCCGCAAGGTCCTCCATGGAGAAGCTCTTCACTCGGCTTACCAGTGCTCTATCGCCAACAATTCCAACAATTGTCCGGAGATCATCCATCGAATAGAGACGGTGAAGCTCAGCCTCCTTGAGGAGGGCCAGGGGCTGGCGAGTTGACACGAACTCCTCCCAACTCTTGCCCTGAGCTTTGAAAACTACTATCGCGGCAAGGTCGTAGGCGTCGAAACGACGGCTAAACTCGAGGAGAAAGCTTCGCGCTGATCCTTGGGAAGANGAAATGAGTATCTTAACTCCTCGAGCGAAACCTAAACGTACAGCTCTCTCCGTCTCTAGGGGGGTAGACCCGTCTCTTAGTTCCGAGAGTTCCTTGCCATATGGCCCATCTGCAAGGACCCCCAAGATCTCACTTTGTGTCCGNAACTCCGCAAGAGAATGGACCTGCTGCCGTTCCAAAAGTTTGCCTTTTTCTCCCCGAATCTTCGCGATAATGTAGTTGTCTCGAACGATATGGGATATAATCTCAGTTCCCACGANGGGTCGCTGTTANTTTGCTTGTAGAACGAGCAGTAGAGCTGTGACGAGCGCGTAGATCGCCAGAGCCTCTGCCAGTATCAGCGTGATAACTGCTCTTGAGAATATATCCGGTTTCTCCGCCGTTGCGGCGGCTAGAGCGCTCCCAGACGTCCCTATTCCAAATCCAGCGCCGAGGGCGGCTGCACCCATTGTTAGTCCGCCGGCGAAGATTCTGACTGAGCCAGCGAGGGTAAGCGTGTCGGTGATGTGGAAGACCGAGAGAAGACCAACTACGAGGCCGTATATTGCGAGGGCTTCGGCGAGGATCGTAGCGATGAAGGTCTTGAACATGACCTCAGGCCGTTCGACCCCTGCACCGGCAATAGCCGGCCCGGAGATTCCTATTCCAATTCCGGCACCAATGGCGGAGAGGAGGACGCTTAGTCCGCCGCCTAGTCCGGCCCAGAATGTGGGGCACAGAGTAACAGACGTTAGGGTAGCGCAGTCAACCACTTGGTTACACAGTCCAACCAGTAGGCTCTCGGTAAGGCGCGAATGACAATCCCGATCCTTCATAAAACTTGCTAAACCATTCAACCCAGTGAAGCCTCAGAGTTTGCACGAAAACGATCAAACCCTCTAGAATCATTACCAAGAGATTTCCGGCTACGGCGCCCACTATTCCGAAGGAAGTGAAGAAGGCGAATTTTATTGCAAAGTCCGCTAGGTTGAGCGCCCAGATTCGAAGATAGGACAGCGTATTGCTTCCTGCGCTGATGAACACTTCGAAGAAGTGGAGAGGTCCCTCCTTCACCGCCATTATACCCATCGGTATGAACAACAGTACGAGCAGTGCAGGGTTTTGCAGGAGCACTCCGAACTTGTAGCCTGAGATGACGACCTGTGCTGCGAGATAGATGAAGGTGATGTAGAACCACGCCCAAGAAATCGGTCCGTAGAATGCGTGCTTGATCTCGTGATTCCGTACTTTATTGTATGTGCTGATTACTAGGCCCGAGAGGTAGTGTCCTACTCCGAACAAGAGTATCACAGACATATAGATGAGAAGGTGGGAAATATCCGGGGTGGCCGCGAAGGCTCCCTCGTTCGGGTTGAAGAAGGGTCGAAGGCCGAAGACCGCTTGGGACTCAAAACCGAAAAAGTCACCGAAGAGAAACCCGAAAATTGTTATGCCAATGCCTAGCATAACTATGAGTTCCGCGCCGTTAACGAACAATTGTCCGATCTCGAAGATCTTGGCTTTTCTTCTCTTCAGCCACAAGAGAAAGAGGCCTAGAGCCAGGAAGAGTGGACCCTCACCGAAGTCTCCGAACATCAATCCGTAGATCAGCGGAAAGGTGAGAATCATGAAAACCAAGGGATTTGTTTCGTTATAGGAGGGGATGCCAAAATTGTCGATCACGGACTGCAACGGCGTGCTCCAACCAGGGACTCTAACGAGCGTCGGTGGAGTCTGATGCTCCTCAGCTTCAAGGGCATTTTCTAGCGATCTGCCGTGAGGGACCTTGCGCGTGTCTTGAGTGTTCTCTATGTGAACAGAAACGAGTCCGTTGCAGGCCTTCGAAGCTCCTTCTGTCAGTGTCTGGACACTATCCTCGGCGACCCATCCTCGCAGCATGTAAGTCGACTCTGTAGTAGACGAGTTTGAGATGGCTCTGGATCGGGCTTCCAGAATCTCTGTGAGATACTCTAGAGTCTTGAGCCTCGGTCCGTACTCTTTTGTGAGGAGTTCACGCTGGTGGTCAAGCTTTCTCGCCACGTCCTCGATCTCCACGAGTCGGCTATCAGTGAATTTCTTAGCTTCCTTGGGGTCTGACGGAAGTTCTGCCCAAGGCTCTTCTACTTTTGCACCTAGTGCTGTGGCCGCTTGTTTTGCATCGTCTTCGAAGGCTCGGGGAAAAATGGCCAAGAAAGTTTGAGTTCTCTCTGCACTATGGGTGATGACGAAGATCAGATTTCCGTATGTCAATTCATCCAAGTCTCTCTGAATCGAAACGGTTGACTCTCTTGCACATTCTCCAGCGAGAGTGACGAGGAATCCGCTGCTTCCAATAGTACCGAGCGGCATTCCTACGGCTTCTAATCCTGAAAGGAAACGTGAGAGTTCCGAAGTTCTCTCCTTGTCAGCTAGTAGTTTGCCTTGCGATTCCTCTAGTTGGCGGACCGACCCTTCGAGTTTTGAGGTTTCTTGGTCGAGGAAGAGGGCGAGCTCATCGATGTTGTGAGTCGGAGCTTCAATTTTCTCAGGTTGGACCTCAACCTGTTCAAGAGCTGCGGCAAGCGCGGAGATGCGGTTCCTGATCGTCGCGGATTTCGACAGCAGGCTTGTAGCTTCAAATGGCATTGCGCCCGGCGGGAGCTGTTCGTCCTCAATCGTCATGAGGTGAATCATCTGTTCTCTTCCAGCGTAGGAGAGGAGGTGGGGCAGCTCGTCTTTTGCGATTATGATGCTGACCTGATGCATCGTCTCTGGTCTTAGCACGAGATGGAGACCTACTCACCAAATATGTTTGAAGAGATTGTCGTTAGGAGCTGGTTGTCCAGTCTTTCGATGCGAGCCTTGAATGAATTGTTGAAGCTCATCTTTCCCTCGGGGTCACTTGCAATTACGCCTCCTAGCTCGTCGATCGCTATCTCAACAGCGAGGAATTTTGTCCCCTTGGGCAACACTTGTCCCAGAGATTGGAGACTTTTCTTCTCCGTATTCCGAAAGCCAACTTTCACTACTGCGTTGTCTGTTCCGACCGCCTCAACCGCTTCTAGCGCGAGACGTTTCAATGTCGACTCGAACTGGTCTGTTCTAGCGATGTCCGAGAGACGCTGTTCGACCGATTTGAGAACACTTTGAACGATCTTGTTCTTCTCTTCAAGGATCCTCAGTCGATTCGCCCTTATTCTGGAGCTTAGGATGCTCCTTCTGATGCTCTCGGCCTCCAAACTGGCTCTTGATAGAATATCGTTCGCTTCTCGTTGCGCTTGGGCTCGAGACTCTTCTAGAATCTGCTTGGACTTTTCTTCTCCCTGCTCGACGATACCAGCAGCTTTTAGTCTTGCGTCTGACAGAATCCGATTATGAAGCTTTTCCAGAGACTCAGCCATTTTTCAACCGCCTAGAACCAATTCAACGGCTTTCTTCGCGGCAACGTCTTTCCTGTCCTCGAAGAGCTTCTTGTAATTTTCAAGTAGAGAGTCGGTTTCCACGTCTGAGCTTCTCGCGTCAGCCTCCGCCTTCTCCCGCGNNANTCGAAGCATCTGGACTTTCCGCTGTTCTGCTTCAGATGTTGAGGTTTGCCGAACCTTTTGGGCTTCTTCTGATGCACGAGCCAGAATCTCTTCAGCCCTTAACTGAGCTTCTTCGACGATCCGTTTCGCTTGACCCTCAGTTTCCACAATCTTCCTTACAGCTTCGATTCCAGACAAGCGATTTCTACTCCAAATACACCATTAGACCGCGTTTTCGAATGCCCAGTTTAGATGCGCGCTATAAAACTGTTCGAAGAAGGGTTTTGATACAGTTTCCAACCCTTTACT
>JGI25382J43887_10000636_pt1 | contig 12443 bp, 8 predicted proteins | sample GraSoi013_1_40cm_3_FD_43887 | JGI IMG/M metagenome (IMG submission 43887) | reverse complement strand
CTGGGCGAGGCCGTCGGCCGCATCCTGGCCGGAGACCTGCGCGCACCGGCCGACCTGCCGGCGTTTCGCGCGAGCGCAGTGGATGGATTCGCGGTGCGCGCTGCTGATGCGGGCAAGGCGCTGCGCGACGTCGGTGAGTCCGCTGCCGGGCGGCCGTTCGCGGGACGTGTCGAGCCNGGTACCACCGCGCGCATNCTGACCGGGGGGGTCGTCCCCGACGGCGCCGACGCAGTGGTCATGTTCGAAGAAGTTCGCATCGAAGGTCAGACGGTGACCGTGCCTGCAGACCTCCGCGCCGGCAGCAATTTTCACCGCCCTGGTGCGGACGTCAAAGCGGGGGAGCGTGTGCTCTCCGCCGGCACGCAGCTTGGCGCAGCCGAGCTCGGCCTCGCGGCGGCGCTCGGTTTCGCGGAGNTCGAGGTCCATCGGCGTCCGCGGGCAGTGCTGATGTCCACGGGCGACGAGCTAGTCGAGGTGGGGAGGAAGCCCGGCCGAGGCCAGATCACAGACTCCAACCGCTGGGCGCTGCTGGCGGCGCTTCGCGAAGCCGGCGTCGAGGTGCAAAGCCTGGGCATCGCCCCCGATGAACCAGTGGCCCTTCGACGGCTGGTCATCGATGCTTTGGAGACGGCGGACGTGCTGGTCACGTCCGGCGGCGTGTCCGTCGGGACTCATGACCTGGTCAAGCCGATGCTCGAGTCGCTGGGCACGGTGCATATCGGGCGGGTGAAGCTCAAGCCAGGGAAGCCGTTCACATTCGCGACAATTCGCGCCCCTCTCCCCAGCCCTCTCCCCGACGGGGAGAGGGTGAAATTGGCCTTCGGGTTGCCCGGATTTCCTGTTTCGTCGTTGGTGACTTTTGAAGTCTTCGTGCGGCCGGCGTTGCGCAAGCTGCAGGGGTACGCCCGGCTCCAGCGGCCGACGCTGCCCGTACGTCTCGGCTACGACGCACGTGCNACCGCCGACCGGACCGAGTACCAGCGNGTGACGCTCAGGCGCGAAGGCNCGGAACTAGTGGCCGACACCACCGGATCGCAGTCATCGTCCCGTCTTNTGTCGCTCGCGGGCGCACACGCTCTCGTTCGAGTCGCACCCGGCGATCAAGGAATAAGGGCTGGCTCGATCGTGGAGGCGATGATCCTGGCTCTACCGTGACCTGGGTCGATCGGATCGGTTTCGCCAGCGCCGGTCAGCATGCTTGCGGGGATCCCATTGGACACCCGGAGGTGGGCGTGACAGATTCGGGGGAGACCGCTTGCCGTTCCCTTTGGCCTCTCTCGGCTTGTTCCTGAGCTGTTCGGCGCGATCTTCTTTGCGCCGGCCGAACTCCTCAGTCTTGCCCCGACCCTGGTTAGTCAATGGGGCCCTCCTACTCTTTTTTGGCTAAATATTCAACGCATGGGGGACCCGGGATCCCCGGACCAAGTTGTCCCACGAACGTCCGTTCGCCTTAGAATTAGAGGACCCATGCCCTCCCGCTTTCGTGTCGACGCACCCTTCAAGCCCGCCGGCGACCAGCCAGAGGCAATCGAGCAGCTGGTCGAAGGCGTGCACTCGGGGCTCAGCCAGCAGGTCCTCCTCGGGGTCACCGGGAGTGGCAAGACCAACGTGATGGCCTGGGCGGTTGAGCAGCTCCAGCGACCGGTCCTCGTGTTGAGTCCGAACAAGACGCTNGCNGCNCAGCTGTGCGCCGAGTTCCGGCGCCTGCTGCCGGATAACGCGGTCGAGTACTTCGTCAGCTACTACGACTACTACCAACCCGAGGCATACATCGCACGCACCGACACGTACATCGAGAAGGATTCGAGCCGCAACGACGAGATCGACCGCATGCGCCACTCGGCGACCTCATCGCTGATCACCCGTCGCGACGTGCTGGTGGTCGCAAGCATCAGCTGCATCTACGGCATCGGGTCGGTCGAGGACTACATGGGCGAAGCGCTGAAGGTGGAGAAGGGTCAATCGATCCGCCGCGAGGTCTTCCTCCGCAAGCTCACCGAGATGCTCTACGAGCGCAACGACTATGACCTTGCGCGCCTTCGCTTTCGGGTTCGCGGCGATGTCGTCGACCTCGTGCCGGCTAACGAAGAGAAGGTCTACCGCGTCGAATTCTTCGGCGATGAGATCGAGCGCATCCAGGAACTCGACGCGGTGACGGGCGAGATCCTCGGAGCGCGCAACGAGTTCACAGTCTTTCCCGCATCCCACTACGTGACGCCGGCGGACAAGCTGCGGCTCGCGATGGTGGACATCGAGGCGGAGCTGGAAGAGCGGTGCAAGTGGTTCGAGGAGCACGGCCGCCTGCTCGAGGCGCAGCGGCTGCGGCAGCGCACCAACTTCGACCTCGAGATGCTGCGCGAGACGGGAACATGCGCGGGAATCGAAAACTACTCGCTGCACCTCACGCGTAGGCAGCCCGGGGAGGCTCCATACACGCTGATGGACTTCCTCCCGGACGACACGATCATCTTCGTCGACGAGTCCCACGTGGCCGTCCCGCAGATCGGCGGCATGCTGGGAGGCGACCGGTCGCGAAAAGCCGCGCTGGTGGAGTACGGCTTCCGGCTGCCGAGCGCCTTCGACAACCGCCCGCTGAGCTTCGAGGAATGGGAAGAGCGGGCNCAGAACGTGGTCTACGTCTCGGCCACNCCNGGGCCATACGAGATGCGCCGATCCCAGCGCACGGTCGAGATGGTCGTGCGCCCCACCGGCCTCGTCGATCCGACTGTCGAGGTGAGGCCGACCGAAGGGCAGATCGACGATCTGCTCGCGGAGGTCAAGAGGCGCGCGGAGCTGGGTCACCGCTCGCTGGTGACGACGCTGACGAAGCGATTTGCCGAAGACCTTGCCGACTACCTGCGCGAGTACGGCGTCAAGGTCCGCTACCTCCACTCCGAGCTGGACGCGATGGAGCGCATCGACGTGCTGCGCGACCTGCGCACCGGCGCCGTGGACGTGGTGGTTGGAATCAACCTCCTGCGCGAAGGCCTCGATCTGCCCGAGGTCGCGTTCATCGGCATTCTCGACGCAGACAAGGAGGGCTACCTCCGCGCCTACCGATCATTCATCCAGATCATCGGCCGCGCCGCGCGCAACGTCGACGGTCACGTGGTCATGTATGCAGACCAGATCACCGACTCGATGCGGCAGGCGCTCGACGAGACCGAGCGCAGGCGCAACCGGCAGATCGCNTATAACGCGGAACGTGGCATCACGCCGGAAACCGTGAAGAAGGCGATCTACGCGCTCGAGATCAACGAGAAGGACATCCAGGCGGATGCCGTCGAGCTGATGGTCGGAGCGGGGGTGCCCCGGGAGGACCTGCTCGCCATCGCACGCGACCTCGAGAAGGAGATGCGCCGGCTGTCGAAGGAGCTGCAGTTCGAGGATGCTGCCCGCGTGCGCGATCGCATCATCGCGCTGCGGAAGAGGCTTGCGGGCGAGGAGTCGGGCAAGGAAGACGACGCCGACGTCGCGCTTGCGATCGCAGCCGCTCCAAAGCAGCGAACCACGGTTCGGAACTGGAGGAAGTCGCGACGGGGCCCGTAAAGAACGTGCACCGCGCGCAGGCGTTGCTCTCCGCCGAACCCGATGGATGGATGGAGACGCTGGGCGCGCGCATCACCGAGGCCGAGCCGGGCCGCGTGGTGCTGGAGCTCGAGGCCGGCCCGCAGCACCGGCACGGCGGGGGGGTCGTGCAGGGTGGCGTCATCACTCAGATCGCCGACGCGGCCATGGGGATGTCGCTGGCGACCCTCCAGGAGGACGGCCTCTGGAACACGACCATCGAGCTGAAGATCAACTTTTTGCGACCGGTCGTCGAGGGGCGCCTGCGCGCGGTCGGCCGCGTCGTCGAGATGAAGCAGACGCTGCTGTTCAGCGAGGCGGACGTGCTGGACGATCGAGACCGCCTGGTCGCCAGGGCCTCCTCGACCTGCATGCCCGTGCCCCAAGGACAGGGCCGTGAGTGAGCTTGTGATGGCCGCTTCGCGGGCGTGGGATTGGCTGGGAATGCGGCTTGTCGAGACCCGCGAGGGTACGGCGGTGGTCGAGATGACAAGCACGGAAGACATGGCCAACCACTCGGGTTTCGTTCACGGTGGGATGATCAGCACGCTGGCGGATTCGGCCATGGGACGGTCGGTGCGTACGCTGAACCCTGCAGTCACCCGCGCGATGAGCTTCGACCTGAAGNTGAGCTTCATCAACGCGGCCAAGATCGGCGAAAAGCTCCGGGCGACCGGCCATGTCATCCACGGTGGACGGCGGACCGTNGTGGCCGAGTGCCGGGTGGAGGGCAACGACGGCAGGNTAGTGGCCACGGCCAGCGCGACGTTTGCNGTCGCGAGGGAAAAGGAATGATTCAGAGTTCACATGCCGACTGACCAGATAACCATTCGNGGCGCGCGCGAGCACAACCTNAAGAACGTCACGCTTTCGATCCCGCGCGACAANCTCGTGGTGTTCACCGGGCTGTCAGGGTCGGGNAAGTCGTCGCTTGCCTTCGACACGATCTACGCCGAAGGGCAGCGGCGGTACGTCGAGTCCCTCTCCGCGTATGCNCGGCAGTTCCTCGGTCAGATGGAGAAGCCGGACGTCGACGTCATCGAAGGCCTGTCGCCCGCGATCTCGATCGACCAGAAGGGCACGTCAAAGAACCCGAGGTCGACCGTGGGCACGGTCACGGAGGTGTACGACTACCTGCGACTGCTGTACGCGCGGGTAGGACATCCGCACTGTCCCGTGTGCGGCCGCGAGGTGCGGCGGCAGACCGTGGAGCAGATGGCCGACCACGTCGAGAAGCTGCCCAAGGGCATGCGGGTGATGGTCCTCGGGCCGGTGGTCAAAGGTCGCAAGGGCGAGTACAAGTCGCTGATCGAGGACGTTCGGAAGAGCGGATTCGTGCGCGTGCGGGTCGATGGCAGCCTGTACGAGCTGGGCGAGCAGATCCCCCTCGACAAGAACAAGAAGCACGACATCCAGGTCGTGGTCGACCGAATCGTGGTCGGGCCCGACCAGCGCACGCGCCTGGTGGACTCGATCGAAACGGCGGCCAGGCTGGGAGGCGGGGCGGTGATCATCGTGCCGGCCGAAGGTGACGAGATCCAGATGTCGCAGGACTACGCGTGCCCGTACGACGGGACCAGCGTGCCCGAGCCGGAGCCGCGCAACTTTTCATTCAACAGCCCGCACGGCGCGTGCACGGTCTGCACCGGGATCGGGTCGCAGCTCGTGGTCGATGGCGACCTCGTCGTACCCGACCCGTCGCTGACTCTGCGCGAAGGCGCGATCGCGGCGTGGAGCCGTTCGCAGTTCTTCTACCCGGAGCTTCTGGAGACGGTCAGCAAGTACTTCGGAATTGACATGGACAAGCCATGGTCGAAGCTGAGCAAGCAGCACCAGAACGTGTTGCTCAACGGCACTGGCGACAAGAAGATCCGCTTCGGGTACAAGAATCAGTACGGACACGAGCGNTGGTANGAAGCTCCGTTCGAGGGCGTGGTCGCGAACCTGCAGCGCCGCTACGAAGAGACACAGTCGGATTTCCTCAAGGCGGAGCTCGAGCGATACATGTCGGACAAACCCTGCCCGGCCTGCAAGGGTCGCAGGCTGAAGCCCGAATCGCTGGCTGTGACCGTAGCCGGAAGCAACATCGCCGAGGTTTGCGAGCTCTCGATCAGCGCAGCGATCCACTTCTTCGACAACCTTCCGCTCAGCGAGCGCGAGCAGCTGATCGCGCGCGGGATCATGAAGGAGATCCGCGAGCGGCTTCAGTTCATGATCGACGTCGGCCTCGAGTACCTGACGGTCGAGCGGGCAGCGAACACGCTGTCAGGCGGCGAGTCGCAGAGGATCCGTCTCGCGACTCAGATCGGATCCAAGCTGATGGGCGTCCTCTACATCCTGGACGAGCCGTCGATAGGCCTACATCAGCGCGACAACCGGCGGCTCATCAACACGCTGCTGCGGCTGCGCGACCTCGGCAACACGCTCATCGTGGTCGAGCACGACGAGGAGACGATCCGATCCGCCGACTACATGGTCGACATCGGACCGGCCGCCGGCGAGCACGGGGGCGAGATCATCGCGGCGGGACCGGTCGACGAGGTGATCAGCAATCCGCACTCGATCACGGCGGCTTATCTACGTGGCGACCGGGAGATCCCAATGCCGGCGCGAAGGCGGAAGGGCAACGGTAAGAAGCTGGTGATCCGCGGCGCGCGGGCGAACAACCTGAAGGACATCGACGTCGCGATTCCGCTGGGCGCCTTCGTTGCCGTGTCGGGAGTGAGCGGGTCCGGCAAGTCGTCGCTGGTGACGGACATCCTCAGCCGGAAGNTGGCGCAGCATTTCTACAAAGCCAAGGACAAACCCGGGCCGCATCGAGCCGTCGAGGGTCTCGAGCACCTGGACAAGGCGATCGACATCGACCAGTCCCCGATCGGGCGCACGCCGCGCTCAAACCCGGCCACGTACACCGGCATGTTCACTTACATGCGCGAGCTGTTCGCGAGCCTGCCCGAGGCGAAGATGCGTGGCTACAAGCCGGGCCGTTTCAGCTTCAACGTCCGCGGTGGGCGCTGCGAGGCCTGCCAGGGCGACGGGATCATCCAGATCGAGATGCACTTCCTCCCGGACGTCTATGTCCCGTGCGAGGTATGTCACGGAACGCGTTACTCGCGGGAGGTGCAGGAGGTCAAGTTCCGCGGCCACTCCATCGCCGACGTTCTCGAGCTCACGGTCGACGAGGCGCTGGAAGTGTTCGAGAACGTGCCGAGGATCAAGGTCAAGCTGCGCACGCTGCACGACGTCGGTCTGGGCTACATCCGGCTGGGACAGCCGGCGACACAGCTGTCGGGTGGTGAGGCGCAGCGCGTGAAGCTTTCGGCCGAGCTGTCTCGCCGCGATACCGGCCGCACCCTGTACCTGCTCGACGAACCGACCACGGGTCTCCACTACGCAGACGTCGAGCGGCTGCTGCAGGTTCTGCACCGCCTGGTCGACCATGGCAACACCGTGGTCGTGATCGAGCACAACCTCGACGTTCTGAAGACCGCTGATTGGCTCATCGACCTCGGTCCGGAGGGAGGCGAGAAGGGCGGCTTCATGATCGCCGAGGGCACGCCCGAGGACCTTGCCCACAATCCTGCCTCTGCGACAGGCGACTACCTGCGGCGCATCCTCGAAAAAGCAGGAAGGGTGCGCGTAGCCGAGAAGGCTCGTCGTCCGGCGCGCGTGCGGGCTGCGGCGCGCAGCCGCGTCGCCGTCTAGCAAGAAACANCTGAGCCAGTNACCACCGGCCGGCTACGGGGAGCTCATGCGCGTCCCCGGCTTCACGCGCCTGTACACCGGCCTGCTTCTGGGCCGCCTGGGCGGCTCGATGATGTTCGTCGCTCTCGTCCTGTTCGTCCTGGAGCGCTATCACTCGCCGCAGCTGGCCGGCGCGACCGCCTTCACGGCCGCCATCCCAGGGGTCATCGTGGCCCCGCTGGCTGGAGCGCTCCTGGACCGATACGGCCGCGCCCGCCTGGTGGTCCTGGACTACCTTGTGGCAGCGATCGTACTGGGCCTCATCGCCGGCCTGTCGGCGCTGCGTTCACTCCCGCCCCCGCTCCTCCTCGCCATCGTCGCCGTCTCGTCTCTCACCAACCCGCTCAGCTGGGCAGGCGCACGTTCGCTCTTTCCGATCCTGGCGCCACGACATCTGTGGGAGAGGGCCAACGGGCTGGACAGCAGCGGTCACGTCATCGCGACGCTGGCCGCATCGCCCGTGGCCGGCGCGCTCGTCGGCCTGTTCGGAGGGGAGTGGGCGCTCGCCGCATCAGGCGCGGTATACCTCGCGGCGGCGGTCGTCATGCTGCGGCTGCCGGATCCGCGCAGCGCTTCACCACAGATCGGATCGGTGCTGCACAACGCGTGGCTGGGTCTCAAGTACACCCTGCGCAACCCGACTCTGCGCGGCCTCGCGCTGACGCTCAGCACATACAACATCGGCAACGGCCTGATCGCCATAGCGGTCCCTGTGCTCGTACTGGGCCGCCTGCACTCGGGACCGACCACCGTCGGCCTGCTGTGGGGCGCGATGGGAGCGGCGGGTCTTGCATCTGCGCTCGTCGCCGGTCGCATGTCGAGCCAGGGCAGGGAGCGTCAGCTGATCGTCGGCGGCATCCTCATCGGCACGCTTGCCACTGCGATGCTGCCGCTTGCCAACAGCCTTGTCGTGGTCTTGGCGGCGATAACCCTGCTCGGTTTCGCCACCGGGCCGTTCGACATCGGGCTCTTCACTTTGCGACAACGACGCACGGATCCAGCCTGGTTCGGCCGCGCTTTCGCGGTTTCGATGTCGCTCAACTCCGTGGGCAACCCGCTCGGCTCGGCGCTTGCGGGCCCGCTGATCGCATGGTCGCTGACAGCAGCGCTGTGGGCGGCCGTGGCCGCGTGCCTGGTTTCCGCTCTGTTCCCGCTCCTGTTGATCCCGGCCGGCGACGGCGGGGTTGCTGAGACGTCTAGCGGGAGAGAATTATCGAAAGGCTGATCAGGCCACCGATGACGTTGAGCACGATGCCCACGATTCCACCGATCACCAGTCCTCGAGTGACGGCCTGAATCCCTCTGATGAGTCCGAAGATCGGAATCACATAGAAATAGACGATGTGGCCGCCGGTTGTGAGGGCGGTCAGGATGGGTACTCCGACCGCCAGCACGCCGAGGATCACGGACCACAACGCCATGCCCGTGAACTGCGACATGACGCCTGGGCCGGACTGCAGCCCGGAGTAGCCGGCCGGTGGCATGTAGCCTGGGGCGCCNGGTGGGACCTGCGCTGAGNGAGGGATGTCTGAAAACGATGGANGCGCCGTTGGCGGAGGCGCGGACTGTGGCGGCCCCTGCATCGACCCAGGCGGCGGCGGAGGTATGTCTGCCATGCGCGGAATGGTAGCGGTGAGGATCACAGAATGACCCCCTCCTACGAGGTCGTGGGAAAGGGTCCCGGGCTGGTGCTGGTCCCGGGAACTTTCGCCGATCGCCGAACATGGTCGCGCGTGATCGGGCGGCTCGCGACCCGGTTTCGCTGCCTGCTGCTCGACCCGCGTGGCACGAACGAGACCCCGGATCCCGGAACGGCGTTCACCGCCGACGACCTCGCGGGCGACGTCTCCGCAGCGATGGACGCGGCAAAGATCGAGCGTGCGCACCTCGTGGGCCACTCGCTGGGAGCCGCGGTCGCGATCATCCTTGCCGCCCGCGAACCCGGCCGCGTGCGCCGGCTGGTCGCCGTCTCGCCGGCCGCAGCGCCGGACGCGTACCTGACCGCGGTTTTCGATCTGTGGGCTGAGCTGGCCGATTCGAAGCTGCCAGACCATGCGGTCCACCTCGGACTCCTCATCAACGCCTTCGGGCGAGGCGCGTTCGCGAACGGGACGGTGCGGGCGATCGTCGATGAGATGGATCGCCACCCGCCGGCCCGCGCGACCATAAGGCGCTATATCGAATGCGATCGCCGCGTGGACCTGAACCCGGTGATGCGAAGCGTNGACGCTTCGACGCTGGTGATGGTCGGCTCCCAGGACGCGCTCACCGGCGTGGACCAGGCTCGAGCGGTGGCCAACTCCATCCCCGGCGCGCGCCTGGAGGTGATCGAGGGCGCTGGGCACGGCCCGCACCTGGAGGCTCCGATGACCTTCGCCCGGATCGTCACGTCATTCCTGACGAGCTAACCTACCGACCANATGGTGAGGNTGGTCACCGGGGGCACAGGATTTATCGGCCGCCATCTCCTGCGCGAGCTCGCCAAGCGGGACGGCACCACGTACGTCNTGGTGCGCCAGGNATCGCGAGCACGGCTCGAGCGGCTGATCGCCTCGCTGGGCGCCGCGAACCGNATGTTCCCGGTGGTTGGTGACATCACCGNGCCCGGACTTGGGCTGTCAGCCGCGGACCGGGCGAAGCTGGNCGGCGCNGACGTGTATCACCTCGCCGCGGTCTACGACCTCGAGGCGTCAGCTGAGGCCAACGAGCGCGCGAACGTCGGTGGCACCCGCAACGTGGTCGCGCTGGCCGAGCAGCTGGGCGGCCGAATCCATCACGTCAGCTCGATCGCCGTCGCGGGCGGCAAATGGAAGGGCATGTTCACGGAGGAGATGTTCGACGAGGGCCAATCCCTCGACCATCCGTACTACAAGACCAAGTACGAGGCCGAGAGCATGGTGCGCGGTTCGAGCGCTCCCTTCCGCATCTACCGGCCAGGCCTGGTGGTCGGCTCGTCCGAAACCGGCGCGGCCGACCGCATCGACGGGCCCTACTACGCCTTCAAGATCATTCAGCGCCTGCGCAACGCCATCCCGTCGTGGGTTCCGCTGATTGGTCTCGAGGGTGGTGAGATCAATATCGTCCCCGTCGACTTCGTCGCGCGGGCCCTCGACGTGATCGGACACAAGCCCGATCTGGACGGCCAGACCTTCCACCTCACCGATCCCGCCGCACGGAGCCTCGGCGACGTGACCAACGAGTTCTGCCGCGCGGCACACGCCCCTCAGTTCACGCTGCGCGTCGACAGCCGCGCTTCATCGATGCTCCCGAAAGAGATGACCGGCATGCTTCAGCACTGGCGCGTTGCACAGACGTTGAAGCGCCGCCTGCTCGAAGGCATCCGTATTCCCGAACCCGCGCTGCAGTACGTGACCAACCGCGCGAAGTTCACCAGCGACCAGGCGCAGGCTGCCCTGGCGGGCAGCGGGGTCGAATGCCCGCCCCTGCACACATATGCGTGGAAAGTGTGGGACCACTGGGAGCGCCACCTCGACCCTGAGGCACTCACCGAGCGCAACCTCCGCAACATTCTGCACGACCGCGTCGTGGTCGTGACCGGCGCATCGAGCGGCATCGGTCGCGCCACCGCACAGCTGGTCGGCCGCCACGGCGCGAGGGTGGTGCTCGTGTCGCGGACGAAGGAAAAGCTGGAGGCATTGAAGGCCGAGGTGGAGGCCGGTGGAGGGCGCGCCTTCGTGTATCCGACCGACCTCTCCGATCTCGAGCAATGCGACGCGATGATCAAGCACGTGCTCGCGGAACACGGCCAGGTCGACATCCTGATCAACAACGCAGGCCGCTCGATCCGCCGCTCGGTCGAAGCCTCGTATGACCGGTTCCACGACTTCCAGCGGACTATGCAGCTCAACTACTTCGGCGCGGTAAAGCTGATGCTGGCGGTGCTGCCAGGCATGAGGGAGCGCAGGCGAGGCCACATCATCAACATCTCGAGCATCGGCACGCAGGCCTTCCCGCCGCGCTTCGGCGCTTACGTCGCGTCGAAGTCGGCGCTGGCGGCTCTCAGCCGGTGTATCGGCCCTGAGGTCGCGGACGACGGCGTCGCGATCACAAACATCCACATGCCGCTCGTGCGCACGCCGATGATCGCCCCTACAGGCATCTACAAGAACTTTCCGACCAGCTCCCCGGACGAGGCCGCCGAGCTCGTGGCGTCAGCGATCCTAACGCGCCAGCCGGAGGTCTCGACGCGCCTGGGCAAGCTCGGTGAGACGGTCAACACCGTGGCGCCAGGATTGCTGCAGTTCGTGATGACCGGCGCGTATCACGTGTTCCCGGAGACGGCCGGCAAGGACGGGCAAAAGGAGCAGCCGGCGGACGAGGAGATCTCGGTCGAAGCCGCCGCCATGGCCTACCTCATGCGGGGTATCCACTTTTAGAACTGGACCGGCTCCCGGCTAGTGCCTGGAAATCCCGAACAGAGTGATTCCGAGCGCAAAGATCGCGACGATCAGGATCACCACGACCAGCACGATCAGGCCCAGGTGGACCAGGCCGATGATGATGCCGGCGGTGGCCATGCCCATGCCCCGTTCGCCGGTTTGCTTGATCTGGTTGCGGGCTATGTAACCGGTGATGACAGCAACCAGGGCGACAGTGAACCCTCCGGCGCCAGGGATGATGTGGGCGACAAAAGAGCCGATGCCCGCCACCAGGCTGACGACGGCGAGCGTGTTCGTCTGAGTCGAAGGAGGGTTGGCCAGAGCGCCAGGTGGGGCGTGGGGAACTGTGCTTGCCGGCTCGGCCTGCTGGCCGACGATCTGGGTCGGCGTGGAGGCGGGTGTCTGACCCGTCGGCGGAGGCGGCAGGTCGCTCGGTGGCGTGCTCAAGTCGAGTCCAAGTCTAACCTTGATCGAGTGGCGGTCACCCAGGAAGAGGCGATCAAACGGAGGCTTCGCGCGGTCCCCGACGGGCCGGGCGTTTACCTTTTCCGCGACAACCGCGCGCAGGTCATCTATGTCGGCAAAGCGCTGCGGCTTCGGGACCGGTTGCGGTCGTATTTCACGCCGGGCTACGGCGATACCGCGCGGGTCGCCGAGCTCGTGCGCAAGGTCTACGACTTCGAGTTCGTCACCACTGCGAACGAGGTCGAGGCTCTGGTCCTCGAGTGCAAC
>JGI25382J43887_10000634_pt1 | contig 12448 bp, 6 predicted proteins | sample GraSoi013_1_40cm_3_FD_43887 | JGI IMG/M metagenome (IMG submission 43887) | reverse complement strand
TGCACCTCTCAATATCAGCCCTGGAGAGATCGTCTCGACTTGCCGCTATTGCGGTTATACGGCGGTTGTCGGAGCGGACGAGCCGTTCCAGCTAGAACACAGTCTCATCCTCAACAACAATAACGCTACGAGCATCGAGAACGCTCTTCGCGACTGGATGCGAGAAGGATTCATGAAACCCGGAGACCTCGCGAAGAAGAGCAAAATCTTGTCCTTGGAATTGCGGTATCTTCCATTCTGGCTGGTCCCGATGGATGCGTCAAGCACCTATGAGGGTGTGCTTGAGCGAATCTCCCCGCCTTCGCCTAGAAAGGGAGTGATAGACCGGGATTACGACTGGCTCGTGCTCGGACGAAAGGGGGCACAGTTTCCAACACGGGACTATACTGTCCCGGATACCGGTAAAATTCCTTTCGATTTCAAGAGAATAGATTCGGGAGCAAAGTTCCTCAACAGCGAGATGACCGGTGAAGAGGCAGTGCAGCACGCTAGAGAGGAGGTGGAAGCGAACCAGAGATTCTTGGCTAGACAGGAGGTGGACCGGATAACGTCCTTCAATACCAATTTCAGGGTTGATAAGCCGACCTACATTCATGCGCCGATCTGGTTCAGCACGTACGAGTACAAGGGCCGGAGCTATAACGCGCTATTGGACGGAAGTTCGGGAGCGGTTCTGCGGGGGGATATTCCGCAGACGGATTTCAAGATGATCTGAGGCCTGAGGGACGGCGGTTCAGGTGCGGGTTTGCGAACGGTCGTGCTTAGGAGAGGTGGGTTTTGACCGAGAAGGCAGCTTCCGCTACGAAGCGGGTTTCGGAGAAGTACACAATTATGTGTCACGGAAATGGTCTATTACTGATAACCATGAATGAAGCGCTTGCGAACCGTTGTAACTCCCTTCGGCTTTACCGTTCTTGCGTTGCGAAGTCGAGTCGCTAAGACCCCCCTCCCCTTTTTTGGAGAAAATTTTCCGTCTGGCAGTGATAATGGGCGAGACAGGCGATTCAGGGCAGGGTCCGGGCTTAGATGAAAAGGCAAAGAAACGGGAAATCAAGAACCATTCCCGAACGATTTCAGGGAGTTCTAGGGTGCCACTCCCAGATTCGAGATCAGGGTGGAAAATGGGCGATTCTGGCTCTTTTCCATGTCGGCCGAAATCGAGACGTGAGTACGAGACCAGTTATTATCGAACGAAGAGCCGAGTCTCGGTCAGGAAACTCGATCGATGATCCCTGACAAAGCAGTGAGGGTCGAGGCAAACTGTTCCACGGCAAATCTTGGAGCCGGCTTCGACGTAGTCGGACTGGCCCTCAACAAATATGCAGACAGGGTACAAGTCAGGACCACGAATACAGGAATCGTCAGGATCAAAGCCCTGGGACCGTATAGCAGAGAGCTGCCAAGATCCCCGAAAAAGAACTCTGCCGGCCCACCAGCCCGAGCACTGCTAGACCGGAGCGGACTCGATACAGGCGTCGAGATAATCATCGAAAAGAACATTCCGCCCGGCCTAGGCCTAGGCAGCAGCGGAGCAACAGCCGCAGCATGCACCAAAGCCATGAACCATCTACTACAGCTGGACCTTTCCCGCGACGAACTGGTAAAGATTGCTAGCCTTGGAGAAGCTGCCGCCTCAGGATCCGCCCACACGGACAACGTTGGAGCGTCTCTTCTAGGAGGGTTTGTGATCTGCTACGGAAATCCTTTGAGAGCCGTTTGTGTGAAACCACCTGCCAAACTCTCCGTTGTTGTTGTCTCCCCGAAAACTCGACTCCCGAAAAACAAGACGGGTCTTGCGAGGAGACTGGTTCCACAGAAGATCAGTGTCAGGCAGGCGGTCCTCAATATCGGGTATGCATCAGCTATCGCCCTCGGATTCGCTAACGGCGACATAGATCTGATCGGTAGCGGAATGGAAGACGCCATCGCAGAACCCCACAGAGAAAATCTTGTCCCGGGATACCGAGCAGTGAAGAACGCCGCTCTCGCGAATCATGCAAGCGGAGTAGCAATCAGTGGTGCAGGCCCCAGCGTAGTGGCATTCGTCGACAAGACAAAGCAAGACCCCAAAAAGATCGCCAGAGCGATGGTCAGAGAATTCTCGAAGAACAATGTAGAAGCAACATTCTTCGTAACGAGCCCAGCCGGCGGAGCCCGCATCATCAGGAGCAATTGATCCGATTGTGGCGCTACACGCTTCAATGTTTCGAATGCCAGAGAGAATCTCCTGCTCGTGAAGCCAGCTTCCGATGCAAGACGTGTGGCGGACTCCTAGAGGTGAAGTTCGACCTCGAAGGTAGAAGAAAACCATCCTGGGATCGTCGACATCTCTCAGTGTGGAAGTACAGAGAGCTTCTGCCGATCGAGAGAGAAGAATCCATCATAAGCCTAGCTGAAGGAGGAACAGGGCTCCATCGGTGCCAACGCCTCGGACGCAAGCTCGGCCTAAGGAAACTCTACGTCAAGAATGAAGGGGAAAACCCAACTGGCTCCTTCAAAGACCGAGGAATGACAGTTGCAATCTCGAAGGCAAAGGAGCTAGGGAAAGAGAAGGTTCTCTGCGCGTCCACCGGAAATACCGCGGCCTCCCTAGCCGCTTACTCGGCACGCGCCGGCATGGAATGCATAGTGCTCGTCCCGAAGGGAAAGGTAGCCGGAGGCAAAATGCTCCAAGTCACCATGCACAGGGCACGGATAATTCAGGTCAAGGGAGACTTTGACAAAGCGTTCGCAACAGCTCTGGAGTTAGCAGATCGGAGAAGAGAACTCTACTTGATGAATTCTCTCAATCCCTACAGACTCGAGGGACAAAAGACCCTTGCCTTCGAGATCTCCGACCAGCTTGATTCGAAAACACCTGACACGGTAATATTGCCAGTGGGAAACGGTGGCAACATAAGCGCTGCTTGGAAAGGCTTCACCGAATTCCAACAGCTATCGATCACAAAGACGAGGCCTCGAATGATTGGGATTCAGGCAGAGAAAGCTGCACCGATCGCGACGGCTGTGAAAAGAAGAGAGAACAAGATCCGTCCAGTTCACGATCCCCAAACAATTGCAACGGCGATCAGAATTGGATCGCCTGTAAACTGGCCGAAAGTCCTCAAAGCGATCAATGAGTCAAAGGGAACAGCGGAAACGGTCACGGATATCGAAATCCTTCAGGCTCAAAGAGACCTTGCAACTTTAGAGGGCATCTTTGTTGAACCCGCCAGCGCTGCTTCCATTGCAGGACTAAAGAAACTCCGGGCGAGTGGGAAGGTTGACCCGTCAGAGACCGTCATCTGCGTGACAACCGGCCATGGCCTGAAAGACCCTTCAGTTCTAGAGCGACTGCCCAAATCCCTGGCGGGTTACAATCTCGAAATTACCGACCGACATGGCTTAGACGCCCTCGAGCGGATCTTTTGAGAATCATACTGGCCGGCTTCGGAACTGTCGGCCAAGCTTTCGCGCACGTTCTCCACCAGGACGCCGACCGAATTGTCCGGGCTTACGGGTTCCGACCTCAACTCACTACGATAGTCGATAGCCAAGGATCCTGCTCCGACGACACAGGCCTCGACATCCCGTTAGCGCTCAAAACCAAGAAGGAGTATGGGACGGTAGCAAAGTATCCGAGAAAAGGTCGTCGCAACAGTGACGGTACACATCTTATTTCTAGTAGTGAAGCGGAAGTCGTTGTAGAAACAACCCCCACCAACTTCAAAGACGCAGAACCCGGACTCTCTAACATCAAGGCTGCGCTCGCCAACGGGAAACATGTTGTCACTGCGAACAAAGGTCCTCTTGCCTTAGCCATGCCCGCGCTACTGGAACTCGCCGATCATCGCAACCGCCTGCTCCGTTTCAGCGGAACGGTAGGGGGAGGAACTCCATTCCTCGATTTCGCTGCCAAATGCATGCCAGGGGAAAGAATCATACGAATTAGAGGAATACTCAATGGAACGACAAACTATATTCTGACCAGAATGGAAAACGCCTCGCTAACATTCGAGAAAGCTCTTGCAGAAGCACAGAAGAAAGGCTACGCGGAAAGAGATCCTACAAACGATGTCGAGGGATTCGACACAGCCGCGAAGATTGTCATAATCGCAAACTGGGTCATGAAAAAAAAGTATAGTCTTCGAAACCTAGACATAATTGGCATCACGAAAGTCACGCCACAGAAGCTCAAAGAAGCCAAAGCCTCAAGGGCCAAGGTAAAACTTGTTGGCCGAATCGAAGAATCCTCCGTCTCAGTAGCTCCCGAACAGGTTCCCACAGATGACCCCGCATGTGTTCCGGACACACTGAACGCGCTCACTTTCTCGACTGAGCACGCAGGTGACATAACCCTCATCGGGCCTGGCGCCGGAGGTGAGAGAACGGCTAGCGCAATAGTTCGAGACCTAGTCAGCATACGCCAAGAATACGCGGCATAGAGGAACAACATTGAAGCTCGTTATGAAGTTCGGAGGCACATCGCTCGCCAGCGCTACAAGAATGAAGAATGCGGCAAGAATAATCCAAGGATACTCTCCCAAGAACAAGGTTGTTGTCGTAGCCTCTGCGATTGGAAACACAACAGACCAACTCACCGAGATCGCGGAACTCGCAAAGAAAGGAGATTTGCGGCGAGCGAGAAAACTCCTCTCCAAGATTCAGCTATCCCATCTCAAGATCGCACGGATAATCGCGGGTAGAGGAGAGACCAGAGAACTCGTAGCGAAAATAGAACAGCTCAACTCCGAACTTGAGCGAACAGTGGAGGGAATAGGGCACCTCAGAGAACTTACCTCTCGGAGCCGCGACTATCTACTCTCCTTCGGCGAGAGACTATCCGCTCCGATTCTAGCAGTGACGCTGTCAGCAATCGGTCTAAGGGCCCGGGCACTAACTGGTGCTGAAGCCGGAATTGCAACAGACGACAATTTCGGAGAGGCAAAGCCCCTCATAGAGATCAGCTACCACCAAGTCCAGCAACGGCTGGACCCGTTGTGGAGTCGCGGAGTAATTCCGGTTGTAGCGGGGTTCATTGCTGCCACAGTCGACGGAAGCATTACAACTCTGGGACGCGGAGGATCCGACTACACCGCAACCTTGCTTGCAGCGGCGCTGGGCGCAGATGAAATATGGATATGGACTGACGTGGACGGACTAATGACGGCTGACCCTAGAATCGTCAAGGACGCCAAAGTTCTCCCAAGCGTATCTTTCGGAGAAGCCCTGGAACTTTCCTATTTCGGGGCGAAGATGATGCACCCGAGAGCGTTGCAACCCGCCTCCCAGAAGAAAATCCCGGTCCGCATAAAAAACTCCTTGAAGCCGACGCGGGATGGGACGCTAGTATCGGCAAAGGAGTCGCCTAACGGTGGTAAAGTGGTGAAAGCAGTATCAATCATCCGGGACGTCGGGATAGTTACTGTTGCCGGAACAGGAATGATGGGGGCCCCGGGAGTAGCCGCGAAGGTCTTCCAGACTCTAGGATCCAATAATGTCAACGTTATGATGATCTCCCAAGGCTCCTCGGAAGCGACGATATCATGCGTAGTGGCTAGGAAAGATGTCGACCGGGGCGTGCGAGCACTACAACTGGCATTACTCGGACAAGGCTATGTGGACAGGATTGTCGAGGAGAAGGGTACTTGTGTCATCGCGGTTGTTGGGTCAGGCATGAAGGGAACGCCAGGAGTTGCAGCCAGAGCATTCGGCGCTGTGGCGAAGGGAGAGGTAAATGTCCGAATGGTAGCCCAAGGCTCCTCAGAATACAACATATCACTCGTAGTATCCGAGAAGGATGGACCCAACGCGGTTAGAGCCATCCACGAAGAGTTCCAGCTTGGGAAATTCTCGTTGTAGACAACTCCAGCTATCCCGCGTTATCTCGTACAACCTAAAGCCTTAATTTCTTTAGCGAAACAGGCATCTCCACCCATAGATAGGTGGCCTTGTTGTCCTCAAAGAGAAATATTCTAGTTCTGGCACTTCTACTTCTCCCCGCCTTTCTCTATACGGCTTCAACCCCGCCAGCTCGAGCACAGACCGCGAACATAGTAGCGGTAAGCCCGACCGCTATTGCTGATCTTTCCAAAGTATCTGGCTCTGTTACGTTTGAATTGAATGTGACAGACTCGGCTCCATTCAATCTGTTCTTGGTCTCGGTGCAGTATGGCCAGCGTGTCTTGAAGCTTCATCCCGGCGGTCTCGATTTCACTGGTACAGTTATCGGAACGAACATCATCCCTGTCGAAGAATGTGTAGATGGGGTCTCGCTAATAGGAGGCAACTGTGGCTCCAATGACATGCCTGGAGTCGTAACTCTCAGCCTCGTGATCAATGGGGCCGGTGTCACATCTAATCCGACAAGCGGCGAGCTGTTCAACGTTACTTTCGACGTCATCGGAACAGGAGTCTCGCAAATACACATCCTACAGGCTCTGCTAGCGAACAACGGCAACCAGGTACAAACTGAGAGCTTCGACGGCTACTTCTCTAACAAACAATGCGGAACGGCGATCTGTAGCCCGCCCATTGCAGATTTCACTGTTGCGCCCCCTGTCCTGATCCCAGGGGCAAGCGCAACCTTCAACGCTTCCAACAGTCATTCCACTAACCCCGGGGGGACGATAACAAGCTACAGTTGGACTTGGGGCGCCAGCAACCTTTTGCCTTCTATTACGGCCAATCCTGTCGTGCACCAAATATACACATTGGCCGGCAACTTCACAGTGAACCTCACTGTCAATGATACCTATCATATCCAAGGGTCCATGTCGAGGATCGTTCAAGTCAAAGCTTCTCAGCCGCCGACCTCACACGCAGGGGAAGTGTGCCTGGCAGACCCAAGGTTTGGAAACCCAACGACAGGACTGTGCCCATTAAACCCCCAGGCTTTCAGCGGACCCTCGCACAACCCGGCGTTTCCTGGCCTGCAACTAAGGGTCGCAGTCAACATTAACAATTCTGCGAGCATCAACGGTTTCGACATCACGCTCAAAGCTAATCCCACGATACTCCAACCCTTCGACGCAGACCTTAACGGAACGCTCCTTCAGGGCACTGCTACGATCTTGGTGAAGTGCATCGGGGGCAAGGTTGTCCTGGGAAACGCGTGCGTTCCAACCGACACTACTGATACTATCCATTTTATCGCCGCTTCCACTCTTCTTAGCAATCCGCCGACGACTGGGCTCCTATTCACAGCAGTATACAACATTGTAGGGAACGCGACCGGACCCATCAGCGTAGGTTTCCAAACAGGTTGCGGCTCGGCACAGATCCCAACCAGTGACCCTCCACTCTGTATAACCATAGTCAACGGTGGGAATCAGGCAGTTCCTGAGACTGCAGTAGCCGCCACCTACTCCACGGTTCCGGGTCAACCGTTCTTTTCCATGCAAGCTAGTCCTAACACATTCAGGTTTTCACAAGGAACCGCAGCCACTGGAAGTTCAACAATCTCTCTCGCGGAGCTTTTCGGCTTCTCATGCGGAGGGCTCAACTGTGTCAACCTTTCAGCAACGAGTCCGTTCGTCACCGGTCTCTCCACGTCTCTAATACCGTCATCCTTAACGGACTCTGGAACGAGTACGCTGATGATATCTACGAACAAGCTAACCCCAGGAGGCAACTTCAGCATATTCGTCGTCGGGAAGCCCGACACAGTCAACACGCCGCTTCTCGGAACGACCTACCTAGGTTCAGTTGTCGTTGTGACAGTGATCATCGTCGGCACGCCAGACTTTTCGATCTCCATCAACCCACAGACGCTACTAATACCGACAGGAACCTCCGCCTCCTCCAACGTGACACTTGTCAGCCTGAACCAGTTCTCAGGCGTGGGGACCTTCGCAATTCAAAGCGTGATCCCAATCTGTTGCCCTAGCGCTCCCCCGCCAACCGCAACCCTCGTCCCTAATTCCTTTACCCTGACGGCTGGCGGTACGTTCACCTCCACACTAACGATTTCAACCTCAAACACGGGGCCCCCTGACGGATCAAGTAGCTGGAACGTGATCGTTTTCGCAACTAACGGCATGCTGGCCCACTCGGCCACAGAGAGCGTGGTGGTTACCGCGCCGCCAGACAAACCCCCAGTAGCAAATTTCACCATCTCGCCTACCAGCCCTGTTGCGGGACAGCCAGTCTTCTTCGACGGCTCTGGCAGCCATGACCCTGATGGTGTTGTAGCAAGTTGGCAGTGGAATTTCGGTGACGGGTCGATTGGTTTTGGCGAGTTCTTCAATCATCCATTCACGAACTCCGGCAGCTTCACAGTCGTGTTGACGGTCACGGATAACGCAGGTCTATCTGGTTCTACGAGCATGCTGGTTAATGTCCGCGCGCAGCCTCTCCACGACGTTTCAATCGTAAGTGTAAACGTCATCCCATCTGTGGTCGTTTCGGACCAGATCGCAAGTGTTGAAGTCGCGGTTAGGAACGATGGGCTACGAAATGAAACCGTAAGTGTTTCGGCGTTCTTCGACTCTCACGTAATAGGAACAGTCAACGGGGTATTCGTTCGAGCTGGGAACTGTGGCTTCTTCAACTGCAACCCAGTCTTTGTTAGCATAGCATGGGATACCACGGGGGTTGCGGCCGGCAACTACACAATATCAGCCACGGTGTTTCTAGCGAACGATCCGACTCCTGCAGACAATACTCTGAAAGACGGGACCGTTAGGGTCCTGCCGCCCCCGGTGTTAACGCTGACTCCGTCTAGTGGATCGTTGGGAACCCTCGTTACTGTTCATGGTTCCGGTTTCCCCAATCCGTCCCAAGGACCATTCTTCTCACCCGTCGAGATCCAGATGACATTCGACGACCAGCTCCTCGGCTTCTTCTTCCTCCAAGGTAGCTCGTTCAACTTTTCCTTCGACGTTCCACACGCGCAACCAGGAATTGTTCATCACGTCCATGCGATTGAACTGTTTCCATTCAGTTTGAACGTTCAAGCCGACTTTCTCGTCCTGCCTGAGCCCGGGAACCTTTCCGTTTCAGTGGACACAGGCGCGATCTACTTCCCCGGAGACACAGCGGTGATCTACGTGCTGACTAGCCAGGGAGGAGTACCGGTGGGACCCGCCAACGTCCAAATGCAAATCACCCTAGTCTTGCCGAACGGAACCAATGTCGCCTTGGCGGCCAAATCAGTCTCTACCGGACTATTCAAAGCAACATACGCGGTTCCAACGACAGGTTCTCTGGGAACATACGGGTTGGTGGTTGCGGCTCATTCATCAGCAGGAAATGGATCAGCCCTAGCAGGGTTCGAGGTCAAGCCAACCTGGCTGAGCCAGAATGGTAACGCGATCATGGGCGCCTCCGCGATCGCAGGCGTCGTAGGCGTGGTAGCCCTATCTTGGCAAAAGGGCTATCTGAGCAGGCGAAAAGATCAACCTCCTCTCTCCCTTTCTAAAAGAGAAAGTTCCCTAGGCGGCGAAACGCGGCAAATGAGGCTAGCATCAAACTAGCCTCCATGGAATATCTAGGAAACGCCCCGACTACAAACAGATTGTCGCAAGCGGTTTAGCAGTCATATCCTCCCGTTGGATATGGCTGTAGACAGCCCACACCGCTAGCAGGGTTCAGTGTTGCTGATCCCTCGTAGAGAACAGGGTTGAACGAGGCCATTCCGTCCGGAGGACTATTTGCGGTAAAGGGGGAGATCCAGTTGATGAAGATGAACCTCAGTAGAATGCCCGCCTGGATAGCACCGATCACGGTGGGTCCTCCGCTAGCGCCGATGCCTTGCTGCCAGTGGCCGCAGCCCGATGTCTGTCCTAGCGGGACGGTCGGTTGGCCGACACAAGCAGCCAGTCGGCTGAAGTTCAACGGATCACTTACGGGGTCGCCCGTATCGCCCGACCAGAGGTAGAGTGCAAAGTTTCCACTGCTGCGGAAGTATGTGTTCTGCGGGGACGAGCCGGGAGCAGGTCCTAGACCGTTCCGCGTCAACGTGTAGCTTCCACTAGGCGGTGGGTTCTGCAGACCCGTGGACGAACAACCGCTTCCCAGAGTGCCAGCCGGACTGCCTATTCCGGTGCTGACGCACTTCCAGGCGCCGGAACCGATGAAAATCCCCGCGTTGATGAGGTCGTATGTGAAGCCGAGCTTGTTCGGGTCAGCACTCATCGCCGAGACAGGACAGCTACCTGCTGTAACGCAGTTAACCCAGGCTGTGGAGCCAGCGACCGACCAGTAACGCCCTGGAAGGATTGGGGTGGTCGCGAGACCGAGTTGTGTGAAAGGACCGTGGTTATAGACGTGGACATCGAACTGGGTCGGAGTCAGAACAGTAATCTGGTCCGCACAATTGCCGGGAAGGGGGTTGCACGACCCACTTGGCGGAATCAACGGCGCTAGTCCAGCACCAGAGAACGCACCACTGGCTAGTAGAGAAGCGAAGCTGAACTGCACGTCCCAGGCTGTAACCTTGGACCCGTCATGCCAGAACAGGTCAGGCCTCAACGTGAACCTGAAATTATCAGTCGTTCCTGTTGGAGGCGTGTAGCCGAGGGCCGCGTTGGAAAGCTCCTGCGTCCTAATCGTCATCCAGTCCATAAGTTGACCCGTATTAGACGGATTCTCGACTCCAAGCGAGTCGTACACATCGCCAAGAACGAACTGGTCCCATAGAGTCGAAGCGATATACCAGCTGAGACTCCTAGTAGGCTGCTTGAACCCTTGCCTGACACAAAGACCATCAGAGAATGGTGTCACATTCGGACAACCCGTTAGGCCGGTAGCAGGTGTGTTGGTCCGCGCGTTGAGCCAGGTGAACTGGTTGGGTATGCCTGCACTGTCGCCGTTGATGACCCTGCTCCAGTTGTGCAAGTACGCGTTCTGATCCCTGGTGGTAAACACGGGAATGGTGAAAACGTTCCTACCAAAGATATCCATGGCATTCGTGGCAGCGCTGAACGCGGCAGGAACGCTAGACGCGAACTCTACCTGGTTGGAGGCTGCGTCATATGCGGAGTTGCAGATATACTCGTAGTTGTTCGCCGAAGATCTCGGCGTATCACTTGCACAAGCCGGATGATCCCATGTGCCTCCGGAAACGAGTTGGCTATTGTAGCCGAAATAGACGCTAGCATCGAGGGGGAAGGCGGTGAAGGCCCCCGGGTACATCCACCAGCAATTGCTTATGCCGGTGGTCGATGTAATGAAGCCGCAGAACGTTGTGATACTGCCCACAGATACGGTTAGGAATGGGTTGCATCCAGTAGTATAGCTCCCGGTCCAAAGAGCGCAGATTTCCTCCGTGACACTGTCACCTAACGCGCGTCGCGGGGGATCGTCAAGCCTCGGGTAGAAGTTGACTGTGTTCGAGGTTACATTGGCCGGCCATCCAACACTTGGTGTCGATTGGCCTGGTGCTAGGAGCACGCAGTTCGCGTTGAAAGTTACACCGTGATGCGAGATGAACACCCCAGCGTTCAGAGCGTCCCTGATGTGGGTTGCTGCTGCACAGAAGTCAGCGCTACCGATCTGGGCCTGCCATGTGTTAGGTGCGGTTGCGCCTAGTGTTCCGGTTGGACATGGCGCCACGCTGAGGACGCAATTGTAAGCAAATCCACCCGGCGTACCGCCGGCCTGAGTGCAGGCTGCGGCTGTTCCCTTGAAGGTATCCCACTGGCAGGAGTTTGGAGCAACGAAAGTAGAGCCGCCGTATGAGGAACCACTCGGAATAGGCGAGTCTATCGGCGCGGCGCCTGCAATGTCGACCTCGTTCTGCACGAAATTCGCCCTGTCAATCAGGTGTGCAATGCCTTGTCGGATCAGTACGCCGTTCGGATCGTTTCCAAAGTTGAAGTTGATGCCCCAGTAGTTGTTAGCTTGGAGGAACTCGATCTCATAGTATCCATGCTCAGTGATCGGTGTTGTAACGAAGAAATTCGGATTAGTTGTCAGCGAACTTACCTGTGCCAGTGTCAGACGCCAGTCTGTAAGATCAATTGACGGATTCGAAGATTGAATATTATTCAGCTCAGTCGCCTGGTCCTGGAAGATGTTGATGATCTGAGTGTCCATTGCAGGCCCGGCAGGGTACCAGTTCTCAACCGGGGGCAGGGTCGCTCTAGCAGATGGTACATGTGGAAGAGAGAATTGGCTAGACAGTGGACCGGGAAGACTTGCCAGCGAGAACGCTATGGCAAACAAGAAAAATATTCTGATTGTGAAGAGTCCGTTTCCATTCAGTTCAGGTGGCCCTCATGAGTATTGACATTAGCGCTCCATGCTTCAGTAATTTCCGCTTTACGGATTCGTGGGATTCAAGCGATCTAGCAGTCATATCCTCCGCCGTTGGGGTAGCCGGGAACGGTTGGAAGGCCATTTGCCGGCAGCGCGCAACCAGCCGTGCTAGCCGGGTTTAGGGTGAAGCTCCCTTCGTAGAGGATTGGATCGAACGGTGCCATGCCCTGCGGCGGACTACGATGGGCGTCAAATGGTGAGACCCAGT
>JGI25382J43887_10000633_pt1 | contig 12453 bp, 14 predicted proteins | sample GraSoi013_1_40cm_3_FD_43887 | JGI IMG/M metagenome (IMG submission 43887) | reverse complement strand
GGCGCTGAGGGGGCGCGAATACTACCGGCCGAGCGGCCGCGGGCTGGAGGCGGAGCTGGCGCGCCGGCTCGCCGAGTGGCGACGCTGGCGCGCGCAGCGGCGAGGCGAGGGCGCGTAGCCCGGAAGGGAGGCGGACCGGTGCGTGACGTGATGTCCTGGCGGTGGCCCCAGTGGCTCCTCTTCGTGCTCGCAGTGCTGGTCCTGGTCTCGTACTTCGGCCTGATCTCGATGGGGCGCGTCGAGCGGGAGCTGGATCGCCTGGCCGCTCGGTCCGGCGGTGAGCTCGTCACGGAGGATACGGGGCGCCGGGAGGCCCTGTTCATCGTCTTCGCGTTCCTGCTCCTCACCCCCGTCGCCGTCGGCGTGGCGGCCGGCATCCCCATGCTCGCGTCGGCCACGGCGGGCGCCTTGCTCGAGAGGCTGATCCGGCTGCCGGAGGTGGTCGGCGCGCTGCTGTTCTGGAGCGGCTTCGCCTTCCTGGCCTACCTCACGGTGAACGCGTGGCTGCCGTGGATCCAGCAGGTGGCCAGCCTGGTCGCCCGCGCGGTCCTGATCGCGCTCCCCACGAGCTGATCGCCGAGGAATCCTCGGCTCCTGCTAGAATCGCTGCATGTCCCCGATGCGCATCGGCGTGGTCTTCGGCGGCCGCTCGGGCGAGCACGAAGTGTCGCTGGCCTCGGCGGCGTCCGTGATCGCGGCGGTCGAGCGCGGCGGTCACACCGTCGTGCCCATCGGGATCGCGCGCGACGGGCGCTGGGTCGTCGGCGGCGACCCGCTGCGGACGCTGGCCGCGGAGGCGCGCATCGCGCTGCCGGCCGGCGATGCCACCGGCGACGTCAAGAAAGCGCTGGCCGATCGCGCGGAGGCGCGCGTGGGCACGAGCGAGACGGCGGTGGCGCGCGTGGAGCCGCCCGGTGGGTTGCCGGCCGAGCTGCGTGAGGCGCTCGACGTAGTCATCATCATGCTCCACGGCCCCTACGGCGAGGACGGCACCATCCAGGGCCTCTTCGAGCTGGCCGACCTGCCGTACGCCGGCGCCGGCGTGCTGGCCTCGGCGGTCGGCATGGACAAGGCGATGATGAAGGCCGTCTTCCGCGCCCACGGTCTGCCCGGCGTCGAATACTTGGTCGCGCTCCGCCGCGAATGGCACGAGGACCCGGCCGGCGTCGCCCGCCGGATCGCCGAGACCATCGGCTTTCCCTGCTTCGTCAAGCCGTCCAACCTCGGCTCCAGCGTGGGCATCACGAAAGTCGCTGACGCCGCCGCGCTCGCGCCGGCGCTGGACGAGGCGGCGCGCCACGACCGGAAGATCCTGGTCGAGCGCGCCGTGCACGGGCGCGAGATCGAGGTCAGCGTGCTGGGCAACGAGGCCCCCGTCGCCTCGCTGCCCGGGGAGGTCCGTTACGACGGTGAGTGGTACGACTACGCCACCAAGTACGCCGAGGGTCAGGCGCGGCTCATCGTCCCCGCGCCCGTGTCGACGGAGCTGACCCGGCGCATCCAGGAGCTGGCCATCGCGGCCTTCCGGGCGATCGACTGCGCCGGCATGGCCCGGGTCGACTTCTTCCTGGAGGGCGACCGCGTCCTCGTCAACGAGATCAACACGATCCCCGGATTCACCGCGACCAGCGCGTACGCGCGGATGTGGGAGGCCTCGGGACTCGACTACGTCAGCCTGATCAACCGCCTGATCGAGCTCGCCCTCGAACGCCACCGGGACAAGGGCGGACATTCCCCTTGATCGTCATCGCCGGGGGCGGCACCGGCGGCCACACGAGCCCGGGCCTCGCCGTGGCCGCGCTGCTCCGGGAACGGGCGATTNCGTGCGCGTGGATCGGCAGCCGCGGGGGCGTCGAGGCCCGGCTGGTACCGGAGCGCGGCCTTGTCTACCACGCCATCCCGACCGGCAAGCTCCGGCGCTACTGGGCGTGGCAGAACGTCATCGATCTCGGGTTCCACGTGCCGGCCGGGGTCGTCGCCGCCTGGCGCCTGCTCAAGCGCCTCCGACCGCAGGTGGTCTTCGCCACCGGGGGCTTCGTCGCCCTGCCCGTCGTGCTGGCGGCGGCGCTCAGCCGGGTACCGATCGTCGTGCACGAGCAGACGGCGGTGCCGGGGTTGGCGAACCGGATCGCCGCCCGCTTCGCGCGCCGCATCGCGGTGACGTTCTCCGGGATCACCGACGGCTTCCCCGCCTCCAAGGTGGCGCACACCGGCAACCCACTCCGGCCGGAGCTACGCGGAGGCTCGCGCGCCGACGCGATCGCGAGATTCGGGCTCGATCCCGCGCTGCCGCTGGTGTACGTCACCGGGGGTGCCCAGGGCGCCCAGCGCATCAACCGGACCGTCGGACAGGTCCTCGCTCCCCTGCTCCATCGGGCCCAGGTGATCCATCAGTGCGGGGACAACCCGACGACCGGTGACCGGCAATGGCTCGAGGAGCGACGCGCCGCCCTGCCGGCGACGCTGGCGCGCCGTTACACGGTGATCCCGTACGTGCGGACGGAGCTCGCCGGGATCTACGCCGCGACATCGCTTCTACTCGGACGGGCCGGGGCCGGCACCGTCAACGAGTGCTGCCAGCTCGGCGTGCCGGCGCTCTACATCCCGCTGCCCGGCGCCAGCGGCGACGAGCAGATGGCGAACGCGCGCCATGTCGAGCGCGCCGGCGGGTGCGCGGTCGTGCCGCAGGCGTTGCTCACCCCAGAGCGCCTGCTCGAGCGCGTCGAGGCCCTGCTCGCCGACCCGGCGGCGCTCAAGGAGATGGGCGAGCGCGCCCGCACCGTCGCCGTCCCCGATGCCGCCGAGCGCATCGTGAAGCTGCTGCTGGAGACGCGCTAACGCCGGTGCCGCGCTGCGAGCCCCGCCCGCAGACGTCCGATCTCGGCGGTTTCCGCCGGTGCTGTGGCGGCTCACGGGCGGGGTGCGGGGCGCTCCTGTGAGACCCTGTTTCAGGGCGATGTGGCAGATGGTGGGGAATGGAACGCACGAAACGCACTGTTGCCAGCGTGGTCGAACAGGAGCGCCCCGCACCCCGCCCGGCGCCCGCTACGCCGCCGGCGGCCGACCGCGGAGGTCGAATTTCAGCGGGCAGCTCTCGCAGCGCGGCACCGCGCGACAGTATCTCTTGCCGACCGCGACGAGCAGCGCGTGAAACTCGTTGAAGAGGATCGGGTCGGACGGCAGGTGCGNCTCCAGGAACGCGCGCGCCTGCTCGTAGCCCGCGCGCCCGGTCAGCAGCCGGTGGCGCGCGAGCACGCGGCGCGCGTAGGCGTCGGCCACGAACACAGGCCGATCCGCCGCATAGAGGAGGATCGCGTCGGCCGTCTCGGGCCCGAGCCCCGGCACCGCCAGGACATCCCGCCGCAGCGGAACCAGGGGCGCCCTCCGCAGCCGGTCCCATCGCCCGCCGAACCGCCCCAACAACCAGCGGGTGAACGCTCGCAGGCGCCGCGCCTTGAGCCGGTAGGTGCCGGCGGAGCGGATGAGCCGCGCCAGCGCCGGTTCGGAGAGGGCCGCGACGCGGTCCGGCCGCAGGAGCCTCCGAGCGCGCAGGGCGGCCACGGCCCGCGCCGCATTGGTCCAGGCGGTGTGCTGCGTGAGCACGGCGCCGACGGCGATCTCGTACGGCGTGCGTCCAGGCCACCAGTGCTGGGGACCGAAGCGCCCGCGGAGCGCCCGGTAGAGGCGCAGGAGCCGCGCCTTCACGGGATCAGCCGGCGGGCCGGGAATCCTCCGATGCCTCAGCCGGTCGCGAGGCGCTGACGTCGTGCTGGGGCTCATTCTCCTGCTCCAGACGCTGACCATCGCCGTGGGCGGTCCCCCCACGTCATCCGAATACCTCCCCTTGCGGGTGGCGGACGCCGAGGGCTACTTCGCGCGCGAGGGTTTGGCGGTCACGCTGAGGACCACGCGCGCCGAGGTTGGGGCGGCGGAGGCCCTGGCCCAGGGTCAGGCGGACCTCGCCGCGACGTCGCTGGAGGCGCTGCTGCGCTTCGGCCCCCGGCTGGAGCACCAGCGGCCGCGCTTGATCTTCGGCCTTACCGCCGCCCCACCGGTCGCCCTGCTCGCGGGCACGACTCTGGAGGGCACCGTCCGAACTCTGGGCGACCTGGCCGGTCTGCGGGTCGGCGTCGCCGCGCCCGGCGCGCCCGAGCACGCGTGGTTCAGCGCGCTGCTGGTCCGCGCCGGCCTGCGGGTGGCGCAGGTGGATCTCGTGAGCCTGGGCGTCCGCGGGTTGGTGAGCGCGATCGAGAGCGGCGACGTCCAGGCCGGTCTCGTCCAGGAGCCGTTCGCGACCCGGCTCATCAGCGAGGGTCGGGCCGCCGTGCTCGCCGACCTGCGCGGGCCCGACGCCGTCCGCCGCACTCTCGGCGTCAGCACGGTGAACGCCGCCGTCTTCGTCCGCGCCGACCGGCGGCCGCGGGACCGTGACCTGACCGCCTTCGCGCGGGCAGTGCTCGCTGCCGAGCACTTGCTGGCCACGGCCAGCCCGGACAGGCTCGCGGCCCGGCTGCCTCGAAACGTGGTCGGCGCTCCGGACGAGTTCGAGCGCCGCCTGGAGACGATCCGCGGGGTCTACCTGCCCGACGGCTCGGTGTCGGCCGATCAGCTCAGGGAGAGCATCTCCCTCATCCGCGCTCACACGCCGCTGCCGGCCACGGTCCACCTCCCCCGCGCGGAGGACATGCTTCACATCGGACCCCTCAGGCGCGCGACGGAGTCGCCCCGGGACTGAAGGCCACGCCGAACTCGGCCAGCAACCGGCGCGTGGCCTCGAGTGGGAGGCCGACGATGTTGCTGTAGGAGCCCACCCAGCCCGCCACCAGCTGGGCGCCCGCCTCCTGAATGGCGTAGCCCCCCGCCTTGTCGAAGGGCTCGCCGCTGACCACGTAGGCGTCAACGACGCTGTCGGGATAGGAGCGCATCAACACCTCGCTCACCACCGCCGTGGAGGCGGCCCGGCGGCTCCGCGCGTCCACGACGGCGACGCCGGTGATCACCTGGTGCGCTCGGCCCCGGAGGCGCCGGAGCATGGCGCCGGCCTGCTCGGCGCCGGCCGGCTTGCCGAGGGCCTCCCCATCGATCACGACCACGGTGTCCGCTCCCAGCACGATCCCGTCGACCAGGCCGGCGGCGACGGCGCCCGCCTTCCTCAGGGCGAGGGCNGCGACGGCGCCGGGCCCCACCTCGCCCTCGAGCCCCTCGTCGATCTCGCTCGGGACGACCCGGAAGTCGGGATGGATCCGCTGCAGCAACTCGCGCCGCCGCGGCGACGCCGACGCCAGCACCACCCTCGGGCTCCCCGGGCTCGTCATCCCCGCCTCCCGGTACGCCTGCCCAGCGGGCCCACGGGTGCGGGGGCAGCGGGCGCTGCGAGACCCGTTCCCTCCACGCATACAGCCCTCGCGCTCGAGGTGGCCTCGCCAGTGACCAAATCCCGTCACCAGCCTCGTGGTCGAGCAGTGCCCGCTGCCCCCGCACCCGCGGGCAGGGTTAGAGCCGGCGGAGAGTGAGGGCNGAGATGACGATCCCGAGGACCCCGACCAGGTTCACCTTGAAGGCGAACCCCAGGGTGAGCGAGACCAGGCGCAGATCGAGCGTGGAGGGAGGTGTGAGGCCGATNGTCGGCCCCTTGGTCAGGAGGTCCTGCAGCCACCCTGAGGGAAGCAGGTGGCCGAGCAGATCGCCCAGGAGGGAGCCGACGACGAGGCCGGCGACGACCACCAGGACGACGAGTCCGAGGCCTCGCGGCGCGGCCACGCGCCCCGGGTCAGGCGACGATCAACGGACGCGCGTCGGTCACGACGCGAGTCTCCGCGTCGATCGCCTTGCGGATGTGCCGGGGCAGCGCGAACGCGTGCTGATGGGTGAGCCCGTCCCAGTAATCGAGGCTGCCCTTGACACGCTCGTTGATGAGCCGGTCGATGGTGGCCGCATCCTGCCGCCGTGGGTCGATCTTCTTCGAGGCGAGAATGAAGCCCCAGGGCGTGCCGAAGCAGGAGATGAAGCTCTGGTAGCCCGCGACGACGGGGAAGACCTCCCGCAGCGTCCGGTGCATGGCGGTGAAGAACGCCAGATCGGCCACCTTGGTCATGCCGGCCTGCATGGTGAACGTCCCGGTCGGCGTCAGGCGGTCGTGGACGATCTTGTAGAACTCTTTGCTGTAGAGCAGGCAGGCGGGCCCCTCCTCGAGCGGCTCGACCAGGTCGCTGATGATCAGGTCGAACCGGTCGCTGGTCCGCTCCAGGTAACCCCGGGCGTCCTCGTGCCGCACCGCGGTCCGCGGGTCGTCGAACGCACCGCGGTGCATCTCCGGCAGGTGGCGGCGGCACAACTCGACCACCTCGGCGTCGATGTCGACCATGACGGCGCGCCTGATGGAGGGGTATTTCAGGATCTCGCGCAGTGTGGCGCCCTCCCCGCCGCCGATCACCAGGGCGGTCTCGGGGGGTCCCCCGGCGGCTAGCAGGCCGGGGTGGACCAGGGCCTCGTGGTAGATGAACTCATCCGCCTGGCTGGACTGCATCCGCCCGTCGAGGACCAGGGTCTTGCCGTAGGAGGCTGTTTCGAGAATTTCCACGGACTGGAACTTGGTCTGGGCCTGCACCACCGTGCGCACGATGGCGTGCATGTGGCCCTCGACGGGCGTCGTGGCCTCGAAAAACCACTTGTAGGACTGGGGGGTGATCAACTGACGGCGACGGCGCTCTTGTTGACGATGGGGACCGAGGCGTGGAGGAACATGCCCCGCTGCATCTCCACCACCGACGTGCGTTCGGCGCCGAACTGCTCGACGAGGTAGTTGGCGGCGATCTCCGGCTGGAGGGTGTCGCCGCAGGAGAAGATATCCACGGCGGCGTACCGGTATTCCGGCCAGGTGTGGATCGAAAGGTGGGATTCGGCGATGACGACGACGCCGCTGATCCCGAAGGGGTTGAACTCATGGAAGACGACATCGACGATCGTGGCCTGTGCCCGCTTCGCCGCTTCGATGAGGGCGCCCTTGACGGCTTCGAGGTTGTTGATGGCGTCCGAGTCGCAATCGAACAACTCGAGAAGCAGGTGTCGTCCCAACGCGTTCAATCCAGCGGCCCTCCTTTCTCCAGTCCGATCATCTACCGCACGTCTCCTGCGACGGACTCTCGAACCGTCGCTGTTTCGCGGCGAAAAATCTCATCACCGCCAGAATTTGATTCACTGTAGGGTCCGGTTTTGGCGATTGCAAGAAAAAAACGCTGTCGGCGGGGCTCCGACGACCGGTTGGGGACGCTCGCCGAGGGCCGTCGAGCGCCTCCGAGGGGCTCCGAGCGCCTCACCGAGCGCCCGCCGGAGCCGCTCGAGCCGCCTCCGGGGCAACTTTTCTCTTGCATTCGCTCACCACGCCCGTAGAGTGACGATGATGCGCGGCGCGAGCGCGCCGACACGGAGGTGGCGCGACACGAACGCGATGGGAGGAGCGAGCGGATGAGGAAGACGGTCATGATGGCGGCGGCGACCGCGGGTCACGCGGAAGGCGGCACCCCCCTCAACGCCTTCGACAACGCGCTTCTCGCGGCCGGCATCGGCAACATCAACCTCGTCAAGATCTCCAGCATCCTTCCGCCCGACATCCCGGTGGTCGACCTGCCCAAGATCAAGCCGGGCGCCCTCGTCCCCACGGCCTATGCCGCCATGACGAGCGAGGTGCCCGGAGAGACGATCGCGGCGGCGGTCGGCTACGCCGTGCCCGACGATGCCGCCAAGAACGGCGTGATCATGGAGTTCCACGGCCCGACGACCCGCGANGAGGCCGAGCGGACCATCCGCGCCATGCTGGACGAGGCGTTCCGGGTCCGGGGTGAGCCGATCCGNGAGATGAAGGTCTTCGCCGTCGAGCACACGGTCGAGCGTGCCGGCTGCGCGCTCGCCGCCATCACACTGCTCGCCGAAGAGGACCTGGTTTAGCGCGCCTCGCGGCGGTCGCGGCACCCATGCGGCTCGTTTCGCCGCGCTTCATCGCCTGCCACCGGCCTCTGTCCGAGGCCCGGATCGTCCTTTACGGCATCCCCTTCGAGGGGCGCGTGAACCTCCGCAAGGGTGCCGACGGCGGGCCCCGCGACCTCCGCCTGGCCTCGGACTCCATCGAGACCTACTCCCCCGTCCTCCGTCGCGACATGGAGGACCTCGCGCTGGCGGACATCGGCGACTGCGAGCTGCCTGGGAGCGCGTCCCCGCGCGAGCAGCTTGACGCGGCGCGGGCCGAGATCGCCGCCTGGTGGCGGCCGGGGCTCCGCCCCTTCATGCTGGGCGGCGACCACACGGCGAGCGTTCCGGTGATCGAGGCCCTCGCTCCGGCTTTCCCCGACCTCCGCGTGCTCCAGCTCGATGCCCATCCCGACACCCGCGAGGAGTTCCTGGGCGAGCGCTACAACTACGCGTCCGCCATGGCGCGGGTGATGGACGCAGTGCCCCCGGAGCACGTGTACCAGGTTGGGATGCGGACGGGCTGCCGCGAGGAGCTCGAGAAGCCGCGCCCCCACTTNTACCCGGCGTACGAGGCCCATCCGGTGGACGTGGTGCGCCGGCTGTTGCCGGAGCTGCGCGGCCACCCGCTCTACGTCACGATCGACGTGGACGTGCTCGACCCCTCCGAGGCGCCAGGGACCGGATCGCCCGAGCCCTGCGGCCTCCGGGTCGCCGATCTGATCGACATCGTCCGATTGCTTGGCGCCTGCCGCGTCATCGGCGGGGACCTGGTGGAGGTGGCGCACGCCTGGGATCCCACTGGACGCACGGGGATCGCCGCCTCCTGGGTGATCCGCGAGGCCCTGCTCACCTGGTGGGCTGACTTCCGCTGACGATGTACGGCGCGCCCCGGTTCTACGAGATCGCCTTCGACCTCAACCGCAAGGCCGAGGTCGATTTCCTCGTCCATTGCTTCAAGCGGTATGCCCGCCGTCCGGTGCGCCGGGTGATCGACATGGCCTGTGGCACCGGCCCCCACCTGATCCGCCTGGCCGAGCGCGGGTACCGCATGGTCGGCCTGGATCTCTCGCCCAAGAACATCGAGTTCCTGCGCGAGCGCGTCCAGGCCCGGGGCCACCCGACCGAGCTGATGGTCGGCGACATGACCGACTTCCGTCTGGCCCGCCCGGTGGACGCCGCCATCTGCATGCAGGACTCGCAGGGCCATCTGCTGACGAACGAGCAGCTCATCGCCCACCTGCGGTGCGTGGCGCGGGCCCTCAAGGGGGGCGGCGTCTACGTCTTCGACCGTTACATAGCGTCGTCGTGGACCAACCCCGCCCGGAGCTGGTCGTGGTCGCGGCGCCGGGGTCGGCTCATCGTCCGCGCCGCCTTCTCGGCCCTCCACGACGTCGATCCGGTGACACAGATCTTCCGCGAGCGCATGACGCTGGAGGCGATCGAGAACGGGACCCGGCGGGTGTACCGGCAGACGCACCTCTCCCGCATGGTCTTCCCGCAGGAGCTCCGGGCAGTGGTCGCGCTGGCCGGTGGCTTCGAGTTCGTCCAGTGGTTCTTCGGCTTCAAGCACCATCAGGTGCTCGAGCGTTCGAAGCACCCTCTGCTGATGGTCGTCGTCCTCCGGAAGAAGTAACCCGGCCGGGCGGTGCGGACGCCCATCCTCCGGCTCAAGCGGGGGCGCGAGGCGCGCGCCCGCGCCCACCCGTGGATCTTCAAGGGCGACGTCGCCGACGTCAGCGGCGGCGCGCCCGGTGCCGCCGTGACCGTGGTGGACGCCGGGAACCGCTTCGTGGGACGCGGGCTCTACAACCCCCGCCNGGCCCTCTGCTGTCGCCTGCTGACCTGGCGGGACGAGCCCCTCGACCCTGCCTTCTTCCGCCGGCAGATCGCGACGGCGCTCGCTCTCCCGGGCCGCGGCCCCGCGCTCTCCGGGGCGGGGAGGCTCGTCTGGAGCGAGGCCGACGGTCTGGCGGGCTTCGTCGCCGACCGGTACGGGCCGATCCTGGTCATTCAATGCCTGACGCTGGGGATGGCCGCGTGCCGGCACGAGCTGGTGCCGGCGCTTCGNGCCGGGGCCGGTGACCTTCCCGTCTTCTCCGCCGACGAGGCCGCGCCGGCGCGCCTGGAGGGCTTCGAGCCCGCCCGCGGCTGGTTCGACCGANCCGGGCCGGCGCGGGTCATCGTCGAAGAGGCGACGGTCCGGCTGGGCGTCACCTTCGGCGAGGGCCACAAGACCGGCCTCTACCTCGATCAGCGGGACAACCATATCCGCCTCGGCGCCCTCGCCCATGGCCGCGACGTGCTCGACGCCTTTTGCTACACCGCGGCCTTCGCCTGCCACGCCCTCGTGGGCGGCGCGCGCCGCGCCCTCTGCATCGAGTCCTCGCCGCAGGCGATCGCCGCCGCCCGCGACAACTTAACGCTCAACGGCGTCGCCGAGCGCGCGGAGATCGTCGCTGCCAACGCCTTCGACGAGCTCCGCCGGCTGGAGCGGGTGGGCGCTCGCTTCGGCGTCATCGTGCTCGACCCGCCGCCCTTCGCGCGGGGGCGCCAGGCGCTGGAGGCCGCCGCCCGCGGCTACAAGGAGATCAACCTGCGCGCCATGCGGCTGCTGGAGCCGGGTGGGCTCCTGGCGACCTTCTCCTGCTCCCATCACATCTCGGCGGCGCTCTTCGAGGAGATCTGCCGCGACGCGGCGTTGGACGCCGGCGTGAGGGCGCGAGTCGTGGAAACGCTGACCCAGAGCCCCGACCACCCCGTGCTCCTGACCGTCCCCGAGACCCGCTACCTGAACGGCCTCCTGCTCGAAGTGGTGCAGCCGGGCCCAGGCGGGTAGGGCTTGCGCGACCCGTTCCCGCCGCGCGTCAGCGGCGCCGCCCGTGAGGTGGCCTCTCCGCCACGGGACCGACGCCGCCGGGCTCGTGGTCGAGCAAGCCCTACCCGCCTGGGCCCGGCTCACCACCTCCGAGTCTCGCCGTGCTTGAGGACCCAGACCCGGTCGGGTCCGAGCCCTCGGCGACGCGCCTCGCCCTCCAGGCGCCGGGGCGGCTCGTCGAGCGGTTCGTCGGCCAGATCGAACGTCCCCCAGTGAATNGGGATCAGCTGGCGGGCGCGGACGTCCTCGAACACCTGGACGGCCTCCTCGGGCGTCGTGTGACCGGACTTCATGATGGCCGCGGGCAGGTAGGCGCCGATGGGGACCGCCGCCAGGTCGAAGGGGCCCAGGCGCGCGCCGATCTCCTTGAAGACACCGTAATACGCAGTGTCGCCGGCGAAGAAGAACCGCTTGCCCCGCCCCTGCACCGCCCAGCCGCTCCAGAGGCGTCGGTTGCGGTCCCAGAGCGTGCGTCCCGAGAAATGCTGCGCCGGCAGGCACGTCAGCGTGAGTCCCCGCTCCCGCCGACTCTGCCACCAGTCCAGCTCCTCGACATCGGTGATACCGCGGTCCGCGAACCAGGCCTTGAGGCCGAGCGGCACGACGAAGCGCGGCCGGTGGACGGCCGCCAGCCGCGTGACGGTCGCCACGTCGAGGTGGTCGTAGTGATCGTGGGAGATCAGGACGAGGTGGATCGGGGGCAGGTCCTCGAAGCGGAGCCCGGGCGGCGTGACGCGCCGAGGGCCCCCGAACCGGACCGGGCTCGCCCGCNCCGACCACTGGGGGTCGGTCAGGAGATTCACGCCGTCGAGCTGCACGAGCAGCGTGGAGTGGCCCACCCAGGTCACCAGCGCCTGCTCGCGGTTGTCGCGCAGCGCAGCGCCGTCGTTGGGCACGCGGGGCAGGTTCGCCGTGCGCGGGCTGAAGGTCGTGGACCAGATGCGGGCCAGGAAGAAGCGGGTCCGGAGCCAGCCCCGCGCGGACGCAGAGGCCGGGCTCGTGTTGGCGAAGCCGCGCTCGCGGTGATGGGGCGGCGCGCCCGGCACCGGCCCGCCGACGTCGGCGCATCCGCCGCAGACGAGGACGGCCAGGACGAGGCCACGGGCCCGTCGGAGCACGATGGCGAGGGTCAGTCGGCGGGCGTGCCGAACGGCAGCTCGATCGTGAACGCGGCGCCCCCGCCGGGGCGATTTTCGGCCCGCAGTCGGCCGCCGTGCTCGCTCATGATCCCGTAGGAGACCGACAGGCCGAGCCCGCTGCCGTCGCCGGGCGGCTTGGTGGTGAAGAAGGGGTCGAAGATCCGCGGAAGCACCTCCGACGCCATGCCCGGGCCGGTGTCCAGGACCTCGATCACGGCGCGATCTCCCGCCGGACGCACGCGCACCGTCAGCTGCCGGTCGCGCGGGTGTCTGGCCATGGCCTGGTGCGCGTTCTGCACGAGGTTGAGGAGCACCTGTTGCAGCTGGTTCTCGTCGGCGTAAACCGGGGGACACGGGGCCAGGTCCGTCTCGACGCGGATCGCGTCTTGCTGGAGCTGGAAGGCCTTGAGCTCCAGCACCCGCCGCACCAGATCGGCCAGCGAGCACGGCCGGCGCTCCGGCGGGTAGTGGCGG
>JGI25382J43887_10000632_pt1 | contig 12454 bp, 8 predicted proteins | sample GraSoi013_1_40cm_3_FD_43887 | JGI IMG/M metagenome (IMG submission 43887) | reverse complement strand
GTCCCGCCCTTCACCGCCACAAAGTCGTGAAGGCATGCCTCGGCGCTCGCGGGCTCGATCCATCCTCGGCGAACGGGAAACCGGTTCAGCCGCTCGATCGTCGCGAACGCCGCGCCGGCATGATGCGTGAGCGCCCGCGTCCCCGTCTCGCAGAGCACGCGCAGGCGGTGGTCGCGGGCCTGGTTTCTGACCGTGAGGGACACATCGACTCGGTATTCGTCCGCATCGAGCGAGATCGCCGCACGCACCGGGCAGTCCACGAGATCGGGTGACCGAGCGAGACGGTCGTCGCGTAGCCCGGCGGGGAGTCGAAGAACGAGATCGACTGTCACCGTCGCGCGATCGCCTGAGACGGTGGCGCTCCGGCTACCGACGATCCCCCGCGAGCCCATGGTCGGCCCCGCGTACGAGTAGGTGTATTCGTCCCCTCGGTCGCCCTCGGAAATGATCACGTTCATGCGGCCGCTCCTGCGGGCCATCTCGCGATCGACGATGACGAAGCTGCCGTCTGGCTCGACTTCGACCCGAAGGTGGTCGTTCAGGATCGCACCATCACCGTCGACGCGGACGTCAGCGCCGGCCGGGCGGACCACGGGAGCGACGCCGAGCCCGCCGGTCTGGACACGCGTCGGCCGTCCGTCGACCTCGATGACCGCCTCACGGGGCCACGGAAGCGGATCCCAGAGCATGGGTACGTCCCCGACGCCCGCAAGCCGTGCCGCGAGTCGGGCAGCAAGCGCCTCACCGCGCTGACGCACGTACGCGAACCTGGGCGCCATGTCGATCTCGTGAACGGCGTCGATGGAACATCCGCAGATGGAATCGTGCGGATGGTTCTGCAGGAGCATTCGCCAAAGCTCGCGGAGCTCGTCGCGCGCGGTGCCGCCGGTGAGCGCATCGAGCGGCTCGCAACGCTCGAGGAGCAGGCGCTCACAAGCGACGTTCTCCTGTTTGATCCACACACGCGTTGAATTGACGCCGCGCAGGATCGGGCGGTAGCGGCCGCTCGCGATCTCGCCGCTCACCGCGTGCTGGAGCGGAGGCATCGCGGTCGCGTACTCTTCGAGGCTCGCTATCCGGAAGTCGACGTTCGGGAAGACTTCCCGCATCGCGCGGACGGCCTCCGGCAGTCGGGGGTACGCGTCGACATGATCGTCGCCCACCATCAGGAGGAGCGCGTCGCCGTTCGCGTATGGGGTCAGACGGTCGAGGATCCGAGCCGTCTGGGCGGCGACGCGCCGGCGCAGCGACGCCGGCGCCTCGTCCGCCGGACCAACAAGAGCCAGTGCATTGGAGTAGTGGTCGACGAGATGGGCCGCCCGCACCCGGTCGCCGGAGGGTGCCTCCCACCAGAACTCGCTCCCGACGGACTCGCCCTCGTCGCCCATGCCCCGCGCGAAGACGTAGGTGTCGTATCCGAACCCGCGGAGGACCTGCGGGAGCTGGGCGGGATGGCCGAACGGGTCGGCGACGTAGGCCACTCGCGCGGCGCGCCCGAGCTCTCCGGCGCTGCGCAGTCCCTCTTGAAGGTTGCGCAGGATCGATTCCCCCGAGACCAGGAGAAGGTCCGCGAGGACGTGCCACGGGCCGATGAGAAGACGCTCCCCCTTCACGAGCGCTTCGACGCGCGGCCGGTCCGCGGGTCTNTTCTCGAGGTAGTCCTGGATCGCGATGGTCTGTCCGTCGAACGTGAACGAGCGAAACTCGGTGTCTCGCTCCAGGATGTCGAGCAGCCGCGAGACCATCGGGACGAGTCGCGCGCGATAGCCCTCGAACCGCTCGTACCACTCGCGATCCCAATGTGTATGCGGGATGACGAAGGCGCGCCAGCGGAGGCGGCGCCGGAGGAGGGCGATCGCCCTCGGCGCCGCGAGTCCCGAGACGATCCCGATGGTCATCCCGCCGAGAACATCGAACGGGTAATGGACGCCGACCACGAGGCGGGCGAGGGAAGCGGCCACGCCTAGTAGAAGGATCGGCACGCGGAAGCGCGGCGTGACGTAGGCGAAGGCCACCGCCGCACCCATGGCGAGGGCCGCGTCGCCGGACGGGAACGAGAACGAAGAGGGATGGGCAACCACCGTCTCCGGCGCGGGAAGGCCCCCCGGCGCGTTCGGGATCGCGTCGAAGGGTCGCGGCCGCCGAACGACGAGCTTCAGGATCTCCGCAAAAGCCCATGCATCGACGAGGCCGATGACCGCCGTCGCCGTGGCCGTGATGCCGCGCCGCGTGAGACCACGCGAGCGAAGCAGGAGGAACGCGAGGATCCACCAGAAGAAGCCGTTCCAGTTCAGATAGGTGAGCGAGACCGCGATGACCGACGTGACGACGTTCCGCTGCGCCGCCAGCGCGAGGTAGAGCTGCGTGTCGAATGCGCCGAGCGCACCGAGGATGTCGTTCAACGCGTGCGAACGTGACGCCAGATGAAGAGCGCGATCCCCACGACGATCACCCCGGCGACGACGTAGTCGAGGCCGCGCAGCTGATGCTTGAGGTCCTGCCAGTTATCGCCGAGGAGCATCCCCGCCCAGACCAGGAGCATCACCCAGGGCACCGCGCCGACGATCGAGAAGAGCGTGAAGCGCCAAAGCGGCATCCGCGCNACGCCGGCCGGTACCGAAATGAACGTGCGAACGATGGGTAGCATGCGCGAGAAGAGCACCGTGAGGTCGCCCCAACGTTGAAACCACCGATCNGCGGTCTCGAGATCGTGCGCGCTGATGAGGACATATCGCCCGTAGCGCTCGAGGAGCGGACGACCGCCGAGCGCCCCGACCGCGTAGCTGACGAGGGAGCCGGCGGTGTTGCCGATGACACCCGCGAGGACCGCGCCCCAGTAGGTCCATTGCGAACCGGTCAGCGGCTCGATGACCCCCCGCGACACGCTCCAGCCGGCGAAGGGCAGGATGAGCTCCGAGGGGATCGGGATGGCGGCACTCTCGATGCTCATGGCTATCACGACTCCGAGATAGCCGAACGCTCCGTACAGAGAATCGATGAAGGGAAGGACGAATTGGTCGAGGGCGTCGATCACTCGTCGGTATCGTAGAGACACCCGTGACTCTCTCCTCGGCGCTCGACCCTGACATGCGCGAGGCGCTGCGCCTACAGCGGAGCGCCGATCTCGTGGTCGGCATCCCGAGCTTCCGCAACGCGGCAACGATTGGCCACGTGACGCAGGCGGCGGCGGAGGGGCTGCGCGCGCACTTCCCTGACGCGCGAGCGGTCATCGTCAACGCCGACGGCGGGTCGGAGGACGGCACCCCCGAACGGGTGCGCACGTCCGCCGACGGCGTGCCGGCCATCGCGGGCCGCTACCAGGGTCGCTCGGGCAAAGGCTCGGCCTTTCGCGCGATCTTCGAAGCCGTGTCGTTGCTGAACGCGAAGGCGTGCGCGGTCGTTGACAGCGACCTNCGAAGCATCACTCCGGAGTGGATCGCGCGACTGCTCGGCCCGGTGGTCCGCGGCGAAGCTGGTTACGTGACACCGCTCTACGCCCGCCACAAGCACGACGGCACGATCACGAACACGATCGCCTACCCGCTCACCCGGGCCCTGTACGGCGCGCGCGTGCGGCAGCCGATCGGCGGCGAGTTCGGGTTCGCCGCGGAGCTCGCGCACGGGTGGATCGCCGAGCCGGTGTGGGAGACCGACGTCGCGAAGTTCGGGATCGACATCTTCATGACCACGACGGCACTCACGCGCGGCGTTCGGATCGCCCAGGCCTTCCTCGGCGCGAAGATCCACGACCCCAAGGACCCGGGCGCGGACCTTGGTCCGATGTTCACGCAGGTCGTCGGCACGTTGTTCTCGCTCGCGCGCCGCAACGAAGGCGTCTGGAAGGGCGTCACCGGATCGAACGACATTCCCGTCATCGGCGAGGTGCGGCCGGTCGAGCCCGAGCCGGTGAACGCAAGCGTTCCGATCCTGGTCGAAAAATTCCGCGCGGGCGCCAACGAGCAGGCCACCGCCTGGGGCGGCCTCCTCTCGCAGCGAGCGCAAGACGTGGCGCGGCAGGCAGCTGACACCGGCGACACGCGCGCGATCAGCGGCGACCTGTGGGCGCGCGCGGTGTACGACATCCTCGGCGCGGCGAAACGGCGCGAAGACACCGAGACCCTGGCGCGGGCGCTCCTCCCGCTGTATTTCGCCCGGGTGGCCGCGTTGATCGACGAGGTGAAGGGGCTCGACCAGGCGGGCGCGGAACGGGTCGTCGAGCAGCAGGCCCTCGCTTTCGAGCGNGCGAAGCCGTACCTCCTGGAGCGCTGGGCCTGACCGTCTCCCTGAAAGAGGACGCGCTCGTCCTCGTCACCGAGGACGATGGCGGACTGCCCCTGGGCGCGTCGAGCCCCCTCGGCCTCTATTACCACGACACGCAGTACCTCTCGGGCTACGGGCTCCGCGTGAACGGCACGCGGCCGATCCTGCTCTCGGCGAACACCGAGCAGAACTACGTGGCGACCTTCCAGCTCATGCATTCCGAAGGCGCGACCCTGGGCGCGGCGCGACACGCCGCCGAGACGCTCTCGATCCGACGCACGCGCTTCCTCGCGGATGGCCTGCGCGAGCGCGTCGGCGTGCTGAACGCGAACGCGCATCCCGTCGATATCACGGTCGAGCTCGAGTTCGAAGCGGCGTTCCGCGACATGTTCGCGGTACGCGCGTACCGCGACCACCTGAGCACGGAGCCGCTTGCGTCCACGCGGGGGCCCCACGAGGGCGGCCTCATCTTCGAGCGAGTCGGGCGCGACGGTGTACGCCGGACGACGGAGATCACGCTGCGCCCCGCGCCGGATGCCACCCTGGGCAATGTCTTCAGGGTCACGCGCACGCTCGGCCCGCAGCAGTTTCTGCAGCTCGAGCTCGCGGTCATCCCGCGCGAAGACGGCGCCGGGGCGGCTCCGTCGCCCGATCGTTTCGACGATGCCATCGACGCCCTGAACGCGCGGTACCGGCGGTTCCTACGTACCTGCTCCCGTTACAGCACGAGCTCCGAGACCCTCGACGAAGGGCTGATCACGCGCAGCGCGCTCGATCTGCGCGCGCTCCTGGAGTTCCACCCGAGCGGACCGTTTCCCACCGCGGGCATCCCCTGGTACGCGGTGCCGTTCGGCCGCGACGGGTTGATCTCGGCGTACCAGACCCTCGGTTGGAACCCGGATGTCGCACGCGGAACGCTGCGTTTGCTCGCGAGCCACCAGGGACAAAAGGTCGACGACTACACNGAGGAAGAGCCGGGCAAGATCTTCCACGAGCTGCGGCGCGGAGAGCTCGCGCGGCTCGGCGAGATACCGCATCGGCCGTATTACGGCTCGATCGATGCGACGCCGCTCTTCGCGCTCGTCTTCGCGGAGACGGTGAAGTGGACCGGCGATCGCACGATCTGGCGGGAGCTGCTTCCCGCCGCCGAGCGCGCGCTCACCTGGTGCGACACGTACGGCGACCCGGACAAGGATGGGTACGTCGAGTACGGGATGCGCGGGAGCGATCTGCGCAGCCAGGGTTGGAAGGATTCGGCGAACTCGCTCTCCGATCCGGACGGCAAGTGGTCCAAGCTGCCCGCGGCACTCGTCGAGGTGCAGGCGTACGTCTATGCCGCCAAAGCCGGGATCGCCGATCTCTACGCGGTCGACGGCGACCACGCGCGCGCNGATCGNCTGCGNGCCGAGGCACGCGAGCTTCAAGAGCGCTTCGAGCGCGACTTCTGGATGGAGGCCGAGTCGTGCTACGCGCAGGCGCTCGACGGGAACAAGAGACAGGTCCCCGCGGTCACGAGCAACGCCGGACATGCGCTCTGGTGCGGCATCNCTTCGCCTGAGCGCGCGGCACGCCTCGCGCGGCGGCTCATGGCGCCAGACATGTACACGGGCTGGGGGATTCGCACGCTCTCGAGCAAGTACCCGACCTACAACCCGATGAGCTACCACAACGGCTCGGTGTGGCCGCACGACAATTCGCTGATCGCGCAGGGCTTCGCCCGCTATGGCCTGCGCGAGGAGGCCAACGAGATCGTGGCCGCGCTCATCGAGGCTGGNCGGCGCTTTCCCAACAACCGGTTGCCGGAGCTCTGGTGCGGATTCCAGCGCGACCTCCGCTTCTCGGCGCGGCCCGCGGATTACCTCGTCTCATGCATCCCGCAGGCGTGGTCCGCCGGGATGGTCTTCCTCTGCNTGCGCGCGCTCCTCGGGATGCAACCGGACCTCGCGACGCAGCAGCTCCTGCTCGATCCGGCGCTTCCACCCTGGCTGGAGCGNATCGACGTGCGCGACATGCAAATCTTCGACTCCCGCGCGACCTTCCGGGTCCGGCGCGGCCCGCGCGGCGACAGGGTCGTGGGGGGCAAGGGACGCGTGGCTCGCGCGCCCACGGCCGCGACGGCATGAGCCGCCGGCGCCCGCGCGTCCTACTCGTTCACTACACCGCGCCCTCCATCCCGGGAGGCGTCGAGCAGGTCATGGGCGCGCATGCCCGCGCACTGAAGGATGCCGGTGCCCTCGTGACGATCGTCGCCGGACGCGGCCGCGCCCCGCAGGGCACCCGTTTGGTGCGGGTGCCCGAGGCGGATTCTCGCCATCCCGCGGTCCTGCGGGACTTCAGGGCCTTGGCGCGCGGCGAGCGCACGAAGGCGCACGACCTCCTGGTGGAAAAGCTCGTGCGCCGCCTGCGTCCGTTCTTCGCGAAGGCCGATCGCGTCATCGCGCACAACGTCCTCACCATGCACAAAGACCTCGCGCTCACCGAAGCGCTGGTCTGGCTCGCGAGCGAACGGCCCGGTTTGGTCATCGCGTGGACGCACGACCTCGCGTGGTCTGATCCGCAGTACGCCTCCGAGCGGCACCCCGGCGATCCCTGGGAGCTCATCGCGCGCGCCCATCCCGGCGTCCGCTATGTGGCCGTCTCCGACGAGCGTGCTCGGCAGCTCGCGTCCGTGACCGGCCTGTCGCGCGAAAAAGTCGCGGTCGTCCCCAACGGCGTCGACATGGCCGCCTCGCTCGGTCTGTCCGCGGCGGGCGCGCGCCTCGCGGAGCGGCTCGACCTCTACCGGTCCGATCCGCTGCTCGTGCTCCCGGCTCGTCTGACCCGGCGCAAGCGGATCGAGGCTGCGATCGCCGCAGTCGTCGCGCTCCGCGGACGGGGCCATCGGGCGGCGCTCGTGGTGACGGGCCCGCCCGGACCGCACAACCCCGCGAACGAGAGCTACCTCGCCGAGCTCGCCGAGCTCGCCGGTCGCGCACCCGGGGTCCACATTCTTCATGCGCTTGGCGTGCGCGCGCCATACCGTCTGGTCGCGGATCTCTACTCCCTCGCCGACGTGCTCGTGCTGCCAAGCGAGAGCGAGGGCTTCGGCATTCCACTCCTCGAAGCGGCGCTCCACCGGCTGCCGATCGTCTGCAGCGACCTTGCGCCGCTGCGCGCGCTCGCCGCGGATGCGGCGACCTACGTGAGCCCGGATGCCTCGGGCGAGGCGATCGCGGAAGCCGTCGAGCGCGCCCTCGAGGAGCCCGGCGCGCGCTTCCGCTCGCGCGTGCGCGCGCTCTCGTGGCCGCGCGTGCTCGACGAGCAGGTGGTCCCGCTCGTGCTCGGGGACCTCGCCTAGATGCTTCGCCCGTGAAAGTGCTCGTCGCGATCACCGAGCCCGAGCGTGAGAGCGCGCTCGTCGAGACCGCGGCCGCTCTCGCCTGCGGCGGCGAGGTCGTTCTCGCCTCGGTCATCGAGGTGACGCGCGAGGACACGCTCGCGTCCGCACAGCCCGAGGCGCGCGGCCGCCGGCGGGCCCTCGACGCGCTCGCGGCGGATCTCGCCGGACGCCACGTCCGATCGCTCGTTACAGTCGCCCGGGTCGGGTGGGACGCCATCCGCGATGCGTGCGCCAGCGAGCGGCCCGACCTCCTGCTCGTCGGCTGGCGGCGGCCCGGGTGGGATCTGCTCGGCACCACGATCGAGGCGATCCTTCGCGATCCACCGTCCGACGTCGCAGTGGTGAAGGGCGCGCCGGCCCGGGCTCGGCGGATCCTCGTCCCGGTCCGCGGCGGTCGCTACGCGCAGCTCGCCGCTCGGCTCGGTATCGAGCTCGCGCGGGCGCAGAACGGGTCGGTCACGCTGCTGCACGTCGCGGAGCCTGGCGGCGGCAAGAGGCGCTCGACCCTCTACCAGCTCCTCGGCGAGCGCGCGTACGACGAACGCGTCGAGCGGCTCGTCACGCGATCGGGCGATCCCGCGAGCGTGATCGGTGAGGAGCTCGCGGAGCACGACGCGATCGTCTTCGGCGCCACCGGGCGCGAGGGCGCGCGCGATCCGCTCGGACCCATCGGCCATTCGCTCATCGACGCGGCCCGCAACGCGGTAGTCGTGCGCACGAGCGCCCCGATCGCATCAACGGTCTTCGTCGAGCGGACCCGTCTTCCGCAGGAGCGCGCCGATCGCAGCCGTGTCCTGGGGGAGATCGTCGACAAGTGGTTCGTCGAGAACACGTTCAGCTCGAGCGAGTTCGCGGATCTGCGCCGCTTGGTCGAGGCCAAGGAGCGACAGAACCTGCGTATCTCGGTCGGACTTCCCACCCTCAACGAGGAAACGACGATCCGCCAGGTCATCCGCGCCATACGATCGCGGCTGGTCGAGCGCTTTCCGCTTATCGACGAGCTGGTCGTCATCGACTCCCGTTCCGAGGACCGCACTCGGAAGATCGCCGAGGAGGAAGGCGTGCCGGTCTTCATCCACGACGAGATCCTTCCCGAGACCGGGAGCCACCGCGGCAAGGGCGAGGCGCTGTGGAAGAGCTTGCAGGTGCTCAGCGGCGACATCGTGGTGTGGATCGACACGGACGTCACGAGCGCGCATCCGAAGTTCGTGTACGGGATCGTCGGCCCGCTGCTGCTCCGGCCCGACCTGCAGTTCGTGAAGGCCTTCTACCAGCGTCCGCTGCGCATCGGCGACGAGCTCCAGGCGACCGGTGGCGGCAGAGTGACGGAGCTTGCGGCGCGTCCGATCCTCAATCTCTTTTTTCCGGAGCTATCGGGGATCGTCCAACCGCTGAGCGGCGAGCAGGCCGGCCGCCGCACGCTGCTCGAACAGCTGCCGTTCTTCTCCGGCTACGGCGTCGAGACGGGCTTGCTCGTGGACACGCTGCAGCGCGTCGGTCTCGGTGCGATCGCGCAGGTTGATATGAAGCAGCGAATCCACCGCAACCAGTCGCTCCACGAGCTATCGATGATGAGCTTCGAGGTCCTGCAGGTCGCGCTGAAGCGGGTGGGCGAGGCGCAGAACACGAACCTTCTCGAAGAAGCCAATTTCACGATGAAGCTCATCGCGGCGTCGGGCGGAAAGCTGCATCTCGAGCTGCACGACATCATCGACGTCGAGCGTCCACCGATCTCGACGATCCCCGCGTACCGGGCGAAGCACAAGCGCGATACTCCTGCTGATTGAAGGTCCTTCGTTCTATCGCCGATGCCCGCGCGTTCCGCGCGGCGTCGGCCAAGGCCTCCATCGGTCTCGTCCCGACGATGGGTGCGCTCCATGCAGGGCACGCCTCACTCATCGAGCGTGCCGTTCGTGACGATGACCTGGCCGTTGTCTCGATCTTCGTCAACCCGATCCAGTTCGGTCCGCACGAAGACTTCTCCGCGTACCCGCGCGACGAGCCCGCTGACATCGCGCTGTGCGAGCGCCTCGGGGCCGCGATGATCTTCGCGCCAAACGTTGCTGAGATGTACCCGGAGGGCGATGCGACCCGGGTGCAGCCTGGGCCGATCGCGGCGCGGCTCGAGGGCGCGGCGCGGCCAGGCCACTTCAGCGGCGTGGCGACCGTCGTGACCAAGCTCTTTGAGATCGTCCGGCCCGACGTCGCGTACTTCGGCCAGAAGGACTTTCAGCAGCTGCGCGTGATCCAGACGATGACGCGCGACCTGCGGCTCGGCGTCCGCGTCGTCGGCTGCCCGATCGTGCGCGAGCCGGATGGTCTGGCGCTGAGCTCGCGCAACGCGTATCTCACGCCGGACGACCGTCGGCATGCGCTCGCGCTCTCGCGCGGGCTGTTCGGGGCGCGGGACGACTGGGCGCGCGGCGAGCGCGATCCCGCGAAGCTCTGCCAGCGGGTGCGTGAGACGGCATCCGGGCCCGGCGTGAGCCTCGAGTACGTCGCCGTCTCCGATCCCCTCACGTTGGACGACCTCGTCCGGTCGGCCCCGCGCGCCGTGATCACGCTCGCCGCGCAGGTGGGCAAGGCGCGGCTCATCGACAACGTGCTGCTCGGGATGTCGATCGAGGACCTTCCATGACGACGATCGCCGAAGAGATCGGCACGGTCCCGAGCGAGCCGGTCGTCGCGGAGCTCTCGCTGCGGGCGGGGCGCGGACGAGCTCTGCTCGGCACGATCACCGCCGCCCACTTCTCGCACCACGTCACGAATTCGCTTCTCAATCCGCTCTTACCCCTGATCCGCGACGCTTTCGCGCTGAGCTATGCGGAGAGCGGCCTCGCGGTGTCGGCGTTCTCCATCGCCTCGGGACTCGCGAACGCCCCATGGGGAATGCTTGCCGACCGCGTGGGTTCGCGCGTGGTGATTGTCGGAGGGCTCTTCCTCATGGGCGCGGCAAGCGTGGCGCTCGCCATGGCGGGCGCCTACTGGCAGCTGCTCGCCCTGCTCGTGCTGCTCGGGGTCGTGTCAGGCTCTTACCACGGTCCGGCCGCCGCGCTCATCGCGCGGACGTTCTCGCCGCGCCTGCGCGGTACGGCGATGGGCATTCACATCACGGGCGGGCATCTCTCCTTCTTTGCGGCTCCCGCGATGGCGGGGATCGTCGCGACGGCGACCGGCACATGGCGCACGCCTTACGTCTGGTTCGCGGTGGCGCCGATCCTCTTTGGCGCCCTGCTCTGGCTGGTCGCGCCCCATCTGCACGAGCGCGCCGCGCCGGGCGATCGGTTCGCGGCCTTCCGCGAGATCGGACAGGTCTTCCGCGACGTCGGGCCCGTCGTCTCGCTCTCGATCGCGTTCCAGTTCGGCATTGCGGCCCTGCTCGCGTTCCTCGCCCTGTACCTGGTGGACGCCCGCGGCCTGTCGCCGGCGCTCGCGGCTGTCTTCTTCGGCGTGCCGCAGCTCGTCGGTGTGATCGGCGCGCCTCTCGGGGGCTGGCTCTCGGACCGCTACGGCCGCCGGCGCGTGATGCTGGGCGGCCTCGCGTTCATGGGACCGGCGGTCTTCGCCGTCACCGCCGTGCCGAACGAGGCTCTCCTCGTCACGCTCATCGTGTTCGGCCTGCTCTGGTCGATGCGTTCGACGGTGACCGAGACGCTCGTCATGGACAGCGCCCCCGCGGGTCGCCGGGCGACGGTGCTCGGCGCGTACTACCTGGTGAATGCCCACGTCGGCGGCATCGGCGCGCCGCTCTTCGGTTTTCTCGCCGAGACCGTCGGGCTCGCGACCGCCTTCAGCTGGATCGGGGTCGCTTTCGTCGTGCTTTCCGTGATCGCGCTCCTGATCGGGCGGCGCCTGTAGCTACAACGCGCCGATGACCGGCACGCCTCGCTGCTGGATGAAGTAGGCGCGGCCGGCGGCGCTGAACTGCAGCACGACGTCAACCTTGGCGCCCGGGTCCCAGACCGGACCGTCCCGCACGCTGAGCGACAGGTGGTTCACGCGGTCGGCGGCAAACGTCTGAAGGGGCTGCGGCACTGTCTCCCAGACGACGGCCCCGCTCTGGAGCCAGACCTTTTCTGCGCGTATGCCCTGCGGTGCGTCGCTCGCGACGTCCGCACGCAGGAAGATCGTGCCGCCTACGCCGCGTCGCGGGGTCGGCACAGGGCCGGGCATGACGTCGCGGTACAGATCCGACCGGAGGATGTACGAATGGCCCTCCGCGTCGACACGGTCGGGCGCGTTGCGCGCCTGGGGCGGGATCGTCATGGCACGCTCGCCGCTCGCGGCACCGCCGCACGCGGCCAGGAGCAGAACGAGCGGAAGCAGGTGCTTCACGCCTATCTAACGCGCAAGCAGCGGGCGCGGTTCCCGACCGAGAATTGCCCCAATGGCGGAGATCTGGATCGAGTAGCAGATGATCACAGACGTCGTCGTCAAACCAGCCAGGAGGAAGGGAAAGGGAGTCTTTGCCTTGCGCGCGTTCCGGAAGGGGGAATTCATCTTTCGCCGCAGACACGGACGCGTCGTCTCGAACGCGGAGATCCGCTCGCTCTCTCGCGAGGACCAGAGCCACCTGTGCGAACTTGACTTCAAGACCAGCGCCATCCTGCTCCCGCCGGGCTGCTACCTAAACCACTCCTGCGATCCGAGCGCGATGCGCAGCGGCGTCAAGGTCTTCGCCTGGCGAAACATGAAGCCCGGCGAGGAGGTCACTATCGATTACCGCTTGAACGCCTTTGGGGGCGAACGGTCGAAGTGCGTGTGCGGGAGCGCGAGCTGCAGCGGCGAGATCATCAGCGATTTCTTCACGCTCGG
>JGI25382J43887_10000627_pt1 | contig 12483 bp, 11 predicted proteins | sample GraSoi013_1_40cm_3_FD_43887 | JGI IMG/M metagenome (IMG submission 43887) | reverse complement strand
GAGAGAGATCACTACACCGCCAGGTGTTGTTGCGCGAGCCATCTCTCTAAAGGTCAATCGTGCATCGGACACGTTTCTAAGCGCCAGGCTGATCGACGCAGCCCTGAAACAATCGTCTCTAAACGGTAGATTCTCAGCACGGGCTAAAACCCAGTCGGTTCTCCCGGCCAGCCCTTTCTGTCTCAGCCTTTCCTTTGCCGTCTGAAGCATAGACAGGGTCAGGTCGACACCGACCACCAAGCCATCATCAGCGATCACGCTCGCAAAATCCGCCGCTAAGAGTCCAGTGCCAGTAGCAACATCGAGTACCACGCTGTCAGGTAGAGGATTCGCTTGTTCGACCACAAAGGCTCGCCACTTCCTGTCTTGGCCGAAACTGAGGAGTCCAAGTAGTAGGTCGTATTCTAGGGGAACCTTGGAGAAGAGGCTGCGGACATAGCGGGCCTTGGAATCGTACACGGCCTATGCGACTGCAGGGTGGGCTTTCTTAGCCTCAGCTCGAGTCAAAGCATATCCAACTGCGCCAATGCCGGCCACCACCAAGACGACGAGGAGGACGATTGGCACAAGGGTGAGGGCGATAGTGCCCACATACCATATGGCTCCGAGGAAAGCGACCATTCCGCCCCAAGCAAGGATCATTGATCTGGGGGGAGCATATCGATCGTCAGGGCCAGGCAACGCGAGGGCTGCAATGATAAGCCAGATCCCGAACACCAAGAAGACCAGTGGGATGCCGGTGAACGGATTGAGATTGCCAACACCAACCAGAGAGAGAAGCATTATAGTACCGAAAACTATGAGGAAGACTCCGCCGTTTAGAGGAGCCCATGGAACCCGAGGCATGTTTGATCTTGTCAAACGCTGGTGTTCCCAGTTTATAGTTCTATTGTAATCATATAGATCTGAGCCGGGGTCTCTGGCTGTCAGACGTGATCGTACGCGTTGTTCTGTTGGAAGTTTCCCGAGTTCATGTCCTGCTCGATCTCCCTCAGCATGAGGATCCTCTTGNAGGTGGGAGGATGTGTCATGAAGAGTTGAGCCGCTTTCCTCCAGTTGGATTTTGACTCTGCTTCCATGGCCGCTTCTAGCTCTCGTTCGCTCAGGACGCCATCCTTGTCGAGATCATATTTCGATTTCTGGTCCATGATGCCTGCGACATCCTGTTTTGCTTGGGCAGGATCTTCGATAAAGAAGGCTCGAGCGCCGTGAGGTTCGCCTGGGGCGAGCGAGAGGCCGTAGGCAATCTTTGTGAGAGCGCTCTCCAGCTCTCTCGGCTGCTGGGTGAGAAATGCAGAGTATGCATCTGCATAGCTCTCTCTGAGACGGGTAAGTCGGAGTGCTAGGAGGGTGGTGAGAATATAGACCGCGTAGGCCGCAACGGCCACGATGATCAAGAGTCCCGCGCTGTTGTTCTTGTTGCCTCGGCCGCTGTAGCCGCTGGCGAGGCCGCCCCAAAGAACTGACCGGGCGATAAGATAAGCAACGAGAGGAATGGCGCTGATCATGGTTACTACGATAAAGTCGCGATGTTTCACATGGCCAAGCTCGTGGCCTATGACTCCCTCTATCTCGCTCTCGTCTAGACGCTGGAGAAGGCCTTGGTGGACTACGAGTGTTGCGCTTTTGCGCGTGCGGCCGAACACGAAAGCGTTGGGGGTCGGATCCGGTGAGACAGCAAGACGGGGCATGGGTATGCCTGACTTTGAGGCGAGCTGGCTAACTTTCGCTTCCAGCCAGCGATTTTCGCCAGGAGCCAAGTAGTGTAAACGACTCGTAGCACGGACGATTAATGGACCTATCAGGTATTGTAGCAATATGATGAAGAAGGCTCCAACAAGTCCAAGCACCAGTCCGGTGACAGGGTCAAGGAAGAAGGCGGATATGACGAAGAGGAGGCCTAGAAAGATGGCGAAGACTAGAATTATCGTAAAGCCCATTGTACGCTTTAGCGCACCGAGTCCGGCCAATTCTCCTTCTCCAGTTTTAGAGAGCTTATTTCGGCCTTCTTTAATTCTATCCTAGAACAATCGAGGAAGAAACATTGTCTGACATCGTCTCGGAGATAAAATGCAGGAATTGCGGCGCGCCTCTCACAATTAACCCTGGAGAGATCGTTTCGACTTGTCGCTACTGTGGTTATACTGCCGTTGTCGGCGCTGACGAACCGTTCCAGCTGGAGCACAGTCTAATCCTAAACAACAACAATGCCGCGAGCATCGAGAATGCTCTTCGTGACTGGATGCGGGAGGGGTTCATCAAACCCGGAGACCTCGCGAAGAAGAGCAAAATCCTGACCTTGGAACTCAGATATCTTCCCTTCTGGTTGGTTCCCCTCCAGGCGGCGAGTAGCTACGAGGGCGTGCTCGAGCGAATCTCACCGCCCTCCCCTAGAAAGGGCGTGATTGACAGGGATTATGACTGGCTGGTACTTGGCCGGAAGGGGGCGCAGTTTCCGACGCGAGACTATTCTGTCCCTGATACTGGGAAGATTCCTTTCGATTTCAAGAGAATTGATTCCGGGGCGAAGTTCCTCAACAGCGAGATGACCAGTGAAGAGGCAGTACAACACGCGAGGGATGAGGTGGACGCGAACCAGAAATTTCTCGCCAAACAGGAAGTAGACCAGATAACTAACTTCAATACCAATTTCAAGGTCGACAAGCCGACCTACATCCACGCGCCGATCTGGTTCAGCACCTACGAGTACAAGGGCCGAAGCTACAACGCGCTATTGGACGGGAGCTCAGGCGCAGTGCTGCGGGCGGATATTCCCCGGACGGACTTCAAGATGCTCTGAGGCCCTGTGGAGAGACCAGTGTTGAATGGGCGACTTTCGATTGGTCACGCTTGGGAGAGCCGAGATAGCTCGGCGCAGTAAGCTTCGCTACAAAACGAGCTTCGGAGAAGTACACTGTTATGTGTCACGAAAATGGTCTATTAGTCATGACTACGAATTCATATTCGAGAACCTTGAGACTAACTCAGTTCCGCCTCTCCTGCGTCGTGAGACCGTTTGAACATACCCCCCTTTTCCGGAGAAGATCTCCTGTCCGGCACGATTTCTGGGCGATTCTAGCTGATCAAAGCGCAGTCTGGGCTTGGATGGCTCAGGCATTATCTCGATTTATCCAGCGATTCCCGAACGATTCTCGGACGAAAATTGGCGATAGTCTCAGATTCGAGAACAGGGCTGATTATGGGTGATTCTGGCGGTTTTTTTTCTGTAGGCCGAAATCGAGACACAAGTACAAGACCAGTTATTATCGAAGGAAGAGTGTTGTCTCGCTCGGGAAATCCGACCGTTGATCCGTGACAAGGCAGTGAGGGTCGAAGCACACTGTTCCACTGCTAATCTTGGAGCCGGTTTCGACGTGTTCGGACTAGCACTCAACAAATACGCCGACCGCGTTCAAGTCAGGACTGCGAATACACAAACCATCAAGATCAGAATCCAAGGACCTTACAGCAGAGAGCTGCCGAGAGCCCCAACCAAGAATTCTGCCGGTCCACCTGCTCGAGCGCTACTCGATAGGAGCGGGTTCAACATTGGCGTCGAGATAACCATCGAAAAGAACATTCCCCCCGGTCTTGGTCTTGGCAGCAGCGGTGCAACAGCGGCAGCATGCACCAAAGCCATGAATCACCTTCTACAACTGGACCTTTCCAACGACGAACTAGTACAGACTGCCAGCCTCGGAGAGGCTGCCGCCTCAGGATCAGCTCACACGGACAATGTTGGCGCATCCCTCCTAGGAGGATTCGTAATCAACTATGGTAACCCCCTGAGGACGATTTCTGTGAAACCACCTACCAAACTCTCCGTTGTTGTCGTCTCCCCAAAAACTCGACTNCCGAAAAACAAAACAAGCCTAGCAAGGACTCTAGTTCCCCNGAGAATCAGGGTCCAAGAGGCGGTACTCAATATCGGGCGAGCATCGGCCACCGCCCTAGGTTTTGCGAGAGGTAACATTGAGTTGATCGGTAGTGGAATGGAAGACGCTATCGCAGAACCTCACAGAGAGAAACTTGTACTGGGTTACAACATGGTGAAGAAAGCTGCACTTACCGCAAACGCAAGCGGAGTAGCGATCAGCGGAGCGGGTCCCAGTCTAGTTGCACTTGTCGACAAAACCAAGCAGGACCCCAAGAAAATCGGAAGAATCATGGTCAAGGAATTCTTGAAGAACCATGTCGAAGCCACGTTCTTCGTAACTGGCCCCGCGGNCGGAGCCCGCATCATCCGGAGCGATTAACCCGATTGTGGCGCNACAAGCTTCAATGCTTCGAATGTCAACGAGAATCTCCAGCTCGTGACGCCAGTTTCCGATGCAGGAACTGCGGGGGACTTCTAGAAGTGAAGTACGACCTTGCAGGCAGAAGAAAACCATCCTGGGATCATCGACATCTCTCGGTGTGGAAGTACNGAGAGCTTCTGCCGATCGAGAGAGATGAATCCATCATNAGCCTAGCCGAGGGAGGAACCGGGCTTCATCAGTGCCAGCGCCTCGGACGCAAGTTCGGCCTAAAGAGACTCTACGTTAAGAATGAAGGGGAAAACCCGACTGGCTCCTTCAAAGACCGAGGAATGACAGTTGCAATCTCGAAGGCGAAAGAATTTGGAAAAAAGAAGGTTCTCTGCGCGTCCACCGGGAATACTGCAGCCTCTCTGGCCGCTTACTCGGCAAGGGCGGGGATGGAATGTATTGTCCTCGTCCCCCAGGGGAAGGTGGCGGGAGGCAAGATGCTCCAAGTCACCATGCACGGAGCCAGAATAATTCAGGTCGAGGGAGACTTCGACCAAGCCTTCGCAACCGCACTGGAGCTAGCAAATCGGAAAAGAGAACTCTACCTGATGAATTCTCTCAATCCCTACAGACTTGAGGGACAAAAGACCCTTGCTTTCGAGATCTCTGATCAGCTCGACTCGAAAACACCCGACACGGTAATACTGCCAGTGGGAAATGGCGGCAACATCAGTGCTGCCTGGAAAGGCTTCACCGAATTCCAACAACTATCAATCACAAAAGGAAGACCCAGAATGATCGGAATCCAGGCAGAAAAAGCCGCGCCCATCGCAAGAGCGGTGAAGAGAAAAGAGAACAAGATCCAGCCAGTTCANAATCCGCAAACAATCGCAACGGCAATCAGAATCGGAACGCCTGTAAACTGGCCAAAAGTCCTCAAGGCAATCGATGAGTCAAAAGGAACTGCGGAAACAGTCACGGATCCAGAAATCCTTCAGGCTCAAAGAGAACTTGCAACCTTAGAGGGAATATTCGTAGAACCGGCAAGCGCCGCTTCCATAGCTGGACTGAAGAAACTCCGCGGAAGAGGAACAATCGACTCATCGGAGACTGTTGTCTGCGTGACAACAGGTCACGGTCTGAAAGACCCGTCGGTTCTAGAGCGACTGCCCAAATCCCGGACAGGTTACAATCTCGAAATTACCGACCGAACTAGCCTAGATGCCCTTGAGCGGCTCCTTTGAGAATCATACTGGCCGGCTTCGGAACCGTCGGCCAAGCTCTCGCACAGGTTCTTCATTACGACGCGGACCGTATCGTGCATGCTTATGGGTTCCGACCTCAACTCACCACTATCGTCGACAGCCGGGGGTCCTGCTCTGACGACATGGGCCTCGACATTCCGCTAGCTTTGAAGACCAAGAAAGAGTACGGAACCGTAGCCAAGTATCCGGGAAAGGGCCGTCGCAACAGCGATAGCGCTCGCATCATCTCTAACAGTGAGGCCGAAGTTGTCGTAGAAACCACGCCTACGAATTTCAAAGATGGAGAACCAGGACTCTCCAACATTAAAACCGCCCTGACCAACGGAAAAAATGTTGTCACCGCGAACAAAGGTCCCCTTGCCCTAGCGATGCCTGCTCTACTGGAGCTCGCCCAACACCGAGGTCTACACCTNCGNTTCAGCGGAACCGTAGGTGGGGGAACCCCATTCCTCGATTTCGCCGCCAAATGTCTTCCTGGAGAACGAATCACAAGAGTCAGAGGAATTCTCAACGGAACAACAAACTACATCTTGACAAGAATGGAAAACGCCTCGCTNACGTTTGAGAAAGCTTTGGCAGAAGCACAAAAGAAAGGCTATGCGGAAAAAGACCCCACAAACGATATCGAAGGATTCGACACNGCAGCGAAGATCGTCATCATTGCAAACTGGGTCCTAAAAAGAAAGTACAGTCTGCGAAACCTAGACATAACCGGCATCACAAAGATCACACTTCAGAAACTCAAGCAAGCCCAAGCCTCAAGNGCAAAAGTAAAACTAATCGGCAGAATAGAAGAATCTTCAGCCTCAGTAGGCCCTGAACAGGTTCCTACCGTCAATCCGATTTGCGTTCCAGACACTCTGAACGCACTTACATTCTCGACAGAGCACGCAGGTGACATAACCCTCATCGGGCCTGGCGCCGGAGGTGAAAGAACGGCTAGCGCGATAGTTCGAGACCTCGTCAGCATACGCCAAGAATACGCCGTATAGAGGAACAAGATTGAAGCTCGTTATGAAGTTCGGAGGCACATCCCTCGCCAACGCCGCAAGAATGAAGAATGCGGCAAGAATAATCCAACGATACTCTCCCAAGAACAAGGTTGTTGTTGTAGCGTCTGCGATTGGAAATACAACAGATCAACTCACCGAGATTGCGGAACTCGCGAAGAAGGGAGATTTGCGGCGAGCGAGAAAACTCCTCTCCAAGATTCAGCTATCTCATCTCAAGATCGCACGGACAGTGGCGGGTAGAGGAGAGACCAGAGAGCTCGTAGCGAAAATAGAACAGCTCAACTCCGAACTTGAGCGAACAGTGGAGGGAATAGGGCACCTCAGAGAACTTACGTCTCGGAGCCGCGACTATCTGCTCTCCTTCGGCGAGAGCCTATCAGCTCCGATTCTAGCAGCGACGCTGTCAGCAATCGGCCTAAGCGCCCGGGCACTAACTGGTGCTGAAGCCGGGATTGCAACAGACGACAATTTCGGAGAGGCAAAGCCCCTCATAGAGATCAGCTACCACCACGTCCAGCAACGGCTCGACCCTCTTTGGAGTCGCAAAGTGATTCCGGTTGTAACAGGGTTCATCGCTGCCACAGTCGACGGAAGCATTACAACTCTGGGACGAGGAGGATCTGACTACACCGCCACACTGCTAGCGGCTGCCTTGGAAGCAGACGAGATATGGATATGGTCCGATGTGGACGGGTTAATGACTGCCGACCCTAGAATCGTCAAGAACGCCGTTCTTCTCCCGAACATCTCGTTCGGTGAGGCGCTAGAATTGTCCTATTTTGGGGCCAAGATGATGCATCCTCGGGCGCTGCAGCCTGCGGGACAGAAGAAAATCCCGGTTCGAATCAAGAACTCGTCCAGCCCAAGCCAGAATGGAACTCTCGTGTCAGCCACTGAGTCTCATAATGGAGGCAAAGTGGTGAAAGCTGTTTCAATCATCAGAGACGTAGGCATAGTGACCGTAAGCGGAAGCGGGATGATGGGCGCTCCCGGAGTTGCTGCAAAAGTCTTCCAGACGCTCGGTTCAAACAATGTCAACGTGATGATGATATCTCAGGGTTCGTCTGAAGCCACTATATCCTGCGTTGTTGCAAATAGAGACGTTGACCGCGCCGTCAGGGCTCTTCAATTGGCGTTGATGGGGCAGGGGTATGTGGATAAAATCGCCGAAGAGAAGGATGCCTGCATAATTGCTGTTGTTGGATCAGGAATGAAAGGAACCCCGGGAGTGGCTGCTAGAATATTTACGGCGGTCGCGAAACGAAAAGTGAATATCCGTATGGTCGCGCAAGGGTCCTCCGAGTACAACGTATCCTTCGTAGTATCTCACGACGATGGCCCAGATGCGGTGAAGGCGATTCACGAAGAATTCAGTCTTGGTCGCTGAGTCTTTCGCTCAGCTTAACGCATGATGGTGACGACGTCCTTGTCAGCCGGAATGTGGTCGAGACTCACGCGCTGACCCGTGAATTTTACGCTGGACCCTGAGACAAAAGCGTATTTGGCTCCTTCGACGAACCGAGGATGGATCTTCTTAGAAACATCCCGCAAAGTCGAGCCGGCTGGAAGAATCAGGGGTTTCTCGAAATCTGCATCACCGTCAGGACGCTTCAGATAGATCCGGATGAAATTGAGGGTCTCCCAGATTCTCTCCGCGAGAAGATCCATGTTCAATCCCTTCTGAGCGGATATGGGCACGAAATCGCGCCCTATCTGTTTTTTTGCAGCCGCAAGGTACTGCTCGTTCACCAGGTCCACCTTGTTCAGAACAACTAACGAGGGAGCATATCTCCGGTTTCCGGTCAAGACATCAATCAATTGTTCATCTGTGACATCTTCTCGTACCAAAATGCCGCCATTACTAATCCCGTACGCCTCGACTATTCCCTTAACGGTTGCCGGAGTCAGTTTCGTAAGCTTGACACTTGTGGTCAGAGCTAGGCCTCCCTTACTGCCTCTCGTGATAACTATATCTGGGGGCTTCTGGTCGATCCGAATACCCATCGCATGAAGCTCATGCTTCAACAACTGCACCTGTCCCGGTTGAAACACGTCCAGGACCAACAAGACAAGGTCCGCGTTCCTTGCNACAGAGAGAACCCTCCTTCCCCTTCCCCGTCCGGAAGATGCGCCGCTGATAATCCCCGGAAGATCCAGAATCTGGATGTCCGCTCCGTTGAGACGTAGAATTCCCGGCACGACGGTGAGGGTNGTGAAGGCGTACGCTGCCACTTTCGACTTGGCATTCGTCAATCGGTTCAGTATAGTGGACTTACCAACACTGGGGAGGCCTATGAGAACGACTGTTGCGTCGCCCCCTTTTCGGATCTCGAAAGCCTCGCCTCCACCCTTAGAGGTGGAACTCTCAAGCTCCTCTCGCAACCGGGCCAACTTGGCCTTGAGGAGGCCAATATGGTGTTCAGTTTTCTTGTTGATCTGGGTCTTCTTCATCTCNTCCTCTATCTGCTTAATCTTCTCTGGAAGACCCAACTTGCTCTATCTCTGGTTCCCAGTACATCTGCGACCGGATATTGTGAACCTTGCTTCGCGATAGGAGAGGACCATCTCTTGGCAAAAAAATCGCTCAAACAGCCGCGATTTGAACGATTTTGCCCTAGAAACTGGGTTTTTTCTCCGTGGATTCTATATAAACAGGGGGAAGGATATCTTGGGTAGAACGGCGAAAACAAGCACGATCGGACCTCGTTCCTTCAAGGAGAATCACCGCTACCATGGCTGAGAACTGGGTAGACGAACGAGACAAGGCAATTCTCGAAACAATCTACTATTGTGAGAATTGCAACATGGTGCTAGAACCGGGCGACAGCGACGTGGAACGACACAAGAAGGATCTTCCACATCACAAAATGCGGAAAGTCTTCATCCTCCGTTGCGGCCTCTGCGGAAACATCGTAACAGACAGCCACGCCCAGTACAGCCCCGCGAGAAACCAGTTCTGGTGCAAGAATCGCCTTATGGATACCCATTCTCGACAAGAGTTCCATACGGAACCCAACAAATAAGCAGCACAGATTGATTTAGGCGATTCGGATGGCTTTACAGTGAATTGACGACAACCCTCGGGGGACGCCGGCCTGAGCCCTCCACGAAAATCGCCCGCGAGGACCTTCGACTCGGCGTTGCACCCGTGAGTGGTCCCTAGAATACAGAGTTTGAGAAATCTTTTTCTTCGAGTAGAGCTTCTTCACATTGTAATGATGGGCTCGAAGACCGCTTGCCAAATCGTATTGGTATCTCTGCTCATACTGCTTAGTGGAAGCTGGGCTCAGCTTGTAACTACGGCAACTGGACAAACTATGCCAGCATCGCCGCAGCCCCAAAACTGTGTTAGGCCGGAAGTGAGCTCGGTAAACCTATCGTCCGCAATTTGCACATCAAAAGTTCACTACAAGTTGGGTGAAATAGTTGAAATTGTTCTGACACTTACAAATACTGGGCCAGACCGACTTCAACTCGATATGCTCAGCGGCAGTGTTTTCATAATGGACCGCCTTGGAGCATCAAAGCTCCGTCAGGTGGACCTAAACTCATGCCTGACGCCGGAGAGTTGCTCCCTTTCCCCTGGACAGTCCATGTCTGACATCCTTGCGCGGTGGATAACCGACGAACCATTCTCGCAAGCAACTCTCTCAGGACCCTACACAGTCCACTTGGCAATACTCGCCTGTCCTAATGGCAGCCCCTGCTTGGAAGCNGTGGATGCGACGCTAAGAATCACTGTAGCAGTACCACAGAANTAGACCCTCGTCAGAAGACAAGTCGTTGTAAGTGAGTGTCTTTCACGCTTGCAGAACCCCTGCANCGCTACTGGTTCGGTGCAAGAACTGTATCGCCGAAACAGGTGTCCAGAACTTCCACACCAACTAGCACTCCATTTATACCCAGCCCGGCCAATTGGACCTCGCCCAACCTCGGTGTCTCTTTGAATATCGACCTCGTCAGAAAACAGATACCTGTCACCTCCCGACGAGCCTACTTTGACAACGCAGGAACAGGCCCGCCGTCTATACCAGTTCTCAACGCGATTAACGAGTTCATGGCCGACTGGCGAGAATACGGGGAGAATTGGGAGGAATGGCTACCACTCATCATCGAATCACGCCGACAATTTGGAAAGATGATAGGAGGAGTCCCCCTCGATGAGATAGCCTCAGTCCCAAACGTCACCAGCGCGCTCATCGGCCTGGCCAGTAGCCTCAACTACAAACCAGAGGGCAACATCGTTATCAGTGAACTCAACTTTCCAACCAACATCTACCTCTGGCACCTCCAGAAGAAACACGGACGGGCCAAAGACGTCCGCCTGCTCCACCGTGACGATAACGGTACCATACCGCTAGAACAATGGGAGAAAGCAATCGACGACGATACCTCAATCGTCTCGGTCGACTACGTCTCATGGACCAACGGCTGCCGAGAAAAAATCCGAGAGATAACAAAGATCGCCCACGAACACGGCGCATTTGTCATCGCCGACTCATTCCATGCTCTAGGCGTCTTTCCAATAGACGCTCGACAAGATGGAGTCGACGCGCTAGTATGTGGGATGTACAAGTGGATGCAGGGACCTCATGGTGCAGCCTTCGTCTATACCAAGCGCGACAGGCTGAAGGATCTTGACCCGAACTATATCGGCTGGCATGGAGTCCAAGACTCAGTCGCAAGAAGACTCACGAGCCAGCAAGATCTATTCGGAAAGCCGTTCAACATCGAAGAGACGATACCCGCACCAGATGCGACAATGTTTGAAGGTGGAAGCTGGGGAGTGATATCGATTGTTGGCGCCAAAGCAGCCTTAGAGTTCGCGTTGAAGCACGACCAGACAGAAAGGTCCCATCGAGTCCTAAAGGTTACGGAACACCTTATCGAGGGTCTGAAAAAGAAAGGGCGCAAGATACTGACACCGTTACAATCCGACCGGCGGAGCGGAATAGTGGTCTTCGAAGATCCCGATCCTGGAGCCACATATGAGAAGTTGAAGAAGCTCAACATCACAGTCGCGAGCAGAGTCAAAGCACTAAGAGCCTCTCCCCACTACTACAATACTGAGGAGGAAATCGACAAACTCCTAGCTGCCCTCTAAACATTGAAAATAGTTGTTGTAAACAACTACAAGGAACTGAGCCAAGCAGAGAGAGCAGTCCAGAACATAGAAAAGTGCACCGGACAACCGGTAGAGAAAATAGATTACAAAGAACAAGACCTTCACGCCAGAGTTGTTGAATCAGGACCAGACCTAGTAATTCTCACAGGATCCAGTGCCCTACTCTCAAAACCTAGAACCCGCGAGCTATTCCAGCCCGAAATGGACCTCGTCAGAAAGGCCAAGTTCCCAATTCTTGGAATATGCTACGGACACCAGATCATCGGTTCAGCCTTCGGCGCCCCAATGCGAGACCTCGGCCAAATGCTCCGCAGATTCGAAAAAGTAAGGATCGTCAGGAAGCATCCATTGTTCGATGGATTACCGTCTGACCTAGTGGTTGCGGAATCACATCGGCAAGAACTGACCAAGGTTCCCGACGAATTTCACCACTTGGCGCAATCGACGACCTCCAAGGTCGAGGCCATTGTACACCAGTCGAAACCAGTCTACGGCGTCCAGTTCCACCCTGAGCGGTCAAACGACGACCATCCACACGGTAGAATGATCATTCAAAATCTCTTGAAACAGATTCGACGGTCCTGACTAGCGCTCTAGTGTAGAGGAATCCAGTAGTCGAGGACCATCGCGAGAAAGACGATGGCGAGGTACGGGCTTGAGAATTTGAAAGCGGTCCATGCTTGAGCCTTCGTCGGGTTGAAAGCCAGCTTCAGGTCTACAATGATCATTCCTAGACCAAGCAAGCCCGCGATTGCGAGATAGATTATTCCGAACGTTCCCAGAGGCACGAAGATGAGAGACGATGGGACAAGGAGGAAGGTGTTGAGGGCAAT